>Ga0194119_10000103_pt1 | contig 155455 bp, 158 predicted proteins | sample TA2MahC100mmetaG_FD_148620 | JGI IMG/M metagenome (GOLD analysis project Ga0194119, IMG submission 148620) | Freshwater microbial communities from Lake Tanganyika, Tanzania - TA2015018 Mahale Deep Cast 100m | ecosystem: Environmental > Aquatic > Freshwater > Lake | place: Tanzania: Lake...
CTACGGGAGGAAAACCAAACCGACGAATTACGCTACACTTATCCACAGCCGCCTCTATGACAGGCGGCTATAGCCCCTGGGTAAAATTCAACGCGCATCCCTGGGTATTTTTAGACGCGCAGCGACAGGCCATGTCATTATTGCGATGCCTTCCGCTTCGGCGGGGGTGCGCCGCCGTGCCGCGGAGGCTGCGACGGCAGCCGGTTTGACGGCCCTGACGGTCCCTGCAATCGACGATTTGCTTTCCGGCAGGGTGGCGATATCGAATTTGCGCAAGGTCGAGCTGGAAGACCTGCTCGGCCGCGACCCGATCCGGCTCGACGAGGAGGGCCTGCACCGACTGTTGACGGGACGGCGGGTGCTGGTGACGGGCGCCGGCGGCTCGATCGGTTCGGAACTGTGCCGGCAGATCGCGCGCTATGCGCCGGCGCGGCTGGTGTTCTTCGAGCAGTCCGAGTTCGCCCTTTACCGCATCGAGCAGGAGTTTTCCGCCCAGTTTCCGGATATCGGAATCGCCTGTGTCGTCGGCGATGTCAAGGACGAGGACTGCCTGGCGGCCGCTTTCTCCATGCACCGGCCCGAGGTGGTGTTCCACGCGGCGGCCTACAAGCACGTGCCGCTGATGGAGAACGAGAACGCTTGGGCTGCGGTGCGCAACAACGTGCTCGGCACCTGGTGCGTGGCGCGCGCCGCGAGGACGGCGTGCGTCGGCAAGTTCGTCATGGTGTCTACCGACAAGGCGGTGAACCCGACCAACGTGATGGGCGCCAGCAAGCGCTTGGCGGAGATGGTCTGCCAGATATTGCAGGCGGAAAGCCACGTCACGCACTTCGTCACGGTCCGCTTCGGCAACGTGCTCGGCAGCAGCGGCAGCGTGATCCCGCGCTTCCGCGAGCAGATCGCCCGCGGCGGGCCGGTGACGGTGACGCATCCCGACATCATCCGTTACTTCATGCTGATCCCCGAGGCGGCGCAGCTGGTGCTGCAGGCCGGCCTGATGGGGCAGGGGGGCGAGATCTTCGTGCTCGACATGGGCGAGCCGGTGAAGATCGTCGATCTGGCCCGCGACATGATCCGCCTCTCCGGCTACACCGAGGAAGAGATCAAGATCGTCTTTACCGGCCTGCGTCCGGGCGAGAAGCTCTACGAGGAGTTGCTCGCCGACGGCGAGCACACGTTGCCGACGCCGCATCCGAAGCTGCGCATTGCCAGGGCGCAGGCTTCGCTGTTGTCGGAGGCGCTGACCGACCTGCTGGCCTGGCTGCAGGGCGCACCGCAGGACGAGGCGGCGGTCAAGCGACGCCTGTTGGAACTTGTGCCGGAATACCGTCCGCAGCAGTCGGGCTGAAATCTGACCACTATTCCAATTTTCTGTAAGTCGGGGTACAGTCCAAGACAGGAATATTATTCTTGTATATTATCCACGCAATGGATAATATACAATGATGATACCAAGGAAAGCGCTGGCTGCGGTCGAGGCGGCCTTGCAACGCCAGGCAGCCGTTGCTCTGCTCGGTCCTCGTCAGGTGGGCAAGACCACATTGGCACTCTCCATTGCAGAAAGAACGCCATCCGTCTATCTCGACCTCGAAGACCGTGCTGATCGAGCGAAGCTGTCCGATCCGGCGTTGTTTCTCGAGCGCCATGAGGATCGGCTGGTTATCCTGGACGAGGTCCATCGGCTGCCGGAGTTGTTCCAGACATTGCGGGGGCTGATCGACAAGGGGCGACGCAAGGGACGCCGTACCGGCCGTTTTCTGATCCTCGGTTCCGCTTCGATCGATCTGCTTCGGCAGTCGGGCGAGAGTCTTGCCGGTCGCATAGCATACGTGGAGTTGGGGCCATTGGACGTCCTCGAGATTGGCCAGAAGCCGGCGGCGCGCCTAACTCTTTGGCTTCGTGGCGGCTTCCCAGACAGTTATCTGGCAGCGGACGATGGTCAGAGTTTCGCCCTGCGCCGTGATTTCATCCGCACCTATCTCGAGCGCGACGTGCCGATGTTCGGGCCGCGCATACCGGCCGAGACACTGGAGCGGCTCTGGACAATGCTGGCGCATGGACAGGGGACGCTGCTAAATGCATCTCGTCTCGCCGCCGGGCTGGCGATAAGCGCCCAGAGCGTGACGCGTTACATCGATTTACTGGTTGACTTGTTGCTGGTGAGGCGGCTGAGTCCGTTTCATGCCAATCCGGGCAAGCGTCTTGTGAAGTCGCCGAAGGTGTACGTGCGTGATAGCGGCTTGGTGCATGCGTTGCTCGGCATTGCCGACCACGACACGCTGGCAGGCCATCCCGTGGTGGGGGCAAGCTGGGAAGGTTTTGTCATCGAGAATCTGCTGGCGGCGGCGCCGGCGGGCACCCACGCCAGCTTTTATCGTACCGCAGCCGGTGCGGAGATCGACTTGCTGCTGGAGTTGCCGGGCGGCAAGCGATGGGCTGTGGAAATCAAGCACGGTTTGTCGCCACGCCTAGGGAAGGGGTTCCATTTCGCGCGCCAGGACCTGAAGCCCGGGAAGTCGTTCGTAGTGTACTCGGGCGATGATCGCTATCCCTTGGGCGAGGACACCGAGGCCATCGGTTTGCGGGAACTGGCGTCGATACTGGCGAGAGGCGTTTTGTCGGGCTGAAGCCCGACCTACGGGAATGGGATATGTAGGTCGGCCTTCAGGCCGAAACCCCTGTGATATGATGATGCTTTGATGTTCATGTTCAAGGCATCAATATGCGCACAACCATCACGATCGATGACCGGCTCGCGAGCGAACTGAAACGACTGTCCGCGGAGACCGGCAAGCCGTTCAAGAGTGTGCTCAACGAGACCCTTCGTGCCGGCCTGCATGGGCGGAATAAACCTTCAACCTCCTATCGCTTGCGCCCGGCTTCGTTGGGTTCGCCCTCTGCGGCAGCGGACCTGGACAAGGCGCTGCAATTGGCGGACGAGCTGGAGGACATTGCCTTGCGGGACAAGCTGGAGCAGCGCAAGTGATTCTTCTCGATGCCAACCTGCTCATCTATGCCGTGAATCGGGATCTGCCGCAGCACAAGGCAGCCAGGACATGGATCGAGAAGACCTTCTCCGATCAGGAGAGCGTCGGTTTGCCGTGGGTAACGGTGCTGGCATTTTTGCGGCTATGCACCAATCCTCGCGTGTTCAAGGCGCCATTGAAGGTCGAGGATGCGATTGCCTATGTCGAGGAATGGGTGGCGTTGCCTACAGTGGAACTGGTGACGCCGGGACTGCGGCATTGGGAGATATTCAGGAATCTGCTGGCGCAATGCGGTACGGCAGGCAATCTCGTCACCGACGCCCACATCGCCGCGCTTGCGATCGAGAGGGGGTGTGCCGTCTATTCGGCAGACAACGATTTCCGCCGCTTTCCCGGCATCCGGCATGTCAATCCGCTCGCCCATTAAAAGAGGCGCTTTGCTCGTAACGGGTGGCGCTGGCTACATCGGCTCCCATGCCTGCGTCGAACTGCTGCGGACCGGCCACGAGGTGGTGGTGGTCGACAACCTTTGCAACAGCCGGCGCGAAGTGTTCGAGCGCATCGCGCGCATCGCCGGCCGGGCGGTCGCGTTCCATGAATGCGACGTGCGCGACCAGGAAGCGCTGCGCGACGTCTTCCGCGCGCATGCCGTCGACGCCGTCCTTCACTTCGCCGGACTGAAGGCGGTGGAGGAGTCGGTGGCGCGGCCGCTCGATTACTACGACAACAATGTCGGCGGCACGCTGGCCTTGTGCGCGGCGATGACGGAAGCCGGCGTCCGGCGACTGGTCTTCAGCTCGTCGGCCACTGTATACGGCGATCCCGACGCCGTGCCGGTGCGCGAGGACCACCCCCTGCGGCCGTCCAATCCCTACGGGCGCGGCAAGGCCATGGTCGAGTCGATCCTGCGCGACCTCGCCGCCGCCGATCCGTCATGGAAGGTCGCCCTGCTGCGCTACTTCAATCCGGTTGGCGCGCACGAGAGCGGGCTGATCGGCGAGGATCCGGGCGGCGTCCCGAACAACCTGGTGCCCTACATCGCCCAGGTGGCGGTAGGCCGGCGCGAGGCGCTCAACGTCTACGGCAATGATTACCCGACGCCGGACGGCACCGGCGTGCGCGACTACATCCATGTCGTCGATCTCGCCCGCGGCCACCTGGCGGCGCTGGAGAAGCTGGATGCGGCGGACGGCGTCCTGACGGTCAACCTCGGCACGGGGCGCGGCTACAGCGTGCTGGAGGTGGTCGAGGCCTTCAGCCGGGTCTCGGGCCGCGAGATTCCCCACCGCATCGTCGCGCGCCGGCCAGGCGATGTCGCCGCCTGCTATGCCGACACGTCCCTGGCGGCGCGCCTGCTGGACTGGCGCGCCGAGCGCGACCTCGTGCAGATGTGTTGCGACGCCTGGCGCTGGCAGAGCATGAATCCGGACGGCTACACTGCGTGAGCACCTACGCCATCGGCGACATCCAGGGCTGTTTCGATTCCTTCCACCGCCTGCTCGACCTGGTTCGCTTCGACCCGCAGCGCGACCGGCTCTGGCTGGTCGGCGATCTCGTCAACCGCGGAGCGCATTCGCTCGAGACGCTGCGCTTCGTCAAGGGGCTGGGCGACGCGGCGGTCACCGTGCTGGGCAACCACGATCTGCACCTGGTGATGCTGGCCGAGGGGCATTCGAAGAAGCGCGCGGACGACACGCTGGACGCCGTCCTCGCCGCGCCCGACCGCGATGAGCTGCTGGCCTGGCTGCGCCATCGCCCGATGATGCATGTCGAGGACGGTTACGCGCTGGTGCACGCCGGCCTGCTGCCGCAGTGGTCGGTGGCCCAGGCGCGCGCGCTGGCGGGGGAGGTCGAGGTGGCGCTTCGCGCGGAGGATTACGGCGAGTTCCTCGCCCACATGTGGGGCAGCGAGCCGCCCTCCTGGAGAGACGAGTTGACCGGATGGGCGCGCTTGCGCGTCATCGTGAACGCCATGACGCGGATGCGCTTCTGCTCGACCGATGGGGTCATGGAATTCAAGGCCAAGGGCGAGGTAAGCGATGCGCCGGAGGGTTTTCTGCCCTGGTTTGCCGTGCCCGGACGCCGCAGCGCCGATCATGTATTGGTGACCGGCCATTGGTCCGCGCTCGGGCTGAAGATCGAACCGAATCTCCTGGCGCTGGACTCGGGCTGCCTGTGGGGACGCCACCTGACGGCCCTGCGCCTGCCGGGGCGCAAGGTGTTTCAGGTCGACTGCTCGGGCGAGGACGTGACGTGAAGCCCGGCGGGCAGATGGCTTACCAGGGCTTGTCGCCGAAGGCGTACTCGTAGCGCTCGGCGATGTGATCGCGTTCCAGCTTGTGGTTCTGCCCGCCGCGGTGGGCGATCTTGATCGAACCCATGAGCGAAGCGAGGCGCCCCGTCTTTTCCCAGGGCAGGCCGCCGGCGATGCCGTAGAGCAGGCCGGCGCGGAAGGCGTCGCCGCAGCCGGTCGGATCGACCAGGTCGTCGGGTCTGACGCTGGGGATATCGATTTGCCTGCCGTCGACATGGATCTGCGCCCCGTCGCCGCCCAGCGTGACGACGAGGGCGTTCACCATCTTCGCCAGCGCTTCTATCGGGTGCCCGGTCTTCTCCGAGAGCAGCTTCGCCTCGTAGTCGTTGACGCAGCAGTAGTCGGCGAGCGTGAGGAAGTTCAGCAACTCCTCGCCGTTGAAGAGCGGCAGGCCCTGGCCGGGGTCGAAGACGAAGGGCACGCCGGCGTCGTGGAACTCCTGGGCGTGCTGCATCATGCCCTCGCGGCCGTCCGGCGCGACGATGCCGATCGTCAGCCCCGGCGCATCGGCGACATGGTTGAAATGCGAGTGGTTCATCGCCCCCGGGTGGAAGGCGGTGATCTGGTTGTCGTCGAGGTCGGTGGTGATGAAGGCCTGCGCCGTGTAGGTCTGCGGCACCTCGCGCACGTGGCTGCGGTCGAGGCCGAGTCGCTCCAGGCGGTGCAGGTAGGGCGCGCTGTCCTCGCCCACGGTGGCCATGATGAGCGGCTCGCCGCCGAGCAGCTTCAGGCTGTAGGCGATGTTCCCCGCGCAGCCGCCGAACTCGCGCCGCATGTCCGGCACGTGGAAGGCGACGTTGAGGATATGGAGCTGGTCGGGCAGGATGTGGTTCTTGAAGCGGTCGTGGAACACCATGATGGTGTCGTAGGCCATCGAGCCGCAGATCAGCGTCCTCATTGCGCAGGGGTCCTTTCGGTCTGGATTACTTGAGGGCGGCCAGCGCGGCGTCGTAGTTCGGCTCCTGCTTGATCTCCGGCACGAGCTCGCTGTAGGCCACCTTGTCGTTCTCGTCGATCACCACCACGGCACGCGCCGTGATGCCGGCGAGCGGGCCGTCCTCGATGCCGACGCCGTAGCTCTTCATGAAGTCGCGGCCGCGCATGGTCGACAGCGAGACGACGTTCTTCAGGCCCTCGGTCTCGCAGAAGCGCTTCATGGCGAAGGGCAGGTCGGCCGAGACGACCAGCACGACGGTGTTGGGCAGGCTGCCGGCCTGCTCGTTGAACTTGCGCGTCGAGGTGGCGCAGACGGGGGTGTCCAGGCTCGGCACGATGTTGAGCACCTTGCGCTTGCCGGCGAAATCCTTCAGCGACAGGTCGCGCAGGTCGGCGGCGACGAGCGAGAAGGCGGGCGCGGCGCTGCCGGCCTTGGGAAAGTCGCCGCTCAGGTGAATCGGGTTGCCAGCGAGGGTTACGGTTGCCATGTCATGTCTCCTTGGTTGGGTGGGTGCTGCTCAGGGGTAAAACAGATAGAGCCGGTAGCCGCTGGCGCCGGGCAGGGCCTCGATCCAGAGGTTGACCGCCAGGTCGCCGTTGGCCGCGAAGCCGGCGCGTTCGTCCGTGCCCGGCACGAGATAGTCGGCCGGCGCCAGCACCTTGCGCAGGATGGGCTGGTCCTGCGTGTCGGTGAGCGTCAGTTCCAGATGCGGGTAGGCCTGCGCGAAGGGCGCGCGGTTCTTCAGCGCGGCGGCCAGCACCAGCATGCTTTTCCGCTGCGGGTCCGGGTGCAGGTCGGAGGCCTCGATGCTGACCAGTTCCGCCTTGTGCGGCAGCGGGATGTCGCAATCGAGCAGGTCGCACAGCGACTCCAGCAGCGGCCGCAAGTCGGGCTGGCTGACCGCCAGCTCGGCCCGGGAATGGTAGCCGAACTGGACGACGGCGAGGCAGAGCGCGAGCGTTGCGGCCAGTCCCCAGGCCACGGCCTTGACTCGGGAAGGCCGTGGCGGCTCTTCGGCGACGTCCTCGAGCAGGATGTCGATCGAGGAGGTGTCGACCGCTTCGATGGAAGTGTCCTGGAGGCTTTCCTCTGCGGCCGCCTCGGAAGGCATGGGCGCGGCCGCCGTGGTTTCGTCTGCGGGAGGCGCAGCGGCTTCGGTTTCCGGCAGGGCCGGCGGCAGGTCGTTGAGCGATTCCAGCGCGTTGAACACGGCCTGGCAGTGGCCGCAGCGCACCTTGCCGGCGCGCGCCTTGAGCTGCTCCGGCGTGACGCGGAAAGCGGTGCTGCACGCAGGGCAGTTCGTCGTCAGCACGAGCGCGTTCCCTCCAGCAGCACCCAGCCTTCCCGCTCGGCGCGGACATCCAGTGCGATGAATGGCCGATAGGCAGCGCCGACTTGTTCCGCCTGGGGCGCCAGGATGCCGGACAGCGCAATGCGCCCGCCGGCCCGCGTGCGCGCGGCGAGCAGGGGCGCCAGCACGCAGAGCGGATTGGTGAGGATGTTGGCGACCACGATATCGAATGAAGCGTCGAGAGGCTGGTTCGAATGCAGCAGCTGTATTGTCACGCCATTGCGTCTGGCGTTGTCCGCGGCGGCGACCAGGGCGTTCCCGTCGATGTCCACGCCCGCGACATGGCCGGCGCCGAGCTTTGCCGCAGCGATGGCTAATATACCCGAACCGCAACCGTAATCGAGCACGCTGGCCCCGGCCTGCACGTGGCCGCACAACCAGTCGAGGCAGAGGTGCGTGGTCGGATGGCTGCCGGTGCCGAAGGCCAGGCCGGGATCCAGCTCCAGGTTGATCGCGGCCGGATCCGGCGCGGCGTGCCAGGACGGCACGATCCACAGGCGGTCATTGATGCGGATGGGCTCGAACTGGGACTGGGTGAGTCGCACCCAGTCCTGCTCGGCTACTGTTGTCACCTCGAAGGGGGGCGTTTCGGACAATCCCGCCGCCGAAGCGGCAGATGCAGCGATGGCCGGCAGGTCCGCCTCGGGGGCGAACAGCGCGACGACCCGGCTATGCGCCCACAGCGGAGCGGGCGCACTGCCCGGCTCGCCGAACTGCGGCGTTTCGCGCTCGGTGCCGGCATCGGCGTCCTCGACGCCGACCGAGAGGGCGCCCCGCGCCAGCAGGGCGTCGGCGAGGGCTTCTGCATGCGCGGCGTCCGTCGCCAGCGCAAGCGACCGCCACATTATTTCCCCTTGACGGCCTCGTCCTTCGCCGCCAGCTTGTGCTCGAGGTAATGGATGCTGGTGCCGCCCTTGACGAAGCGGTGGTCGTGCATCAGCTCCTGGTGCAGCGGGATGTTGGTCTTGATGCCCTCGACCACCATTTCCGACAGGGCGATGCGCATGCGGCGGATGGCCTGGTCGCGCGTGTCGCCGTAGGCGATGACCTTGCCGATCATCGAGTCGTAGTGCGGCGGCACGTTGTAGCCGCTATAGACATGCGAGTCGACGCGAATGCCCGGCCCGCCGGGCGGGTGGTAGGAGCCGATGCGCCCGGGCGAGGGGGTGAACTTGTAGGGATCCTCGGCGTTGATGCGGCACTCGATGGCATGGCCCTTCAGCTCGATGTCGCGCTGGCGCAGGGCGAGTTTTTCGCCCGCCGCGATGCGGATCTGCTGCTGCACGAGATCGATGCCGGTGATGAACTCGGTCACCGGGTGCTCGACCTGCAGCCGGGTGTTCATTTCGATGAAGTAGAACTCGTTGTTTTCGAAGAGGAATTCGAAGGTGCCGGCGCCGCGGTAGGCGATCTTGCGGCAGGCCTCGGCGCAGCGGTCGCCGATGCGCGCGATGAGGCGGCGCGCGATCTCCGGCGCCGGCGCCTCCTCGATGATTTTCTGGTGGCGGCGCTGCATGGAGCAGTCGCGCTCGCCCAGCCAGACGGCGTTCTTGTAGGAGTCCGCCAACACCTGGAACTCGATGTGGCGCGGGTTCTCGAGGAACTTCTCCATGTACACCATCGGGTTGCCGAAGGCGGCCTGCGCCTCGGCGCGCGTCATGGTGACGGCGTTGAGCAGCGCCGCCTCGGTGTGCACGACGCGCATGCCGCGCCCGCCGCCGCCGCCCGCCGCCTTGATGATCACGGGGTAGCCGATGGCGCGGGCGATCTTGACGATTTCCTTCGGTTCCTCTGGCAGGGCGCCGTCGGAGCCGGGCACGCAGGGCACGCCGGCGGCCTTCATGGCGTCCTTGGCGGAGACCTTGTCGCCCATGAGGCGGATGGTTTCGGGGCGCGGGCCGATGAAGACGAAGCCGGACTTTTCCACCCGTTCGGCGAAGTCGGCGTTTTCCGACAGGAAGCCGTAGCCGGGATGGATGGCCTCGGCGTCGGTGACTTCGGCTGCCGAGATGATCGAGGGGATGTTCAGGTAGCTGGCGGAGGAAGAGGCCGGGCCGATGCAGACCGACTCGTCGGCGAGCTTGACGTATTTCGCCTCGGTGTCCGCCTCGGAATGCACCGCCACCGTCTTGATGCCCAGTTCGCGGCAGGCGCGCAGGATGCGCAGCGCGATTTCGCCGCGGTTGGCGATGAGGATCTTTTCGAACATAGACGGGGATCAGCCGATGATGAACAGGGGCTGGCCGTACTCGACCGGCTGGCCGTTCTCGACCAGGATGGCCTTGATGACGCCGGAAGCGTCCGCCTCGATCTCGTTCATCAGTTTCATGGCCTCGATGATGCACAGCGTGTCGCCGGCTTTCACCGACTGGCCGACTTCGACGAAGGACGGGGAGCCGGGGGCGGACGAACGGTAGAAGGTGCCTACCATGGGCGCCTTGACGGCATGGCCCTCGGGCTCGGCCGGGACGGCCGCTTCCGCAGCTTCGGCAACCGGCGCGGCGGCAGCGGCCGGGGCGTGGGAGGGCGCGGGCGGAACAGGGTGCGCATAATGTGGCTGGGGAACGCCGCCGCCATGCTTGGCGATGCGCACCTTCTCCTCCCCCTCGGTGATCTCCAGTTCGGCGATGCCGGACTTTTCCACCAGGTCGATCAAGGCCTTCAGTTTTCTGAGGTCCATTTTTTCTCTTCCTCCATGAATGAACGCCGCGGCCGCCGTCCTGGAGCTTGGCCGCGGAGCGGTAACTAGCGGATGCGGTCGAGCGCGAAGTCGAGGGCGAGCCGGTAGCCCTGGCCGCCCAGGCCGCAGATCACGCCGACGGCGATGTCCGAGAAGTAGGAATGCCGGCGGAAGGGTTCGCGTGCGTGGATATTCGACAGATGAACTTCGACGAAGGGGATGGCCACCGCAGCAAGGGCGTCGCGCAGGGCGACGCTGGTGTGGGTGTAGCCCCCCGGGTTGATGACGATGAAGGCGATGCCTTCGCTGCGGGCGGCCTGGACGCGGTCGACCAGGTCGCCCTCGTGGTTGCTTTGGAACGTGATCAGTTCGACCCCGGCCGCCGCGGCCTGCCCGGCCAGCGCGGCATTGATGCCGGTGAGGGTTTCCTTGCCGTAGATTTCAGGCTCCCGAGTTCCGAGCAGATTCAGGTTTGGCCCGTGCAGCACCAGGATGCGGGGTTTGCGACGGGTGCGTTTGGCCGGCTTGGGGGCGGCTTTTTTGGCATTCATGGTTGCAAGTTTGCCGCAAATCGCAGCAAATTGTCCAGAATTTGATGAACAATCCTTAAAAGTTAGCCCGGCTGGAGCGCCGTCTGAATGGTCTTTTCGAGTTCAGGTGTGGCGTATTTGCCGAGTTTGGCGCGAACCACGCTGCCGTCTCGTCGAAGCACGACCGTGAAAGGTAAGGCATTGGCGCGATTGCCTAAATCTCTGGAAAGAGCGAGCGTTTCGAGACTGCTGATGAGCAGCGGATAGGAAACTGGGGTTTCTTTCTGGAAAGTCAGGACTTTATCTGCAGTATCGATGCTGATACCAACAAATTGAACACCATTCGAAGCGTATTTACTGTTCAATCGTGAAAATTCCGGCATCTCTTCCTTGCACGGAGGGCACCAGGTGGCCCAGAAGTTCACCACCAGCACCTTGTCTTTCCACTGGGCAAGCGTTTGTGGTCGGTTGTCCAGATCCGGAAGTGTCAATGCCATCAGGCGGGCGGGGGCGTCGGCGGTCGGTGCAGCTTCTGGCGCGGGAAGGGCAGGTTTTTCCGGCTGGACAAGGAAGTAACCGGCAGTCGCCGCCAGAGTCGAAACAACGATCAGCAGGAGTGAGAAGCGGGTTGTCCGACTCATGTCTCGGGGGTGGCCAGCAGGGCTTCTACGGAAGATAGGCGGGCACGCTCCGAAACCCGGCCGTTGCGGCGCTTCTGCGCCCGCTCGGCATCCGGTTCATAGAGGGAGAGGCGAATCGGGAAGCCGTTCCACTCGAAGGTGAGCACGCACTCTGCGGTGTCCGGCCCGTTCCTGCGGGGCTCGTTCTGTTCGAATCGGATGCCCCGATTGAGCAGGTAAATCTCCACTTCCTTGCCGCTGTCGGGAAAGGCCTCCAGTTCGATCTCGGCATAGCGGCCGGCGGTTCCGTCCAGCACGGGCCCCGTGAGGTAGGGGCGAAACGGCTCCAGAAGGCGCATGACCTCGACCGCCGTGCGTCGCAGGTCGAGCAGGCGCTCGCGCTGCTCGTCTTCCTGGTAAATGGCCTGGTAGGCGCGCAGTTCGGCTTCGACTTCCGCGTTGTTGGGCAGCGCCTCGGTCTCCTGGGCGCCGAGCTGCCGTGCCGCCTTGCGCTTGGCCAGTCCGAAGTCGGCGATGCCATCCTCGGCCATCAGCCGTGCCGCCAGCGCGGCAATGTTCCGCCGCATGGCGTTCAGGCGCAGGGCGTTCCGATCGTGGTGAGCCATGAGGGGGATGCCGGATGATCGGTTAGAATTCGCCGCTATTCTATCCGTTAGCGCATGCATATCCACATCCTCGGCATCTGCGGCACCTTCATGGGCGGCATCGCCCTGCTGGCCAGGGCATCCGGCCACCGCGTGACAGGCTGCGACGCCAATGTCTATCCCCCCATGAGCACGCAGCTCGAGGCCCAGGGCATCGCGCTGACGGAGGGCTACGATGCGGCGCAGGCCGGGCTGAATCCGGACCTGTTCGTGGTCGGCAACGCCATCTCGCGCGGCAACCCCTTGCTGGAGGAGATCCTCGACAGGGGGCTGCCCTACGTCTCGGGGCCGCAATGGCTGGCCGAGAACGTGCTGCGGGACAAATGGGTACTGGCGGTGGCGGGCACGCATGGCAAGACCACCACTTCGTCCCTGCTGGCCTGGATTCTCGACCAGGCCGGACTGGCGCCGGGTTTCCTCATCGGCGGCGTGCCGCAGGACTTCGGCGTATCGGCGCGACTGACTTCTTCGCCCTTCTTCGTCATCGAGGCGGACGAGTACGACACGGCCTTCTGCGACAAGCGTTCGAAGTTCGTCCATTACCGTGCGCGGACCGCCATCCTGAATAATCTGGAATTCGATCATGCCGACATCTTCGGCGATCTTGCTTCTATCGAGAACCAATTTCATCATTTTGTGCGCATCATGCCGAGATCCGGCCTGATCGTCGCCAATGCCGCCGAAGACAGCTTGAAGCGCGTGCTCCAGCGCGGTTGCTGGACGCCGGTTGAATGGTTCGGCAGCGCAGAAGGCTGGCAATTGGGGGTGGCCGCGTCGGACGGGTCGTGCGAGGTGTGTTTGGGAGGGGAGCAGATCGGCCGGCTTGCCCTGGCGCTGCCCGGCGACCACAACCGCTCGAATGCCCTGGCGGCCGTGGCGGCTGCACGCCATGCCGGGGTTGCGCCGGCCGTTGCGCTCGAGGCGCTGGCCCGTTTCGGCGGCGTGCGGCGCCGCCTCGAAGTGCGCGGACAGGCGCGCGGCGTCACGGTATACGACGATTTCGCCCACCATCCGACGGCGATCGCGGCCACGATCGCCGGCCTGCGCCAGCGCCGGCCTTCGGGGCGCATCCTGGCCGTGCTCGAGCCGCGCTCGAACACCATGAAGCTGGGCGTGATGAAGGCGCAGTTGCCGGGCAGCCTGGAGGAGGCCGACGCAACCTTCTGCTATGCCGCCAGCCTCGGCTGGGATGCCGCTGCCGCCCTCATCCCGCTGGGTGCCCGCGCCCGCGTCTTCGAGGACCTGGGCGAGTTGGTCGCAGCCGTGACCGGTTCTGCGCGGGCAGGCGACCACGTGCTCGTCATGAGCAACGGCGGCTTCGGCGGGGTGCACGAGAAGCTGCTGGCGGCGCTCGCTGCCTGAGGTCATCCGCTCAGAAGCGGATGTAGTGGTCGACGAGCAGGGCGCCGAACAGCGAGGACAGGTAAAAGATCGAGAAGCGGAAGGTGCGCTGCGCCAGCCGGTCGCTGTATTCGCGCCACAGGCGGTAGGCGTAGTGCAGGAAGGCGGCGCCGAGCCCGATTGCGCAGAAGAGATAGATCCAGCCGCTCATGCCGGTGAAGAAGGGCGTCAGCGTCACGGCGAACAGCAGCAGGGTGTAGAGAAGGATCTGCAGGCGGGTGGTCTTTTCGCCGTGGGTCACCGGAAGCATGGGCAGGCCGGACTTGGCGTAATCGCCGCGGCGGTAGAGCGCCAGCGACCAGAAGTGCGGCGGCGTCCAGAAGAAGATGATGAGGAACAGCAGCACCGCATCGAGCGTGACCTCCCCGGTCACCGCCGCCCAGCCGAGCACCGGCGGCATGGCGCCGGAGGCGCCGCCGATCACGATGTTCTGCGAGGTGAGCGGCTTGAGGATCATGGTGTAGATCACCGCATAGCCGACGAAGGTGCCCAGCGTCAGCCACATCGTCAGCGCGTTCACCCAGTAGTAGAGCATGGCCAGGCCGAGGGCGCCGATGCTGCAGCCGAAGACGAGCGCCTGCAGGGTGCTCACCTCACCTCTCGGCAGCGGCCGCCCGCTGGTGCGCGCCATGACGGCATCGATGGTGCGCTCGTAGACGCAGTTGATCACCGCGGCGCCACCGGCGGCGAAGGCGATGCCGAACGTCCCGGCGAGCAGGATCTGCAGGGGCACCATGCCGGGCGCGGCGAGGAACATGCCGATCACCGCGCAGAAGACGATGAGCGTGTTGACGCGCGGCTTGGCCAGTTCCAGGTACTGGCGCCAGCGCGGCAGGGGGCTTGCCTGTTCGAGGGCTGACGATTTCATCAGGCGGCAATGATCTCGCGGAAATACGCGGCGATCAAGTCGGACGAGTCAAGTCGCGAGGAATATTCCAGCCTCTGGCCGCAAGGGCGGGGCGGTTGTCGACCTTGTTCCGCCACTAGCGGGGCAGGCTCGCGACATACTCGGCTATCGCGACGATATCCTTGTCCGTCAGGCGGCGGGCAATGTCCCGCATGGTATTGGACGCATCGTTCTTGCGCGTGCCGTCCCGATAGGCCTTGAGCTGCCTGGCAACGTACGAGGCGTGCTGTCCGCCAATGGCCGGCGCGAGTACGGCAGGCAAGCTGGCCAGGGACTTGTTCCAGTTCTTGTTGCCCACGCCGTTCAGGCCGTGGCAGCCGACGCAGGCGACGACCGGCTCGGGGCGCCCTTTGCCGCTGAAGAACAGTTTCTCCCCTTGCGCCATCACCGACTTGTCGGCGGGCTCATTGGACTTGATCTTCTGTTTCGCGAAGAAAGCGACAATGTCGGGGATGTCGCTTTCCGCCAGCGCCTGGGCCTGGGGCGACATCTGGCTGTTCGTGCGACGGCCCGCCTTGAAGTCATGCAACTGCTTCGTCATGTATTCGGGCAGTTGTCCGGCCAGTTTCGGCCACGGCTCGGCAGGCTCGGGCAAGGCGGGACTGTTTCCGTCCGGGCCGTGGCAGGCGATGCAAGCCGCGGCCTTCTTTTCCCCGGCTTCGGGGTTTCCTGCGGCCGAGGCCGTCGAGCATGCGGCGGCAATCACGGCGCACGCGAAAGCCCGCAGGGATTCCATTTTGTCCATTTCCCGTTCCTCCCGATCTGATTTGAGTTTAGCCCGCACCCGTTCTGGTTCTGTCACATGCCGTTTTCCGGGCCGATCCAAGGATGGATATTTGTTGGATAGGAAAATTATGCGACAATTTAATACAGGTCAAGGAATTCTAATAAAATAGATCGACTTGTTGCAAGCGTCGAACACTCAATCCGGATTGGCAGGCAAACAATCCAGAACAATAAGGGGGATCTGATGGCCGCTCACGAATCAGCTCATCACGAAGGGCATGACGCCTGGGGCACGAGCATTTGGCCCTTCGTCATCAGTTTCGGCGTTCTTGCGCTCACGCTTTCGTTCACGTTCCACTTCGTTTATCACAGCACGTTTACGGCGGTGATCGCGCTTGGCCTGGGCATACCGCTGATCCTGGGCGGCATCGCCGGCTGGGTGAGCGAGGCGATGGGCGAGGGGGAGGGCTTCTCCTTCACGTCGATGGCCTGGTTCATCCTCGCCGAGGCGATGATTTTCGTTTCCTGCTTCGTCGGCTACTGGTTTTCGCGCCTGGAAGCGCCGTTCTGGCCGCCGGAAGGCAGCGTGGCGCTTCCGAAGGTGCTGCCGCTGGTGATGACGGTGGCGCTGGTCGTCTCCTCGCTGACCATTCACCGGGCCGAGCATTTCCTGCACGAGGGCAACCGCGACGGGTTCGTGAAATGGCTGCTGCTGACGATCCTGCTTGGCCTGGCCTTCCTGGGCATGTCGGCATACGAGTGGAACCATCTGATTCACGAGAACTTCACCGTCAAAACGAACATTTTCGGCACGTTTTTCTACTCCATCACCGGCCTGCACGGGTCGCACGTGATCGTCGGCTTGGCCATTTTCATCGCCGGACTGCTTCCGGCCATGAAGGGCAATCTGTCGGTGGGGTTCTGGCGCACGGCCGGCCTGTACTGGCATTTCGTGGACATCATCTGGTTTTTCGTCGTGTCCCAGGTGTATTTCTGGTGAGCAAGGAAGCAATGAAGGGGGGGAGCATGTTCAAGCATTGGAAATCCTCGGCAGGTGCCGCGGCCTTGGCTGCGGCCGGGCCGGCGTTTGCCGAGAAATACATACCTTCGAACGACAGCGGAAAGATTGTCGATCCCGCAGCCGGCTGGGAACGCCTGTGGACGACCGTTCTCATCGACATCACGATCCTGGGCGTGATCTTTGCCGTCGCGACCCTCTTCCTGGTCTGGAAATACCGGCGCCGCCCGGGCTATGAAGGCGGGGGCGCCAAGCCGCTGAGCACCGGCGCCGCCGTTGCCTGGTCTGTGATCCCCACGTTCATCTTTCTGGCGGACGACTTCTACATCGCCGCAAACGGCTGGCAGCTGTGGAACGTCCAGCGCACCGTTCCGGCCGACCGGCTGGAAATCAAGCTGGAGTCCGGCATGTACAGCTGGGACTACACCTATCCCAACGGCGTGAGGACCCAGAACGAGCTGAAGGTGCCCGCCGGCAAGCCGATCCTGCTGCGCATGACCAGCCGCGACACCATACACAGCCACTACCTGCCGGACTTCAAGGTGAAGGAGGACTCGATGCCCGGCCGGATCACCTACCTGTGGTTCTATCCGCAGAAGCCGGGCGAGCACCTGGTGACCTGCACGGAGTATTGCGGCGTCATGCATTCGTACATGGCAGGCAAGGTGATCGTGCTGCCGCCGGCCGAGTACAAGGCCTGGTACGAGCAGGAAGGCGAAAAGCTGAAAAAAGCGGAAGCGCCCGAGCCGAATCATGGAGGCGCCAAGCCAGCCGCACAAAAGCGGAAATCCGCATAAAGGGAGCGCGACATGAGTGTTATCAAAGAATGGGTTTTCACCACGGATCACAAGCGGGTCGGCATCCTTTACCTGATCGGATCGGTCGCCGCGTTCGTCGTGGCCGGCATCATGGCCCTTCTGATGCGGGCCGAGCTGTCCGCCATCGGGCCGACCCTGACCGCCAACCCGACCACCTATAACGTGTGGTTGTACGCGCATGGGGCGATCATGATCCTGGGCTTCCAGATCCCGGCGCTGACGGGTTTTGCGGCGAACTACTGCATCCCGCTGATGATCGGCGCGAAGGACGTGGCTTTCCCGCGCCTGAACGCCTTCTCGGTGTGGCTGTTCTATATGGGCGTCATACTTGCGCTGCTGACCTTCGTCATTCCCGATCCCCCGGACGTGCTGTGGACCGGCTATCCGCCCTACTCGACCATCACGACGGGCAACACGGCCTTGTACACCTTCACCGTCCTGCTGATCGGTTTCGCGTCCATCATTGCCGGGGTCAACTTCCTGACGACGATCGCCTACATGCGCGCCCAGGGCATGACCTGGAACAAGCTGAATTTCTTCGTCTGGAGCATCATCGGCTCCTTCGTCATGCAGCTGATCTACGTCCCGGTGCTGGGCACGGCCGTGCTGCTGATCAGCTTCGACAAGTACCTCGGCACCAACTTCTTCGATCCGACGATCGGCGGCGACGTGCTGACCTACCAGAACCTGTTCTGGTTCTATTCGCACCCGGCTGTTTACGTGATCTTCCTGCCATTCATCGGCATCCTCATGGAGATCCTCGCCACGTTCGCGAAGAATCCCGTCTTCAACTACAAGGTGGCGGTGTATGGCGGCTGCTGGGGCATCGTCATCATTTCCGGCGAAGTCTGGATCCACCATCTGTACGTTTCGGGCATGCCTGACTGGCTGCGCATAGGGCAGATGGTGACGACCCTGCTGATCTCAGTGCCGGTCGGCCTCATCACCATCAGCATGGTCGGCACGCTCTACAAGGGGTCGATCACCTTCGAAACGCCGATGCTGTACGGACTGGGCACGCTGGTCCTGTTCCTGATCGGCGGATTGACCGGCATTCCCCTGGCGGTGACCTCGCTCACGGTCAACCTGTCGGAGACCTATTACGTGGTCGGGCACTTCCATTACGTGATGGCGGTGGCGGGCACGATGGCGATCTTCGCGGGCGTCTATTACTGGTTCCCGAAGATGACCGGCAAGATGTACAGCGAGCTCTGGGGCAAGATCGGCTTCTGGTTCACGTTCGTCGGCGCCAACGTCATCTTCTGGACCATGATGGACGTAGGTGTGCGCACCGGCCTGCCGCGCCGCTACTACGACTTTGCGGCGTTCCCGCAAGTGGCGAACGAGCAGTACATCATGTCGGTCGGCGCCATCATCATCGCCATCGGCTTCACCATCACCCTGCTCAACTGGATCATTGGCGCGGCGAGGGGCCCGAAGGCGAGCGACAACCCCTGGGGATCCATGTCGCTGGAGTGGACGACCGTGTCACCCCCGCCGCACGGCAACTGGCCCAAGCCGCCGGTCGTCGCCGAGGACTGGAATCCCTACGCCTACACCAAGCGCTAGCAGCCATATCCATTCACTGAACAAGGCGCCTTTGGCGCCTTGTTTCCGCTGGCAGTCCGCATGAACGACCAATCAAGCAGCGTCGACCCGCGCCCGTTTTTCTGGGTGCTTTCCATTCTTCTGGTGCTGGCCGTTGTCTGGCTCGGCTTCCGCTACTGGGGCGAGCAACGCTATCACAACACCCCCCGCTGGCAGTCCTGGCGTCCCGTGAAACTCGCGTCGCCGCCGCAGACGGCGCATCCGGTCGAGGTGCGCGACGACTGGCGAAACGCCCTGACGGTGGTTCAGACCGAAAAAGGGCTGTATTTCCTGAGCGGCACCAAGCATGTTCCGGCACAGGGCTCCCAGGTGATCGTCCAGGCCAACGACCACTGGGAACTCTATCTGTGCGAAGCGGACGGGAGCCGATGCATGACGATCCACTCCTTTTGCGCCGGCGCCGTCTGGCCGAACGTGAAGCGGGACGAGAAGGGGCGCGCGCAGGAATGTTATGCGCCCTACCTCGGCTCCCGGTCCAAGGCCGACCTGGAGAGCCCCCCCAAACCGGACCCCCGCTCCGGCCCGGGCAGGCGGCAGAAGGCGGCGCCACCTCCGGTTGGGATGTCCCATCCGCGCGAATGGGCCTCGCTCATGGGCCTGCCGGTTTCAGAAGCACAGGCGCAGCAGCGATAAGCCGGCGCATCGGCGCTACGCGGCGGCTGACTTTCGCCGCCGCCAGACCCGGTAGGCCAGGGCGCCGAGCACCATCAGCGCGATACCGAAGACGAAGGAGCCGACGCCGATCAACAGGGAATAGTTCGGTTGGTAGCGGCCTTCCGCGTAGTTGTAGCTGAAGCAGACGCCCGTGAGCATGTCGATGACGTTGCCGGAATTGGCAATGCGATTCCAGTCGGCGTCGATCAGGGCCAATTCAATCGCGCGCGCGTCCAGCGTGGTGCCATAGAGATAGCGCGCCACACGCCCGTCCGGCGTGACGAACACCAGCACGTTCGGATGAAGGAACATCTTGTCCAGCCGGGACCAGAAATAGCGGAATCCCACGGCCTTGGTCAGCGCGTCAATGGCCGCCTCTCGGTCCTTCATGATGGCATGCCGCCAGCCGGCGTGCAGGTCGGGGGGAATCCCGCTCTTGCGCAGGAACCCGGCTGCGGTTTCCGCCGTGTCGTTGCGGTCGAACGAGACGGTCAGCACCCGGTAGTCCGCGCCCAGCCTGAACCGCGTCACCTTGGGCAACTCGAGGTAGAGCAGCTTGTTCATGGTCGGGCAGGTGCCGTCGCAGCCGTAGTAGGACAGGAGCAGGATGGATGGCTTGCCGAGCAATTCGCCGAATGGAAACTCCCGGCCGTCCGCATCCATCATGACGAGATCACGGGGCAGGGAGGCGCCGAGGTGGTTCGCCTCGTCGATCTGCATCAGCTTGGGATCGATAGTCGTCGCTTTGGCGTCCTGGGGGGGCGTTACGGCCCGGGCTGCGTAGGCACCGAAGAGTATCCCGCAAAACAGCAAGACGCCAGAGGCCTTCTTCCAGTTCGGTTTCATGGCGCGTGATGTTAGCTGTCCCCATGTCCGACAGCAACGGGGAAGTGGGCGGGTGCGATGCATCAGGGCGGCGTCAGGAGTGCGGCATCGTGTCGCATTCGCGGGGGCGGGACAGGGCGATGCTGTCCATGTATATTTGGCGGTCTGTCGAGCCGAATCGGAGTGCCAAGTGTTCGTGTCATTGATAAAACAAATCCTCCGCGTGTCCATTCTGGCCCTGGTTCCCGCCTGGCTGGCCGGATGCGGAGACACCGGAGTGAAATTCAACAGCGCCGATATTTCCATGGTGGATTACGCCAGGGATTTTGCGCTTATCGACCATAATGGAAAGCCGCGCACCCTGGCGGACTTCCGCGGCAAGGCAGTCGTGATCTTCTTCGGCTACACCCAATGTCCGGATGTTTGCCCGACGACCATGACCGGGATGGCCGAAGCCATGAAGCAGCTTGGCGCCGACGCCGAGAAGGTGCAGGTGCTGTTCGTCACCGTCGATCCCGAGCGCGACACGCCGCAATTGCTTGGACAGTACGTGCCGGTCTTCAATCCGAGCTTTCTCGGACTGTATTCGGATCCTCAGACCATCGCGAAGACGGCGCAGAGCTTTCGGGTTTTCTATCAGAAGCAGCCGGGCAGTTCGCCCACGACGTATACGGTCGACCATACCGCCGGCAGTTTTGCCTTCGATCCCCAAGGCAAGCCGCGCCTTTACATCAAGCATGGCGAAAAGCCGGAACTGATTGCCCAGGATCTTCGTTTGCTGATTGCGGGAAAGTAAGCCGTCGCACGGCGCCAGCACATGCCTAGCCTTGCCGTCCCTGGTTTTCAGGAGGCGGGAATCAGGCGGCGTGCGCCAGCAGCCCTTTCATTTTCTGCATGGCCTTCGCCTCGATCTGGCGGATGCGCTCGGCCGACACGCCGTACTCGTCGGCCAGCTCGTGCAGCGTGGCCGCTTCGCCCTCGGCCAGCCAGCGCCGCTCGATGATGCGCCGGCTGCGCTCGTCGAGGCTTTCGAGTGCCTGCTTCAGCCCGGTTTCCTGCAGGCGCTCGATCTCGCCGTTGGCCAGGGCTTCCGAGGGTTCCTCCGCGGGGTCGGCCAGGTAGGCGATGGGCGCGAAGGATTCGTCCTCCTCCTCGGTGCTGGCTTCCATGGCGATGTCGCGGCCGCTGAGGCGCGTCTCCATCTCGCGCACCTCCTCCGGCTTGACGCCCAACTGCTTCGCCATGGCGCCGACTTCCTCGCCGCTCATGGTGTTGAGGCCCTGCTTCAGGCTGCGCAGGTTGAAGAAAAGCTTTCTCTGCGCCTTGGTCGTGGCGATCCTCACCAGGCGCCAGTTGCGCAGGATGTATTCGTGGATTTCGGCCTTGATCCAGTGGATGGCGAAGGACACCAGGCGCACACCCCGCTCCGGGTCGTAGCGCTTCACCGCCTTCATCAGGCCGACGTTGCCCTCCTGGATGAGATCGGCGTGGGGCAGGCCGTAACCAAGATAGCCGCGCGCCACCGACACCACCAGGCGCAGATGCGACAGCACCAGCTGGCGCGCCGCCTCGATATCTCCCTCGCCACGGAAGCGTCGCGCCAACTCCCCCTCTTCCGCTGCGGTGAGCAGGGGATAGCGATTGGCGGCCTGGATATAGCTTTCCAGGCTGCCGACGGGAACGGCTGCGGGCAGATTCAAGGTATGCATCATATGGATTTGCCTCCTGGCTCAATATTAGCACTCAAACGCTTCGAGTGCTAACAAGAGGTTTGGTTCCCCTTCTGAATTGGTTGCAACTAACTGTATTTAAGATGAAAGATGGCGGCGAAGAGAGATCCATGCACCCGCCAGCCCGAGCAGGGCGGAGAGCCCGAGCAGCATAAGCGAATCCGCCAGGGGCAGGATATGAAGGGAAAAGTCGATGCCGTAGAGGCCGGCCAGTTCGCCGACCGGTCCGCGCAAAAGCAGGGTGGCACCGAGCACGGCCAGCCAGGCGACGAGCCCCCCGGCGAGCCCCTGCAGGGCGCCGAAGTAGAAGAAGGGTCGGCGGATGAAGGCATCCGTCGCGCCGAGCAGGCGGCTGACCTCGATCTCGTCGCGCTGTGTGAGTATCTGCAGGCGGATGGTGTTGAACGTGATGGCGACCAGCGCCACGCCGAGCACCGTCGCCAGCAGGGTCACGACGAGCCGCGCCAGGCGCAGGAGGGCGTCGAGCTTCCTCACCCAGGCCGAATCCAGCTGCACGTGCTCGACCTTGGGGTACTGCGCGAATTCGGCGCGCATCGCTTCCAGCGCCTCGGGTGTTTCCGTGCGCGGCACCACGACGAAGGCATCGGGAAAGGGGTTGCGCGGCAGGCTGTCGATCACTTCGCCCAGCCCCTCGCTTTCCTTGAGCCGCTTCAGCGTTTCCTCGCGCGGCACCAGGCTCACCTCCCGCGTCTGGGCGTGCCTGCGCAGCCGCGATTCGACCTCGGCGACTTCCTTCCTGCCGGCGTCGAGGGCCATGAACACGGAAATCTGCGGCGTGGCGGCAACGCGCTGCGCCAGGCGCTGAAAATTGGCGAGCAGCATTTCGCCGCCCGCCGGCAGGGCCAGGGCGATGCCCAGCACCAGCGCACCGAGCACGGTATTCAATGGAGTCGCGGCCAGGCGGCGGAAAGCCTGCAGGGCAGCCTGACGATGGTGCAGCAGCCAGCCTTTCATGAGACCACCCTGCCGTGCGCGAGCGTGATGCGACGCGTCATGTAGGGCGCGAACAGCGCCTCGTGGTGCGTGGCCACCAGCACCGTGACGCCGACCTGGTTGAAGGCGTGGAACATGGCGGCGATGTCGCGCGCCGTGTCGTCGTCGAGATGCGCCGTCGGCTCGTCGGCGATGAGGATGGAGGGGCGTGCCACGACGGCGCGGGCGATGGCCAGACGCTGCTGCTCGCCGCCGGAGAGCGCCACCGGCATGGCCTTTTCGCGCTCGAGCAGGCCGACCTTGTCGAGCGCCGCCCGCACGCGCCGGCCGGCGTCGCGCACGGCCACGCCGGCGATGGCCAGCGGCAGCATGACGTTCTCGAAGACGCTGCGGTCGTGCAGCAGCTTCTGGTCCTGGAAGACCATGCCGATGTTGCGGCGCAGGTAGGGCACGGCGGCGCGTTTGAGCGTGGCGACGTTCTGGCCGTTCACGATCACCGAGCCCTGCGTCGGCCGCTCGATGGCGGGGATCAGCTTGAGCAGGGTGGTCTTGCCGGCGCCGGAATGGCCGGAGAGGACGATCATCTCGCCGGACTCGACGGCAAAAGTCAACTCCGCCAGGGCGGCGATGCCGCCCGGGTAGCGCTTCGATACGCTGTCGAAGCGGATCATGGGCATTCTGCCCATGACGCAATGACACGACCCACCCCCCTGCCCCCGCCCCTGGGGCGGGGGTGACCAGTCACCTCCGCCGCTTGGCGGGGGAGGATGGGAGGGGGTGCCAACACTCCGACTTTCCGCGTGCAGTTAAGCATGTAATACAGCGTAGCGAGCTTGCAGGTCATTTGCCGAACAAGGCGCTCACGAATTCATGCGCGCGGAAAGGCTGCAGGTCGTCGATGCCCTCGCCGACGCCGATGAAGCGCAGCGGCCTGGGCTGCTGGCGCGCGATGGCGGCGATGACGCCGCCCTTGGCCGTGCCGTCGAGCTTGGTGAGGACGAGGCCGGTAACGCCGATGGCCGCGTCGAAGGCCTTCACCTGGGCCAGCGCGTTCTGGCCGATGTTGGCGTCGAGCACCAGCAGTACCTCGTGCGGCGCGCCTGGTTCGGCCTTGTCGATGACGCGCTTCACCTTGGCGATTTCCTCCATCAGGTGCAGTTGCGTCGGCAGCCGTCCGGCGGTGTCGGCCAGTACCACATCGATGCGGCGCGCCTTGGCGGCATTCACGGCATCGAAGATGACGGCGGCCGGGTCGCCCGATTCCTGGGCGATGACGGTAACGTCGTTGCGCTCGCCCCAGATCGCCAGCTGTTCGCGCGCCGCGGCGCGGAAGGTGTCGCCGGCGGCGAGCAGCACCGACTTACCCTGCGCCTGGAAGTGCTTGGCCAGCTTGCCGATGGAGGTCGTCTTGCCCGAGCCGTTCACGCCGGCGATCATGATGATGAAGGGCGTGTGTGCGGCGACGTCGAGCGGCCGCTCGAGGGGGCCGATGAGTTTCAGCAGGAGCTCGCCCAGCGCACGCTGAAGCTGCTCGCCGGTTTCCAGGTTTTCGCGCTTGACCGCGGCCTTGAGTTCGGCGAGCAGGTATTGCGTCGCCTCGACGCCGACGTCGGCCATGAGCAGGGTGGTCTCCAGTTCCTCCAGCATCTCGTCGTCGATGCGCCGGCCGAACAGGCCGCCCAGCTGGGCGCGGGTGCGCGAAAGTCCGGCCTTGAGGCGCTCGGTCCACGAGGCGCGCGGGGCATCGGACGTGTCGGACTTCTTCAGGAAACCAAACATAGATGTGGCGGTCAGACCGGACGCGGGTTCAGAACCCGTGCGAAAATGACCCCGTGAATTTTATCAGAAGCGGCAATGACCCCATGAAGATCAGGTTATTCGTATCGTTGGCGATGGCGGCGGGCGCCGCCCTGGCCAATCCCCATGAGAAAATCCTGGCCAACGGCCTGCGCGTCATCGTGCAGGAGGACCGCCGCGCGCCGACGGCGGTGCACATGGTCTGGTATCGCGCCGGCAGCATGGACGAGGTGGATGGCACCTCCGGCGTCGCCCACGTGCTCGAGCACATGATGTTCAAGGGCACCAGGACCCTCAGGCCGGGCGAGTTCAACAAGCGCGTCGCCGCCGCCGGCGGGCGCGACAACGCCTTCACCAGCCTCGACTACACCGCCTATTTCCAGCAGGTGCCGGCCCGGCGGCTGGGCGAGATGATGGCGCTGGAGGCCGACCGCATGGCCAACCTGGTGCTCGACCCGAAGGAGTTCGCGCAGGAAATCAGGGTCGTCATGGAGGAGCGGCGGCTGCGCACCGAGGACAATCCGCAGGCCCTGGTCTACGAGAAGCAGATGGCGGCCGCCTTCCAGGCGCACCCCTACCGCCGCCCCATCATCGGCTGGATGAACGACCTGGAGAACATGACGGCGGCGGACGCGCGCGACTGGTATCGCCGCTGGTATGCGCCCAACAACGCCTACGTCGTCGTCGTCGGCGATGTCGCCAAGGACGAGGTGTTTCGTCTCGCCGAGAAACACTACGGCAGGATCCCGCGCCGGGCGCTGCCCGAGCGCAAGCCGCAGAGCGAGCCGGCGCAGGTCGGCATCAAGCGCCTCAGCGTCAAGGCGCCGGCCAAGCTGCCCTACGTTTCGCTGGCCTGGAAGGTGCCGGTCCTGCGCGACCTGCACAAGGAGCGCGAGCCCTATGCGCTGGAGATGCTGGCCGGCGTGCTCGACGGCCACGAGGCGGCGCGCCTGGCGCGCAACCTGGTGCGCGACGCGAAGGTCGCCGTATCCGCCGGCGCCGGCTACGACGCCACGGTGCGCGGCGAGGCGCTCTTCGTCGTCAGCGGCACGCCGGCGGAAGGGAAAGGCGTGGCGGAGCTGGAGGCGGCCCTGCGCGCCGAGATCGCCCGCGTGGCGAACGAGGGCGTCGGCGCGCAGGAACTCGAGCGCGTGAAGACCCAGGTCATCGCCGCCCAGGTGTACAAGCGCGACTCGATGATGGCGCAGGCGATGGAGATCGGCCGCAGCGAGGCGGTCGGCGTGCACTGGCGCGACATCGACACCCTGCTGGAGAAGATCCGCAGCGTGACCGCCGAGGAGGTGCAGGCGGTGGCGAAGAAATATTTCGGCGACGATACGCTCACCGTGGCGGTGCTCGACCCGCAGCCCCTGCCCGAGGGTGCGCCGCAGAAGTCAGTCTCGACGGGACGGCACTGACATGGGCGCGACGACGAGACTGCTGTGTGCGTGCGTTCTGGGACTGCACGCCTCCCTGGCGCTGGCCGGCCCGAAGATCGAGCACTGGACGGCGCCGTCCGGCGCGCGCGTGTTCTTCATCGAGAGCCGCGTCGTGCCGATCGTCGACGTGCAGGTGGACTTCGCCGCCGGCGGCGCTTACGTGGCCGAGGCGACGGAGGACAAGGCCGGCGTGGCCGGCCTCACGCGCAGCCTGCTCGACATGGGCGCGGGCGAGCTGGACGAGGAGAAGATCGCCGACCGGCTTGCCGACATCGGCGCGCGCCTCGGCGGCGGCGCCGACCAGGATCGCGCCAGCGTTTCCCTGCGCACCCTGTCCTCCGCCCGGGAGCGTGAGGCGGCGCTCGCGCTGATGCAGATGGTGCTGCAGCAGCCGGCCTTTCCCGCCGCCGTGCTCGAGCGCGAGAAGGCGCGCGCCATCGCCGGCATCCGCGAGGCCGACACGCGCCCGGGCAGCATCGCCGCCAAGCGCTTCGCCCGGGCGCTCTATCCGCAGCATCCCTATGGCCGCGTGCCCACGGCCGAGAGCGTGGCGCGAATCACGCGCGAGGACCTGATTGCCTTCTACCGCGCGCATTACGGCGCGCGCCGCGCCGTCGTTTCCATCATCGGCGACCTCTCGCGCGCCGAGGCGGAAGCGATCGCCCAGCGCCTGACGGCGGGCCTGCCCGACGCCCCGGAAAAAGTCAGCCTCCCCGAGGCGGCGCTGCCGTTGCGCGATACCGTGCGCGTCGAGCACCCGGCCACCCAGGCGCACATCCAGCTCGGCCTGCCGACGGTGCGCCGCGGCGATCCCGACTTCTTCCCGCTGCTGGTCGGCAACTACATCCTCGGCGGCGGCGGCTTCGTCTCGCGCCTGATGAAGGAGGTGCGCGAGAAGCGCGGCTACGCCTACAGCGTCTACAGTTATTTCCAGCCGCAGCGCAGCCGCGGACCGTTCCAGATCGGCCTGCAGACCAAGCGCGAGCAGGCGCAGGCGGCGCTCAAGGTGGTCGAGGACGTGCTAGCCGAGTTCCTCGCGCGCGGACCGACGGAGGAGGAGCTTCAGGCCGCCCGGCGCAACCTGGCCGATGGCTTTCCGCTGCGCATCGACAGCAACCGCAAGCTGATCGAGTTCCTCTCGGTGATCGGCTTCTACGACCTGCCGCTCACCTATCTCGACGACTTCCCGCGCAAGGTCGAGGCGGTGACCGCCGCCGAGATCCGCGCCGCATTCCGCAAACACGTCCGGCCGGAACACATGGTGACGGTGATCGTGGCGGGAGAGTGAGCCGTTGTCCCGGGTGCGCATCGTCGGCGGCGAGTGGAAGCGCCGCTTCGTCACCTTCCATGCGGCGCCCGGCCTGCGGCCGACGCCGGACGCCGTGCGCGAGACCCTTTTCAACTGGCTGGGGCAGGACCTGACGGGGCTCGTCTGCCTCGATCTTTTCGCCGGCAGCGGCGTGCTCGGCTTCGAGGCCGCCTCGCGCGGCGCCGCGCATGTCACGCTGGTCGAGCGCGATGCGCGCACCTTCGGCGCGCTCGGGGACAATGCCGCCCTCCTCGACGGCGACCGGCTGGAGCTGGTGCGCGCGGATGCGGTAAAATTCCTCTCCCGCGCGACCCGGCGCTACGATTTGCTCTTTCTCGACCCGCCCTACGGCCGGGGCTGGATCGAGCGCATCGCCCCCCGGCTCGACAGCGTCCTGACGCCCGAGGCGCGCATCTACGCCGAAGCGGAGCATCCCGTCGAGCGCATCGGCGCCTGGGAGGCGGTGCGCAGCGGACAGGCGGGACAGGTTCACTACCAACTACTGGAGCGAGTGCAGACATGAGCGACGGCGTCGCGATCTACCCCGGCACCTTCGACCCCCTCACCCTGGGCCATGAAGACCTGGTGCGCCGCGCCTCGCGCCTGTTCGACGAGGTGCTGGTGGCGGTGGCCGACAGCCGCACCAAGCGTCCCTTCTTCACGCTAGGCGAGCGCGTGGCCATGGCGCGCGAGGTGCTGGGGCCCTATCCCAACGTCCGCGTCGAGGGCTTCGACGGCCTGCTCATGGATTTCCTGCGCCGCCACGAGGCGCGCATCATCCTGCGCGGCCTGCGCGCGGTGTCGGACTTCGAGTACGAGTTCCAGATGGCCGGCATGAACCGCAGCCTCAACCCCGACGTCGAGACGGTGTTCCTGACGCCGGCCGAGAAGTACCAGTTCATTTCCGCCACCATGGTGCGCGAGATCGCCATGCTCGGTGGCGACGTGGGCAAGTTCGTCCAGCCTCTCGTGCACGAGAGGCTGAAGCAGAGAATTTCAAGCAAGTGAGGACAGCAAGATGGCTTTGATGATCACCGACGAATGCATCAACTGCGACGTGTGCGAGCCGGAGTGCCCCAACGGCGCCATCGCGCAGGGCGAAGAGATCTACGAGATCGACCCGAGCAAGTGCACCGAATGCGTCGGCCACTACGACACGCCGCAGTGCATCGAGGTTTGCCCTGTGGACTGTATCATCCCCAATCCCGATCATGCCGAGGACAAGGATCAGCTGCAGCAGAAGTTCCTCAAGCTGACCGCCGCCAAGTAGTTCGCCCCGGCCGGCGCGCTCAGGCTGCGGCGGCGACTGCGCCCTCGCGCGCCTCGGCGTGCAGGGTTTCGCGCAGCGCGGCCGCAATGCCGTTCAGTTCGGCCAGCTGCGTTTCCAGCGCAGCCTTCATCTGCGCCAGTTCGCGCACCCGGTCTTCGAGCGTGTCCGTCGCCTGGTGGATGCGCTTGACGCTTTCCAGCCGGCGCTTCAGCTGCAGCTGGTACTCGCGCACCTGGGTCTCGAGCGGCGCCATGACGGCGCGCAGCCAGTGGTCGGCATCGCGGTTGATCAGCTCGAAGGTGCGCCGCACCTGGGTCGCCACGGTCTCGAAGAAGCGCTGCGTCAGGCCGTGCTTGGCATGGGTCACCATGTTGAGCAGGGTGTTGAAGTGGGCGTTGAAGCCCTCCTCGAGGCGATCGATCTCCTTCTCGTAGCGCAGCAGCGAGAAGGGCGCCGGCGCGGCGAGCTTCATGCCGTGCTCGGTGGAGAAGCGCTCGTACATCGCCCCCATCATTCTGGTGATCTCGGCGATTTCCCCGGCGGACTTGCCCAGGTTGGCGCGCACGTGCCGGAAATAGCTGCGCATGGCGTCCCGCAGGTTCTTGCTGAAGCGCGCTTTCAGCATGGCTTCGCGCGTGCGCCGCGTCTCTTCGCGCAGGGCGTCCATGCCGAGGTGCGAGTAGAGGTTGTTGGTGAGCTGGGAGAAGACGCTGCGCACCGCGTAGTAACGCTGCAGGCCGCGCTCGAACTCGTCCTTTTCGCTCTTCACCTTGCGCATCATGTATTCGATGACGCTCTGGTTCTTGCCGCGCAGGTCGGAGAGCTCGGCGAGCTGTTCGGCGACGCCGCCGCGGCGCGTCTCGAGCAGGGCGCGCGTGCGGGCGACCAGATCGGCCGCCTCGCTCTCGGTGTTGTCGCAGACGATCTCCTGCTTGGCGGGAATCAGCTCGGCGGTGAGCGCCTGCTCGAGCCGGAGCAGGCGGCTGCGTTCGAGCAGGGCGTCGTCGCGGCTGATCTTGGCCAGCAGGCCCTTCTGTGCCGACACCGGATAGACATGTCCGGCGTCCAGCTCGAGGATTTGCGCCGTGGTCTGCACCTGGCGCGCGATCTCCGATTCGATCTCGGCCTCGCTGCGGATGCCGTCCCACAGGCCGTCGATCTTGTTGAGCACGGCGATGCGGCCCTTCTGCCGCGTGCGCGCGCCGTTCACGTGGTCGCGCCAGACGGCGAGGTCGGACTGCGTCACGCCGGTGTCGGCGGCGAGAATGAACAGTATGGCGTGCGCGTTGGGCAGCTGCGAGAGCGTCAGCTCCGGCTCGGCGCCGATGGCGTTCAGGCCCGGCGTGTCGAGGATAACCAGGCCCTGCTCGAGCAGGGGGTGGGCAAAGTTGATGACCGCATGGCGCCAGCAGGGGATTTCCACCAGGCCCTCGGCGTCGGGCTTGAGGCCTTCCTTGCCCACGGGGTCGATGGCGAAGCCGAGCGCGTCGGCCAGCTCCTGCGCGACGCGCTTCTGCTCGCCGACGCGGGAGAGCGCCGCATGCATGGCTTCGGCCGAGTCGGTGTCCAGCTTGACGATGCGCCATTCCTCGGGAAAGCGCTTGAACTCCGTCACGCTGGCGTTCGAGGAGCGCGTCTCGATCGGCAGCAGCTCGATCGCCGGCGGCCGGCCGGCGTCGTAGAGCAGTTCAGTCGGGCACATGGTGGTGCGTCCGGCCGTGGACGGCAGGATGCGGTTGCCGTAATCGCCGAAGAAGATGGCGTTGATTAGTTCCGACTTGCCGCGCGAGAACTCGGCGACGAAGGCGATGATCAGCTTGTCCTCGCGCAGGCGCTCGAGCAACTGCTGGATGCGCAGATCGCTCTGGGCGTCGCCCAGTTCGTTGGCGACGAGCCAGTCGTGCAGCGTGAGCAGGTGCTCGGAGACGGCCGAACGCCAGTTGCTGTAAGCGGAAAAATGCTGAACCAGGCCCATGCTCGCTTCCGGGATCGTTCATAAAAATCCAGTCGGAACCGTAATTTAGCACAGCTTTTTGAAGTGGCAACGCAAGCTGTCGCCCGCGTTCCGCCGTTTGTCAGCGCTGGCAGCGCGGGCAGTAGAAGGTGGAGCGCTGCCCCATGCGCAGCGCGCGTATCCTGGCGCCGCAGGCGCGGCAGGGTTCGCCGGCGCGGCCATACACGAAATGCTGCTGCTGGAACCAGCCGGCGCTGCCGTCGCTGTGGATGAAGTCGCGCAGCGTGCTGCCGCCGGCGGCGAGGGCGCCTTCCAGGGTGGCGCGCACGGCGTCGGCCAGGCGCGCGCAGCGCGGCATGGACAGGCGGCCGGCCGGAGTGCGCGGATCGATGCCGGCGCGAAACAGGCATTCCGAGGCGTAGATGTTGCCGACGCCGACGAGGGTGTGGGCGTCCATCAGGAAGAGCTTGACGGCCGTTGCGCGCCGGCGCGTCGCGGTGTAGAGCCAGTCGCCGCAGAAATCCGCCGAGAGCGGCTCGACGCCGAGCGGGGCGATGAGCGGGTGCAGGGCGGGGTCCTCCGGCGTCCACAGCACGGCGCCGAAGCGGCGAGGGTCGCGCAGGCGCAGGATCCTGCGGCCGAACGCGAAATCGACGTGGTCGTGCCGGCCCGGCGCTTCGGTCGACTGCACCAGCCGCAAACTTCCGGACATGCCCAGATGCACGATCAGCGTGCCGTGATCGAAACGGAACAGCAGGTACTTGCCGCGCCGGTCGATGCCGCGCAGGGTTTTTCCGGCGAGCAGGCGCGCAAGATGGCGCGGCAGCGGATAGCGCAGCGCGGCATGGCGCGCGACGACGTCGCTCAGGGCTTTCCCATGCAGATCGGGCAGCAGGCCGCGGCGCGTGATTTCGACTTCGGGCAATTCCGGCATGGCGTGTGGAGGCTTGCTTGCGGGGGATGGCAAAACCCCCTAACATGAAACGAGAATTCTACGCCGCAGCGCCCTGACCCCGACATGATCGACCTGAAACGCCTTCTGACGCCGTCCGGCCTTGCCGCCGCGGCATGCCTTCTGACCGCCTGCGCCCATACGCCGCCGCCGCAGCCTGCCGAAGCCGCTGCCGAGAAACCGGCGCAGAAGCCGAAATCCGTCGTGCGTGTCGAACCCCTGCCCAAGCAGGAACTGACCGGCCAGATCCTCTATCAGACGCTGCTGGCGGAAATCGCGGGGCAGCGCGGCAATCACGGCCTGTCGGCCTCGGCCTATCTGGATCTGGCGCGCACCACGCGTGACCCGCGCTACGCGCGCCGCGCAGCGGAGATCGGCCTGCATGGCCGCGACCTCGAAGTCGCCCTGCAGGCGGCACGCCTTTGGGTGGAGCTCGACCCGGAGTCGGCGCAGGCGCGGCAGATGATGGCCGGCCTGCTCGTCAGCGCGAACCGTCTCGAGGAGTTGCAACCGCATGTCGCCAAGCTGCTGGCGCAGGAGGGCGACAATATCGGCGACGGCCTGCTGCGCCTGAACCGGCTGTTCGCGCGCTATCCGGACAAGAAGGCGGTCATGCACATCGTCGACCGGCTGACGATGCCGTACGTGGGCCTGGCCGAGGCGCATTTCGCCCGCGCGCAGGCGGCGCTTAACGCCGGCGACTGGAAGCGCGGCGTGACGGAGATCGACAAGGCCCTGGCGCTGAAACCGGAATGGGACAATGCCGTCCTGCTCAAGGCGCAACTCCAGCGCACCGAAACGCCCGAGGTGGCGCTCGAGACCCTGCGCAGCCACCTCGACCGGCATCCACGGTCGCGCGAGGTGCGCCTGCAATATGCGCGCCACTTGGTCGATGCGCGCATGTATCCTCAGGCCCGCGCCGAGTTCCAGCGCCTGCTGGTCGATTACCCAGGCAATGCCGACGTGGTCTATGCCGTGGCGATGCTCTCGGTCCAGCTGTCAGACTGGACCACGGCCGAGGAGAACTTCAGGAGGCTGATCGGCCAGGACTATGCCGAGATCGACACGGTGCGCCTCTACCTCGGCCAGATCGCCGAGGAGCGCAAGCAGTTCGACGAGGCGCTGCGCTGGTATGCGACGGTGGCGACGGGTGAGCAGTATCTGGCGGCGCAACTGCGCATCGCCCAGCTGCTGGCCAAGCAGGGCAAGCTGGAGGCGGGCCGTCGTCACCTGCAGGAAGCGCGTACGACGGACGGCGCCGACCGCGTCCAGCTGCTGCTGGCGGAAAGTCAGCTGCTGCGGGACGCCGGCCGGACGACGGAAGCCTATGAACTGCTGGCGGGGAGCCTGGCCGCCCAGCCGGAACAGCCCGAGCTGCTCTACGAATCCGCCCTGCTGGCCGAAAAGATCGGCCGCCACGACGTGATGGAAGGCAATCTGCGCAAGCTCATCCGCCTCAAGCCGGAGCACGCCCACGCCTACAACGCGCTCGGCTACTCCTTCGCCGACCGCAATCAGCGGCTGGCCGAGGCGGAGGAACTGATCGAGAAGGCGCTGAAGCTCTCGCCCAATGATCCCTTCATCATCGACAGCATGGGCTGGGTGCTCTTCCGCAAGGGCGACAATGCCGGGGCCCTGACCCAGTTGCAGCGCGCCTACGCGATCCGGCCCGATCCCGAAATCGCCGCGCATCTCGGCGAGGTGCTGTGGGTGCTCGGCCGCCGCGACGAGGCGAGGAAGACCTGGCAGGACGCCGCCAAGGCGCACCCCGGCAACGAGGTGCTCGCCGAGGTCATGAAGCGTTTCGCTCCCTGATGCGGCGTGGCCTGCCGGTTGTCGCGTTGCTGGCTCTCTTGTCTGCCGGCTGCGCGCTGATCGAACCCCTGGTCTCGGCGCCTAGGCCGGCACGGGACGCCATCGAGGCCTTTCGCCTGGAAGGACGCATCGCCGTGCGTCGCGGGGGGGAGCGGTTTTCGGCTAACATCGACTGGCGCCACGATGCGCAGTCCGACGACATGGCGGTGAGCGGGCCGCTGGGCCAGGGCCTAGCCCGGCTTACCGCCGCGGGCGGTGCCGCCCTGCTGGAAACGGCCGACCACAAGCGTTTCAGCGCGGCCGACCTGGACGGCCTGACCGAACAGGTGTTCGGCACGCGCCTGCCGGTCTCCGGCCTCGGGCATTGGGTGCTCGGGCGCTCCGCCTTCGGCGGCGCGGCGCGACTCGACGCGCTCGGCCGTCTGGCGGGCCTGTCGGAGCAGGGCTGGACGATCGAATACCTGCGCTATGAAGACGAGACGCCCGCGGCGCTGCCCGCGCTGCTGCAGGCTAGGCGCGAGGATGTGGAGGTGCGTCTGGTCATCGACAGCTGGAGCCTCGAATCGACGAGCCATCCCCTCGCTCCCCTTCCCCGGGAAGGGGGTGACAGCGGTTCGCCTCGCTCCGGGAGCTGGAAGCGGTGAGGGACTGGGAGCGCGCCTGGCCGGCGCCGGCCAAGCTCAATCTCTTTCTCCATGTCGTCGGCCGCCGGCCCGACGGCTACCATCTCCTGCAGTCGGTCTTCCGCCTCATCGACTTCGGCGACACGCTGCGCTTTTCCCCGCGCCAGGATGGCCGTATCGTACGCACCCGTCCGCTCGAGGGCGTGCCCGAGGCGTCCGACTTGTGCGTGCGTGCCGCCCTGCTGCTGCAGTCGGAATCCGGCTGCCGGCAGGGCGCGGGCATCGCCCTGGAAAAGCGCCTGCCCATGGGTGGCGGGCTGGGTGGCGGCAGTTCGGATGCGGCGACGGTGCTCCTGGCGCTGAACCGGCTCTGGGGCCTCGGCTGGCCGCGTGCGCGCCTGCAGGCGCTGGGCCTCAGGCTGGGCGCCGACGTGCCCTTCTTCCTCTTCGGCCGCAACGCCTTCGTCGAGGGGATCGGCGAGACGTTGCGGGCGATCGAATTGCCGCCTGCCTGGTATCTCGTCGTGGCACCCCGGGCGAGCGTGCCGACGGCGGAAATCTTCGCCGCGCCGAATTTGACACGGGATACGAAACCACTCAAAATGGCGGACTTTTCAGCGGGTTGGGACGGCCTTCGGCATGCGGGCCGCAACGATCTCGAGCCCGTCGTGCGGGAACGCTACCCCGAGGTGGCGCGGGCGCTGTCCTGGCTGGGGCAGCACGCCGAAGCGCGCATGACCGGTTCCGGAGCCTGTGTGTTCGCCCCCTTTGCCAACGAGCAGGACGCGCGCACCGCGCTGGCACGGATGCCGGAGGACATGAGTGGCTGGGTGGCACGCGGCCTGGACGAGCATCCCCTGCGGGCACTCGCTGACTGAGACTCTTGGGGAGTCGCCAAGTTGGTTAAGGCACCGGATTTTGATTCCGGCATGCGAAGGTTCGAATCCTTCCTCCCCAGCCAAATTCGAGAATGCGGGCAGGTGGTTCACCTGCCCGCATCGTTTGCGCAAACGGAATCGTCCGAGAGGGACGCATGGCCTACGACAGCCTGATGGTCTTCACGGGGAACGCCAACCCCAAGCTCGCCGCCGACGTGGTCAGGCGCCTGAACATCTCGCTCGGCCGCGCGGCCGTCGGCCGCTTCTCCGACGGCGAGGTCAATGTCGAGATCATGGAGAACGTCCGCGGCAAGGACTGCTTCATCCTGCAATCGACCTGTGCGCCGACCAACGACAACCTGATGGAACTCGTCATCATGGTCGACGCGCTGAAGCGCTCCTCGGCGGGGCGCGTCACGGCGGCGATCCCCTACATGGGCTATTCGCGCCAGGACCGCCGGCCGCGCTCGGCGCGCGTGGCGATCTCGGCCAAGGTGGTGGCGAACATGCTTCAGGCGGTGGGCGTGGACCGCGTGCTGACGGTGGATCTGCATGCCGACCAGATCCAGGGTTTCTTCGACATCCCGGTCGACAACGTCTATGCGGCGCCGATCCTGCTCGGCGACATCTGGAAGCACCAGCACAAGGACCTGCTGGTGGTCTCGCCCGACGTCGGCGGGGTGGTGCGGGCGCGGGCGCTGGCCAAGCGGCTCGAGTCGGACCTGGCGATCATCGACAAGCGGCGGCCGAAGGCTAACGTGTCGGAAGTGATGAACATCATCGGCGAGGTGGAAGGCCGCACCTGCGTCATCATGGACGACATGGTGGACACCGCCGGCACGCTGTGCAAGGCGGCGCAGGCGCTGAAGGACCACGGCGCCGCCAAGGTGCTCGCCTACTGTACCCACCCGGTGCTGTCCGGCAGCGCGGTCGAGCGCATCGGCGGCTCGGTGCTGGACGAGCTGGTGGTGACGGACACCATTCCGCTCAGCGACGAGGCGCGCGCCTGCAAGCCCATCCGCCAGATATCCATCGCCGAACTGCTCGCCGAGACGATGCTGCGCATCAGCAACGAGGAGTCGGTGTCGTCCCTCTTTATGGAGTAGTTTTTTCGTTTTTTTCAACCCCTGCCTGGTCGCGGGCAGGTTTTTTTTGGAGCAAGCAAATGAAAATCGAAATCATCGCGAACAAGCGCGAACTGCAGGGCACCGGAGCGAGCCGCCGCCTGCGCCGCGCGGGCAAGGTGCCCGGCATCGTCTATGGCGGGGAAGTCGCCGCCCAGCCGATCGAGCTGGACCACAACGCCCTTTTCCACAGCCTCAAGCAGGAAGCGTTTCACGCCTCCATTCTGACCATGAACCTGGACGGACAGAAGCAGCAGGTGCTGCTGCGCGACTACCAGATGCACGCCTACCGGCCGCTGGTGATGCATGCCGACTTCCAGCGCGTGTCGGCCGACAAGAAGATCCACATGAGGGTGCCGCTGCACTTCATCAACGGCGACATCGCCCCGGGCGTCAAGCTGCAGGGCGGCGTGGTGAGCCATGTCATGAACGAGCTGGACATCAGCTGCCTGCCGGCGGACCTGCCCGAGTTCATCGAGGTGGACATGAAGGACGTCGCGGTCGGCCACTCGGTGCACGTCAACGACCTCAAGCTGCCCAAGGGCGTCGAGGCGGTGCTGCACCGGGGCGAGAACCCGGTGGTCGGCACCATCGTCGTGCCGCGCGGCACGACCGAAGCCGAGCTGGCTGCGGGCGAGGAAGCCGCGGCTGTCACCACGGCCGCCGCGCCGGCCGCCGCCGCTCCCGCTGCCGCGCCGGCCAAGGCCGAGAAGAAGTGATCCCGGGCGCCGCGGCCTGAGGGCCGCGGCGCTGTCCGATGGCCGCGCCCCGACTCGTCGTCGGCCTGGGCAATCCCGGCGCCGAATACGCCGACACCCGCCACAACGCCGGCTTCTGGCTGTGCGAAAGGCTGGCGGCGAAACTCGGCGCTGCGCTCAGGCGCGAATCCCGTTTTCACGGTCTCGCCGGCCGCAGGCAGGATCAGGCCTGGCTGCTGCTGCCGCAGACCTATATGAATCATTCCGGCCAGGCCGTGGCGGCGCTGGCGCGCTTCTACCGCATTCCGCCGGCGCAGATGCTGGTGTTGCACGACGAACTGGATCTGCCGCCGGGCGCCCTGCGCCTGAAGTTCGGCGGCGGCCTGGGCGGGCACAACGGCCTGAAGGACATCGCGGCGCATCTCGGCACGCAGGACTTCTGGCGCCTGCGCATCGGCATCGGCCATCCCGGCGACCGCGACCAGGTGGTGGATTACGTGCTGAAGAAGCCGCGCGCCGAGGAGCGGACGCTGATCGACGCTGCGCTCGACCGCGCCCTCGAGCACTGGCCATACCTCGAACGCGGCGAGTATCCCGCCGCGATGCAGAAGCTCAACACGAAGGGAAACACATGAGTTTGAAGTGCGGCATCGTCGGTCTGCCCAACGTCGGCAAGTCGACCCTCTTCAACGCCCTGACCAAGTCGGGCATCGCTGCGGAGAACTACCCCTTCTGCACCATCGAGCCCAACGTCGGCATCGTCGAGGTGCCCGACGCGCGCCTGGCGCAACTCGCCGCCATCGTCAAGCCGCAAAGGGTCATGCCGGCGGTGGTGGAGTTCGTGGACATCGCCGGTCTGGTGGCGGGGGCGAGCAAGGGCGAGGGCCTGGGCAACCAGTTTCTCGCCAACATCCGCGAGACCGACGCCATCGTGCATGTCGTGCGCTGCTTCCACAACGAGAACATCGTGCATGTCTCGGGCGAAGTGAAGCCGCTTTCCGACATCGAGACCATCGAGACGGAACTGGCGCTCGCCGACCTCGCCACCGCCGAGAAGGCGCTGGCGCGCTACCGCAAGCCGGCCCAGGCCGGCGACAAGGAGGGGAAGCTCCTGGTGGCCGTGCTCGACAAATGCGTCGCACAGCTGAACGAGGCGAAGCCGGTGCGCGCGCTCGATCTGTCGAAGGAGGAATGGGCCAACCTCAAGCCCTTCTGCCTGATCACGGCGAAGCCCACCCTCTACGCCGCGAATGTCGACGAGAAGGGCTTCGCGGACAACCCGCTGCTCGCCGCCGTGGAAGCGTACGCGGCGAGGGAGAAGGCGCCGGTGGTGGCCTTCTGCGCGGCGATGGAGGCGGAAATCGCCGATCTCTCGGACGAGGACAAGGCGGTGTTCCTCGCCGACATGGGGCTGCAGGAACCGGGCCTGAACCGGCTCATCCGCGCCGGTTACGCGCTGCTCGGTCTGCAGACCTATTTCACCGCCGGCGAGAAGGAGGTGCGCGCCTGGACCATCCACGCCGGCGACACTGCGCCGCAGGCGGCCGGCGTCATCCACACCGACTTCGAGCGCGGCTTCATCCGTGCCGAGGTGATCGGCTTCGCCGACTTCATCGCCTGCAAGGGGGAGTCCGGTGCGCGCGAGGCGGGCAAGATGCGTTTGGAAGGAAAGGACTATGTCGTGCATGACGGCGACGTCATGCATTTCCGCTTCAACGTGTAGGCTTGGCGTCGCCGCGCTGCCCCGGCACGCGGGCACCCTCCGGCGCGGCGGGCGCGCTCCCGCCTGAGAAGCGGTAGGCCGAGCCGCCCGCTTGCTTGGCCTCGTACATGGCGATGTCGGCCTTCCGCATGAGGCCTTCCATGTTGGCGGCATGCTCTGGGAAATGGGCGATGCCGACCGACACGCCCAGCAGGTACTGACGCCCGCCGACTTCGACCGGCTCGCGCACGGACTCGATCGCCTTTTCGGCGACGCGGGTGGCATCCTGCGGATGGGCCATTTCCTGCAGCAGAATGACGAACTCGTCGCCGCCGAGCCGTGCCACCGTGTCGATTTGGCGCACCAGCGTGCGCAGGCGCTGCGCGATGACGACGAGCACCGCGTCGCCGGTGGAGTGCCCCTCCGTGTCGTTGATGATCTTGAAGTCGTCCAGGTCGAGCAGGAGCAGTGCGACGAGGTGGCCGCTGCGCTTGGCCAGGGCGAGGGACTGCTCGACGCGGTCGGCGAGGAGGCGGCGGTTCGGCAGGCCGGTCAGCACGTCGTGATGGGCGAGATGGCGGAACTGTTCCGCCGCGGTGACGCGCTCCGTGATGTCCGTGCCGACGCCATGGTAGCCGGCAAAGTCGCCCTGCTCGTCGTAGGCAGGGTTGCCGCTGACGGAGAACCAGCGCAGCTCGCCGTCCGGCTTGGCGATCTGGTAGACGAAATCGCGAAAAGGAAGATGGGATTCGAGAGTTGCGCGGTGCGCCTGCCACTGCGCTTCGGTCACGCCGCGGACAAAGGGGATTTCCCAGCGGCGCAGCCCGAGCACCTGCTCCTTGCGATAGCCGGAGTTGTCGATGGCCGCGCCGGAGATGTGCGTGAAGCGGAAATCGCGGTCCACTTCCCAGTACCAGTCCGTGGAGAGCGAAATCAGGTCGCGGAAGCGTTGTTCGCTCGCCTTGAGGGCCGATTCGGTCCGCAAACGTTCGCTGATGTCGGTGCCCATCCAGACGACACCGAGGTCGAGATTGGACGGGTCGACCGCCATGCCGCTGATTTCCGCCCAGAACAGTTCGCCGCTGGCCCGACGCTGCCGCACGATGGCGCTGTATGACTTGCCCTGGCTGATGGGATGCATGCATTCCTGGGCGAAGCCGCGCCATTCGTCGTAGCTGGGCCAGGTGGTCCAGGCCGGCTTGCCCAGGGCGTCCTGCATCTCCACGCCGAACAGCGCGCACCACTGGCGGTTGCATTTCACCAGGTAATTCGGCCGCACCAACCCGATGGCCTCGGCCGCCGAGTCGAAGATCACATTGTGCTCGGCGGCCAGCGCCTCGCTTTCGAAACGCCTGCGCAAGGTGGCGACCAGGTTGCGGTGCAGGGCGTCATGGATGCCGACGAGCACGGCGATGTAGATCAGCACGGACCAGCCGGCGATGGCGATGCCATCGGGCCTTCCGAGCAGGAGGACGGCGGCGGATACCGCGGTCGGCGCCATGAAGAAGTAGTAGGCGAGACGGGAAGGGGCCAGCACGGCCGTGGCGCCCAGGCAGACGGTGCACAGCGTCAGCACCAGGAACAGTCGGGGAAATTCGCCCGATTGCGGCGTCAGCAGCCAGAGGGCGGCGCCCCAGAGCAGCCCGGCGACCGCGGTTTTCAGGGCGAACAACCTTTCCCAGCGCGGCGCCTCCTCCAGCCTCGGCTGTTGGCGATGAAAGCGATGCTGCATCCAGGTCAGCGCAGCCGCGTTGCAGGCCATCAGGCCGAGCCAGACCAGCAGCGTGCCGCGAGCCGACCCGGGCCATAGCCAGTATGCGATCAGGGTGAGCGCGGCCAGGGTGGCGAAAACCGAAGTGCGCGACAGGACGAAAAGCATGCGCACGCGCTCGGCGTGGCAGGCCACGGCCACGCCGGATTGCCAGTTTTCCAGACGGTAGGGTTCCGACACGATCTCCCCTTTGGACGCGTTCTTGTTATTCGTTTGAGCCGCGATGCTACACGCGCGCGTCATACGCCGCCGTGAAAAGCGTCACGCTCGGCGTCGGGCGGCGGGACGCGACCGACGGTCGGCAAGTTGGCTATCATTCCGCCATGCCGCACAGGGCCACATCCGACATGCCATACCGGGGCCGCTTCGCGCCGTCGCCGACGGGCCCGCTCCATTTCGGCTCGCTCGCGGCGGCGATCGGCAGCTGTCTCGACGCGCGCGCCGCGGGCGGGAGCTGGCTGCTGCGCATCGAGGACGTGGACACGCCTCGCATGGTCGAGGGCGCGGCGGAAGCGATGCTGCGCACGCTCGAGCGGCTCGGCTTCGCCTGGGACGGGGCAGTCGAATATCAAAGCCGCCGCACCGCGCATTATCTGGCCGCCTTCGAGCGCCTGAAGCTGGCCGGCAGGGTGTTTGCCTGCGCCTGCAGCCGCCGCGAGGTGGCCGACTCGGGCCTGGGGCCGGACGGTGCGCCGCGCTATCCGGGCACCTGCCGCCGGGGGCTTGCGCCGGGGCGCCAGGCGCGCGCCTGGCGTCTTCAGGTCGAGCCCGGGCAGGTGTGCTTCGACGATGACCTGCAGGGGCGCATCTGCCAGGACCTGGCGGCCGAGGTCGGCGATTTCGTCGTGCTGCGCGCCGACGGCTGTTTTGCCTACCAGCTGGCGGCGGTGGTGGATGATGCGGCGCAGGGCGTGACCCATGTCGTGCGCGGCGCCGATCTGATCGACTCGACGCCGCGCCAGATTTTCCTGCAACAGCAACTCGGCCTGCCGCGGCCGGCCTACCTGCACCTGCCCGCTGCGGTCAACGCGGCGGGGGAGAAACTGTCCAAGCAGACGCGGGCGGCGGCCATCGACGGCCAGCGGCCGCAGGCCGCGCTGCTGGCCGCGCTGAAGTTTCTCGGCCAGCAGCCGCCGCAAGCGCTGGCAGAGGCTGCGCTGGACGATGTCTGGCGCTGGGCGATAATGCACTGGAACCGCGATGCGCTGCCGCGCTGCCGATCTGCCGCGGCGCCAGCGGGATATTGATGGGAGGGGAAGATGATCGATGACGTCGCCGGCCTGCGCCGGGTCCTGCTCAAGCACCGCACCATCGCCATGGTCGGACTGTCCGCCCAGTGGTACCGCCCCAGCCACTTCGCCGCGAAGTACATGCTCGACCACGGCTACTCCGTGATTCCCGTCAATCCGGCCTACCGCGAGGTGCTGGGGCAGGCCAGCTATCCCGCCCTGCGCGAGGTGCCCGTGCCGGTGGGCATCGTGGATTGCTTCCGGCGCGCCGAGGAAATCCCGGCCATCGTGGAGGAGGCCATTGCCGTCGGGGCGAAGGTGCTGTGGCTGCAACTGGGGGTGATCAACCTCGAGGCGGTGCGCAGGGCGGAGGCGGCGGGTCTGGAGGTGGTCATGGACCGCTGCGTCAAGATCGAGCATGCGCGGCTGTTCGGCGGCCTCAACTGGTTCGGCGTGAACACCGGGATCGTATCCTCGAAAAGGCCATCCTGCCACGCCTTCGCGGCGCGCTGACAGGCTAGCGCCGGCGCAAGGTCGGATGCCTCAGGCAGCGGCGCCAAGGCAGGAAATCAGTGCTTGCCGCTGTAGCCGGCGATGCCGATGAGCATCCTGACGATGCCGTAGGCGATCCAGCTCAGCCAACGGTGCAGCCGAGACTGGCGCTGCCAGTCCTCCCGATGCAATTCGCGGGCGCCGGCCTGCATCGCGGCCTCCAGGCTGGCGCGCAATGCCAGGGAAAACCCGGAGTCCTCGATCACGACATTGGCCTCGCGCGCCAGAAGCAGGCTGAAGGGATCGATGTTGCTCGAGCCCACCGTGGCCCAGCGGTCGTCGACGACGGCGACCTTGGCATGGAGAAAGCTCCGGTGGTATTCGAATATCCGCATGCCGGCGTCGAGCAGTGCGCCGTAGAGGGCCTGCGTCGCGTAGTGCTGCAGGACGTATTCCACCTTCCCCTGCAGCAGGATGGAAACGCGCACGCCGCGCGCGGCGGCCTCGAACAGGGCACGGCGAAAGCGCAGGCCAGGCAGGAAGTAGGCGTTGGCGAGGACGATATCCCGGCTCGCCGAGCCGATCGCGTGGAGGTAGGCCTCCTCGATGTCGCGGCGATGGCGGAAGTTGTCGCGCATGACGAAGGCGGCGCGCAGCGTGCCGCGGGGCGCGGCGAGCGTCGGCGTCGGCAGCGCCTGGCGCAGCCGCCGGCGGAAGTTCGCCCAGGCGACGAGGGCCCACAGCTTCCGCACCGTGGCATGAACGGGCGCCAGCAGCGGGCCTTCCAGCCTCACGGCATAGTCGAAACGCGGCGGGGCAGGATGTGCCGCGTCGACGTCGTCGACGATATTGATGCCGCCGACGAAGGCGGTGCGGCCGTCGGCGACGGCCAGCTTGCGGTGCAGGCGCCGCAGGCGGTGGCGGCGCAGGCGCAGGCGCGCGATTTCCGGGCGGAAGACCAGCACCTGCACGCCGGCCGCTTCGAGCGCCGGCCTCAGTCGTGCGGCGAACGCCGGCGAACCGAAGCCGTCCACCACCACGCGCACGGCGACGCCGCGCTGCGCGGCGCGCGACAGCGCCCCGGCCACGTCACGCCCCGTGGCGTCGTCCTCGAAGATGTAGGTTTCGAGATGAAACTCCCGCTCGGCCGCGTCGATGGCCGCGATCAGCGCCGGAAAGAAGGCGCTGCCGGTTTCCAGCAGGGTGACGGCATTGCCCGGCAGGAACTCGGCTTTCATGCCCGGCGGCTATTCGAGGGCGATGTGCGCCGACAGCGCGGCATGGTCGGAGATTTTCGACCAGGGGCGACCGAAATGGACCTCGGTGCGTTGGATGGAAAAGCCGCGCACGTAGATGCGGTCGAGGCGGAACATCGGCAGGGTGGCGGGAAAGCTGCGCGCCGGCATGCCGTTGATGCCGCCGAATACCTCGGCCATGCCGAGGCGCTCGGCAATCAGGTTGCCGGCGCGGTTGTGCCAGTCGTTGAAGTCGCCGGCGACGATGAGCGGCGTGTCGCCGGGACTGACTTCTTCCATGCGCTCGGCAAGCGACAGCATCTGGCGCCGGCGCGCGGCGGCGGTGAGCCCCAGATGCACGCAGACGCAATGCAGCGGCGCCTTCCAGCCGGGCACGGCGATCTCGGTGTGCAGCATGCCGCGCCGCTCGAAGCGCAGTTCGGAGATGTCCTGGTTGTGCGAGGACAGGATGGGAAAGCGCGAGAGGATGGCGTTGCCGTGGTGGCCGTGGTCGTAGATGGCGTTGCCGCCGTAGGCCGTCTCCGGCCAGACGCCCTCGGCGAGGAAGTCGTGCTGCCCCGCTTCCGGCCAGTTGGCATGCCGTTCGGCATGGCGCTCGTGCAAGCCCTGCACTTCCTGCAGGAAGACGATGTCGGGATCGAGGCCGTGCAGGCGCTTGCGCAGCTCGTGGATCATCATGCGCGCCTTGAACTGCGAGAAGCCCTTGTGGATGTTGTAGGTGCACACGTGCAGCTTGCGCACGACGCCCTTCTGGCGCGGGGAGTCGGGTTGCCCCCTGCTGGTGACGGCGGGTCTGACCATCTACGACGCTTCGAGCATGCGGTTGAGGGCCACCTTCGCCAGTTCCGCCTCGTGCGCCGGCACCGAAATGCGGTTCACGACATTGCCTTCGGCCAGGTTCTCCAGGCACCAGGCGAGGTGCTGCGGATCGATGCGGCCCATGGTCGAGCACATGCAGACCATGGGCGCCATGAACTGCACGACCTTGCCTTCGGGCTTCACCTCCTCGGCGAGGCGGCTGACGAGATTCAGCTCGGTGCCGACCAGCCAGCGCGTGCCGGCAGCGGCTTCCTTGATGGTCTTGATGATGAATTCCGTCGAGCCGACGTAATCCGACAGCCGGCAGACGTCGAAATTCGACTCGGGATGGGAGATGACGAGGCCCGCCGGATGCTCGTTCCTGAAGCGCAGGATGTGGCCGGCCTGGAACATCTGGTGCACCGAGCAGAAGCCCTTCCACAACAGGATCCGCGCGCGGCGCACCTGCTCGGCGGTGAGGCCGCCGTTCTCCAGGTCGGGATCCCATACCGCCATCTCGTCGAGCGGAATGCCCATCTTGTGGCCGCTCCAGCGGCCGAGGTGCTGGTCGGGGAAGAACAGCACCTTCCCGCGGCGCGCGAAGGACCACTCGAGGATCTTCGGCGCGTTGCTCGAGGTGCACACGATGCCGCCGTGCTCGCCGCAGAAGGCCTTCAGGTCGGCGCTCGAGTTGATGTAGGTGACGGGGGTGAAGAGGCCGTCCGGGTCGCCGACGAGCGCCTCCAGTTCGCGCCAGCAGCGCGCCACCTTGGCCAGGCTCGCCATGTCGGCCATGGAGCAGCCGGCGGCGAGGTCCGGCAGGATGGAAATCTGCTCGGGCTTGGACAGGATGTCGGCCACCTCCGCCATGAAATGCACGCCGCAGAAGACGATGAATTCGGCGTCGGACTGCGCCGCCAGGCGCGACAGCTTGAGCGAGTCGCCGGTCAGGTCGGCGTGGCGGTAGACGTCGGCGCGCTGGTAGTGGTGGCACAGCAGCACGGCGCGCTTGCCCAGGCGGGCGCGTGCGGCGAGGATGCGCTCCTGCGCCTGTTCGTCGGCGAGTGCGTTGAAGCGGTCGAACTGCATTGCTGTGGCGGGCATGGTCGGCAAGCCTGAAAAATCGCAAGACCGCGTAATCTATCAAATTTCGGGGGAAGCCTCAGCTTTGCTGCCAGGGCAGGCCGGCGGCGCGCCAGCCGCCGAGCTTGCCGCGCTGCCCCTTCGCATCCTTGTCGCCCTCGAAGCCTTCCAGCACGTTGTAGCAGTCGGGAAAGCCGGCCTCGGTGGCTGCTGCCGCCGCGCGGTGCGAGCGGTGCCCGCTGCGGCAGATGAACATGGCCAGCGCTTCATGGTCGGCCTGCCGCTTGAGCTCGGCCATGAAATGGAGGTTGGGCGAATAGCCGGGATAGAACTGCCATTCGATCTCGAGGGCGCCGGGAATGCGCCCGACGAAATCCAGCTCGGCGCGGGTGTGCTCGCCCACCAGCTTCGCGCCCGGCGCCAGCTGCAGCACCTCGAAGGCTTCCGCCGGCGTGAGGGCGCCTGCGTAGGGCAGCCCGAACTCCCGGGCGCGCTTCTGGCCCAGGGCGAGGATGTCGCTGAGTTTTCCCATTGCCGGTCGACGATTAGAATGACGGCACAAGTATAAGCGAGCCCCCATGTCCATCGAAGACGCCCTGCTGCATGCCGAGCCGGTCGACCCGCAGCGCTATCGCGAGGCGAGCCGCGCCACCTGGATCTCCGCCGCGCTCAATCTGGTGCTGACCGTCGCCCAGTTGATCGTCGGCTGGCTGGCGCACTCGCAGTCGCTGATTGCGCACGGTCTGCATTCCTTCTCAGATCTGCTGTCGGATTTTCTCGTGCTCTATGCCAACCGCAAGGGCAGCCACCCTGCGGATCGCGAGCATCCCTACGGCCACGCCCGCGTCGAGACGGCGGCCACGCTGATTCTCGGCGCCTCGCTCGCCGCCATCGGCTTCGGCATCCTGTGGGAGGCGACGCTGCGCCTGCAGGCGGTGGCCGAACTGCCGCCGGTCGAGGCGCTGGCGCTCTGGGCCGCCATCTTGACCGCGGCCTCGAAGGAAGTGCTGTTCCGCTACCTGCTGCGCGTCGCCGAGCGGCTGCGCTCGCCCATGCTGGCGGCCAATGCCTGGCATACGCGGGCGGACGCCGCGTCGGCCCTGGTGGTGGTGGTCGGCATCGCCGGCGCGCTCATGGGCTGGGCCTTCCTCGATTTGCTGGCGGCGGCGATCATGGGCTTCATGATCCTGCGCATGGGCCTCAAGCTGGCCTGGGAATCCCTGCAGGAGCTGATCGATACCGGGCTCGACAAGGACAAGGTCGAAGCCATTCGCCGCACCCTGCGCGACACCCCGGGCGTGCTGGGTCTTCACGAGCTGCGCACGCGGCGCATGGCGCATCAGGCCCTGGTCGATGCCCATGTGCTGGTGGATCCGCGCATCAGCGTTTCCGAGGGCCACCGGTTGGGCGAGCGGGCGCGCCGGCGCGTGCTCGACGCCCACCCCGAAGTGGCCGACGTGCTGGTGCATATCGACGCCGAGGAGGACCAGGCGCTGATGAGCAACAGCGCGGGTTTGCCCGACCGTGATGTCCTGCTCGCGCACCTGTATGCCCTTCTCGGCGAGGAAGCCGGCGCTATCGACAAGGCCGTTCTGCACTATCTGGGCGACCGGGTCGAGGCGGAAGTGTTCCTGGCCCAGGAAACCTGCTTCGATGCAGCCCGCATGGCCGGGTTCGAGCAGCGCCTTGTCGCCAAGCTGCCGGCCGATCCCTATTTCAGGGCCGTCTCGCTCAATTGCCGAATAGCACCAAAGTAGTGCATGGTTCGTGCGGCATGCACCAACCGGGTGCGTTCGCTCGGGCGGTTCGGAGGCTTCTCCCTTGTGGCACAATGACGTTCCTTTCTACCGCCATTGGCACGGTTTCTGCTAAATCCGTCGGCACAAGCAGTATTCCCGAATTCGATCTAGACACTAGGAGAGTGTGATGTCGCCTCAAGACGTTCTGAAACTGGTCAAGGACAGGGAAGTCAAGTTCGTCGACTTCCGTTTCACGGATACACGCGGCAAGGAGCAGCACGTCGGCGTGCCGGTCAAGCATTTCGGCGCCGACAAGTTCGAGTCCGGCCATGCCTTCGACGGTTCGTCCATCGCCGGCTGGAAGGGCATCCAGGCCTCCGACATGCTGCTCATGCCGGACCCCGCCACCGCCTACGTCGATCCCTTCATGGACGAGACCACGCTGGTCATCTCCTGCGACGTGGTCGAGCCGGCCGACGGCAAGGGCTACGACCGCGACCCGCGCTCCATCGCCAAGCGCGCCGAGGCCTATCTCAAGTCCACCGGCCTGGGCGACACCGCCTACTTCGGTCCCGAGCCTGAATTCTTCATCTTCGACTCCGTCGAGTGGAACGTCGACATGTCGGGCGCCTACTGCAAGGTGTTCTCCGAGGAGGCCGCCTGGGCCTCGGCCGAGAAGTTCGAGGGCGGCAACATCGGCCACCGTCCCACTGTCAAGGGCGGCTACTTCCCCGTGCCGCCGGTCGACAGCCTGAACGACATCCGCGCCGCCATGTGCCTGGCGCTGGAGCAGTGCGGCGTCGACGTCGAAGTGCACCACCACGAGGTGGCCACCGCCGGCCAGTGCGAGATCGGCACCGTGTATAACACCCTGGTGCGCCGCGCCGACTGGACCCAGGTGCTGAAGTACGTTGTGCACAACGTCGCCCACAGCTACGGCAAGACCGCCACCTTCATGCCGAAGCCCATCGTCGGCGACAACGGCTCCGGCATGCACGTGCACCAGTCGGTGTGGAAGGGCGGCAAGAACCTGTTCGCCGGCAACGGCTACGCCGGCCTGTCGGAATTCGCCCTCCACTACATCGGCGGCATCATCAAGCACGCGCGCGCGCTTAACGCCATCACCAACCCCGGCACCAACAGCTACAAGCGGCTGGTGCCCGGCTTCGAGGCCCCGGTCAAGCTGGCCTACTCGGCGCGCAACCGCTCCGCCTCGATCCGCATCCCGTATGTGCAGAGCGACAAGGCGCGCCGCATCGAGGTGCGCTTCCCTGATCCGACCGCCAACCCCTATCTGGCCTTCACCGCCCTGATGATGGCCGGCCTGGACGGCGTGCAGAACAAGATCCACCCGGGCGATCCGGCCGACAAGAACCTGTACGACCTGCCGCCGGAGGAGGATGCCAAGATCCCGACCGTATGCTCCTCGCTCGATCAGGCGCTCGACTACCTCGACAAGGACCGCGAGTTCCTCACCCGCGGCGGCGTCTTCTCCAACGAGATGATCGACGCCTATATCGAGCTGAAGATGGAGGAGGTCACGCGCTTCCGCATGACCACCCACCCGGTCGAGTACGACATGTACTACAGCCTGTAAGCGGAAACGCGCTGGAAAAGGGGCGGCCTCGGCCGCCCCTTTTTTGTCCACTTCCCGGGACCTGAAAGCGTTTGTAAAGAGCCGGGTCTTCGCATACACTTGAAGCAGGTTCTCGTTTTACGGCGGAACATCATGAATATTTTGCGAAAAATCACGATGATTGCGGGGCTGCTGGCGGTCGCGCCGATGGCCTGGGCAGATGTTTACAAATGCCTGGACGACGAAGGGCACGTGACTTACACCAACGCCAAGCCCTCGCCCAAGGCCAAATGCACTGCGCTCAGCCGCGACCAGCGCGTCTCGACCGTACCCGGGCGCTCCGCGCCCGCGACGCCCTCCCCCGCCGGCTTTCCCAGGGTGGATGGCGACACGCAGAAGGTGCGCGACAACGATCGCCGCAGGATCCTGGAGCAGGAACTGGCGACCGAGCAGAGGAACCTCGACCAGGCCAGGAAGGAGCTCTCCGAGCAGGAAGCCGTGCGCACGGGCGACGAACGCAACTATGAGCGCGTGATCGCACGCCTGCAGCCTTACAAGGATCGAGTCGCCCTGCACGAGCGCAACATCGAGGCCCTGAAGAGGGAGATCGGCAACCTCAAGTAGGCGTCTCCGTCCGCTGGTGCGGTTTTTGCTAACCTAACGGCATGGCCGCGCCGGAAAAACTCCCCATCACCCCATTCGCCGGGCTCGATCTGCTGTCCTCGGCGGTGATCCTGCTCGACAGCGATCTGGCCATACAGTACCTCAACCCGGCCGCCGAAAATCTCTTTGCCGCCGGGGCACGCCAGCTCCTGCGCCGCCCGCTGGCCCAATTGCTGGGCGAGCCGCCCGGCCTCTCCGCCGCGCTCGACAACGTGCTCGCCAACAACTGGAGTTACACCGGACAGAACCTGACGGTGCACCGCCACGGCGGCGAGGCCTTGCACCTCGATTGCACGGTGACGCCGGTGGAGGCGGGCAGCATCCGCCTGCTGCTGGAGTTCCGCCCCATCGACACGCAGTTGAAGACGGCGCGCGAGGAGCGCCTCGCCGAGCAGCAGCAGGCGAACCGCGAGCTGGTGCGCAACCTCGCGCACGAGATCAAGAACCCGCTCGGTGGCATCCGCGGCTCGGCGCAACTGCTCGAGCGCGAGCTCGACAACCCCCAGCTGCGCGAATACACCCAGGTCATCATCAAGGAGGCGGACCGTCTGCAGGAGCTGATGCATCGCCTGCTCAGTTCGCATCGCCTGATGCAGCCGCAGCCGGTCGGCATGCACGAGATCCTCGAACGCGTGCGCGCGCTGATCCTCGCCGAGTTTTCCGACGTGAGCGTGAGGCGCGACTACGACACCAGCCTGCCCGAGCTGACCGGCGACCGCGAGCAGCTCATCCAGGCCATACTCAACATCGTGCGCAACGCCGCCCAGGCGCTGGACGGGCGCGGCGAGATCGTGCTGCGCACGCGCGCGCGCCGACAGGTCACGCTGGCCAAGCGCCGCCACCGCCTCGCGCTGGAACTCCAGGTGATCGACAACGGGCCGGGCATACCCGTGGCGATCCGCGAGCAGGTGTTCTTTCCCCTCGTCTCCGGCCGGGAAGGCGGCAGCGGACTGGGCCTCACCCTGGCGCAGAACTTCATCCAGCAGCACCATGGCAGCATCGAGGTCGACAGCAAGCCCGGCCGCACCTGCTTCACGGTGCTGCTGCCGTTGCACATCTCTTTTCAGGACAGCCAATGAACCCCGTCTGGATCATCGACGACGACCGCTCCATCCGCTGGGTCTTCGAGAAGGCGCTCGGGCGCGAGGACATTGCCTTCAAGAGCTTCGGCTCGGCGGCCGAGGCACTGGCCGCGCTGGATGCCGGCGCGGCGCCGCCGCAGGTGATGGTGTCCGACATCCGCATGCCGGGCGAGTCGGGTCTCGCCCTGCTGCAGCAGGTCAAGGCGCGCTTTCCCGCGCTGCCGGTGATCATCATGACGGCCTATTCCGACCTCGACAGCGCGGTGTCCGCCTTCCAGGGCGGCGCCTTCGAATACCTGCCCAAGCCCTTCGATATCGACCAGGCGGTGGACTTGGTGCGCCGCGCCATCGACGAGTCGACGCGGCAGGAGGCCGTGCCGGAATCCTCCGCCATGGCGCCGGAGATCCTCGGCAAGGCGGCCTCGATGCAGGAGGTATTTCGCGCCATCGGCCGGCTTGCCCAGTCGCATGCCACGGTGCTCATCAACGGCGAGTCCGGCACCGGCAAGGAACTCGTCGCGCGTGCGCTGCACCGGCACAGCCCGCGCGCGGACAAGTCCTTCGTCGCCATCAACACGGCGGCGATTCCGCGCGACCTGCTCGAATCCGAGCTCTTCGGCCACGAGCGCGGCGCGTTCACCGGCGCCACCGGCATGCGCCGCGGCCGCTTCGAGCAGGCCGAGGGCGGCACGCTGTTCCTCGACGAGATCGGCGACATGCCGGCCGAGCTGCAGACGCGCCTGCTGCGCGTGCTCTCCGACGGCAACTTCTACCGCGTCGGCGGGCATCAGCCGATCAAGGCCAACGTGCGCGTCATCGCCGCCACCCACCAGAACCTCGACGAGCGCGTGCGCCAGGGCCTGTTCCGCGAGGATCTCTTCCATCGCCTCAACGTCATCCGCCTGCGCCTGCCGCCGCTGCGCGAGCGGCGCGAGGACATCTCGCTGCTGACCCGGCACTTCCTCGCCAAGAGCGCGCAGGAGCTCGGCGTCGAGGCCAAGCGCGTGTCGGAGGCGGCGCTGAAGTTTCTCTCGGCGCTGATTTTTCCCGGCAACGTGCGCCAGCTGGAGAACCTCTGCCATTGGCTGACCGTCATGGCGCCGGGCCAGGCGATCGAGATCGCCGACCTGCCGCCGGAACTGCGCGAACAGGCGCCGCGCGAAACCGAGGCCGACTGGAAAGGGGCGCTCGGCGCCGAGGCCGACCGCCTGCTGGCGGGGCGCCCCGGCGCGGTGTGGGAGGCGCTGGCGCGCGAATTCGAGCGTACCCTCATCCGCCACGCCCTGCTGGCTTCCGCCGGGCGGCGCGTGGAGGCGGCGCAGATGCTCGGCATCGGCCGCAACACCATCACGCGCAAGATCCAGGAACTCGGGATGGAAGCCGACGAAGTCGGCGGGGAGCCGTAGAAAAGTCAGTTGCCGCGGGACGGCGGCTTGGCTGCGTTGGCGTTCTTCTTGGCCTTGACCGGCTTGCGCGGCTGCTTCTTGGCCTTTTTCGCGGCTGCCTTTTTCTTCTGCTCCTCCGCCTTGGTCACCTCCGGCTGCGGCGCTTCCTCCTCCGGCCGCACGGCCACGACGGCAGGCTCGTCGCGTCGGGCCAGCTCGACCTTGGTCGCCGGGTCGGTTTCCGGCGGGGCGTTTGCCTGGGTTTCGGCTTCAGGCAGGGTCGTGTCGGCCGGATTGAGGTCGGGCGCGGCCGCCACGACCACGGGCAGGCGGTCCGGTGCGGCTTCCGGCTCCCCCTTCGCCGCGACCGCCGTCGTTTCCTTGGCAGCGGGCATTCTGGCGATGCGAGCGCGCGAATCGACAAAGCGCGGCAGCCAGCCGATCTTGATCGCGCCCTCCTCCAGGCCGGGATGGGGCCTGGCCAGTTCGCCCAGGTCGTAACCGGCCGCCAGCATCAGCCTGCCGGCGAAATCGTCCGCTTCTTCCTGCTGCGTCATCTCGACCAGTTGCTCCGCGCCGATCGAACCGACGAGGGAGATGCCGAGTTTGAACAGGGCGCCCATCGGGAAGAGGATGTCGGCGAGGATCGATGTCGCCAGGTAGGCGCCCGCCAGCGGCGAGCCTGCCACGATGGACACCGCCAGGCCGGCGGAGGTGCTTTCGCGATGGTGCGCCGCCGCCAGGCGGCCGAATTCGCGCGCCAGCGCCAGCGCCAGATCGGCATCGGACAGATCGAGTTGCGCCAGGGCGCTGCTGACGGCGATCTTGCCGCCGGCGCTGGAGGTCACCGAGGGGGAATCCTTGTGCGCGACGAACACTTCGATCAGCGGCACGCGCCGCGCCAGTTCCGGGCTGAGCTCCACCGCCTTGTTGCCGAGCAGTTCGGCGATGGGCGCGACGCGCTTCGACAGCCGCTCCGCCTGATCCAGCGCCGGGCAGGGGTTCTCCTCCTCGCGGCAATACTCCGTTTTCGAGGTAAGCAGGGTGTGCACCTCGAAGCGCAGGTCCGGGACCCTGGCTTCCAGCTGCTCGGGCAGGATGTTGAACTGCGTGCGGCCAGTCGTCGGCGACGTGGAACATGCGGCGCCGAGGAAGGCGCAGGCCAGCAGGGCAAGGGCGCGCACGCTTGCGGCGGGGGCAGGAGCCGACATCATTGCGGCGCAGTCTAGTGCATCCGGTACGCCAAGTCACCACGCTGCGCATTGAATTCCCGCATAATGCGGCGAAACGCCAAGCGCCTTCCGCATGGACGCCATTTCCGCCGAACCGCTCGACCGCCGCCTCATCGACGCCGCGCTGGGCCATCTCTCCTCGCGCTTCGCGCTCGACGTGCGCGAGACCTGCGCCTCGACCAGCGACGTCGCGCACGCGCGCTTGCGCGACGGCGCGCCCTCGGGCAGCGTCGTCGTCAGCGAGACGCAGACGGCCGGGCGCGGCCGGCGCGGCCGCAACTGGCTGTCGGCGCCGGGCGACAGCCTGACCTTCTCCCTGCTCTGGCGTTTCCCGGCCGGCGCGCAGCCGCCGGTCGGCCTCAGCCTTGCCGTGGGCGTCGCCGTGGCGCGCGCGCTGGAAGGCCTGGGCGCGGCGGGCATCGGGTTGAAGTGGCCCAACGACATCCTCGCCGACGGCGCCAAGCTGGGCGGCATCCTGATCGAGACGGTGACGGAAGGCGGACGCCACGGCGCCGTCATCGGCATCGGTCTCAACGTGCGCCTGCCGCGCGAAATCGCCGCCGCGGTCGACCTGCGCGCCGGGGCGCTCGACGGCACGATGTCCCGCGCACCCTCGCGCAACCTCCTGCTGGCCCGGCTGCTCGCGTCGCTGGCCGACGTGCTGGACGAATACGAGCGCACGGGCTTCGCCGGTTTCGCCCGCGAATGGCAGGCGCGCCATGCCCACGCCGGCCGGCTGGTGCGCATTCTCGCCGAGGGCGCCGAGACGATCGAGGGACGCGCCGCGGGCGTGGACGCCGACGGCGCCCTGCTGCTGGAGACGGCCTCAGGCGTCAGGCGCATCGTCAGCGGCGACGTTTCCTTGAGGGCGACGTGAACCTGGCGATCGATTGCGGCAACACGCGGCTGAAGTGGGGTGTGCATGACGGTACCCGCTGGCTGGCGCAGGGGCTGCTCGATTACGCCGATCTGGCCGGATTGGCCGATCTGCTGCGCGCCCAGCCGAGCGCGCACCGTGCCATCGTGTGCAACGTCGCCGGCGTGCAGATCGGCGAGGCCGTGCGCGCCGCCCTGGCCGCCCTGGATCTGCCTGTGCTGGAGGCTAAAAGTCAGTCCCTGCAACACGGCGTGCGTAATCTCTACGACGTGCCCGAGCAACTCGGCGCCGACCGCTGGTCGGCGCTGGTCGGCGCGCGCGCCCTGCATGCGGGCGCCTGCCTGGTGGTGTGCGCCGGCACGGCGACGACGGTCGACGTGCTCGACGCGGAGGGCAATTTCCAGGGCGGCCTCATCCTCCCCGGCGTCGCCCTGATGTGCCAGGCGCTGGCGGCCAACACGGCGCGCCTGCCGCTGGCGGATGGGCGCTTCGCCGGTCTGCCGCGCAACACCATGGACGCCATCGTCAGCGGCTGCCTGCATGCCCAGGCCGGTGCGGTGGAACGCATGTTCGAGCAGGTGGCGGCCCATCCCGGCGCGACATGCCTGGTGAGCGGCGGCGCGGCGGGGCAGTTCTACGAGCTGCTGCGCGTGCCGAAGCGGCTTGTCGACAACCTGGTGCTGGAGGGGCTGGTGCGCATGAGCTGACCCCGTTCCGGACTGCCAGGCGTTAATGCGACTGTCACCACAACAGGTGTTGCCATGAACACCCGTACGCCGTGCCGCGCCCTCGCGCTGGCCATCATCGTCGCCTTTCCCCTGACCGCCTTCTCCGCCGAGAAGGTCAGCCGCGCGGAGGACCGCGAGGAGGTTGCCGTCACCATCTACAACGACTCGCGCGCCCTCGTGAAGGAGGTGCGCCGCATCGCTTTCGAGCGCGGCGCCAACAGCATCGCCCTGCGCGACGTCAGCGCCAAGATGCGGCCGGAAACGGCCAGCCTGCGCGCGCTCGGCGGCGGCAGCCTGCGCCTGATCGAGCAGAACTTCGATTTCGACCTGTTGACGCCGCAGAAGCTTCTGGAGAAATACGTCGGCCGCAGTGTTACGGTGATCAAGATCAATCCGGCGACGGGCGCCGAGACGCGCGAGCCGGCCGAGGTGCTCGCCACCAACGGCGGCGTCGTGCTGAGGTACGCCGACCGCATCGAGAGCGGCGTGCCGGGCCCCATTGCCTAGGGAACGATCCCGCCCAACCTGCGCGACCGGCCGACGCTGGTGGTGCAGCTCGAGAGCGCGACGGCCGGTCGCCAGGCGGCGGAGCTGTCCTACCTCACCGGCGGCCTGTCCTGGCGCGCCGATTACGTCGCCGAACTCGTCGGCGACGAGTCGCAGCTCGATCTCGCCGGCTGGGTGACGCTGACCAACCAGAGCGGCACCGGCTACGAGAACGCCAGGCTGCAGATCGTCGCCGGCGACGTGAATCGCGTGCCGCTGCCGAAGGGCGTCGTGCGGGTCTACAAGAAGGATTCGCGCGGCAACGTGCTCTTCATCGGCGAGGACCGCATCGACCACACGGCGAAGAACGAGGCGGTGAGGCTGAAGCTGGGCGACGCCTTCGACGTCAAAGCGGCGCGCAAGCAGACGTCCTTCCGCAAGATCGCCGACCGGGTGTACGAGAGCGCCTACGGCTTCGAGCTGTCCAACGCCAAGGACGCCGCCGTGACGGTGAAGGTGGCCGAGCCGGTGCCGGGCGACTGGGAGATGGTGGCGGAGAGCCAGAAACACGCGAAAGGCGACGCCCATTCGGCGGTCTGGCTGGTGCGCGTGCCGGCACAGGGCAAGGCCACGCTCGACTACACAGTCAGGATCCGCTGGTAAGCCGGCTCATAAGCGTGGTGACCGAGGGAGATTGATGGATGGCAAGGCTTGTGTATGCAGTATACTTGGACTATTATTTTTCCCGCACTTGGGCTAAGGTGATTCTGCAAGGCGGTATCGATCAGGCCGTGGGGGAGGGAGCTGGCCTGGTATCTATCCACAAATAAACGAGGAGGAGACAAGAGATGTCCGACATCAAGATTTTGCTCAACGAATCCGATATTCCGACCCACTGGTACAACGTGGTGGCCGACATGCCGAAGCCGCCGCTGCCGCCGCTGGCGCCGGACGGCAATCCGGTGACCCCCGAGCAGATGCTGGCGATATTCCCCGGCCCGCTGCTCGAGCAGGAGATGTCGGGCGAGCGCTGGATCCCGATCCCCGAGCCCGTGCGCGAGATCTACAAGCAGTGGCGGCCGACGCCGATGTTCCGCGCCCGCCGCCTCGAGCAGATGCTCGGCACGCCGGCGAAGATCTACTACAAGTACGAGGGCGTCAGCCCGGCCGGCTCGCACAAGGTGAACACCTCCGTGCCGCAGGCCTTCTTCAACAAGATGGTCGGCATCAACCGCCTCACCACCGAGACGGGGGCGGGCCAGTGGGGCTCCTCGATGTCGATGGCCGGCCAGATGTTCGGCATCGAAGTGCGCGTCTACATGGTGAAGGTGAGCTACAACCAGAAGCCCTTCCGCCGCTCGATGATGCACACCTGGGGCGCGGAAGTCTTCGCCTCGCCGACCGACATGACCAACGCCGGCCGGGCCGCGCTCGCCGCCGATCCGAACAACCCCGGCTCGCTCGGCCTGGCGATTTCCGAGGCGGTGGAAGAAGCCGCCTCGCGCAAGGACACCAACTACTGCCTCGGCTCGGTGCTCAACCACGTCTGCCTGCACCAGACGGTGATCGGCCTCGAGGCGAAGAAGCAGTTCGAGAAGGTCGGCGACTACCCCGACATGGTGTTCGCCTGCTGCGGCGGCGGTTCCAACTTCGCCGGCACGGCCTTCCCCTTCCTCGCCGACAAGGCGGCGGGCAAGAAGGTGCGCCTCGTGGCGGCCGAGCCGACCTCCTGCCCGAGCCTGACCAAGGGCGTGTATGCCTACGACTTCGGCGACGTCTCCGGCTACACGCCGCTGATGAAGATGTACACCCTCGGCCACGACTTCATGCCGCCCTCGATCCATGCCGGAGGGCTCCGCTACCACGGCGATTCGCCGCTGGTCTGCCAGCTCTACAACGAGGGCCTCATCGAGGCGGTGGCGGTGCCGCAGATCGCCACCTTCGAGGCCGGCGTGCAGTTCGCCCGCGCCGAGGGCATCATCCCGGCGCCGGAGTCCTGCCATGCCGTGCGCGCCTGCATTGACGAGGCGCTGCGCTGCAAGGCGAGCGGCGAAGCGAAGACGCTGTTCTTCAACCTGTCGGGCCACGGCCACTTCGACATGGCTTCCTACGACAAGTACTTCGCCGGCGAACTGGTCGACTACGACTATCCGGAGGAGGCGGTCAAGGAAGCCCTCAAGCGCCTGCCGAAGATCGCGGCCTGAGGCGGGCAGAAAGGACGGCATGCAGGTTCTGCGCACCGCATTTTTCCTGCTGGTGCTTGGCAACCTGCTGCTGTTCGCCTGGGGTCAGGGTTATCTCGGAGCGAAGGGCGGCGGCGAGTCCGAGCGGTTCGCCGCCCAGATCGAGCCGGGTAAGCTGCGCATCGCCGGCGTCGGCGCGCCGCCCAGGGCGGCCGAACCGCCACGCGAAGAATGCCGCGCCCTCTCCGGCGTCGAGCCCTCGGCCGCGCTGACGCTGCTTGCCCTGCTCGGCGCGCGCGACGCGCAACTGAAAATATCCCAGCATCCGATCGAGGAGCCGCGCGCCTGGTGGGTGCATATCCCGCCGCAGGCCAACAGCGCCCAGGCCGACAGGAAGGCGGCCGAGCTGTCCAAGCTGCGCATCAAGGATTTCTACGTCGTGCGCGAGAGCGGGCCGAACCAGTATGCGCTCTCCCTCGGCCTGTTCAAGACCGAGGAGAGCGCCAAGGAGTATCTCGACGTGTTGCAGAAAAAGGGCGTCAAGTCGGCGCGCGTGCTGCTGCGGGAGTCGGTCAGCGACAAGATCGTCGTCGAGGTGCGCGGCATGCCGGACCGGCTGACGAAGGCCCTCGCCGACTTGCCGGCGGAGCTTCACGCGCCGCCGCCCTCGGCCTGTCCGAAGCCATGACCTTGTGCGTCGGGCTCACCGGCGGCATCGGCAGCGGCAAGAGCGCAGCCGCCGACCTCTTCGCGGAGCTGGGCGCGGCCGTGGTGGACACCGATGCCATCGCGCACGAGCTGACGGCGCCGGGCGGCGCCGCCATCGCGCCGATCCGCGCCGCCTTCGGCGATGACGTGATCGACGCGCGCGGTGCGCTCGACCGCGCCGCCATGCGCCGCAAGGTGTTCGCCGATGCCCAGGCGAAAGCGCGCCTGGAAGCCATCCTCCATCCCATGATCCGCGACGAGGCCGACCGGCGCAGCGCCGCCGCGCGCGCGCCCTACGTCGTGCTGGTGGTGCCGTTGCTGGTCGAATCCGGCGGCTACCGCAGCCGCGTGCGGCGCGTCGCCGTCGTCGACTGCCCCGAGGAGAACCAGGTCGCGCGCGTCATGGCGAGGAGCGGCCTTTCCGCCGAGGAGGCGCGCACCATCATGGCGGCGCAGATCGGCCGCGCCGCGCGGCTGGCCGTGGCCGACGACGTCATCGACAACGGCGGCGATCTGGCCGCGCTGCGCCCCCAGGTCGAGACCCTGCACCGGCGCTATCTGGAAATGGCCGCAGTTTCATAGGCTTCCGGGGAGTTCTTGTTGTACTTTGTGGATAAATAGGTCAGAATTGCCCGAATACATCGATAACCCACCCGACGGCACGGCGCGGCGTGATCACCTACGAACATCCTCTCAACGAGCGCATTCGCACTCTGCTGCGCCTGGAGGACCTGTTCGACAAGACCGGGCACTTCATCGGCTCGGAGGGCGCGCAGGGGCATCACATCGCGCTGGTGACGCTGTTCGAGATCCTCGATGTCGCCAGCCGCGCCGACCTGAAGTTCGACCTCGTGCAGGAACTCGAGCGCCAGCGCCAGATCCTGTTTTCCTTCCGCAACAATCCCGACATCTCCGAGGCGGCCCTCTCCGGCGCGCTCTACGAGATCGAGCAGGCTTCGGCGGCGCTGCTCGGCATGCAGGGCAAGATCGGCCACTACCTGCGCGAGAACGAATGGCTGATGAGCATCAAGAGCCGCGCCTCGATCCCCGGCGGCGTGTGCGAGTTCGACCTGCCCTCCTACCACTTCTGGCTGCACCGCGAACCGCAGGCGCGCAGCCGAGACCTCGTCGGCTGGCTCAATCCGATGCTGCCGATCCGCGACGGCCTGTCCATCGTGCTGCGCCTGCTGCGCGCTTCGGGCCGTCAGGAGGAGCAGGTCGCTCAGCATGGCGCCTTCCAGCTCATGCTCGGCGGCCGCACGGCGCAGATGGTGCGCCTGCGGGTCGCCCGCAGCCAGCCCTACGTGCCCGAGATCAGCGCCAACAAGTACGCCCTCAACATCCGTTTCATCACGCCCGGCAGCGACGGCCGGCCGCGCCAGGCGGAGGGCGATGTTGTCTTCGAGATGACGTTCTGCAACCTGTAGGTCCCGTGTCGCAGGCCTCCCCGCCGCGCCTCGTCAACTGCCCTGGCTGCGGCAAGCCGGTGCCGTGGCTTCCCGAAAGCGTCTTTCGCCCATTCTGCTCGGAGCGCTGCCGCAACATCGACCTCGGCGCCTGGGCGGCGGAAGAATACGGCGTGCCGGAAAACGAAAAGCCGCTGAGCGAAGACCCGTAACTCAGTCCCACGCCGTGCGGATGGCGGCGATGCCGTGCGCGCCCGCCCGCTGCGCGGCATCGAGATCTTCGCGCCGCAGGCCGCCGAGGGCGAACACCGGCAGCGAAACGTTTTCCAGCAGTTGCGCGCAGCGCGCCCAGCCGAGGCCGGCAACGCCGGGGTGGCTCGCCGTCTCGCGCACCGGGCCGAGCACGGCGAAATCCAGGTCGAGGGCGGCGGCGCGCGCCAGTTCCGGCGCGTTGTGGCAGGAGGCCGCCACCAGCGGCAGGTCGGGGCGTTCGCCGAGCTGCATGAGCTGGGCGCAGGGCAGGTGCACGCCGTCGGCGCCGACATGGCGCGCCAGCGCGAGGTCGCCGTTCACCAGCACGCGCGCGCCGTGCGCGTGCGCCAGCCGTGTCGCCGCGCGGGCGAAGGCCTCGCGCTTCTCCACCGTCAGCAGCGGTTCGCGGATCTGCAACAGGCGCAGCCCGCCGGCGAGCGCCCGCGCCAGCTTTTCGAGCTGCGCCTCGGCGCCGATCGTGCCGGCGTGGGTGATGGCGTGGAAGTCGGGAAAAGTCAGTCCGCGCAGGACGGGTACGTTGGCAGGCAGCATGGGCGCGACGTCCACCCTGCCGGCACGCTGCCAGGCGAGCGCGTCGTGATGGATGTCGCGGATCTCGCCGTGCCAGCCGCCGACGCGGAAGAAATGCAGCCGCACGTGGGCGTGCGGGTAGACGAACTCGCGCGTGATCCACGGCGTGTAGCGGTCGGCCTCGATGCCGAGTTCCTCGTGCAGTTCGCGCACCAGCGCCTGCGCGGCAGTCTCGCCTTCCTCGATCTTGCCGCCGGGAAATTCCCAGTAGCCGGCATAGGGCTTGCCCGCGGGCCGGCGGCCGAGCAGGAAGCTGCCGTCCGGCCGGAGGATGACGGCCGCTGCCGCCTCGACGATGCGCGTCACTTCCTTGTGCTGCCGTGCCGGCCGGCAAAGTCGCGCGCGAACTGCCAGGCGACGCGGCCGCTGCGCGAGCCGCGCATCAGCGCCCACTGCAGCGCTTCCTCGCGCGCGGCGGCGATCGTCCCCGCCGGCACGCCGTACTCGCGCAGCCAATGCGCGCTGATGGCGAGGTACTCGTCCTGATCGAATGGATAGAAGGACAGCCACAGGCCGAAGCGCTCGGAGAGCGAGATCTTCTCCTCGGTCGTCTCGCCGGGATGGATCTCGCCGTCGACGTGCTTCGTCTCCAGGTTCTCGTCCATGAACTCCGGCATCAGGTGGCGGCGGTTCGAGGTGGCGTAGAGCAGCAGGTTGTCCGGCGTGCTCGCCACCGAACCGTCGAGGATGCTCTTCAGCGCCTTGTAGCCGGGCTCGCTCGCCTCGAAGGAGAGGTCGTCGCAGAAGAGGACGAAGCGCTCGCTGCGCTGCGCGACGAGATCGACGATATCGGGCAGGTCGATGAGATCGTGCTTGTCCACCTCGATCAGGCGCAGGCCCTGCGCCGCGTAGCGGTCGAGCAGCGCCTTCACTAGCGAACTCTTGCCCGTGCCGCGCGCGCCGGTGAGCAGCACGTTGTTGGCGCCCTTGCCCTCGACGAACTGGCGCGTGTTCTGCTCGATGCGCTTCTTCTGCTCGTCGATGTTGCGCAGGTCCTGCAGGCGGATGCGGTGCGGCCGCGCCACCGGCTCGAGATGGCCGCGGACGCCGCCGCGCCTGCGCCAGCGGAAGGCGGTCGACGCCTTCCAGTCCGGCGCCGCGGCCGGCTGAGGCAGCAGGGTTTCGATGCGTTCGAGCAGCGCTTCGGCGCGCCGGATCAGGCGGGCAAGGTCTTCCATGCGGGTTGCTATACTTGCGGCAAAGCCCGAATGTAGCGAATTTCATGTCCCTGCGCCAACTCGCGCCCCTCTGCGGGGCGCTGCTCCTTGCCGGTTGCGCCCTGCAGCCTCCCGCCCCCGGCGCCGCGGCGCCGGCCGCCTGCCCCGCGGCGCAGCCTTGTCCGTCCTGCCCGGTCTGTCCGACGGTCGCGCCGCCCCCGCCGCCCAAAGCGCCCGCGAAACCCTTGCAGGAGGCGCGCTGGGAAGACGTCAAGGGCTGGCGCAACGACAACCTGGCCGAGGCGCACGCCGCGCTGCTCGAATCCTGCGGCGTTTTGGAGAAGCTGCCGGCCTGGCGCGCCGCCTGCGGGGAGGCGCGCGCGCTGCCGCCGCAGGACGCCGCCGTGCGCGCCTTCTTCGAGGCGCGCTTCCGCCCCTGGCGGGTGACCAACCCGGACGAGACGAGCGAAGGCCTCGTCACCGGCTACTACGAGCCGCTGCTGCGCGGCCGCCGCGAGCGCGGCACACAATTCGCGCATGCGATCTACGGCGTGCCCGACGACCTGCTGGTGGTGGACCTCGGCGAGCTGTATCCGGAGCTGAAGAACTTCCGCCTGCGCGGCCGCCTCGACGGCCGCAAGGTGGTGCCCTACTGGTCGCGCGCCGAGCTCGTGCCGCAATCGCCGGCGCTCGCCGGCAAGGCGCTCTTGTGGGTGGCCGACCCGATCGAACTGTTCTTCCTCCAGGTGCAGGGCTCGGGCCGCGTCGAGTTGCCGGACGGGCGCCGTGTGCGCGTCGGCTTCGCCGAGCAGAACGGCCATCCCTATCAATCCATCGGCCGCTGGCTGGTGGAGAAGGGCGAGCTGAAGCTCGAGCAGGCCTCGATGCAGGGCATCCAGGAATGGGCGCGCACCCATCCGAAGCGCGTGAACGAATTGCTCAACGCCAACCCGAGCTTCGTCTTCTTCCGCGAGCTGCCCGACAACGGCGGCGGGCCGCCCGGCGCGCTCGGCGTGCCGCTCACGCCGGGCCGCAGCATCGCCGTCGACCCGCGCGCCATTCCGCTCGGCGCACCGGTGTTTCTGGCGACCACCTTCCCCAACAGCGAGCAGCCCTTGCAGCGCCTGGTGCTGGCGCAGGACACCGGCGGTGCCATCAAGGGCGCGGTGCGCGCCGACTTCTTCTGGGGCTTCGGCAATGATGCCGGCGCCCAGGCCGGGCGCATGCGGCAGCGCGGGCAGATGTGGGCGCTGCTGCCGAAAGACCTCGTGCCGAACCATTCCTCGAAGTAGTGCGTCGGGCAGTACGGGCGCACCGTCGAGGTGCGCGGCCCGGCGCGGGAGCACCGCAATGGTGCGTCGTGTTGCGGGGGCTGACTTTAATCCCCTGATTCGATAATCGAATTTTTCTGGAACGGTTTTTGCAGCTTGAGCGCTCAATTCAACTTCGGAGCGCACCATGGAACCCGTCGTCAAGATCACCTCCGCCGACGTCCTCTTCGTCCTGCTCGGCGCCATCATGATTCTCGCCATGCATGCCGGCTTCGCCTTTCTCGAGCTCGGCACGGTGCGCAAGAAGAACCAGGTGAACGCCCTGGTCAAGATCATGGTGGATTTCGCCATGTCGACCATCGCCTATTTCTTCATCGGCTACGGCATCGCCTACGGCGTGCACTTCTTCGCCGGCGCCGAGGCGCTGGCGCAGAAGAACGGCTACGACCTGGTGAAGTTCTTTTTCCTGCTCACCTTCGCCGCGGCGATTCCCGCCATCGTTTCCGGCGGCATCGCCGAACGCGCCCGCTTCAATCCACAGTTGGCGGCAACCTTCCTGCTCGTCGGCTTCGTCTATCCCTTCTTCGAGGGCATCGCCTGGAACCAGGCCTTCGGCATCCAGGCCTGGCTGAAAGCGAGCTTCGGCGAGGAGTTCCACGACTTCGCCGGCTCGGTGGTGGTGCATGCCGTCGGCGGCTGGATCGGTCTCATTGCCGTCGTGCTGCTCGGCGCGCGGCGCGGCCGCTACAACAAGGACGGCGGCATCTCGGCGCATCCGCCCTCGAGCATTCCCTTCCTCGCGCTCGGCGCCTGGATCCTCACGGTCGGCTGGTTCGGCTTCAACGTCATGAGCGCGCAGATGCTCGACAAGATATCGGGCCTCGTGGCGATGAATTCCCTCATGGCCATGGTCGGCGGCACGCTGGCGGCGTGGATCGCCGGCAAGAACGATCCGGGCTTCGTGCACAACGGGCCGCTCGCCGGGCTGGTGGCCGTGTGCGCCGGTTCCGACCTGATGCATCCGCTCGGCGCGCTGGTCACCGGCGCCATCGCCGGCGCGCTGTTCGTCTATCTCTTCACCCTGACGCAGAACCGCTGGAAGATCGACGACGTGCTCGGCGTCTGGCCGCTGCACGGCCTCTGCGGCGCCTGGGGCGGCATCGCCGCCGGCATCTTCGGCGCCAAGGCGCTCGGCGGCATGGGCGGCGTCGCTTTCATGGCGCAGCTCATCGGCACGCTGATGGGCATTGCGGTGGCCGTGATCGGCAGCTTCATCGTGTACGGCACGCTGAAGAAGCTCACCGACCTGCGCCTCGATGCCGAGGAGGAGTTCAACGGCGCCGACCTCTCCATCCACAAGATCTCCGCCACGGCGGAGCGCGAGACGCTCTGGTAGCCTGCCGCTCGGCAAGGCGGCCGTGTTGAGGTAGCTTGGCCGGCATCCGCTCGTTGCGTGGAGAAGTTCATGCGCCGGATCGCCTGCCTGCTGCTGATCGTTCTCTTCGGCGCCGCCTGGGCCCAGGACGGCAAGCCCAGGCCGCCGCCCGAGCCGACGCCTCTCCCGGGCGATCTCAGGAAATAGTCAGTCCCTGCGACACGGCTACTTGATCTGCGCCAGTTTCTGCTCGAGCTGCGCCATGGAAAGGGCGCCGGGGATGCGCTCGCCGCTGGCGAGGAATATCGTCGGCGTGCCGCGGATGTTGTATTTCTGGGCGAGCGCGACGACCTTGTCGAGAGGCGCGTCGCAGGTGCCGGCGGCGGGCGGCATGTTGTTCACCATCAGGTCGTTCCACGCCTTGGAGCGATCGGGTGCGCACCAGATGGCACGCGACTTCTCGGCCGAGTCGCGCGACAGGATGGGCAGCAGGAAGGTGTAGATGGTGATGTTGTTCATGCCGGCGAGGTCCTTCGCCAGTTTCTTGCAGTAACCGCAATTGGGGTCCTCGAAGGTGGCGATGACGCGCTTGCCGTCGCCGCGTACGGTCTTGACGGCCAGTTCCAGCGGCAGATCGGAGAACTTGATGGCGGTGAGCTTGTTGATGCGCTCCTGCGTCAGGTTGCTGCGGGTCTTCGTGTCGATGATGTTGCCGTCGAAGAGCAGGCTGACCTTCTCGTCGGTGTAATAGAGTTCCTGGCCGACCTGTATTTCGTAGAGGCCGAGCAGGTTTGTCTTGCGCACGGCGTCGACCTTGCCGCCCATCCAGGCCTCGACCGATTTCCTAACGGCAGCCTCGTTGGCGTGGGCGGCGCCGGTCAACAGCAGCAGGACGAGAAAAGAGCGCGAAACGAGCGTCTTCAGCATGGTGATCTCCGGTGGGTCAGCCGAGCGCGTAGCGCACCAGCATGTTGCGTAGGACAGGCAGGCTGTCGGTGAGGTTCAAGCCCAGGTTGCGCACGAGCGCAACGGCGGGGTGCTTCGGGCGGAACAGCCTCTGCAGCCCATGTGTCGTCCATTGTAGCAGGGCGACCTCCTCGGCCCGTGCGCGGGCGTAGCGCCGCAGGTGCCGTTCGTCGCCGCAATCGGCGTGCTCCGGCAGGCCATGCAGGCGGCCGGCCAGCTCGCGCGCGTCGAGGAAGCCGAGGTTGATGCCGTGCCCGGAGAGCGGATGGATGGCGTGGGCGGCGTCGCCGACGAGGGCGAGGCGCGGCGCGACGATGCGCGGCACGCGGGTGAGCCGCAGCGGGAAGGCGGCCGGCGGCGTGAGCGGGGCGAGGGCGCCGAGGCGGTGCTCGCCGGCTGCGGCGACGCGGGCGCAGAAGTCCGTCGCAGCGAGCCCGAGCAGGGCGCGCGCATGGTCCTCCGGCGCGGACCAGACGATCGAGATGCGGTTGCCCGGCAGCGGCAGATACGCCAGCACGCCATCGGCGCGGAACCACTGGAAGGCGGTGTGGCGATGCGGCCGCTCGCATTCGAAGTTGGCCACCACGCCCATCTCGCCGTAGAGCAGGGTGTCGGCCGTCAGGCCGGCCTGGGCGCGCACCCAGGAATCGGCGCCGTCGGCGCCGACGATGAGCGCGGCTTCCAGAGTGTCGCCGGAAGTCAGTGTCAGGGACACGGCGTCGGCGTTCAGTTCGAGGCGCTGCGGCTGCGCCGGGCAGAACAGGGTGACGTTGCCCTGGCGCCGGACGCCTTCCCACAGCTCGCGCTGCATGAGGCCGGCCTCGACGATCCAGGCAAGCTGCCCGACGCCGCTGTCGTAAGCGGAGAAATCGAGCCGGCCGCCGGCATCGCCGCGGATGGCCATGTCGTAGACCGGCGTGAGGCGTGCCTGATCGAGATGCGGCCAGACGCCGGTTTCCTGCAGGAAGCCTTGCGCGGCGGGACTGACGGCGTAGACGCGGCTGTCCCAGCCGGACGGCGCCGGGGCGGGTGCGCGGCCCTCGACGAGGGCGATGCGGTAGCGGCTCCGGCGGAGGGCGGCGGCGAGACCGGCGCCGGCGAGGCCGGCGCCGACGATGACGATGTCGAAGCGCAATTTCACTCTGCAGGGGAGGCGGTGGCGCATTGTGACGCGAGCCGTCCAACCTTGACAAGGCCTTGCCCGGCAACGATAATTCGCCCCCTTCCCCAGTGGTGATGTAGCTCAGTCGGTTAGAGCGAGGGATTCATAACCCCTAGGTCGGCAGTTCGATTCTGCCCATCACCACCACCTTTCCCTTCCGAGCCTATAATCCCGGCGTTGCATTTGTACGCGGGTACGCGACGGGCATGCGATTCCTGTTTTTCCTCATGCTGGGCATGTACGTGGCCGGGGCGGCCGCGCAGGCGCCCGCCGAGCGCGTCGAGGCGCCGCAGTTCTCCAAGACCACGCTGCCCTTCTATCCGAACTTTTCCTTTCCTCTCTGGGTGGAAATCAACAAGGAGACCTTCAGGCGGTCGTTACGGTCGAAGCATTTTCTACCCGCTGTGACCGCGATCAGCTCTCTACAAAGATGCCGTTGCCTGCGCAAACACAGTGCCGACAGTGACGACAGAGTGCGCAGCGGTGCGGCGGCCCATATCCATCGCTTCGGCTCCAGCCCGAACGAACATGTGCATTTTCATTGCTACGTCAACGACGGAGTATTCGATCTGGCCGAGGTGGGCGACACCGACACCGTGCCCGGCGTGGTGTTTCATGCGGCGGCCGGGGCGGCCTGCGACGCTGGATGCCAAGCAATGGGCCGCGCTGGGGCGTGACCTGCGACGCGACCCCGCAGCGTTTGGCCTGTCCGGCCATCTGTGGGACGGCAAGCTGCTCTCCGCGCATCTTCGCCAACGGTATGGCGTTGCCCTGGGGGTACGCCAATGCCAGCGCATCTTCGGACAGATGGGCTTCCGGTTGCGCAAGCCCAGACCCCAGGTGGCCCAGTCCGACCCGGTAAAGGTCGCGGCTTTCAAAAAAACTGCGGCGCCTGGCAAAGCGCCGCGACGTTGAACTGTGGAGCCTGGACGAATGCCACTTCCACCAGCACGGCACACGATGCCGGATGTGGGTGCCGCCCGAGGTCAAGGACCCGGTGCTGGTCCATGCGCCCACCCGCAAGTCGGTGGCCTGCTTCGGCGCGGTGAGCCTGGCCAGCGGCAAGTTTGTTCGCGCCATGTGCGGGAAGTTCGATGCCCTGACGTTCGAGACCTTCCTGAAAAAGCTGCTGCGGCATCGCTCACGCGGCAAACGCATGGTGATCGTGCTGGACAATGCCAAGTACCACCATGCCCGGCTGCTGGCACCTCTGCTGCGGAAATACCGCAGGGTGCTCACGCTCCTGTTCCTGCCGCCGTACAGCCCGCAGCTGGCGCCCATCGAGCGGGTCTGGAAGCTCGCTCGCCGGACGGCCACGCACAACCGTTTCTTCGCCACGCTGGACGAACTGCTCGCCGCGGTCGAAATCTGTTTCGACCGTTGGCGCAAAGCAAACCCGGTGTTGCGGAGGCTATGCGGCATTATTTAAGACGCTATGTTTAATTAGCCGGGGTGATGTGTCTGCCATTCATCGTGTAGCACGGCCAGCAGGACTTGATCGACCCACTGACCATAGCGCCAGGCAATCTGGCGCTGCCGGCCTTCGATCTCAAAACCGGCACGCGCATGAATAATCCGCGAGGCTTCGTTTTCAGCCAGATAGTTGGATGAAATGCGGCGCAAGCCCAGGATATTGAACCCGTAAGACAACATCCGCCTCGCCACAGCCGTACCAACGCCCTTGTTCCAGGCCGAGCGATCGCCCACAACAATGAAAAATCGCGCCGTCGCATTCACTGGATCGTAGTCATCGAGACCAACCATGCCGACAAAACGGCCTTCGTACTCAATGGCAAAGCGACACCACGCTTCGCCCAACACAAAGGCGTGTGCTTGATGGAAAAGCACGGGGCGCTGGCAGCGGTCTTCCAGCCAGCGGGTCACGTTCGGATCGGCCAGATAGGTCGCATAGTGCGCCACATCATCGTAGCGCGGCGGGCGCAGCACTACGGCAATATCTGCGGCGGCATCGGCCGACTGGGATTGAGGATGGGTCGTCACGTTACCTCCGCCACCGGGTAGTCAAGCTGCTGCGCAACCGGATACCCCTTGATGCGCTTCGCAGCGATGACCAGGCGTCGCAGTCGCGCTGCCGTATCCGTGGATAAATCGGCGGCGCGGGCAATGGCCACGGGCTCCGTTTCGCCCCCAGCAATCATGTTCAATGCCTGATCAAGACGCTCAAAAGACAACTCGGCATGAATGTGCGCCGCACCTTCAATTTCCGCCGGGCTGAACGATCGCTGAGCGCCAATCGGCGCGCCGTGGATCATCCAATAGGCTAAATCTTCAAGATCGCTCTGGCCTTGCCAATAACCCGCCGAGGCTGGTTGCTGGATGACGTCTTGCGTACTGCCCAGCATCGCTGCCAACTGAAAAACCTGGGTTTTGTAGAGATGCGCAATAGGGCCCAGATGCCACAGTCCATCGCCAAAGCGGACAAAGAAACCACACTCGGCCTCGGTCCGGTTCGAAGTGCCCACGGTGATGTAACCGCGATCATGATAGGTGGAATAAACCACGCTCCGCAGCGAGTTCTTGGCCCGGCCGACATCGAGAAATGCCTGGGTACTGAATCCTTCGTCCGGATCTGATGTGGCCAAGACATCGATCAAGCCCCAGGCCCACGTCGCCAACGGCAGTTCAACCAGAGGCACCCCGAGAACCTTCGCAAGGGCACGGGCATTGCGCAGGTGACGATCCTCCATGTCGGCCTGTACAACGGTAAAAAACCGCACCCGCTCGACACCCACCGCCCTGACCAGAAGGCGGGCTGTCACATCCGAATCAATACCCCCGGAAAGCCCCAGCACCGCGTCATGCTCATCACCAAGCCGTTCCTGTAAAAAGGCCGTTACGCGCTCGATCTCGTGACGTATCTGCGCGGGTGACCACACGAGCGCCGTCATGCCATCACCGACTGTCGCGGTTTCCCGCGCCCAAATAGTCAGCCAGTACCGGCAACGCCCGCTCGGCGGGGAGCACCAGAACCCGGTCGCCGGGAAACACAGGCACCGATAGCCAGCCAGTCGTCAGAAATATACAGCGTGCCACGTTAGCCCGTGCCATCGCTATCAGAGTCGCCGCCGAAGAAACCGCCAGTTGGCTTCCCACGATGAGCAAGACACTGCAGGTTGCCACCAACTGGGCCTGACGCCAGGCCATGGGTGGAATACCTTCTCCAAAAGCGACCACAGCAGGCTTTGTATATCCGCCGCACTGCGGGCAAAGCAGGTCGTGATTTTGCCATTCTGCCGTAGCAGGCCAGGGCTGCGTCGAACCGCAGGTCAAGCAGTGCACATGGTGAATCGAGCCGTGCAGCTCGACAACATCCACGCTGCCGGCAGCCTGATGCAGTCCATCAACGTTCTGGGTAATCACGCTGCCGATATGACCCGCAGCGTGCAACGCCGCCAATGCATGATGGCCCGGGTTCGGTTGCGCATTTTCGACGCATTGGCGAAACCAGGCACACGCATCCCAATACAGAATTCGCGCCCCGCGATCAGACAGAAACGCCTGAAATCCATAGTGATGCAATGGCACTCCGGGTGCGAGCCACGCTCCCGATGTATAGTCGGGAATGCCGGAGGCCGTGCTGATGCCCGCGCCTGTCAATACCAGCGTGCCGTCGTTATGTCGGGCGTGCTCGATCAGTTGTGCGGCGTGTTGCAATTCTGGATCAAGGAACAGATCGCGATCGCGCCGAAGCACCAGCAAAGCAGCTGTCCATATTCCCAGAAACAAGGGCGCCATCAAGGGGGGCACACCGCGCAGTAAAGCCAGCTGTGGCCACGCGAACCAGATGATTGATCCAACCAGCATTGCCGTGATGCCCGCCTTCCAGCCGTGCCGGCAAGCGGGCAGGAGTGTGGCTGGAAATGCAAATAAGGCGGGCGCGACGGTAAATGCCCACAAGCCGGCACTGCCAATGTCACGGGGATCGCTGCCAACGCCAAGCAGCACAATCGAAACGGCAGATGCGGCTAGGATCGCAGCGGCGGCGGCTTTGATATGCTTGGTAGCCATTGCGACAGACACCGCCAGAATAGCCCCGGCGTAATCCACCATGCTGGGCGACGGGGTTTTGTCGAAAGACCAGAAATCTGCACCCAGCACCGCAAAAACGTACACCGAAATCCACGTCACGACCAGCGCAGGGACGCCCAGTACCGGCAAATGCCAGCCATGTACCAGGCGTGCAATTGGGCGGCGCAGGGCCAGGCAGCCGATGAGCGCCAAGGGAAACAGCACGCCGACGGCCCCGCCGCGGGAAAGGACGCCCGACCAGGCCAATCCCACCAATGCGCCATCATACGAGCCCAGTCCGGTACTCCATTCCGAATCTGTATGATCGAACCACTGGCGCCCGACAGCCACGCAAATACCGGCGCCCAGAGCAGCACCCGCAGCACTCCAGGGCGATATCGCGGCTATTGCGCCCAACAAGAGAAGGCCTTGCCAAGGCTTGTCCAGAAAAGCCGCCTGCGCCAGCCCATTGAGCCAAGCCTTGCCATGATTCTGCCAGTGGCTTGCGTAATCAGGCATGACTTATTTTCCGCTGCGGCGCGACGCCAATCGGGGCGGCACTTTGTCCAGACTGAAAATATCTTCCCGTGTCTCGCGTCGCCGAATCAGTTCCGGCCCCTTGGGGCCAACGAGTACGACAGCCGGACGCGGCTGAATGAATTGCATGGATTGCGTCAGGCAGTAAGCACCCACGTTGGACACCAGCAACGGCGAGCCCAGCGACATCGGCGGCAATACGGCTCGTTCCCGCAGTACATCAATCTGCATGCACAGCGGGCCAAACACCGCCACCGGTTTCGACCCGAGAGCGGCATCCATATCGCTTCCGGCAACGGCATCCACACCATGGTCGTACCAATACGCCGTCGGCAAGAGGTTGACCCCCGCATCGACAATCACCGCGTCGCCCTGACCAGGTATGCTCTTGCGGGAAACAACAGTACACGCTAGTTTCATGGCGGCATCAACCACGGCGCGGCCCGGTTCCAGAACCACCATGGGCCGCTCACCAAACACTTTGCGAGCCTTGCCTATCCCGCCGATGATGGCCTCGGCAAATGGCGCCAGATGTTGCCCGGCAGCGACGCCCCCTACCGGTTCAAACGCCGGCTTCAAGCGATTGCTGGAGGGATAGCCACCACCGAAATCGACGATGTTTGGCGCAAGGCCCATATCCCTTGCCCGCTTGGCGACACTCGACAACACCTGCGCCGCACGTGCATAAATATCGGGATTGATCTGGAATGTGCCGGAATGATTATGCAGCGCCTCCAGGCGAAACTTGCGCCCCGCCTTTTTTACACGTTGCAAGGCCTCGCTGGCATCGCCACTGTCAGCGTTAAACCCAAACTTTGTCCACGATTGCCGGCCATGCTGAAAATTGATTCGCAAACCCATCCGTGCCGTCTTTTTCAAATTTCCGGCGACCGCAATAAGCAGATCCAGTTCATCAAAGTTATCGACGTTGATGAGAGCGCCGTCTGCAACCGCCCGCGCCAACTCATCGGCGCGCTTGTAAGGGCCGTTGAAAATGATCTGTTCACCCGGCACGCCCAGCGAGCAGGCCAGATCGTATTCCATGCCAGATACCACTTCGGCCCATGCGCCCTCTTGATGGAGGATTGCACAAACGGCGGGCAGGTAGTTGGTCTTGTAGGAATAAGCCACCACCGTGTCAATGCCGGGTGCCGTAAAGGTATCGCGGAACGTTCTGAAAACTGAGCGGAGCGTCTTTTCCGAAACAACATAGAGCGGAGAGCCAAACTCGGCCAGCAGTGCCTTCACGTCCCCGATATCTTCGCTCCCCGAATCCGCTGCAGAAATATCCACCGTACGATGTTTTTGCATGCCCAGTGAGGAGAGCAATTCCAGCCGTGGCGGAACATAGGCTTTTTTAGTTTTTGCCATGAACCACTTCTCCGCGATTGATCAGAGCCGCCATGGTTGCCGCCGCTGCCGGAATTTCTTCTGCCGTGCGCATAAAGACAAGGTCCTGAAATTTTTTCTCGGTATTCGTAGCGGCGGCGGGCCTGTTCAGTGTGGCCAATACAAGTTGCCGGGGAAGATTGACATCCAGCATCGCGGCATACCCGATCCAGGCTGGAAAGCGCGGGTTGATTTCAATGAGCGACATTCGATCGGTCATGGCATCGCGAATCAATTCGACATCGGCGGGCCCTTGCCAGCCGACACTTTGCAACAGTTCGGAAAGCTGCTCCACTACCGCGGATAAGGGAGTGGATATCGCCGACCACGTTTTCCCGCGCTCACACATCAGCAATTTCTTGAGCGGCAGGCACTCCACCAGGCGTCCCTGACGGTCACATACCACGCCGACTCCAAACTCCTCACCAAAGATAGTTGGCTGCGCGAGGATGGTAGTCTCACCGTCTTCTTTAAATCTCGCCATCACCACGAGCGCTTGTTCCAGCGAGTACACCCGTGCCGCTCTGGCATCTACTCCCTTGAGGATCATGGGCATACCAAAGCGCTTCCATGCCATGGCGACATCCCGTCGGCTCCGCACGATAGTGGTGTCAGGGAAATCCAGCGACCCAAGACCCCGGCGTGTTGAGAGCCTGGATAAACCCACCTTGGACAACTTCTGACGTGCTTTCAAATCCGGCAATAGCGTTTGAATCCCGTAACGCGCGAGTTCTGGCGCAAGGCGCTGAAAGCGATCTATCTCAAGATCGAGATTGGGAATCACGATATCCATTCCCTGTTTCATTTTTATTCGCGTCAGGTGATCGAGCAGCCGCTCGTCCCCCCTTGCCTTGTCCTCAGGCGTATCGTCTATCGGAATCCGACAGCAGGCATCAAACCACTCGCGTCGAAACAGTCCGGTGTCATTGGGCGTATAGGCCAGACCGATAATGCGTCCGACCTCGGGCGCCAGACGCAGGCAGCGAGCAACACCCAAACCCGGTTGTGTCAGCTCGAATGCTGAAATGCCGGTCAGACCGACAGTAATATCACCGCGACGGTAGCGAAGAACCACAGGAGGCGGCACTAGGGCTGTCCCTGTGCGCTTCAACGCCAGAATCGACTCCGCCGGCACCGTCGCTTCCTGCACATCCCGTGCGTACATCGCACCTGCCCGCGTCGGCTGCGGAGCACGACTGCCCGGCGCCATGATTTCCCTGAGCAATGCCATCGGCATGTTTGTCCTGGCGAATTCGGTGAGAAAAATCCACGAAGGGAAACGGCAATTGATCTCGATCAGATAAAAACGTCCGCTCGACTGCGAACGCACAAACTCCAGTTCCAGGGGCCCGCGCCAATGCAGCTTGGCAAGAATCTCCAAGGCCAGCGATTTCAATTCCTGATCTTCAACCGTCGCACCGACAACACCTTTGCCCCGTGCGTTCAGTCCGATCTTGCGCATCTGTGTCAGTGACAGGCAACTGCCGTCGGCGCGAGCCACCATGGCAACTACATGCTCGCTTCCTTCTATCGCCTCCTGCAGCAATACACCACCGCCCCATTTCGCCGCCAATGCTTCCGCTTCGAAAAAGGCTTGCTCACGGTTAACGACTTTTTTCGCGCCCGCCACGGTGCCCTTGACCCACAATGGGTAGCCGAAATGATCGGCGTGCACCGCGACCGCAGAAAGATCGCGTACATGCACGGTATGGGGTGTCAGGATTTTGTGGGCATAACAAAACCCGTAGAGGTTGACCTTTGTCACCGCGGCAACATCTTCTGCTGCTGTCAGCAGGGTTCGTATTCCCTCGCGCGCCAGCCGGGTGGCCAGGCGCGAAAAAACCGGGACCTCCAGATCCAGACAAGGGATCAGCACGTCGATAGGATATTGGCGATGAATCGCAAGAATCCGATTCAGAACGGCTACATCGCCGTGCGCAATCGGCGGCACCAGATGCAAACGATCGGCAATACCCGGACACCAGGCTCCGGTCGACCAAGCGTCATAGACCAATCCTTCAATCTCCAGGGCGCCGGGCCATTTTGCCCGCAGCGCTCGGGCCGCCGCCAAGCCCGGTTCGGGATTATCCAATCCCCCGAAACCGGTCATGGCCACTCGCAATGGTCTGGACGTCACGTCGGCTCCAGCATGTCCAGAGAACGCAATTCCTTTACCAGCGATAGAACATCCTTGCGCGCAGTTCCGGCACCCACCTCGAATGCCTCCGTCAGCAATTCGATCAGACGCTCCGTATCATTGGCTTTCTTCAGCGCGCAGACAATGGCCCAGGCTGAAGAATTGCAGGCGCAAATGGCCGCAGTCTGAGTATCAAACAGCATCCCACCCTCACCCGACGAGTCTTCTTCAAAACGGATCCGACTACGCAGCCGGAGTCCCGGCGGCGCAGCATGCGTCGTTTTTTTCACAATTTTTTCGCCGCCTCAAGGCCTAGGCGGGCATCCGGATAACTTGGCGATATTTTGAGCGCCTGCTCGAAGAAACCGCGAGCTCCCGCACCATCCTTCAAGGCCAGCTTGGCGTAACCACGCCCGGTCAGGGCATCGATACTGAAGGGATTCACACTTAAGGCGTCGGCGAATAATTTATCCGCTTTGCTGCCGTCTCCAAGCCGATAGTAGGCCCACGCCAGAGTCGTGCCTGCGGTGTACTCGATCGTCCAGTACTGTTTTGTGCCTGGAATTGGCACCGTCTCGACAATCGGCAGCAGGGTTTTCGGTTCATGCTTTATCGCCGCCTCAAGAAGCGGGATGGCCTCTTTGTATTTCCCCTGCCGGAAAAGTGCAAATGCAGTACCGCGCCCCACATTGGGATCGGTCGATCCTGCCTTGGTCGCCTCATCGAAACGCTTCAAGGCTTTGGTCTGGTTGCCCGCAAAATAGAGCCCCCAACCTAGGTTGGCGAACGCTTCTTTTGCTGCCGCAGGCGACAGTTTCAGCTTGTCGGCGACAGGGTCAATATAAAGCGGGGCCAATGCCGCAGCAATGGCAAGCTTCTTTCCGGCCGCCGTTTCATCACGTAATCCGGTAAAAGTGCGTGCCAGCAGATATTGTATGTCTGCGGAATATGGATAGGCACGCTCACCCACCTGCAAGACTTCTTTGGTATCGGCAAACGCCCTGGCATCAAGCATCTTGAGCGTCGGTGCCGTGAATGACAACACCCCTTGATACGGGGCGAAACTGTATGAAGCGACAAGTTCCTTTGCGGCGTCGGCATACTGTTTCCGCTCAATCAGTACATAACCCAATCCTTTGCGCGACAAGTAAGCGTTGGGTGTCGTCGCGATGACCGCCTTGAATGCTTTCTCGGCAGCGTCGTAATCTTTCTTGTAGAAAGCAAGCCACGCCAGGCCGTCATCAATCAGCCATTGAAATTCAGGTGTGGTATCACCCCGCGCTTGATCAAACCTGGATTTGGCTTCTGCAAATTGCCCCGCCTCCAGCTTGCTCCATGCCTGCTGATAGAGGACCAGATCGGCTCGTTTGGCGGCAATCTGGCCGCTTTGTGCCGAGTAGTAATCAGGATCGATTTTCAGTGCAGCAGCAAAAGCAGCGGTCGCTGCTTTGCTATCCCCCATTGCCAAATACGTCCATCCGCGCCCGTCCTCGGCAGCAGGATTACCGCTCGCCGACAATGCGGACGCTCTGGACTGAAAGAGATCCAGTGCGCGCTTGTAATCCGCCTTGTAATAGGCTTCCCACGCCGGCTTGACCGCCTCGGTCTTCTGAAACTGAATGGCGGCCAGCCCGGATTGTGCTGATGCGTGAAACGGCACCGCCTTCAACGCTGCCTTGAAGCTCTTTTCGGCATTCGCGTTATCTTTACGTTCAAATGCCACCCAGCCAAGACCCGCATTGGCATCGCCCAGATCGCCTTTTTGCAGCGCTGTCTGAAATGCCTGCTCCGCCTCCGGCAATCTGTTCAACGCCAGTTGGGCCCAGCCCATGCCGGTCAGCCCCGTCGGTGCAGTCCCGCCTGTGGACGCGTACTGCTGGAATCGGTTGACGGCGGCCGCATACGATCCGGCGTAATAAAGCGACCATGCCAGTGACAAAAGGGCCGGTTGACGGCCGTTGACCGCAATCGTGATTTTGTCGAACGCCGGTTCAATGTAGAGTGGCGCCAACTCTGCCGCGCGCGCCAGACTGGCACCCGCCGCACCGTCTTCATTCAACCCGGCGCGAGCTCTTGCCATCAAAAAGTGAATATCTGAGGAATAAGGATAAATGCGCTCACCGAGTGTCAATATTTCACGCACATCCTTGTATTGTCCGGCATCGATCAATCGCTCCGCCGCACCAATATAGGTGGACACGGCCTGATACGGATTGATCAGCAGGGACTGCGCAATCATGCGGCCCGCCTTGATGAATTCCTTGCGCAACATCGCGATCTGCCCCAGTCCGGTCTGAGAGAGATAGGCATTGGGGTTGGCTGCGACGATGGCCGAGAAGGCTTTCTCGGCCCCGTCGTAGTCCTTCTTGTAAAACTGGATCCATGCCAGGCCATCCTGAATCAGCCATTGAAAATCCACTGGCGTTTCAGTTCTGGCTTTTTCAAACAGCGCGCTCGCCTCATTAAAACGCTGCAGATCAACCAGCGCCCATGCGCTCCGATAGGTTGTCAGCAACAAACTCTCAGCGGTCGCCAGGCCACTGCGGGAGTAATAGAAATCCGGGTCGAGCGCAATGGCCTGACGGAAGGCATCGCGCGCCTCCCGGGGTTTGTTCAACGCCAGCAATGTCCAGCCGCGCCCATCAGCCGCCGAGGGATTTTTTATATCGTTCAATTCGGTCAGCTTGCCATCGAACAGCTTCAGTGCCGCATCGTAATCACCTTTGTAGTAGGCGGCCCAGCCCTCCTTGACCATCTCGGTCTTGTAAAACTGCAAGCTGCCTATGCCGGCCAGCGCCGCAGGATTGCCCGCGTCCGACTTGAGTACGGTCTGAAACTCGGCTTCGGCTTCTTTCGGTTTGCCTGCGGCCAGCAGGGAAAATCCCAACCCGGTTTTATAAGCAGCCGTTTTCGGATGCTGCCGGATCAAATCCTGATAGGTCTTGATACTGAGCGCCGGATCATTCATGACCGTCAGCGCCGAGACCAACAGCGTATTCAGCCCGATGTTATCCGCCGTGATCTTGATGCCTTCCAGCACGTGCTTGAGCGCTTCCGGGCCATCATTCTTGATGAGCGCAATGCGTGCCAGACCGTCCCGACAGAAAAAACACTTATTGTCCTTCTTCGCCCCCTCTTCAAATGCAGACTTTGCCTTCGACAGATCGCCCCGGTTAAACGCCGCCCAGCCAAGACCGACATTTGGATCGGCCTTTCCTGCTGCTGACGTCATTCCCAGTTCCTTGGTGAAAATCTGCTCGGCCAGCTCCACATCGCCTTTCTTCAGCGCCAGCCAGCCTTTGGCATCTTCCACCATATAGGTCTGCCAGAACACCGCGATAGGAGTCGCTTCTTGCAGATAACGCTCCGCATCGGCAAACTTACCTGTCTTGATGCTCACCCAGGCCAGCCCCAGTTTGACGTCGAAGTCATTGGGCCACGATTTGGCAAGCTTGAGAAAACTTTGCTCTGCCGCGCCATAGTCATCCAGCATGAACTGGCTCCAGGCCAGCAAAGACAGATCATCCAGCGTGCCGCTCCGCTTAGCGAAGTCGCGTGCTTCAATGAACTGCTTATTGACAAAACTGTTCTCTGCCGCCGTGGCCGCTATGGCCGGCACCGCAAACAGCGTCAACACGCCGGCCAACAGACTTTTCGCAATTTTTCTTACCATGATTGTTCCTCCTCCAAAATGAACACGTCTGTACACATTGTGCGCGTAAGCTCTGAATTGCCTTCATCTGGCAGGCGCACCCTGTCGAAAATTTGACGAGATGATGGCAGTGTCCGGTTAAACCGCGAATAGATTCAGTTGGTTATGGGGCATGGGGTTTTCCGTGATCGGTTCGTTTGCGGCAAGGGCTTGTTGCAATGGCATTTTCTCGAACAGGGTGACCGACAGAATCTGTAGCAGGGTATAGAGCGAAGCGTCGAGGTTGAGGCGCTTCTTGACGATGGCCACGAGCACATAGACCGAGACGGCGATCCAGATTTGCGACTTGATCGCATTCTCCGAGGTGCCGAAGAAACGTTTGATGCGAAGATGCTGCTTGACCCACTTGAAGAGCAGTTCCACCTGCCAGCGGCTCTTGTAGAGCGCGCAGACGGCGGCTGCCGGCAGCGTGAAGTTGTTGGTCAGGAAGACCAGCGTCTTGCCCGACTCGGCATCCCTGAAGCGGTTGCGGCGCAGATGCTCCGGGTAGTGCTGCTGGGTATAGAACCCGTCGAGCGCAATCGTCTGGTCGCAGATGACGCCGCTGCTGCGATCCGTGGGAGCGGAATACAGCCGATGGAAATCCATGTTCGACTTGGTGCGCGTGACGAAGAAGCTGCCGGCCAGATGCAGCACATGCAGCCGCTCGAAATCGACGTAGGCCCGATCCATGACGTAGATCGCCCCGGCCTCGGGGATGAGCAGGTCGAGGGCATGCACGTCGTGCAGCTTGCCCTCGGAGATGTGGATGAAGCTCGGAATGGCACCGCGCAGATCGAGCAGGGTATGCATCTTCACCGCCGCCTTGGTCGTGCGGAAATGCGCCCAGGGAAACACCGACAGGCACAGGTCGATGGTGGTGGAGCCCAGCGCATAGACGGTGTTGGTCAGCTCCAGGCCGAGGTCTTCCTGTGCGTAGAGCTTCCTCGCCTGGTCGATCAGACGTTGCGCGAAGTCGGCATAGATGCGCCAATCGCGCAGCTCGTTGGCGTCCGCCAGCGTCGCGCGGCACGGAGAATCGCGCAAACCCATGTGGTAGAGCTTGCCCGCTTGCGCCGCCAGGCACGCCTCGATGTCGCGCAGGCTCTCCCGGTAGGTCAGCTGGGCGAAGGCCATGATGCGGAACTGCTCGGCACAGGTGAGCGTGCGGCAGCGCCGATCGCCGTCGTATCTCTGAACGTAACGTGCAAAGGTGGTCCAGGGCAGGAAGTCCATGAGCTGGGCGAACAGGGTCTTGCCAAGATTCATGGCGGACTCCGGAGAGAAACCCGGAAGACTGCCCGAACCGGCTGCCGGCGTTCAAATCGACACCACCCCTCATCCCTCGGAATCCCGCATCAGTCATGGCTTTCAGCGATTCGACCATTCATTTAACCGGACACTACTGACGAGATGAATAATAGCCGGTATCGATGATACCCCTGCTTGCAAGGATTTACACCTGCTCAAAACAGGCGTCATCACCAAAGGTCGGCGCTGGCATGAAGGCGGCCTTGGGCCAGACGGATGTGAAAGCGCTAAGGGGTTCTGCACTGCCACGCAGCACCGAATGCGAGGTGGCCTTCGATCAGGGTGTAGCGAACTTGCATGGCAGGCGTTGCCCGGGGGAGGGCGTGTTCTTGCCCAGGCTGCGTAGACTTTCTCCGCGTGACATGAAGCTCGGCCGTCGGGTCAAAACGCAAATGTCGGCCGGAACCGGGAAATAGACGACAGGCGCTTGCCTCCGCTGTTCCTGGCCTTTGCCTACGATGTCTACCAGCAGGCGGAAGCGGGCTTCGCTCGCGCCCGGGCCAATGCGCAGCGCCTGGCCAAGATAGCCGCCGCCGATGCGCAAGGCTACTTCGCCCGCGCCGAACAAAGGCTGGGCGACATCGCGCGGCGTGTAGAGAGGACGGCAGCCTCGAGCCTGGCCGTTGCCGCAGCCTGTTCGCCGACGCGGAAACCATCCGGCGCGAATATGCGGCCCCGGCCATCCTGGACAAGGATGGCCGGGTGGTCTGCTTTGCCGGCGAACAGAACGAGCAGGCCGTGGCCGGACTGACGGCGGCGCGCCCGCTCCTCGCGCATGCCGATGGCCCGCCCAGGCTGCTGGGCGGCATTCCCGTGCGCAGCGCAGCGGCGGGCGGATGGGTGCTGCCCCTGGCCTTTGCCGTGCGCGGCGGCGACGGGCGGGCGTCGTCATTGCCGCGGCGCAGCTGGACCGCTTCCAGTCCGTGGTGGAGAGTCTCGACCTGCCCGAAAAGACCATCACGCTCTTCGTCAAGGCGGAGGGCACGGTCATCTACCTCTCCCACGATCCGGAACGGCATATCGGCCAAAGCCGGCGCGGCGACGCCCTCACCCGGTCCCTCCTGGAAGGACGCAGCGGCGTGACGTCGGGCGTGTCGGTCGATGGGGTGGCGCGTATCTACGGCTTTCATCCGGCCGCCGGTACGGACTGGCTGGCCGTCGTCGGCATCGATGTCGCCCCCATCCGCGTCGGCGTCAGGGCGAGCGCGGTGCGCCAGGGCCTGTATGGGCCCGGTGTCCGCCCTGGCCGCGGCCGTGCGTGGCTATGGCGAGGGCCGGCGCGCGCGAGGTCGCCGAGGTGGCGATGCAGATGAACCGCATGTTCGACATGCTCGCCGAGCAGGAACGCTCCCTGATCGAAAGCCAGGACAAGCTCAACGGCGTGCTCGGCTCGATGGACCGTGCGCTCAGGTCCTTCGCGCCGGACATGAACCATGCTGTTTGCCAGCGTATCGACCGAGCAGATATTCGGGCATGCGGCCGCGGAGTTCCTGGCGTAGCCGCGGCTCTGGCTGGACCTGGCGCATCCGGAAGAGCGCAGGCAGGCGGAGGAGGAAAACTGCCAGTTGCTGGCCATCGCCGAGCAGAGCCGGAACGAAATCTACGTCTTCGATGCCATCACGATGCGCTACGAGTACGCCAACGGCGGCGCACTGCACAACCTCGGCTACTCGTTTCGCCACCTCAAGCTGCTGACGCCGCTCGACCTGATGCCGCAATATACGGAAGGCGGCTTCGCGCGCCTGATCGAGCAGTTGCTGCGGCGGGAGAGGGCGCAGCAGGTCTTCGAGACCGTGCATCGCCGCTCGGACGGCAGCGAGTACCCGGTGGAAGTGCACATCCAGGCGGTGGAGCGCGAGGGACGCTGGAAGTGCCTGGCGGTAGTCATCGACATCACCGAGCGCCAGCGCGCCCAGTCGGAGATCGTCAAGCTCACCGGTTCGCTCGAGAAGCGCGTCACCGAACGCACGGCCGAACTGGCCCAGGCGAATACCGAACTGGAGTCCTTCATCTACTCGATCTCGCACGATCTGCGCACGCCGCTGCGCGCCATCAACGGCTACGCCAGCATCCTGGTCGAGGAGCAGAAGGGGCGCCTGGACGGGGAAGCGGTCGACATGCTGCAGCGCATCGCCCGCGGCGCCGTGCGCATGGGCGACCTCATCGACGATCTGCTGACCTTCTCCCGCGTCGGCCGTGGCGAGCTGAATTGCATGGAGGTCGACATGGAGGCCATGGCGTGCACGGTGGCCGAGGAGCTGCGCGCGACGAATCCCCATGCCCAGGTCGGCATTCAGGCCATGCCGGGGGCCAGGGCGGACCCCGCGCTGTTGCGCCAGGTGATGCTCAATCTGGTCGGCAACGCCATGAAGTTCAGTTCGCATCGCGCGGCCGCGCGCATCGACGTGGGCGCGATCGAGGAGGGAGGGCTGCCGGTGTATTTCGTGCGCGACAATGGCGCCGGCTTCGACAGCCAGCATGCCGCCAAGCTGTTCGGGGTGTTCCAGCGGTTGCACCGGGAGTCCGAGTTCCCCGGCACGGGCGTCGGACTGGCCATCGTCAAGCGAATCGTCGAGCGGCCCGGCGGCCGCGTCTGGGCGGAGTCGTCGCCGAGCAAGGGGGCGACCTTCTTCTTCACCCTGTCTTGAATGCAGGCCCAATGGCCTATAATTCAGGGATATGAATCCGATCGTCACGTCCATCCTCAGCACCATCATCGAGCACATTTTCGAGGCGATGATGGCGCCGACGCCGGCTCCGCCGCCGAGTACGCCGCCCGGCATCGTGCGGCCGGCGCTGCAGAACGGCCCGCTTGCCGTGATGGGGCCGCCGAGCAACGGGTTCGCCCAGTTCAACCACCAGACGCTGCGCCTCTCGGCCAGCCTGCAGATCCGCGACACGCAGAATCGCATCGTCATGTCGGGGACCCTGCAGCAGCCGGTGCCGGTGCTCTACAAGCTCGATGAATACGGCACGGTGCAGCGCGTCTGGGTGCTGACCCGGGAAGAGGCGGAAATCGCCGACCAGTTGATCAAGCAGCGGTTGCCGGCCGCTCCCCCCAAACAGTAGTGGCCAAGAAGCTCTACATCAAAACCTTCGGCTGCCAGATGAACGAGTACGATTCGGACCGCATGGCCGACGTGCTCGCCGCCGAGGGGATCGTGAAGACCGATTCCCCCGAGGACGCCGACGTCATCCTGTTCAACACCTGCTCGGTGCGCGAGAAGGCGCAGGAGAAGGTCTTTCATGACCTCGGCCGCGTGCGGCTGCTCAAGCAGGCGAAGCCCGACCTCGTCATCGGCGTCGGCGGCTGCGTGGCGAGCCAGGAGGGCGAGGCCATCGTGCGCCGCGCCCCCTACGTCGATGTCGTCTTCGGCCCGCAGACCCTGCACCGCCTGCCGCAGCTCATCCGCGCGCGGCGCGCTTCTGGACGGCCGCAGGTGGACGTCTCCTTCCCCGAGATCGAGAAGTTCGATGCCCTGCCGCCGGCGCGCGTCGAGGGCGGCTTGGCTTTCGTTTCAGTCATGGAGGGCTGCAGCAAGTTCTGCACCTACTGCATCGTGCCGTTCACGCGCGGCGAGGAGATCTCGCGTCCGCTTGGCGACGTGCTGGCCGAGGTCGCCGGACTGGCGGCGCAGGGCGTCGGCGAAGTGACCCTGCTCGGCCAGAACGTGAACGCCTGGCGCGGCGCCATGGACGACGGCGAGACAGCGGATTTCGCTTTCCTGCTCGACTGCGTGCACGACATCCCCGGCATCGAGCGCATTCGCTACACCACCTCGCATCCGCGCGAGATGACGCCGCGCCTGGTCGAGGCCTACGCGCGCCTGCCGAAGCTGGTCTCGCACCTGCACCTGCCGGTGCAGTCCGGCTCGGATCGCGTGCTGGCGGCGATGAAGCGCGGCTACACCGTGCTCGAATACAAGTCGCTGGCGCGCAAGCTGCGCGCCGCGCGCCCGGACATCTCGCTGTCGACCGACTTCATCGTCGGTTTTCCCGGCGAGACGGAGGCCGATTTCGAGGCGACCATGCGGCTGATCGAGGAGGTCGGCTTCGATGCCTCGTTCAGCTTCATCTTCAGCCCGCGCCCCGGCACGCCGGCGGCGGAGCTCGCCGACGACACGCCGCTGGAAGTAAAGACTCAGCGCCTGATGCGCCTGCAGAAGCGCATCGAGGAACAGGCGCGGGCCATCGGCGCGGCAATGGTCGGCACGACGCAGCGCATCCTGGTCGAGGGCGCTTCGAAGAAGGATGCGGCGGAACTGGCCGGCCGCAGCGACAACAATCGCATCGTCAATTTCGGCGGCAATCCTCGGCTCATCGGGCGCTTCGTCGACGTCATCATCACCGCCGCCCTGCCGCACTCGCTGCGCGGCGAGATCGTCACGCGCGAATCATGAAAGCCAAAGCCCTCGAAGTCGTTCTGTCCCCTGTGGACAACCAGCGGCTGGCCAACCTGTGCGGCGCGCTGGACGAGAACCTGCGCCAGATCGAGGCGGCCTACGACGTCGCCATCGCGCGCCGCGGCGAGCGCTTCACCGTGCGCGGCCATCCGGCGCAGTCGGCGCAGGCCGCCAACGCCCTGCAGCATTTCTACGCCGCGGCCGGCGAGCATCTTTCCGTGGACGCCATTCAGCTCGGACTGGTGGAACTCGCCAACCGTGGACAGGCCGGCATGCCGGCGCCGGGGCTGCTCACGCGCAAGCCCGAGCTGCACGGCCGCACGCCGCGCCAGGTGCAGTACCTGCGCCAGATCCAGGAGCACGACATCACCTTCGGCATCGGCCCGGCCGGCACCGGCAAGACCTATCTCGCCGTGGCGAGCGCGGTGGACGCCTTCGAGCGCGACCAGGTCAGCCGCATCGTGCTGACGCGCCCGGCGGTCGAGGCCGGCGAGCGCCTCGGCTTCCTGCCCGGCGACCTCGCGCAGAAGGTCGACCCGTATCTCAGGCCGCTCTACGACGCGCTCTACGACCTGATGGGCTTCGACAAGGTGGCCAGGCTCTTCGAGCGCCAGGCCATCGAGATCGCGCCGCTCGCCTACATGCGCGGGCGCACGCTCAACCACGCCTTCATCATCCTCGACGAGGCGCAGAACACCACGCCCGAGCAGATGAAGATGTTTCTCACCCGCATCGGCATCGGCGCGCGCGCCGTGGTCACCGGCGACGTCACCCAGATCGACCTGGCGCGCGGCATGAAGAGCGGGCTGGTCGAGGCGGCGCGCATCCTGCGCGAGGTGCGCGGCATCGCCTTCACCGAATTCCTCGCCGAGGACGTCGTGCGCCATCCGCTCGTCGCGCGCATTGTCGCCGCCTATGAAAAGCACGAAGAAAAGCGCGAAGCCGGCGGCGCTTAGCCTGTCGGTGCAGTATGCAGTGGAGCATGATGCGCTGCCGACGCGCAGCGCGGTACGCAGGTGGGTGCGCGCGGCCGCCCCGGGCGCGGCCGAGATCACCGTGCGCTTCGTCGGGGCCGCGGAAGGACGCGCGCTCAACGCGCAGTACCGCGGCAAGGACTACGCCACCAACGTGCTGAGCTTTCCCTATGCGCGGGAGCCCGTCCTCTGCGGCGACCTGGTGCTGTGCCTGCCGGTGGTGCTGCAGGAGGCCGCATCGCAGGGCAAGACCGCCGCCGCCCACTTCGCCCACCTCGCCGTGCATGGTATGCTGCATCTGCAGGGATACGATCACGGGAACGGCGCTGACGCCCGCATCATGGAAGACAGGGAACGCGAGATCCTCGCCCGCCTCGGCTATTCCGACCCCTATTGACCCTATGGACCCTTCCCCGAGTCGCCCGTCGCTGATGGACCGCCTCTCCGCGCTGCTTGCGCGCGAGCCGGAGGACCGCGAGCAGCTCGTTGCCCTGCTGCATTCCGCCTACACGCGCGCCCTCATCGACGCCGATGCGCTGTCCATCATCGAGGGCGCGCTCGCCGTTTCCGACATGCAGGTGCGCGACGTCATGGTGCCGCGCGCCCAGATGCAGGTGATTCCGATCAGCGACAGCATGGCGGCGATGACCGTCAAGGCCATCGAGACCGCCCACTCGCGCTTTCCCGTCACCGGCGAGAACCGCGACGACGTCATCGGCATCCTGCTCGCCAAGGACCTCTTGCGCCTGCACGCCGGCGAGGACGTCGCCGTGCGCGACATGCTGCGGCCGGCCATCTTCATTCCGGATTCGAAGCGGCTCAACGTGCTGCTGCGCGAGTTCCGTGCCTCGCGCAACCACATGGCCATCGTGGTGGACGAGTACGGCGGGGTCGCCGGGCTGGTGACGATCGAGGACGTGCTCGAGCAGATCGTCGGCGACATCGAGGACGAGTACGACTTCGACGAGGCCGCCGACAACATCCTGCTCGACCAGGCCGGCCACTACCGCGTCAAGGCCGCCACCGAGATCGCCGACTTCAACGCCGCCTTCGGCACGCGGTTCAGCGACGCGGAGTTCGATACCTTCGGCGGCATGGTGATCCGCCACCTCGGCCGCCTGCCCAGGCGCGGCGAGGTGCTGCACCTCGACGGCCTGCGCATCCAGGTGCTGCGCGCCGACAGCCGGCGCGTGCATACCCTGCTCGTCGACCGTTCGACCGCGGCTGCATGAGCCGGGGCGCGCTGCGGCTGGTCGTCGCGTTCGTTCTTGGCGCGACATCGGTTCTCGGCTTCGCGCCGTTTCAGCTCTTCCCCTTGCCGCTACTGGCGCTGGCCGCGCTGGCCTGGCTCTGGCGCGAGGCGTCGCCGCGCACCGCCGCCGCGCAGGGCTTCGCCTTCGGCGCCGGTCTGTTTCTCGCCGGCGTCTCCTGGGTATATATCAGCATGCACGCCTTCGGCGGCATGCCGGCGCCGTTGGCCGCCCTCGCCGCCGTCCTCTTCTGCGCCTATCTTGCCCTCTATCCGGCCCTGGCCGGCTACGTCTTCGCGCGCCTGCGCAGCGGACGGTTGGCGACGGATGCGCTGCTGGCCGCCGGCGCGTGGACGCTCGCCGAATGGCTGCGCGGCTGGGTGCTCACCGGCTTTCCCTGGCTGGCCACCGGCTACGCCCAGTTGCCGCCGAGTCCGTTTGCCGGCTACGCGCCCGTGCTGGGCGTGTATGGCGTCGGCTTCGTGGCGGCCTTCGTCGCCGTGCTGTGGGGACTGACTTTTCACCGGCGCAGCCACTGGCCGCAGGCGGCGCTGGCGTCCGCCGCATTGCTCGCGGCGGGCGCCGGGCTGATGCGCGTCGAATGGACGCAGGCCACCGGCAAGCCGGTGACCGTGAGCCTGCTGCAGGGGAACATCGAGCAGAGCCTGAAGTGGAAGCCGGAGCGGCTGCAGCAGTCCCTCGAGACCTACCTGCGCCTGGCGCGCGCGCATCCGGCGCAGCTCCTCATCCTGCCCGAGACGGCGCTGCCCCTCATGCTCGATCAACTGCCTCGCGCCTACCTGAACGACCTGAGTTCCGGCGACGTGCTGTTCGGCATTGCCTCGCAGGATGGGCAGGGCCGTTACTTCAACAGCGCGGTGGGCGTGACACCGGCCGGCGCACAGATTTACAGCAAGAGCCATCTCGTGCCCTTCGGCGAGTTCACGCCGCCGGCCTTCGCCTGGACGCTCGCCCTGCTCAGGATTCCGATGTCGAACTTCACGCCCGGCGCCGCGCGGCAGCCGCCGCTCGCGCTGGCCGGGGAGAAGGTGGCGGTGAACATCTGCTACGAGGACGTCTTCGGCGAGGAGCTCATCCGCGCGCTGCCCGAGGCGACGTTGCTGGTGAACCTCTCCAACACGGCCTGGTTCGGCGATTCGCTGGCGCAGCCGCAGCACCTGCAGATCGCCCAGATGCGCGCGCTGGAGACCGGGCGCACCATGCTGCGCGCCACCAACACCGGCATGACCGCCGTCGTCGCACCGAACGGTCGCATCGAGCGCGTGCTGCCGCCCTTCAGCGAGGGGGCGCTCACCGCGGAGGTGAGCGCCTACAGCGGGGCCACGGCCTATGTGCGCTGGGGCAACCTGCCTGCCCTGCTGCTGGCGTTTGCCGGCCTCGGCCTGCCCCTGCTGCGTTTACGCCGCGGTGCACATTGACCCGCGGCTTCGATCGTCGCAGAATGCGCCCCGGATTGAAGGTGAAGGCAAGGCAGGCGACGCCTGCCGTGGGAGGAGGAGAGGAAACGGGGGCTGCGGCCCCCGTTTTCTTTGACTCAATATCCGAGCGAGTGGGCGCCCAGGTCGATGGTGAGCACGGCGCGGCCGATGGCGGCTGCGGCATGGCGCACGAACTGCCCCACCCAGGGGGTCGGGTTGGCGTAAGCCGCTTCCGTCTGCGTCTTGGCCAGACAGAGGATCTTGTCGGCCAGCAGCAGCTTGCCGACGGGATTGGTCGGCACGCAGCCGGCAGCCTCGAACTCCCGCCCCAGCCAGTCCTGCGCCTGCCGCGCATCCAGCCCGGCGAGGTCCGCATCATGCAGCTCGAATTCGTAGCGTTCGCCGCTATCGGCGACGACGGTGACGTGACAGCCCATCTCTGCGCTCCGCATTGGATCGAATGGGCGCATGTTACCGCATCCGCAACGGCCGTACAGTCGCAGGACCGACAATTGCGCCGGCGGGCTTGTGAGGGCGCCCGGCAGCGATTAGCATGCGGCCATGACATTGGCTCACGAGGCCGCCGCAGGGGAGGCGGGCCGGAAACTCGAACTGCGCAGGCCGGCGGAGGATAGCCTGGAAGTCGTCCTGTCGGGACGCTGGTGCCTCGATGGCACGTTGCCCGCGCGCGATGCCGTCGAACGCGAGCTCGGCGCCGGGGTGCGCAGGCTGACTTTTGCGGCGGGTGCGCTGGGCGAGTGGGATTCCGGCCTGCTCACCTTCCTCGCCGGCGTGCTCAAGGCCTGCGCCGCGCGCGGCGTCGCCGTCGAGCAGGGCGGGCTGCCGGAGGGCGTGCGCCATTTGCTGGCGATGGCTTCGGCCGTTCCCGAGCAGAAGGTGCCCCAGCGCGATGCCGCCGCGCAGTCCCTGCCCGCCCGCGTCGGCAAGGCGACGCTCGAGCTGGTGCGCGGTGCGCCGGCCATGCTGCGCTTTCTCGGCGAGATCACCCTGTCCTTCATGCGCTTCTTCTCCGGCCGCGCGCACTTCCGCATGAGCGACCTGTGGCTGGAAGTGGAACAGGTCGGGCCGCGCGCCCTGCCCATCGTCTCGGTGATCAGCTTTCTCGTCGGGCTCATCCTCGCCTACCTCGGCGCCGACCAGCTGAAGCTCGTCGGCGCGCAGATCTTCATCGCCGACCTGGTGGCCATCGGCATGGTGCGCGAGGTCGGCGCGCTGATGACCGGCATCATCATCGCCGGGCGCACCGGCGCCGCCTTCGCCGCCCAGCTCGGCACCATGCAGGTGAACGAGGAGATCGACGCCTTCCGCACGCTGGGCATCTCGCCGGTGGACTTTCTCGTGCTGCCGCGCATGCTGGCGCTGATGCTGATGGTGCCGCTGCTCACCCTCTACGCCGGCTTCGTCGGCATGTTCGCCGGCCTCGTCGTGTCGGTCACCATCTTCGACATCAGCCTGTTCGAGTACTACAACGAGACGCTGCGCGCGCTCGAGCTCAAGCACTTCTGGGTCGGCCTGTCGAAGGGCACGGTGTACGGCGCCATGGTCGCCTTCGCCGGCTGCCTGCGCGGCATGCAATGCGGCCGCAGCGCCGAGGCGGTGGGCGAGGCGGCCACCTCGGCCGTGGTCACCGGCATCCTGCTCATCACCATCGCCGCCTCGGTGATGACGATCGTGTACTACCAGCTGGACATCTAGGATGGAGCGGGCTCCGCAGATCGAAGTGCGCGGCGTGGCCATGGGCTATGGCGAGTTCGTCGTCCAGAGCGACCTGAATTTCAGCGTCGGCAAGGGCGACGTCTTCATCATCATGGGCGGCAACGGCTGCGGCAAGACGACGCTGATGCGGGCGCTCATCGGCCTGCAGCGCCCCGCCGCCGGCACGGTGCGCTACGACGGCGAGGATTTCTGGGGCGCGACGGAAGAGGGCCGCGAGCGCATGAAGCGCCGTCTCGGCATCATGTTCCAAGGCGGCGCGCTGTGGAGCTCGCTCACCCTGGCCGAGAACGTCGCCCTGCCGCTGGCCGAGTACACGGACTTCCCGCCCGCGCGCATCGCCGAGATCGTCTCCTTCAAGCTGGCCCTGGTCGGTCTGGCCGGCTTCGAGGATTTCTACCCCTCGGAGCTCTCCGGCGGCATGAAGAAGCGGGCGGGCCTGGCGCGCGCCATGGCGCTCGACCCGGACATTCTCATCATCGACGAGCCGTCCTCCGGCCTCGATCCGCTCACGGCGCGCCGCCTCGACGACCTCATCCTCGAGCTGCGCGACAGCCTCGGCACCACCATTATCGTCATCTCGCACGACCTGTCCAGCATCCTCGCCATCGGCAGCGACTCGATCTACCTGGACGCCGACACGCGCACCATGATCGCCACCGGCAATCCGCGCGAGGCGCTGCGCACGGGCGATCCGCGCGTGCGGCACTTTCTCACCCGAGGTTCGCAGTGACCACCTATCCCCCATCCCCTTTCCCCGGGAAAGGGGTGACTATGGTTCAGCCGCAAACAGCGCGGCTTCCGGTATCTGAACGGTTGCCTCCTTGGGGCGGCCCGGCGGAGGCAACATGAGCAGAAAAGCCGATCCCACTCTCATAGGCATTTTCGTCCTCGGTGCCATCGCCTTGGCGGTGACGACCATCCTGCTGGTGGCGGGGGACGACTGGTTCCGCAAGCACAGTCAGCACCTGCTCTATTTCGAGGGCGCCGCGCACGGCCTGCAGGTGGGCGCGCCGGTCGTCTTCCTCGGCGTCAAGGTCGGCACCGTGAAAAAGATCCAGCTTGGCCTGGACGAATCCAACCACCAGTTCGTCGTGCCGGTGACCATCGAGGTCGAGCCTCAGGTCGTGCGCACCCGCAGCGGCGAGCGGATCGACCTGCGCGACCGCGAGACGCTGCGGCGCCTGGTCGAGCGCGGCCTGCGCGCGCGCCTGCGCCTGCAGAGCATCCTCACCGGCCAGCTCTACGTCGATCTGGATTTCCATCCCGACAAGCCGGCGCGCTTCGTCGCCGCCGATCCGGCCGTGAGCGAGATCCCCACCATCCGCACCGCCGTGCAGGAGCTGACGCGCAAGCTCGAGGGCTTCCCCATGGACACCTTCCTCGCCGACGTGATGGCCATCGGCGCGTCCCTGAGCCGGACGCTCGACACGCCCGAGACGCGCAACCTGCCGAAGAGGATGGATGCCACGCTGAAGCACCTCGAGTCGCTGGCGGCGCGGCTGGATGCGAAGAGCGGACCGATCCTCGAGGAAACGCGCGCCGATCTGGTCGAGATGAAGAAGGCGCTCGTCGCCGCGCAGGCCGCCATGGCGCGGCTCGAGGGCGCGGCGGACCGCGTTGGCGCGCTGGCCGGCGCGGACTCGGAGCTGGTGCGCAACCTCACCCAGGCCAGCGCCGAACTGGCCGGTGCGGCCCAGACGGTGCGCCGGCTCGCCGAATCCGAGTCGCCGACGGTGCAGCACGCCAACCAGGCGCTGAAGGAAATCGCCCGCGCCGCCGAGGCCCTGCGCAAGCTGGCGGAATTGCTCGAGCAGCAGCCGGATGCGATTCTCAGGGGGAAACGCAAGGTCGAGAACCCCTGAGCCGGGGCGCATTCAGGGGGCAAAGCCTGTAAAATCGCGCTTTTGCGATTCGTTCCCTGCGCTTCATGCCTACGTTCCAAGAAATCATCCTCCGACTCCAGGAATTCTGGGACAGGCAGGGCTGCGCCTTGCTGCAGCCTTACGACATGGAGGTCGGCGCCGGCACCAGCCACACCGCCACCTTCCTGCGCGCCCTCGGCCCCGAGCCGTGGAAGGCCGCCTATGTGCAGCCCTCGCGCCGCCCCAAGGACGGCCGCTACGGCGAGAACCCCAACCGCATGCAGCACTACTACCAGTACCAGGTGGTGCTCAAGCCGGCGCCGAAGAACATCCTCGATCTCTACCTCGGCTCGCTCGAGGCGCTCGGCTTCGACCTGAAGCAGAACGACGTGCGCTTCGTCGAGGACGACTGGGAGAACCCGACGCTGGGCGCCTGGGGTCTCGGCTGGGAGGTGTGGCTGAACGGCATGGAGGTGACGCAGTTCACCTATTTCCAGCAGGTCGGCGGCATCGACTGCAGGCCGATCACCGGCGAGATCACCTACGGCCTCGAGCGCCTGGCGATGTACCTGCAGGGCGTCGAGAACGTCTTCGACCTGACCTATGCCCCGGGCCTGAAATACGGCGACGTCTTCCACCAGAACGAGGTGGAGCAGAGCGCCTACAACTTCGAGCACAGCAACGTCGACTTCCTGCTGCACGCCTTCGGCGCCCACGAAGGCAACGCCAGGCACCTGATGGAGCAGCAGCTCGCCCTGCCGGCGTACGAACAGGTCCTCAAGGCGGCGCATACCTTCAACCTGCTCGACGCGCGCGGCGCCATCTCGGTCACCGAGCGCGCCGCCTACATCGGCCGCATCCGCAACCTGGCACGCAGCGTCGCGCAGAGCTACGTCGACAGCCGCGCCCGCCTCGGCTTTCCGATGGCGCCGAAGGCCTGGGCCGACGAAGTGACCGCCGCGCTGGCAAAGAGGGCGGACTGAGATGACGACGAAAAACCTGCTCGTCGAGCTCTTCGTCGAGGAACTGCCGCCGAAGGCGCTGAAGAAGCTGGGCGAAACCTTCGCTGCGTCGCTGGCGGACAACCTCGGGTCGCGGGGCCTGGCCGACGCGGCCTCGGTCGTCACCCCCTACGCCTCGCCGCGCCGCCTGGCCGTGCATGTCACCGCCGTTGCGGCAAAAGCCGCCGACAAGGCGGTGCAGCAGAAACTGATGCCGGTCGCGGTCGGACTCGACGCATCCGGGAACGCGACACCCGCCCTGCTGAAGAAACTCGCTGCACTCGGTGCCGACGCCGCTGCGGTGCCCAAGCTCAAACGCGCCACGGACGGCAAGGCCGAGGCCCTGTTCCTCGACACCGTCGTGCCCGGCGCGACGCTGGCCGAAGGTCTGCAGGCGGCCATGGAAGCCGCGCTTGCCGCGCTGCCGATCCAGAAGGTGATGAGCTACCAGCTCGCCGACGGCTGGAGCAGCGTGAACTTCGTGCGTCCGGCGCACGGGCTGGTGGCACTGCACGGCGCCGAGGTCGTGCCGGTTTCCGTGCTCGGCCTCAGCGCCGGCCGTGAAACGCAGGGCCACCGCTTCGAAGCCGCCCATCCCGTTGTGTCGATCCGTGACGCCGACTGTTACGTCCAGCAGTTGGGAAACGACGGCGCCGTGATCGCCGGCTTTGCCGCGCGTCGCGTCGAGATCAAGCGGCAACTCGAGGCTGCCGCGGCGCAGGAGGCGCTGCGCCCGATCGAGGACGAGGCGCTGCTCGACGAGGTGACGGCGCTGGTCGAGCGGCCCAACGTGCTGGCCTGCCAGTTCGAGCAGGAATTCCTCGATGTGCCGCAGGAATGCCTGATCCTGACCATGAAGGCCAACCAGAAGTATTTCCCGCTGCTCGATGCGAAGGGCAGGCTGACGAACAAGTTCCTCGTCGTCAGCAACATCCGACCGGCCAACCCTTCCGCGGTGATCGGCGGCAACGAGCGCGTGGTGCGGCCGCGCCTGGCCGACGCCAAGTTCTTTTTCGACCAGGACCGCAAGAAATCGCTGATGGACCGCATCCCCGGCCTGGCCAGGGTGGTCTATCACAACAAGCTCGGCACCCAGGGCGAGCGCGTCGAGCGTGTTGCGGCACTCGCCCGCGCCATCGGCGACAAACTGGGCGGCGAGGCCTTGGCGAACCAGGCCGACCGCGCCGCGGTGCTATCGAAGGCCGACCTGCTCACCGACATGGTCGGCGAGTTCCCCGAGCTGCAGGGCATCATGGGGCGCTACTATGCCTTGCACGACGGCGAGCCCGTGGAGATCGCCGAGGCCATCGAGGACCACTACAGGCCGCGCTTCGCCGGCGACGAGTTGCCGCGCAATCCGGTCGGTCTCTGCGCGGCGCTGGCCGACAAGCTGCAGACCCTGGCCGACATGTTCGGCATCGGGCAATTGCCCACCGGCGACAAGGATCCCTTCGCCCTGCGCCGCCATGCGCTGGGCGTGATCCGCATGCTGATCGAGCGCGATTTGCCGCTCGATCTGGCGTGGCTGTTCCAGGCGGCACGGCTTTCGGATAGCAAGGTCGCCGGGCAGCTTGCGGATTTCATCTACGAACGCCTCGCCGGCAGCCTGCGCGAGCAGGGCTACTCGGCGCTGGAAGTGGATGCCGTGCTCGGCCTGCGCCCGCAGCGCTTGGGCGACATCCCGAAGCGGCTGGCCGCGGTGCGCGCCTTTGCTGAACTGCCCGAAGCGGCCAGCCTCGCCGCCGCCAACAAGCGCGTCGGCAACATCCTGAAAAAAGTCAGTCCCGGCGAGACGGCGCAGGTTGACGCGGCGCTGCTCAGGGAGCCGGCTGAAGTGGCGTTGAGCGCCGCGCTGGCTGCCGTCAGGCCGAAGGCCGATGCCGCCTTCGAGCGGGGCGACTACGCCGCTTCGCTGCAATCGCTGGCGGCATTGAAGGGCCCGGTCGACGCCTTCTTCGACCACGTCATGGTGAACGTCGAGGATGCCGCGCTGCGCGCCAACCGCCTCGGCCTGCTCGCCACCCTGCATGCGGCCATGAACCGGGTCGCCGACCTGTCCAGGCTTTCCGCATGAAACTGGTCATCCTCGACCGCGACGGCGTCATCAACCACGACAGCGACCAGTTCATCAAGTCGCCGGACGAGTGGCGGCCGCTGCCCGGCAGCCTCGAGGCCATCGCCCGCCTGTCGCAATGGGGCTATCGCGTGGTGGTGGCCACCAATCAGTCCGGCATCGGCCGCGGCCTGTTCGACATGGATGCGCTCAACGCCATCCACGACAAGATGCTGAAGGCGGTGGCGCTGGCCGGCGGCCGCATCGATTCCGTCTTCTTCTGCCCGCACGCGGCGGATTCCACCTGCGAATGCCGCAAGCCGCGGCCGGGCCTGCTGCGCGAGATCGCGCTGCGCTACAACACGGATCTGAAGGGCGTGCCGGCGGTGGGCGACAGCCTGCGCGACCTGCAGGCTGCCGCATCTGTGGGGGCGCAACCCATTCTGGTGCTAACCGGCAAGGGCGCGAAGACGCACGAACATCCCGACCTGCCGCGCCAGACGCTGGTGTTTCCCGACCTCGCTGCCGCCGCGGCGCATATCGCCGCATGAGCAGGCAGAAGCCGAACCTGTCGATCGTCCTGCGCTCGGCGCTGTTCATGGCCCTGCTGCTGATCATCACGCCACCCTACGCGCTGGGGGTGATGCTCTGCTTCCCGCTGCCGCACCGCTGGCGCCGCCGTACCGTGGTGCCCTGGGTGGTGATGGCCACGTGGCTGATCAAGCACGTCCTCGGCATCGACTACCGCGCGCTCGGCCGCGAAAACATTCCGGATCGTCCCTCCGTGATCCTGGCCAAGCACCAGTCGGCCTGGGAAACCATCGTGCTGCAGATGATCTTTCCGTGGACGCTGTTCGTCTGGAAAAAGGAGCTGAAGATGCTGCCCTTCTTCGGCTGGGCGCTGGCGGCGACGCCGATGATCTCGGTGGACCGCGGCGCCGGCAAGGCGGCGCTGCAGCAACTGGTCGACCAGGGACGCATGCGCCTCGGCCAGGGCTACTGGGTCATCATCTTTCCCGAGGGCACGCGCACGCCCGTCGGCAGCCACCGGCGCTACAAGGTCGGCGGCGCCCATCTGGCGGTCGAAACCGGCGCACCGGTCGTGCCGGTGGCGCTCAACTCGGGCGAATTCTGGAGTCGCCAGGCCTTCATCAAGTATCCCGGTACGGTGACGGTCAGCATCGGCCCGGCGATTGACCCGGCCGGGCTCACGGCGGATGATGTGAGCAGTCGCGCCGAAGCCTGGATGGAAGCGGAAATGCGCCGGATCTGCCCCCACCTCTACCCCGACGATGTTGCCCGACCCGCAGCTTGATCTGCCGCTCGGGCGGGCATTCGACGCCGCGCCGCGCCGCACGCGCAAGGCGCCGGCGGACGACGCCTGGCGCGACGCGGCGCCGCTGGCCTATCTCGGCCGCGGCGTCACGCTCAGGCTGGACGGTGCGCGCGAGCGCGCCGAGCTCGCCGGCGACGTCCTCTTTCTGCCGCTGCCGCCCGAGGCCGAGGCGGCGCAGATCCGGGATCGCGCCCAGGGATGGCTGCAGGGCGAGGCGCGGCGCGTGCTGGGCGAACGGCTGACGGCCTGCGCGCAACAGCTCGGCCTGCCGGTGCCGGCCTGGCAGCTCGCCTTTACCGCCGGGCTGCAGACGGAAATGGGCGCGGACGGACGCCTGCGCCTGCCCTGGCGCCTGGTGCAGCTCGCGCCGGAACTCATCGACCGCCGCCTGATGGGGCAGCTTCAGCCCCTGAGCTCGCGCGCCGGCGCGGGCGACCTCTGGGATGCTGCGCCTCTTTCAGCTTGAGCTGCCCTTCTTCCGGCGCGCGGCGCCGCCGCAGGACAGCCTGCGCCACATCCAGCTCGGCAGCCGCGTCGTCGACTACCGCCTGATCCGCTCCGGCCGCCGCACGCTCGGCATGACCATCGACCAGCGCGGCCTGCGCGTCGGCGCCAGCCCGCGCACCTCGCTGGCCGACATCGAGCGCTTCCTGCGCCACAACGCCGCCTGGGTGCTGAAGAAACTCGACGAGTGGCACGGACATGGCGGATCGCGCCATCTGGCGGTGTGCGACGGCGCCCTGATTCCGGTGCTGGGCGAGAACTGCGTGGTGCGCATCGAGCCGGGCGCCAACCGCGTGCGCTGGGTCGGCCACACGCTGATCCTGCAGGCGCGGCCCGACGCCGACCTGCGGCCACTGGCGCGGCGCGCCCTGCGCCAACGGGCGCAGGAAGTGTTTGCCGAGCGCACGGCGCATTTCGCCGCGCTGATGCATCGCGCGCCGCCGCGCGTCGCCCTGTCGAACGCGCAGACGCGCTGGGGCAGTTGCAACGAGCAAACCGGCCTCCGTCTCTCGTGGCGGTTGATCCACGCGCCGCTGCGCCTGGTCGACTACGTCGTGGCGCATGAGATGGCGCATCTGGTCGAGATGAACCATTCGCCGCGCTTCTGGAAGGTCGTCGAGCGCCTGTATCCGGAGTACCGCGGCGCGCGCGAGGAACTGAAGCGCCTGGCGGCGACGTGTCCGCAGTTATAGGGAAGGGGAAGACATGCGCATCCTGCACACCATGCTCAGGGTCGGCGACCTCGATCGCTCGATCGGGTTTTACACCGAGGTGCTCGGCATGCGGCTCCTGCGACGCAGCGACTACCCGGACGGAAAATTCACCCTGGCCTTCGTCGGCTATCAGGACGAGCGCGACGGCGCCGTGCTGGAACTGACTTTCAACTGGGACGTGGACCGGTACGACATCGGCACCGGTTACGGCCATGTCGCGCTGGAAGTCGATGACGCCTACGCCGCCTGCGCCGAGATCCGGCGCCGCGGCGGCACGGTGACGCGGGAGGCCGGCCCGATGAAGCACGGCAGCACGGTGATCGCCTTCGTGCAGGATCCCGACGGCTACAAGATCGAGCTGATCCAGAAGAAGTCGGCTTAAAGCGCGTCCTTGACCTGGAGCAGCCGTGCGGCCAGCGCGCTGCTGGCCTGCTCCAGCTTGCCGCCCTGGGCGACCAGGGCGTGCGCGCCGGCGAAATCGCGGGACTTCAGCTTGTCCGCGACCTCCGCGGCAACCCGGTGGAATTCGGCGTGCAGAGCGTCGATTTCCCGGTATTGCTCCGGCTTCAGGTATTTCGCCCCGTAGCGGTCCAGCCAGTTGCCGAAGGCGCAGTGGTCCGTCGTGCCGAGCACGGCGATGTCCAGACCCGCCCGCCCCACCAAAAATTCGTGAAAGCGCGCCTTCCATGAAGCATGGGCGGCCAGAACGGCGTCGATTTCCTCTCGCGTGATCATGTGGGAAGCCCGTCGGCAGGGAGCGACATTATCTTGCCGCCGGGGGCTGCGCGGCAAGGCCGGCGTCGCGGTGCAGACCTTGATAAACCGCGAATCGCCGCTCCACCTGGCGATGGAACAGGGCGCCGGCGCCGAGGCTGGCCGCCCAAGCGACCGCCATGCCCAGCATGTTGGCGGCCGGCTCGTTCGGCGCGAACCGGCCGAAGACGGCATTCACCACCAGGCAGACGGGATAGTGCACCAGGAACACGGAGTACGAGATGTCGCCTAGACGGGCGAACAGGCGGGCAAGACTGGGCGGCAGGTGCCGACCGGAATGAAAAGTCAGTCCCAGCGGCACGGCGACCAGCAGCGCCAGCGCGATGCGGCTGCGGAAATCCAGCGCGAGCGCGGCCGCCGCCACTGCCGCAACGAGCGCAAGCCACGGAACCGGGCGCCCGCTTTGGTGCGCGTAGAAGGCCAGCGCGCCCAGGGCGTAGGCGCCGAAGAAATACAGCGCCCAGGCGTCCCAGGCGGCGAGCCGATTGAAATGGAACAGCGAGGCGACGGCCAGCAGCGATATCAGCGCGACGGCCGCCTGCCGCCGCCAGGCGATGCCGGCGCGGCCCGACAGCCAGAGGAGCATCGCCAGCAGCGCATACAGCTGGAAATCGATGGCGACGTACCAGACGCCGGCCGAGAGCGCCTCGACGCCGAGCAGGTCCTGCAGCAACAGAAGATGCGCCAGCAGTTGCGGCAGGCTGGGCGCGGCCGGGGTGGATGCCAGCGGCAGCACGGCGCGGGCGAGGGCGGCGCACAGAACGGCCAGTCCGATCGCCGCCATGAGGGGCAGGGCCAGACGGCAGTAGCGCCGCCAGAGGAGTTGAAAGGGGGGCGCCGTCCGGAAGACGTTGTGCGCAGCGAGGCTGCGGGCGGCCAGATAGCCGCCGACGACCAAAAAGACCTGCACGGCAAGGCGACCGTGGCTTGCCAGCCCGTCGATCAGATGCGGCGCGAGCTCGCGCGCCGCGTCCGACATCGGGCCGTAGAAGGCCAGGTGATGCAACACGATGAACTGGGATGCGACCGTCCTGAGGACGTCGACCGGAACCGTTCGCGAAGAAGCTTCATTCATATATTCAAATAGTTACACATAAAAGCCCCCCAATGAGCTTCCCTCAGTTTTTCGCCTTCCAACCCGACGGCATTATGCCGCCGATTGACTGCTTCCATAGCGAAGCCGCCGACCGAGCGAGGTCGCGCAGCACCTCGCGGTAGATATGGTGGGCCGTGTTGGACTCGAACCAACGACCAAGGGATTATGGGACTGCTTCCATAGCGAAGCCGCCGACCGAGCGAGGTCGCGCAGCACCTCGCGGTAGATATGGTGGGCCGTGTTGGACTCGAACCAACGACCAAGGGATTATGAGTCCCCTGCTCTAACCGACTGAGCTAAGAGTTATGTTATAAATCAGCACGTTACGCGCTACCGCCCCGTGCTTGCGTGACAAATCGTGACTGACTCAAGTCACGATTTGTCACGCTGTTTCATCCTCGATGGCGTTTATGGTGCGGATATCCCACGTCAGTCCAATTGGCGCGCCAGGGGATTGGGTTCAAAGCCTGTCCCGAAGCTTCTGCGCGATTTTGGCGCGAAGATAACCCCGCAATTCATCGAATGGAATCGGCTTCCCGAAAACGGCAATGTCGGGCGGCAATCCCCCCCTGGCTTCGATTTCCTGGGTGGAAAGACCCGTGACTGCGATGATGTCCATGTTCGCAAACGTCGGATCGGCCCGCAGCCGGGCCACGAGTTCAATTCCGTTCATCCTCGGCATCTTCATATCGGCGATGAGCACGTCGGGCTGGTGTCGGCCTAGGTGCACAAGCACATCGAATCCGTCGCCGACGATGGCCACCGTCAATGGCAGGCCCCAGCTTTCCAGCGTCTGACGATAGAGTTCCTGCAGTGAAAGCTGATCTTCCGCGATCAGTACAGCAACCCGGTCAGAGGCAAATCCGGCAGCAAGCTTGGGCGCATTGTGCTGCAGAAAACGTTCCACGGATTGCACCCTGATGCGACGGTGTCCGCCTTGAGCCACCGGAAATGGGGCGAGATGGCGAGCCGGATGAAGAGATGAAGCGGAAGCAGGCGATCTACGGCGTTTGCCGGGCGGACAACGATGCCGCGCGAACCCATGGCTGGCAGGTGACCATCCAGCGCCGCGGTGCAACGCCTCGAAGGCCAGTCACGATCCGGTCACGCGACCCACAAGGACGCCGGCGCCGGAAGCAGTTAAGTAGTTGATGTGTTTGGTGGGCCGTGTTGGACTCGAACCAACGACCAAGGGATTATGAGTCCCCTGCTCTAACCGACTGAGCTAACGGCCCGTGCCGCGATGATACTGAAACGGCAGCCTCGGCTGCCGTTTCGTTTTACGTTTCCGTGTCGAGGAAGCTGCGCAGCTTCTCCGAGCGCGAGGGGTGGCGCAGCTTGCGCAGCGCCTTCGCCTCGATCTGGCGGATGCGCTCGCGCGTGACGTCGAACTGCTTGCCGACTTCCTCCAGCGTGTGGTCGGTGTTCATTTCGATGCCGAAGCGCATGCGCAGCACCTTGGCCTCGCGCGGCGTCAGCGTGTCGAGGATCTCCTTGGTGACGTCGCGCAGGCTGGCATACACCGCGGCCTCGGCCGGCGCCAGGGTGGCGGCGTCCTCGATGAAGTCGCCCAGATGCGAGTCGTCGTCGTCGCCGATCGGCGTCTCCATGGAGATCGGCTCCTTGGAGATCTTGAGGATCTTGCGGATCTTCTCCTCGGGCATTTCCATCTTCACCGCCAGCGTGGCGGGATCCGGCTCCTGGCCGGTCTCCTGCAGGATCTGGCGCGAGATGCGGTTCATCTTGTTGATGGTCTCGATCATGTGCACCGGAATGCGGATGGTTCTTGCCTGATCCGCGATCGAGCGTGTAATCGCCTGGCGAATCCACCAGGTGGCGTAGGTCGAGAACTTGTAGCCGCGGCGGTATTCGAACTTGTCCACCGCCTTCATCAGGCCGATGTTGCCTTCCTGGATGAGGTCGAGGAACTGCAGGCCGCGGTTGGTGTATTTCTTGGCGATGGAGATCACCAGGCGCAGGTTGGCCTCGGTCATCTCGCGCTTGGCGCGCCGCGCCTTGGCTTCGCCCGTGGACATCTGCTTGTTGATGTCCTTCAGGTCCTTCAGCGGGATGCCGATGTGGTTCTGCAGGCCGAGGAGCTTCTGCTGCTCCTCGATGATGGCGGGGGCGGCGCGCATCAGCGTGGCGGCGTAGGGCTTGCCGCCGGTGACCTCGTGCTTGAGCCACTCGAGGTTGGTCTCGTTGCCGGGAAAGACTTTGATGAAGTGCGGCCGCGGCATGTTGCCCTTCTTGACGCACAGCTCCTGGATCTTGCGCTCGTGGTTGCGCACGTCCTCCACCATGTGGCGCACCGAGTCGCACAGCCGCTCGATGATGCGCGCGGTGAAACGGATGTTCATCAGCTCGCCGGAGATCTGCTGCTGCGCCTTGAGGTAGGTCTTTTCGCGCGGGCCCTTCTTCGCCAGCACGTTCTGCATCCTGACGAAGAGGCCGTGGATGGTGGTGAAGCGCTCCAGCGCGTCGGACTTGAGCTGCAACAGGGAGGCCGATACCGCGCCGCCTTCGCTCTCTTCATCCTCGGCCTCGTCTTCCTCGACGGCGAGTTCCTCGTTCTCCGCCAGGGCCTCGATGTCTCCCGGTGCGTTCGGATCGATCAGGCCGTCCACCAGCTCGTCGATGCGCATCTCGTCGCGCGCCACCCTGGCCGCCATGTCCAGCATCTCGGCGATGGTGGTCGGGCAGGCGGAGATTGCCTGCACCATGTGTTTGAGCCCGTCCTCGATGCGCTTGGCGATCTCGATCTCGCCCTCGCGCGTGAGCAGCTCGACCGAGCCCATCTCGCGCATGTACATGCGCACCGGGTCGGTGGTGCGGCCGAACTCGGATTCGACGGTGGACAGCGCCTGCTCGGCCTCTTCTTCGATGTCCTCGTCGGCCACCACCGGGGGCGTGGCCTCGGACATGAGCAGGTCCTCGGCGGCCGGCGCCTCGTCGAAAACCTGGATGCCCATGTCGCTGAAGGTGCTGATGATCGACTCGATCTGCTCGGCGTCCACCATGTCGTCGGGCAGGTGGTCGTTCACCTCGGCATAGGTGAGGAAGCCGCGCTCCTTGCCGAGCGCGATCAGGTTCTTCAACCGGGTGCGCCGCGTTTCCAGGTCGATGGGGGCCAGTAGGGTCGGCGCCAGCGGGCTGCGGCCGCGACCCCTGCTGCCGCGGCTTTTCAGGACTTCGCGGGCGACCGCCTTGGGTGTCGCGGCGGGAACGGGCGCCGGCGCCGCGATTGGGGGAGCGGCTTCCGCCTTGCGTCCCTTGGAGACTGTTTTTGCCGGCGCTTTTGCCTGTGATTTCGGCTGGGTCTTCGGCTTGGGCTGGGCCTTGGGGGCCGGCCGCGCAGGCGCCTTGGCCTTGGCGACGGCCTTCTTGGGCGCCGCCTTGCCCGCCTTCGTGGCCTTGGCCGGTTTGGCGGGGGCTTTGCGTTTCACGGGCGTTTTTGCAGCCGCTTTGGCTTTGACCTTGGCCATGTCTTTCCTCAGTGTCGGAGGGATGCGGGGAAAACCGCAAATTATATCAAAAAATCAGGCCGAAGCCCCAGGTTTAACTGACTGTTTTTGCGCCAATAACTGCTGCAGGCGGCGCACCTCGTCGGGAGCCAGGCCGACGCTCTTCTGCTTGGCGTTGAGGGCGTCGATCTCGCCGCGGATGCCTGCCTGGCGCAGGCGCTCGACCGTGTCGGCGAACACGGCTTCGGTGGATTCCTCGTCGAACTCCTGCTCGACGAGTTCACCGAGAATTGCCGAAATGAGCGGCTCGTGCTGCGTGCCGCGGAAATGTTCGAGTACCATGCCTAAGCCCTCGCCGGCGAGATGTCCATTGGCGACATCGCTGACCAGTGCTGCCAAGGCATCGCCTTCGGCCAGGCCTTCCGGTATCAGTTCGGCCGGCAGGCGCGCGGCGAGGCCCGGCTGCTGCACGATCAGGCGCAGCAGCTTGCGCGCCATGGGCGAGGGCGCGCCGCGCGCCGCGCGCGCCGGCGCCCGCTGGCGCACCACGGCCGGCAGTTCGCAGAGGGATTCGATTTCCGCCTGCGAGAAGCCGCTCGCCTGCGCCAGTTGCTTCACCACCTGCAGGCGCAGCAGCTGCGCCTGCAGGCGTCCGAGCAGCGGCTTGGCGGCGTGCACCAGCTGCGAGCGGCCCTCGGCCGTGGCGAGGTCCTTGCCGGCCTTGAGTTCCTGCATGAGGAAATCGGTGAGCGGCACGGCCTGGCGCGCCAGCCGGCGGAAGGATTCCGCGCCGTGGGCGCGCACGTAGCTGTCCGGATCGTCCTCGGGCGGCAGGAACAGGAAGGCGACGGTCTTGTTGTCGGCGACCTGCTCCAGGCTCGCTTCCAGCGCGCGCGCCGCCGCCTTGCGGCCGGCGTTGTCGCCGTCGAAGCAGAAGATGACGCGGTCGGCATGGCGCAGCAGCTTGTGCACATGGACCGGCGTGGTGGCGGTGCCCAGCGTCGCCACGGCGTTGCCGACGCCGTGCTGGGCCAGCGCGACGACGTCCATGTAGCCCTCGACGACGATGACGCAATCCTCTTCGCGGATGGCGGCGCGCGCCTGCAGCAGGCCGTAGAGCTCGCGGCCCTTCTCGAACAGCGGCGTCTCGGGAGAGTTCAGGTATTTGGGTTCCCCCTGTCCGATGACGCGGCCGCCGAAGCCGATGACATTGCCGCGCGCGTCGAGGATGGGGAACATGATGCGGTCGCGGAAGCGGTCGTAGCGCTTGCCGCCCTCGCCCTCGATGACGAGGCCGCATTCGACGAGGGCCTTGTTCTGATAATCGGAGAAGATTGCGGCGAGGCCTTGCCAGCCGTCCGGCGCATAGCCGAGGCCGAAACGCGCGGCGATTTCCCCGGTGAGGCCGCGGCCCCTGAGGTAATCGATGGCCTTCGGGCTGACCTTGAGCTGCTCCTTGTAATGCTTCGCGGCTTGCGACATGACTTCCGTCAGCGGCGCCGCCTCTGTCTTCAGTCTTCTGTCCTCCGTCCTCTGGAAAGGCACCTGCATGCCGGCGTGCCGGGCAAGCTCCTCGACGCTCTCGACGAAGCCGAGGCCGGCGTATTCCATGACGAAGCCGATGGCGCTGCCGTGGGCGCCGCAGCCGAAGCAGTGGTAGAACTGCTTCGTCGGACTGACCGAAAAGGAGGGCGTCTTTTCGCTGTGGAAGGGGCAGCAGGCGACGTAGTTGGCGCCGGCCTTTTTCAGCGGCAGGTAGCGCTCGACGACGTCGATGATGTCGACGCGTCCGAGGAGTTCCTGGATGAAGGAGTCTGGAATCACGTTTTCTGTCTGCGGGAGCGGGCGCCGCCGTCCCCCCGGCCTCAACCCATTATAGGAAAGGCCGGCGCGATTGCCGGCTTATTTGGCCAGCGCCGACTTGACCCGGGCGGAGACCTGGGCCATGTCGGCGCGTCCGGCCAGCTTCGGCTTCAGCACCGCCATCACCTTGCCCATGTCCTGCATGCCGGCCGCGCCGCTGGTGGCGACGGCCTCGGCCACGGCGGCCTGGATTTCGGCTTCCGACAAGGCCTGCGGCATGTAGGCCGTGAGCACCTCGACCTCGAATTCCTCGGCGTCGGCCAGCTCCTGGCGCCCGGCCGACTCGTACTGGGCGATGGAGTCGCGGCGCTGCTTGAGCATCTTGTCGATCACCGACAGCACGGCCGCGTCGTCCAGTTCGACGCGCTCGTCGACTTCCTTCTGCTTGACGGCGGCCAGCAGCAGGCGGATGGCGCCCAGGCGCGCGGTTTCGCGCGCCTTCATGGCGGTCTTCATGTCCTCGTTGATGCGTGACTTGAGATTCATGGCGCTCTCCAAAATGCGAAAGCCACGGATCACACGGAGAGGGTTTCCGTGTTCGCCGTGGCTGCGTGCTTCGGGCAGTCCGGACGGACTGCGTTCAGTACATCTTCGGCGGCAGCATCTGGCTGCGGATGCGCTTGTGATGGCGCTTCACCGCAGCGGAGAGCTTGCGCTTGCGCTCGGCCGTGGGCTTCTCGTAGAACTCGCGCGAACGCAACTCGGTCAGCAGACCGGTTTTCTCGATGGCGCGCTTGAAGCGGCGGATGGCCACTTCGAACGGCTCGTTTTCCTTGACGCGGATGCCAGGCATGCGGATAAACCCTGCTTAACTGGGAAAGCCGCGCATTATAGCCGCATTTCCGGGAATGTCCAACAGCCCGTAGAATGCCCGGATGCTGGTCCTGGGCATCGAATCCTCCTGCGACGAAACCGGCCTGGCCCTCTACGACACGGAGCGGGGGCTGCTCGCCCATGCCGTCCATTCCCAGATCGACCTGCACGAGGCCTACGGCGGGGTGGTGCCGGAACTGGCCTCGCGCGACCACATCCGGCGCGTCGTCCCCCTCTTGCGCGGCGTGCTGGACAAGGCGGGTTGCCGTCGGGAGGAGATCGGCGCCGTCGCCTATACGGCCGGCCCCGGTCTGGCAGGGGCCCTGCTGGTGGGGGCGGGCTTCGCCGAGGCGCTGGCGCTGGCGCTGAACGTGCCGGCCGTGCCGGTGCACCATCTCGAGGGGCACCTGCTCTCGCCCCTGCTCTCGGCCGACCCGCCGCGCTTTCCCTTCGTCGCCCTGCTGGTCTCGGGCGGGCACACCCAGTTGATGCGGGTGTCCGGCGTCGGCCAATACGAGCTGCTGGGCGAAACCCTGGACGACGCCGCGGGGGAGGCCTTCGACAAGACGGCCAAGCTGCTCGGCCTGGGCTATCCGGGCGGGCCGCAACTGGCTGCGCTGGCGGTCCGGGGCCGGCCGGGGCGCCATGCCCTGCCGCGACCGATGCTGCACAGCGGCGACCTGAACTTCAGTTTTTCCGGCCTGAAGACGGCCGTGCTGACACGGGTGCGGGAACGCAGCCCGGACGAAGGTGAAAAGGCCGACCTGTGCGCCGAATTCCAGGCCGCCATCGTCGAGGTGCTGGCGGCCAAGGCGCTCGCCGCGCTGAAGGCGATCGCGCTGAAGCAGCTGGTCGTGGCCGGCGGCGTCGGGGCGAATCGCGCCCTGCGCGCGGCGCTCGACGCGGGGGCGCAAGGCATGGGCGCCCGCGTGTTCTATCCGGAACTCGATCTGTGCACCGACAATGGCGCGATGATCGCCTTCGCCGGGGCGCAGCGACTGACTTTTGCCGCTGCCGCCAAACAAGCCGGTGGCTTCGGCGTCAGGCCGCGCTGGAATCTTCAGGAGGTTTGAATGGATCTGCCCCGCAACGCGTTCAAGCAGGCCCTGCGCGAAGGCAAACCGCAAATCGGTCTGTGGTCGGTGCTGGCGAATGCGTCGGTGAGCGAGCTGCTCGGCGCCTCCGGCTTCGACTGGCTGCTCATCGACATGGAGCACGCGCCGAACGAGCTGCCGGACGTGCAGGCGCAGCTGCAGGCGCTGCGCGGCTCGAATACGACGGCCATCGTGCGCCCGCCCTGGAACGACATGGTGTGGGTGAAGCGCGTGCTCGACCTCGGCGCGCAGACCCTGCTGATCCCCTATGTGCAGACGGCCGAGGAGGCGGCGCAGGCAGTCGCCTTCATGCGCTATCCCCCTGCGGGCCGCCGCGGCGTGGCCGGCGGCACGCGCGCCACGCAGTGGGGACGCATCGGCGATTACTACAAGCGCGTCGAGGAGGAGCTGTGCCTGCTGGTTCAGGTGGAATCGCGCGCGGGCCTGGCCAATCTCGACGCCATTGCCGCCACGCCCGGCGTCGATGGTGTGTTCATCGGCCCGGCCGACCTCTCCGCCGACATGGGCCATCTGGGCGAGCCGCAGCATCCCGTGGTTCAGGCGGCGATCGCGGACGCGGTGCACCGCGTCCGCGGCGCGGGCAAGGCGGCGGGCATTCTCGCGCGCGGCGAGGAGGCGGCACGGCGCTGGCTCGATGCCGGTTGCGGTTTCGTCGCGGCGGGGGTGGATGCCGCGCTGCTGGCGCAGGCGGCGGACGGCCTGGCCGGCAAGCTCAGGAAATAGCTTCGTCCTTCTTGTCGCCGATCTTCGGCTCGGTGCCGGCGCGGATGCGCTGCAGATTCTCGCTGTGGCGCCAGTAGAGCAGCAGGGCGATGCAGAATACCGCCGTGAGCATGTCGCCTGAGCCGATGAAGGCGATCGCGAACAGCGGCGCCGTGATGGCGGCGGCGATGGCGCCGAGCGAGGAATAGCGGAAGAACCACACCACGCCGGCCCAGACCGCCAGGACGGCAAGGCCGAGCCAGAGATTGAAGCCGAACAGCACGCCGGCGGCGGTGGCGACGCCCTTGCCGCCGCGGAAGTTGAGGAAGAGTGAGTGGAGGTGGCCGAAGAAGGCGGCGAAGCCGGCGATGGCCGCGTCCTGCGGCTGGGCGCCGTAGGCCGGGCCGAACTGTTGGACGAGATACACGGCGAGCCAGCCCTTGGCCGCATCGCCGAGCAGGGTGAACCCGGCGGCCAGTTTGTTGCCGCCGCGCAAGACATTGGTCGCACCCGGATTGCCCGAGCCGTAGGTGCGCGGGTCGGCGAGACCGAACAGCCGGCTCGTCACCATGGCGAAAGGGATCGAGCCGAGGAGATAGGCGAAGATGGCGAAACCGAGCGTAGTCATGTCGGATCAAATAGAATCTGCCGCATTCTAATCAAAAACAGATCATGGATCGCATCTTCATCGATGAATTGCGCGTAGAGGCCTGGGTCGGCATCTACCCGCGCGAGCGCGCGGCGCGCCAGACCATCGAGATCAGCCTCGAGTTCGGCGTGCCCGACGCCGCCGCCCAGCACGACGACATCGCCGACACCATCGACTACGCCGAAGTGATCGCGCGCATCCGCAAGGAACTCGGCGAGCGCCATTTCAACCTGCTGGAAACCCTGGGGGAATACGTCGTCGCCCTGCTGACCGAGGATTTCGGCGCGCCGTGGGTGAGGATCTCCATCGCCAAGACCGGCGTGGCGAAAGGCGTCAAGCGCGTCGGCGTGGCGATCGAGCGCGGAAAGCTCGGCTAGTCTTTCAGACCGCACTCGACCTGCTGCGGCTGCAGCACGCGCACCAGCGCGTGCGGCTGCACGCCGACGAGGAAGCCGCGCCGGCCGCCGTTGATGTAGATGAGCGGCAGGTCGAGGATGGTCTGCTCGATGTAGACGGGCAGCTTCTTTTTCATGCCGAAGGGCGAGGTGCCGCCGACCATGTAGCCGGTGTGGCGCTGGGCCGACTCCGGCTTGCAGGGCGAGACGCTCTTGGCGCCGATCTGCCGCGCCAGGTTCTTGGTCGACACCTTGCGGTCGCCGTGCATCAGCACGATGAGCGGCTTGCCGGCCTCGTCCTCCATCACCAGGGTCTTCACCACGGCGTGTTCGTCCACGTTCAATTCGCGTGCCGAGACGCGCGTGCCGCCATGTTCCTCGTATTCATACAGGTGGTTGGAATGGGCGATGCGGTGCTGTCGCAGAAAGGCGGTCGCGGGGGTCTCGGGAGCGTGGGATTCGTGTTTCATATCAGCATTCTACAAAATCGCCCTTGAACTTCGGTCAGGCGGAAACTATAAAGGAATCGGTTCCCATCACATGGAGAACGGACCGGAAGAAGCAGGAGCGATTGTTTCACCGGAGCACCCTATCGGGATCCATGATCCCGCAGTTGCGCCTCATCGAAGGCGCCGCGCCGAAGCAGGCGCAAAAGAGCCCCGCACGCGGGGCTCTTTTATTTCGCGTGACCCGCGATTGGGGGGCTTCTCAATTTGAGGGGAGTCGCGCAGCGACTCACTACGCTCCCCTCTCCCGCTTGCGGGAGAGGGGGTGGGGGAGAGGGTTCACCCCCTGGGATGATGCTGTGCGTGCAGCTGCTTCAACCGCTCCCGAGCGACGTGGGTATACACCTGCGTGGTCGAAATGTCGGCGTGCCCCAGCAGCAGTTGCACCACGCGCAGGTCGGCGCCGTGGTTGATGAGGTGGGTGGCGAAGGCGTGGCGCAGGGTGTGCGGCGACAGGCGCGCCGGGTCGATGCCGGCGCGCGCGGCATGGCGCTTGACGAGCGTCCAGAACATCTGGCGCGTGAGGCCCGCCGCGCGTCGCGTGACGAACACCGCGTCGCAGGCGCGGCCTTCCAGCAGTTGCGGCCGCGCCACCGATAGGTACCGCTCCAGCCATTCCAGCGCCACCTGGCCGAGCGGCACCAGGCGTTCCTTCGCGCCCTTGCCGAAGACGCGCACGACCCCCTCGTTCAGCCCGACCTCGAAGAGCTTCAGCGCGACGAGTTCGGAGACGCGCAGGCCGCTGGCGTAGAGCACCTCGAGCATGGCGCGGTCGCGCAGCCCGAGCGGCGTTTCGGTGTCCGGCGCGGCGAGCAGGGCCTCCACCTGCGCTTCGGACAGCGTTTTCGGGAAACGCTCCGGGCGCGGCGGCGGCTCGATATTCAGCGTCGGATCGGCCTTGATTTCTCCGACCGCCAGCAGGTGCTGGTAGAGGCGGCGCAGGGAAGCGATCAGGCGGCGCTGACTGGTGGGCTTGGCGCGCCGGCTGAAGTCGCGCAGGTAGCCGTGGATGTCGGCCGGCTCGACCTCGGCGAGCGATTTTCCCTGCGGCCGAAGCCAGGCGGCGAACTGCGCCAGATCGGCGCGGTAGCTGGCGAGCGTGTTCTTCGAGAGGCCCGCTTCCAGCCAGAGCGTGTCGGCGAAGGCGTCGAGCAGTCCCGCGTTAGTTTCGTTCATGCGCCAGCAGCCAGCGCTTGGTGTCGAGCAGATAGCCTCCCGTTGCGCTGGCGAAGCCGCCCAGCCCGCCGTCGGCGGCGACGACGCGGTGACAGGGCACCACCACCGGATAGGGGTTGCGGCCGCAGGCCTGGCCGACGGCGCGCGGCGCGCTCTTCAGCCGTTTGGCGATCTCGCCGTAGGTCAGCGTCCTGCCCTTCGGGATGGCGGCGATGGCGCGCCAGACGCTACGCTGGAATTCCGTGCCGGCGGGCTCGAGCGGCAGGTCGAAGCCCGCCTTCGGGTCGTTCAGATAGGCAGCCAGTTGCGCGCAAGCCCGCTCGGCCAGGGCGCTTTTCGGACGCATCGACTTCGTCCCGGGCGGCAGGAAGCGAATTTCGGCGATGGCGCCACCTGCGGTGCGCACGCCGAGGGCGCCGAAGGGGGTCTTCAGGACGGCATCGAATTCGTCATGGCTCATGGCGCGGCCTCCTTGCGCAGTTTCTGCACGACGAGGACAGCAAAAGTCAGTCCCACACCCACGGCGTCGTAGAGTGGCTGCGGATACACCAGCAGCAGCCCGGCGCCAATCAGCAGCCAGCGCTCCGGCGGATTGCAGCGCTTCAGCGCCCAATTCTGCGCGCCGGCCGCCAATGCCGCAATGCCGACCATCGCCGTCACCGAGGAGAGCGCGACATCCTGCCAGCTGCCCTTCAGCAGCAGGCCGAGGCCGGCCGGGTCGAGCACGAACATGAAGGGCACGACGAAGGCCGGCAGGGTGTACTTCCACGACATCATCGTGGTGCGATAGGGATTGCCGCCGGTGATGGCCGCGGCGGCGAAGGGCGAGAGCGCCGTCGGCGGCGAGACCTCCGAGAGCACGGCGTAGTAGAAGATGAACATGTGCGCGGCGAAATCCGGCACGCCCAACTTGATCAGTGCCGGCGCGGCGATGACGGCGCAGATGATATAGCTCGCCGTCACCGGCACGGCCAGGCCGACGATCCAGACGATCAGCGCCGTGTACAGGGCGGTGAGCGGCAGGCTGTTGCCGGCATAGGCGATGACGATGTCGGAGAACTTGAGTCCCAGGCCGGTCAGCGTGACGACGCCGACGATGAGGCCGGCACAGGCGCAGGTGGCGCCGACGTTGAGCATGCCGACCGAGCCGCCCTCCAGCGCGGCGAGGAGCTTCCTCGGCGTGAGCGCGCATTCCTTGTTGATGAAACTCGTGGCGAAGGCCACCACGGTGGCCCAGAACACCGAGGCCATCGGCGAGAAGCCGGCGAGCATGAAGGCGACGATGGCGATGAGCGAGACGAAATGGAAGCCGTAGCGCTTCGTCAGCGCCCAGGCGCCGACCGGGGCAGTAAAACTCACGCCGTGCATGCCGAAGCGGCGGCTGTCCAGCTCGACCATGATGAACAGCGACAGGTAGTAGAGCAGGGTCGGAATCACCGCCATGAGGATCACGTCCATGTACGAGATCTTCAGGAACTCGGCGATGAGGAAGGCCGCGGCGCCAAGCACCGGCGGCGAGAGGATGGCGCCCAGGCCGCCGGCGGCGAGCAGGCCGCCGGCCGAATCCTTGTCATAACCGGCCTTCTCCAGCACGGGATAGGCGGCGGAGCCGAGCGTCACCGTGGTGGCGACGCCCGAGCCGGAGGGCCCGCCGAGGAGGAAGGAGGAGAGCACGATGGTGCGCCCTGCGCTGGTCGATCGCCCGCCCGTGGCGGCGAAGGAGAAGTCGATGAAGAACTTGCCGGCGCCGGACTGCTGCAGGAAGGCGCCGTAGATGGTGAACAGGATGATCAGCGTGGCGGAGACGTCGAGCGCCGTGCCGAAGATGCCCTCCAGCGTCATGTACATGTGGCCGACCAGGCGCTCGATGTCGTAGCCGCGGTGCGTCCACGGCGAGGGCAGGTGCTGGCCGAACAGGGCGTAGGCGAGGAAGGCGGCCGCCACCAGCGGCATGACCCAGCCGGTGCTGCGCCGCGCCGCCTCCAGCACCAGCACGATGAGCGCGACGCCGAAGACGATGTCCCAGCGTGTCGGCACCACGGCGCGGTCGATGAAGTCGTCGAAGTCGGCGAGCATGTAGCCGATGCAGGCCAGCGCCGCCAGCGCCAGCAGCACGTCGAACCACATCAGGCGATTGCGCCAGCGCTTGAGCGCCGGGAACATGAGGAAGCAGAGGAACAGCACGAAGGCGAGGTGGATGCCGCGCAGCATCTGCGTCGGCACGATGCCGTAGACCGTCCAGAGGTGAAACAGGGACATGAGGACGGCCATGCCGGTAAGGAACCACCCCAGCCCGCCGCGCAGCCTGGAGACGGCGCCTTCCTCCTCCTCGATGTACTGCTCGGCCTTCTTCAGCGCGTCCTGGCTGATCTCAGGCATGGCACCGGGCCCCTGTCGCGGCGCGGATCACGATGCGGTCGCCGGGCCGGCCGAACTCGCGCAGGCTGCGCGCGGTCGCGCCCAGTTGCAGCACCTGCGGCTCGCCGGTGGCGACGCGCATGACGATTTCCCCCAGGCGTCTCGAGCGCGCATGCGTGGGGCCGGGGGCGGTCACCCCGAAGTACTCGAGCACGGCGGCGCTCGGGCTCTCGAGGCGGCGCAGTTCGATGGCCCCGTCGCGCACGACGAATTCCTCCCTCACCGGCTGGTCGTACATCGAATGGTGGTAGGTGACGGCGAAACGGCCGTCGGGCAGGTCGAGCCGATGGCAGCGCCCGCCGTTGGCGACATCGATGCCGTCGGCATGGGCGATGCCCGCAACCAGGAGCAGGAGGATTGCGGGCGGCGCGGCGCGCATGGCCTCGTTACTGCTTCGGCCTGATGCCCTTTTCGGCGAGATATTTCAGCACGCCGGGGTGGAAGGGAATGGGCGAGCCGCCGTCGAGCTGGGTTTCCAGCACGATGTTCTGCGCTTCCTTGTGCGTGGCGACGAGGTCGGCCTTCTTCTCGAAAATGGTCTTGGCGATCTGGTAGGCCAGCTTCTCGTCCATGCTCTCGTTCACCACCAGGACGTTCCACACCACGCTGATCTGGGCATCCTTGTCCTGGCCCGCGTAGGACTTGGCCGGAATGCGTCCGGGGACGTAGATCGGTCCATATTTCTTGGCCAGGGCAGGAACCACCTCGGTGTGGTCGAGCAGCTTCATCTTGACGCCCGGCGTGGCCGAGAGGTCGGTCACCGCCGCGGTGGGCACGCCGCCCGACCAGAAGAAGGCGTCGATCTTCCTGTCCTTGATGGCGTTCACCGATTCGGCCACGGAGAGCTTCTCGCGCTTGACGTCCTTCTCCGGGTCGATGCCGTAGGCCTCGAGGATGCGCAGGGCGATCACCTCGGTGCCGCTGCCGGCGGCGCCGGTGGCGATGCGCTTGCCCTTCAGATCCGCCATCTTTTCGATGCCGCTGCCCTCGACCGTGACCCAATGCGACTGGTTGGTGTAGATCACCGCCAGCGCGCGCACCGGCAGCTTGTCCTTGAACTTGCCGCCGGCGGTATAGGCGTCCCAGGCGGTGTCGGCGAGCGAGAAGGCGATGTCCGCCTTGCCGGCGCCGATGAGGCGCATGTTGTCGACCGAGGCGCTGGTGACCTCGGCGGTGGCCTCGACGCCGGGGATGTTCTTCGTGATCACGCTGGCGATGGCGCCGCCCATCGGGTAGTACACGCCGCCGGTGCCGCCGGTGGCAATGGAAAGGCGCGTCTGCTGGGCCAGGGCCGGGGCGGTGATGAGGGCACCGGCCACAGCGGCCAGCAGCGTGCGATAAAGGTTTTTCATCTTTGTGTCTCCTCTGTCATTTGGCGTTTCCGGAACGATCGATTATAGCTACGGTTTACTGCGGCTTGCCGAGCAGGGCCTGCTTGAGGTCCTTCTGCACCGGATCCTCCCCCAGCCAGACGCGGAGCAGGGCCGTGTAGAAGTCCTCGCCGGCGATTTCCTTGCCCTTCTGCTGGCCGCCGACGGTGAGCACCGTGCCCTTCTCCGGCAGCCAGTCGAAGACGATGGCGGTGCCGGCCTTGATTTCGCCCAGCGCGTTGACCGTGTCGACGAGTTGCTTGAGGCGATCCTTCAGCGCGGCCTTCTCGGCGTCCGTGCTGTTGTCGTTGATGCCGCCGCTGACGGCGCCGGCGAAGGTGTCGCCCGAAACGTCCTTGATGAGCCGGATGTCGACCCGCTTGGCGCCCTTGGCGGCGAGCGCTGCTCTGGCGTCCGCGGTCTTGGCCGGCAGGTAGAGCGTCATGGCGTAGCGCTTGCCGAACTTGGAGCGCACGCCGGCGCCGTTCCCGACCAGTTCGGCATTGCCGAGCTTGATCTGATCGTCGAACTTGAAGCCTTCCAGTTCGACGGCATGGGCCAGGTTCAGGGTAAGCGCGGCGAGGGCCGCGAGCGCGAGTTTCTTCATGTTGTCTCCTTATTTGAAACGGACGGAAACGGTCGGGTTGCCCGGCAGGCCTTCATAGGTGACCGTGACGGACATGCCCGCCTTCTGGAAATTCGGCGGCGTGAACGAGCCGAGGCTGAGGATGTCGCCGGCGCGCAGCCTGCCGCCGGATTTCGCCAGGTCCTCCGCCAGCCAGACGACGGCGTTGAGCGGGTGGCCGAGGATGGCGGCGCCGGGCGCGCGGCCGAGCTCCTTGCCGTCCTGGTCGCGCATGACGACGGTCATCCTGCCGAGCGCGTCGGCCATCTCGGTCGTGGCGGCGATCGGCTTGCCGAGCACGCCAAGTCGGGCGCCGACGTTGAAGGAGGTAATGATGGCGGCGCTGAGCGGCTGCTCCTTGACCGTCACCAGATCGGGCAGTTCGATGAACGGCCGGATGCTCGCCAGGTGCCTGATTACCTCGGCCGGCGTCCTGGCCTGGTTGATGCCCTCGTCCTTGACCACCACCGCCAGGTCGGCCTCGAAGAAGGGGAGCGCGCCGAACTTCGCCGGCACCTCCGCGCCATCCTCGAGCAGCATCTTCTCCAGCAGCACGCCGCGCACGGGGGAAGTGGTGCCGAAGCGCTTCTGCACCGCCGGATTGGTCAGGCCGGCCTTGTAGCCGACCGCCTTACCCTGGGTGGCGGAGAGCTCGGCGACCAGGCCGTCGCGGATGCGGACGGCCTGCTCCATGCTCATTTCCTTGGGCAGCGCCGCGGTCGGCTGCATGGCGATGAAGTTGGCGGCAAGCTGCCGGCTTTCCGGCGGCACCGTGGCGCAGGCGGACAGCACGAGGGCTGCGGCGAGCAATGCGATGGCGCTGCGTCGTGTCATGGCTTCTCCTCCTTGTCGTTGTTGTCGGCTCGTCGCCGTGCTGCAGGGACTGACTTTTACTGCCTAACCTCCCCGTTGCCCAGCACCACCCACTTCTGGCTGGTGAGGCCCTCGAGGCCGACCGGCCCCCGGGCGTGGATCTTGTCGGTCGAGATGCCGATCTCGGCGCCGAGGCCGTACTCGAAGCCGTCGGCGAAGCGCGTCGAGGCATTCACCATCACCGAGGCCGAATCGACCTCGCGCAGGAAGCGCATGGCGCGCGTGTAGTCCTCGGTGACGATGGCGTCGGTGTGCTGCGAGGAGTACTGGTTGATGTGGGCGATGGCCTCGTCCACGCCGGCCACCACCTTCACGGCGATGATGGCGGCGAGGTATTCCTCGTACCAGTCCTGCTCCGTCGCCTCCTTCAGCTTCGCGGCGTCTATGCCGGCTGCGCGCAGCAGCGCCAGCGATTCCGCGCAGCCACGCAGCTCGACACCCTTGCCGGCGAGCATGGCGCCGATTTGCGGCAGGAGCGTCCTGGCGACGCCGCGCGCCACCAGCAGGGACTCGGCGGTGTTGCAGGTGCCGAGGCGCTGCGTCTTGGCGTTGTCGACGATGGCGAGCGCCTTGTCGGCGTCGGCGTCGTCGTCGACATAGACGTGGCAGTTGCCGTCGAGGTGCTTGATGACCGGGATGCGCGCCTCGTTCGAGATGCGCTCGATGAGGCCCTTGCCGCCGCGCGGCACGATGACGTCGACGTATTCCCTCATGGCCACCAGCTCGCCGACGGCGGCGCGATCGGTGGTGTCCACCACCTGCACGGCCGCGGCTGGCAGGCCGGCTTCGCGCAGCCCCTCGTGCACCAGGGCGGCCAGCGCGCGGTTGCAGCGGATCGCTTCCGAGCCGCCGCGCAGGATGGCGGCGTTGCCGGCCTTCAGGCACAGCCCGGCGGCGTCGACGGTGACGTTGGGGCGCGCCTCGTAGATGATGCCGATGACCCCGAGCGGCACGCGCATGCGCCCGACCTGGATGCCGGTGGGGCGGAATTTGAGGTCGGTCATCTCGCCGATCGGATCGGCCAGGGCGGCGATCTGTTTCAGCCCCTCGGCCATGGTCGCCACCGACTTGTCGGAGAGGGCGAGGCGGTCGAGCAGGGCGGCATCCAGCCCGGCGGCGCGCGCGGCGTCCACATCCTCGCGGTTGGCGGCGAGGAGCCGGGCCTGGTCGCGCCGGATGGCGGCGGCCATGGCGAGCAGGGCGCGGTTCTTGGCATGGGTCGAGGCCCTGGCCATGGCGCGCGAGGCCTCGCGCGCCTGGCGGCCGAGCGCCTGCATGTAGTCTTTCACGTTTGCCTGTTCGCTCTTCATGTCGGTTTCCTTGCCAGCCGCAGCCCGAGCTGGAGAAATTCGTCCCAGACGTCGCCCTGCACCAGGCCCTTGATCATGCGGTCGATGCGCGCCGCGGCGAGCAGCGCCGCGCGCAGCTGCGGGGCGCGCAGCCTGTCCAGCGCGCGTTTCAGGGCGGCTTCGCGACGATCGTCGAAAACCCGCTCGGCACGCAGCGCCGCGGCCAGCGGCCGCCCTTCGTCCTGCGCCGCGCGCAGCGCGGCCAGGGTACGGATCTCGCTGGCGAAGGCCCACAGCAGCAGCGGCGGCGCCACGTCCTCGCCGCGCAGGCCCTCGAGCAGCCGGGCGCAGCGGGCGGCGTCGCCGTCGAGCAACGCCGCGCGCAGCTTGTCGACATCATAGCGCGCCACATTCAGCACCGCATCCTCGACCTGGGCGAGGGTCAGCTTGCCCTCCGGGTAGAGCAGGCCGAGCTTCTGGATCTCCTGGTGGGCGGCGAGCAGGTTGCCCTCGACGTGGACGGCGATGAACTCGAGCGCGCCGTGCTCCGCGGACTGACTTTGCCGCGCCAGGCGCTGGGCGATCCATTCCGGCAGTTCGGCCAGCGCGGGGGCGTTCAGTTCGATCGCCACGCCGGCCTGCGCCAGGGCGTTGAACCAAGCGGCCTTGCGCGCCGTCCAGTCGAGCTGGGGCAGGGTGACCAGGGTCAGCACGCCCTCCGGCAGGGCCGTGCAGTAACGGGCCAGCATCTCGCCGCCGTCGCGGCCGGGCTTGCCGTTCGGGATGCGCAGGTCCACCAGCTTGCTATCGCCGAAGAGCGACATGTTGCCGGCGGCGAGCATGAGGGCATCCCACTTGAAGTTGGCGCCGGCTACCAGCACTTCGCGCTCGCTGAAACCCTTGGCGCGGGCGGCGGCGCGGATGGCGTCGCCCGCCTCGATCACCAGCAGCGGCTCGTCGCCGTGGAGGACGTAGAGCGGCGCCAGGTTTCTGGCGAGGTGCGCTGTCAGCTGGTCCGCACGCAGCTGCATGGCGGAAGAGGGGCTTAACCCTCGATCCTGGCCGCGGCGAGGCGGCGCATGATCTGCTGCACCATGTCGTTCTGCATGTCGCGGTAATACAGTTCTTCTTCCCGTTCCTTGGCCAGCACGTATTCGTCGTTGAAGCTGATGGTGCGCGCCAGGACGATCTCGGTGGGCGGGATGAACTCACGGCCTTTCAGATCGTGCACGCGAAAGGCAAGGCGATGGCGCAACTGGAATTCGCGCACGCGGCCGGTGGCGGATACACTAAGAACCTGCTTTTCCTTGGCTTCGCCGATCAGAGTGAAGACAGCCTGCGCCTCTTGGGGACGGTCGGACAATTGCGTGCTGCCCAAGGCGCGGATATTGCGTCGGAGTATTGCGCCAAGTTCCCAGTTTTCCGCGATATACAGGCTAGTGAAGGGCAGCGGCTGCGCGCTGCGCAACTGGAAGCCGCAGGCGGTCACCAGCGCTGCGACGAAAACGATTAAGAGCGTGCGCATGTTCAATTCCTTCATACGACGATGTTCACCAGCCGGCCCGGCACGACGACCGCCTTTTTCGCCGGCTTGCCTTCCATGTATTTCTGCGCAATTTCCGATGCCAGCGCGATCTCTTCGATTTGTTCCTTTGAGGCGCCTGCCGGCACCTTGACGGCGCCGCGCAGCTTGCCGTTGACCTGCAGCACCAGCTCGATCTCGTCCTGCGCCAGCGCCGCATCGAGCGGCTCCGGCCAGGGGGCGTGCAGGATGTCCCCATGGTGAGCCTCGTAGCCCAGTTCTCGCCACAGATGATGACAGACATGCGGCGTGATCGGGGAGAGCAGGCGCAGCAGGATGGAGAGTCCTTCGCGCGCGACGGCGGCATGGCCGTCGGCATCCTTCGGCGCGCGCTCCAGGGCGTTCAGCATCTTCATGGCGGCCGAGGCGACGGTGTTGAACTGGAACTTGCCGAAATCGTAGTTGGCCTGCTTCAGGTTGAGATGCACCTCGCGCCGTACGGCGGCGAGCGCCTCCGGCAGCTTTTCCGGCAGGCCGGGCGCGCCGCGAACGGTCTCGCGCACGCCGGCGGCGAAGGCCCACAGGCGCTTGAGGAAGCGGTAGCTGCCGTCCACGCCCGAGTCCGACCATTCCAGCGTCTGCTCGGGCGGGCTGGCGAACATCATGAAGAAGCGCGCCGTGTCGGCGCCGTACTGCTCGATGAGGGCCTGCGGGTCGACACCGTTGTTCTTCGACTTCGACATGGTGCCGATGCCGCCGGATTCGACCGGCTGGCCGTCGGCCTTCAGCGTGGCGCCCGTGCGGTTGCCCTTGTCGTCGAACTTCAGCTCGACCTCGGCCGGGTTGAAATAGCTGATGCGTCCGGACGCCGGCTTGCGGAAAAATATCTCGTTGAGCACCATGCCCTGCGTCAGCAGGCGCGAAAAGGGCTCGTCGAAGCCGACCAGCCCCAGGTCGCGCATCGCCTTGGTCCAGAAGCGCGAGTAGAGCAGATGCAGGATGGCGTGCTCGATACCGCCGATGTACTGGTCGACCGGCAGCCAGTACTTGACGCGCTCGTCCACCATGGCATTGGCGCTGTCGGCGGAAGCGTAGCGGCTGTAATACCAGGACGAGTCGACGAAGGTGTCCATGGTGTCCGTCTCGCGCCGCGCCTTGCCGCCGCACTTCGGGCAGCTGCAGTCGAGGAAGTCGGGACGTTTGTTGAGCGGATTGCCCGAGCCGTCGGGCACGCAGTCCTCCGGCAGCACCACCGGCAACTGCTCGTCGGGCACCGGCACCGTGCCGCATTTGTCGCAATGGATGAGCGGGATCGGGCAGCCCCAGTAGCGCTGGCGCGAGATGCCCCAGTCGCGCAGGCGCCACTGCACCTGCTTGTCGCCGAGATCCTTCGCCTTGAGGTCGGCGGCGATGGCGTCGATTGCCGCTTCGTAGCCGAGGCCGTCGTACCGGCCCGAGTGCACGCAGACGCTCCCCTGTTTGTCGGCATACCATTCCTGCCAGGCGTCGAGCGAGAAGGACTTGCCGGGGACGTCGATGACTTGCTTGATCGGCAGCCGGTATTTCTTGGCGAAATGGAAGTCGCGCTCGTCGTGCGCCGGCACGGCCATCACCGCGCCCTCGCCGTAGCCCATCAGCACGTAGTTGCCGACCCACACCTCGACCATTTCATCCGTCAGCGGGTGGCGCACGAAGATGCCGGTCGGCATGCCCTTCTTTTCCATCGTCGCCAGATCGGCTTCCATCACCGAGCCGTGCTTGCATTCCTCGACGAAGGCGGCGAGTGCCGGGTTGTCGCGTGCGGCGCGCGCCGCCAGCGGATGCTCGGCCGCCACCGCGCAGAAGGTGACGCCCATGATGGTGTCGGCGCGGGTGGTGAATACCCAGAGCTTTTCCTGTTTGCCGTCCAACTCGTACGGGAACGCGAAACGGACGCCATATGACTTACCGATCCAGTTGGCCTGCATGGTCTTCACCCGCTCGGGCCAGCCGGGCAGGCCGCCGAGCGCGGTAAGCAGCTCGTCGGCGTACTTGGTGATGGCGAGGTAGTACATCGGGATCTCGCGCTTTTCCACCACGGCGCCGGTGCGCCAGCCGCGGCCGTCGATGACCTGCTCGTTGGCGAGCACGGTCTGGTCGACCGGATCCCAGTTCACCACGCCGGTCTTCTGGTAGGCGAGGCCCTTTTCCAGCATGCGCAGGAACAGCCACTGGTTCCACTTGTAGTAGTCCGGCCTGCAGGTCGCCAGCTCGCGCGCCCAGTCGAGGGCGAAGCCGAGCGACCTGAGCTGCTTCTTCATGTAGGCGATGTTGTCGTAGGTCCACTGCGCCGGCGGAACATTGTTGGCCATGGCGGCGTTCTCCGCCGGCAGGCCGAAGGCGTCCCAGCCCATCGGCTGCAGCACGTTGAAACCGCGCATGCGGTGGTAGCGCGTCAGCACGTCGCCGATGGTGTAGTTGCGCACATGGCCCATGTGCAGCTTGCCCGATGGATAGGGGAACATCGACAGGCAGTAGTACTTCGGCCGGGAGGGGTCTTCGACGGCGCGGAAGGCGGCGCTGCTTTCCCAGTGCGCCTGGGCGGCCTGCTCGATGTCGGCCGGGGCGTATTTGTCCTGCATGGAAGGAGGCGGCTTGCGTTGCAAAAGAGCGGATTATACTCTGCGCATGCGGCATGCCGCCGCGTCAAGACGGACGGGCCGAAGCCCTGGCGCCCGGCATGGAGGTGCAGAGCCGCGACCGCATCCGCACCGGCGAGGGCGCGCGCGTCTATCTGAAGCTGGTCGACGGCAGTACGGTCAAGATCGGCGAGTTGCTGGCCGAGCGCCTGGGAGCGAGCGAGAAGAATTTCTTTTCGGGCGCACTGGACGTGGCCAAGGGCGCCTTCCGCTTCACCACCGACAAGCTGAGGAAGCTCTCGCGCCGCGGCGGCAAGTGGAGGGTGGTGCTCGGCGATGCGGACGGCCAGGACGGCGCGCTGGACCTTTACGATCGCGCCCGGCAGGCGGGCTACGCCGCGGTTATTCGCCCGCGCAGCGAAGGCGAGGGATATCGCTACCAGGTCTTCATCCGCAGCCTGCCCACTCGGCCGGAAGCGGAGGCGCTGGCCGCGCGTGTTGGCCCCCGCCTTGGCCTGGCGGCGCGGGTCTTGCTATAGCGCCGCGCGGGCGGCGATCATCCGCACCCAGGCGAGCGACCAGCTCTCGGCCACCAGCAGCGGCAGGTGCGCGATGCGGGCCTGCAGGCGCACCCAGCCGCTGAACTCCGGTGTCGGCAGGCTGTTCGTGCGGGCCTCGCGGTCGATCAGCGCGTGGAGGCGTGCCTCGGCCGCTTCCCAATACGCGTTGGTGCCGACCCAGCCGGTCTCTTCGGTGGCGTGGCACAGCGCCTGGCGCCAGAGTTCCTCGGCGCGGGCTTCGGAAATGCCGGCCTTGTGGGCGATCCAGGGCAGGATCATCGGGCTGTTCATGCGTTCTCCTTTCCAACCTTTGTGTAGTGGCACTGCCTGCCGGCGGCTTCATGGGCGACTGCAGGCTGCATTATTGCAGCGCAACAACGCAGTAATGCGGATTTTACGGTTGTTTTGACTTGTTTTTGCTTGATTTTGTTCAAGAATATCTTGCGGCGCAGCACGATTAGGCAGCGAGGCCTAATCAATGTGAGCGTGTACTTACATCAAAGGTGGCCGGAGTCGAAGTCGAGTGTAAACAGGAAAGTAGCGCCCTTGCCGGGCGCGGCTTCGGCCCAGACGCGGCCGCCATGGCGATGGACAATCCTGGCCACGGTGGCCAGGCCGATGCCGGTGCCCTCGAACTCCTCCGGGCGGTGCAGGCGCTGGAAGGGAGTGAACAGGCGGTCGGCGTACTTCATGTCGAAGCCGACGCCGTTGTCGCGCATGAAGAAGACGGTCTCACCGCCGGCCGCTTCCTTGCCGAACTCGATCCTTGCGTCGGGGTTGTGCGAGGAGTACTTCCAGGCGTTCTCGACGAGGTTCTGCATCATCACGCGCAGCAGCTGCGGGTCGCCCAAGGCGGAGCAGTGCGGCGCCAGGCTGACCGCGACGCGGCGTTCGGGCTCGGCCCGCCCCCGCTCCTCGATCAGTTCGGCGGCGAGCTGGCTCAGGTCGACCGGGACGCGGCGCATCTCCTGGCGGGTGACGCGCGAGAGTTCGAGGATGTCGTCGATGAGATGGCCCATGCGCTGGGCGGCGCCGCGCACCCGCTTCAGGTAGCCGCGCCCCTCTTCGTCGAGCCGGTCGCCGTATTCCTCGTCGAGCAGGTGGCTGAAGCCGTCGATGCCGCGCAGCGGCGCGCGCAGGTCGTGCGAGACGGAGTAGGCGAAGGACTCCAGCTCCTTGTTGGCGGACTGCAGCTCGGCCGTGCGCTCGCGCACGCGGATTTCCAGCCGCTCGTTCAGGCGCTGAATTTCGTTCCTTGCCTGCATCTGCTCGGTGATGTCGCGCGCCGTGCGATTTCGGGCGCTCCCATGTATATCCCGACTGTTTTCCGCTTTCTATCATGAGGGGTGGCGGCAGGGGCGGCGAATGATCGGCTCGTGGCTCGGCCGCGAGGGGGCGGCGGTATAATCCGGCCATCCGCGAGCGGCATGTCGATGTCGAACCTTCTCAACTCCCTCAATCCCCCGCAACTGGCCGCCGTCACCCTGCCGCCGCAGCACGCCCTGATCCTCGCCGGCGCCGGCTCGGGCAAGACGCGCGTGCTTACGACGCGCATCGCCTGGTTGATCCAGACCGGCCAGGCCGGCCCGCACGGCATCCTCGCTGTCACCTTCACCAACAAGGCGGCCAAGGAGATGCTACTCCGCCTGACGGCGATGCTGCCGATCAACACGCGCGGCATGTGGATCGGCACCTTCCACGGCCTCTGCAACCGCCTGCTGCGGGCGCACCACCGCGACGCCGGACTGCCGCAACTGTTCCAGATCCTCGATTCGGCCGACCAACTCGCCGCCATCAAGCGATTGCTGAAGGCCTTGAATGTCGATGACGAAAAATATCCTCCCCGGGATGTGGCCAACTTCATTAACGGCCAGAAGGAGGCTGGCTTGAGGCCGGACGCCGTCGAGGCCTGGGACGATTACACGCGCAAGCGCGTCGAGCTGTATCGCGAATACGAGGCGCAGTGTAGCCGCGAGGGCGTGGTAGATTTCGCCGAGCTGCTGCTGCGCGCCTACGAGCTGTTGCAGCGCAACGAACCGATACGCCATCACTACCAGAGCCGTTTCAGGCACATCCTGGTCGACGAGTTTCAGGACACCAACGTGCTGCAATATCGATGGTTGAAGCTTCTGGCAGGCGGCGGCGCGCACCTGTTCTGCGTCGGCGACGACGACCAGAGCATTTACGCCTTCCGCGGCGCCGAGGTCGGCAACATGCGCGACTTCGAGCGCGAGTTCCGCGTCGGCAACGTGATCCGGCTGGAACAGAACTACCGCTCGCACGGCAACATCCTCGATGCCGCCAACGCCATCATCAAGCACAACGAGGCGCGCCTCGGCAAGAATCTGTGGACCGACGCCGGCGCCGGCGAGCCGATCCGCGCCTACGAGGCCTTCAACGACACGGAAGAGGCGCGCTGGATCGTCGAGGAGATCAAGTCGCTCGCCGCAGAGGGCCTGGCGCGGCGCGAGATGGCGCTGCTCTACCGCTCGAATGCCCAGTCGCGCGTGCTCGAGCATGCCCTTTTCTCCGCCGGCCTGCCCTACCGCGTGTATGGCGGCCTGCGTTTCTTCGAGCGGCAGGAGGTCAAGCACGCGCTGGCGTATCTGCGCCTGATCGCCAACGCCGACGACGACGGGGCGTTTCTCCGTGTGGTGAACTTCCCGGCGCGAGGGCTAGGCGCGCGCACCATCGAGCAATTGCAGGACGCGGCCAAGATTGCAAAAGTCAGTCTCTACGCCACGGCGAATCAGGGCGGCAAGGCGGCCGCCTTCGCCGCCCTCGTCGACAAATTGCGCGCCGCCTGCGAGGGACTCACCCTGCCGGAGACCGTCGAGCAGGTGCTGGAGATTTCCGGCCTGCGCGCCCACTACCGCACCGAGAAGGAAGGCCAGGACCGCCTCGCCAACCTCGACGAACTGGTGAATGCCGCCGAGAACTTCGTCGCCGAGGAGGGCAACGTCGACGCCGAGGGCGAAGTCTCCGGCGACCTCGCCGCTTTCCTCGCCCACGCCTCGCTCGAGGCCGGCGAACACCAGGCCGGCGAGGGCGACGACGCCCTGCAGCTGATGACGGTGCACTCGGCCAAGGGCCTCGAGTTCGACGTCGTCTTCATTAGCGGCCTGGAAGAAGGGCTGTTCCCGCACGAGAACAGCGTGCGCGAAGACAAGGGGCTCGAGGAGGAGCGCCGCCTGATGTACGTCGCCGTCACAAGGGCGAGAAAGCGCCTGTATCTCTCCCACGCGCAGACGCGCATGCTGCACGGCCAGACGCGCTACAACCTGCCCTCGAGCTTCTTCGACGAGGTGCCCGAGGGCTTGCTCAAGTGGCTGACGCCGAAGCTGGCGCGCGGCCATGGCGCCGTGTCGCCGGGACTGACTTTTTCCGCGCCGCGCCGCCCGGCCTGGAACGCCCCGCCGCCAGCCGCCGTGATGCGCCGCACGGCGGAGAAGGAGGCTGGCGGCTTTCGCATCGGCCAGAGCGTGCAGCACGCGAAATTCGGCCAGGGCGTCATCGTGAATGCCGAGGGCGCCGGCTCGGATGCCCGCGTGCAGGTGAATTTCGGCCGCGAGGGCGTCAAGTGGCTGGCGCTGTCGGTGGCCAAGCTGACCGCCGTTTGAGGAGGACACAATGAAGGTTCGCGCCAACGGCATCGACATTCATTACGAGATTTCCGGCAGCGGCCCCTGGTTGACGCTGTCGCATTCGCTCTGCTGCGACGGCTCCATGTGGCAGCCGCAGCTGGCGGCGCTGGAGAAGCGCTTCACCGTGCTGCGCTACGATACGCGCGGCCACGGCCAGTCCGACGCGCCGGCCGGCGCCTACACCTTCGCGCAGCTGACCGACGACGTGCTCGGCCTGCTCGACGCGCTGAAGATCGGGCGCACGCACTACTGCGGTCTGTCGATGGGCGGCATGATCGGCCAGCATCTCGCCTTGAAGGCGCCGCAGCGCCTTGACCGCATGGTGCTAGCCGACACCACCAGCCGCATGCCGTCGGAGTCGCGCGTCCTGTGGCCCGAGCGCATCCGCATCGCCACGGAGCAGGGCATGGCGGCGCTGGCGGAGTCGACCCTGGCGCGCTGGTTCACCGCGCCCTACCGCGCGGCCCATCCCGAGGTGATGGCGCGCATCGGCGATCTCATCCGCAACACGCCGCCGGCGGGTTACATCGGCTGCGCCCAGGCCATCGCGCAGATCGACATCACCGACCGGCTGCATGCCGTGCAGGCGCCGACGCTGGTGATCGTCGGCGCCGAGGACGGCGGCACGCCGCCGGCGATGTCGGAAGTCATCGCTGCGGCGATTCCCGGCGCGCGGCTGGAAGTGATTGCAGAGGCTTCGCACCTCTCCAACATAGAGCAGGCGGAAGTCTTCAACAAGCTGCTGCTTGATTTCCTGGACTAATCAGTCCCCACCGCCACAACCCCCACCGCAGCCGCTGCCGTCGGCACCGCCCCCGCCGCTCTCCCCGTCACCACCCGAAGCGTCGCCGAAACCCTTGCGGCAGAATTCGTCGTAGGCCTTGGTGTACAGGATGAATTCGTGCTACAGGTCGTCCGCCGCCTGCGAGGGCATCGAGACGAAGCGGTAGCCGCCGTGGTGATAGACGAGGAAATACTGGCGCAGCGCGCGCGACACCAGCACGCGGTCCTTCAGCGAGAGCTCCGGCCGGCGCTTGGCCAGGCGATCGAGCAGTCCCGGCGGGAAGGATGCGCCGCGGATGAACTGGCCGCGCGCCAGCCAGGCCTGGCGGCGCCAGAGAACGAAAACGATGGCGACGAGAATTGCGACGACGACCAGCAACGGAATCATGTTTGCTCGTCCCTGCGCGGCATTGTAAGCTCGGCACCCTACTCGGAGGAACCACGATGGATCTGGGAATCGCAGGAAAGAAGGCACTCGTCTGCGCCGCCAGCAAGGGCCTCGGCCGCGGCTGCGCGCGGGCGCTGGCGCAGGAGGGCGTGCATGTGACGATCGTCGCGCGCGGGCGCGCGGCGCTGGAGGCGACCGCCGCCGAACTGGAGAAAGTCAGTCCGCACGATACGGCGATCAAATGGGTCGCTGCCGACATCACCACGCCGGAAGGGCGCGCCGCGGCGCTCGCCGCCTGCCCGCAGCCGGACATCCTGGTGAACAACGCCGGCGGGCCGCCGCCAGGCGATTTCCGCGAGTGGTCGCGCGAGGACTGGATCGCCGCGCTCGACGCCAACATGCTCACCCCCATCGAGCTGATCAAGGCGACGGTGGACGGCATGATCGCGCGGCGCTTCGGCCGCATCGTGAACATCACCTCCGGCGCGGTGAAGGCGCCGATCGACGTGCTCGGGCTGTCCAACGGCGCGCGGAGCGGCCTCACCGGCTTCGTCGCCGGCCTGGCGAGGAAGACCGTGCAGCACAACGTCACCATCAACAATCTGCTGCCCGGCTTCTTCGACACCGACCGCATCCGCGCGGTGATCGGCGGCCAGGCGAAGTCGCGCGGCGTCAGCTACGAGGCGGCGCTGGCCGAGCGCATCCGCACCATCCCGGCCGGCCGCATCGGCGACCCCGAGGAGTTCGGCGCCGCCTGCGCCTGGCTGTGCTCGGCCCAGGCCGGCTTCATCACCGGGCAGAACTGGCTGCTCGACGGTGGCGCCTACCCGGGAACGTTCTGACGCGGCCTGTCTTCCGGGCGACTGACGCCGCCGCGCCGTTCCGCGATACTCCCCCTGCGGCTTCCCACAATGGAAGCCCTGCCTGCAATTACCTAGAATGCATCTACCGTCCACAAGGCGGGAGGAGAAGACAATGGAAAAAGACCTCGACGCGGCGGCGCTCGAATACCATCGCCTGCCCACCCCCGGCAAGATTTCCGTGGTGCCCACCAAGGGCCTCACCAACCAGCGCGACCTTGCGCTCGCCTATTCCCCCGGCGTGGCGGCGGCCTGCAACGCCATCGCCGCCGAGCCCGCCACGGCGGCCGGGCTGACTTCCCGCGCCAACCTGGTCGGCGTGGTGACCAACGGCACGGCGGTGCTCGGCCTCGGCAACATCGGCCCGCTCGCCGCCAAGCCGGTGATGGAGGGCAAGGCCTGCCTGTTCAAGAAGTTCTCCGGCATCGACGTCTTCGACATCGAGCTCGCCGAGCGCGACCCGGACAAGCTGGTCGACATGATCGCCGCGCTGGAGCCCACCTTCGGCGGCATCAACCTCGAGGACATCAAGGCGCCGGAGTGCTTCTACATCGAGAAGAAGCTGCGCGAGCGCATGCGCATCCCGGTCTTCCACGACGACCAGCACGGCACCGCCATCGTCGTCGGCGCGGCGGTGCTGAACGGCCTCAAGCTGCTCGGCAAGAAAGTCGACGAGGTGAAGCTCGTCACCTCAGGCGCCGGCGCGGCCGCGCTGGCCTGCCTCGACCTGCTCGTCATGCTCGGCATCAAGGTAGAGCACGTCTGGGTTACCGACCTCCACGGCGTGGTGTACGAGGGCCGGCCCGAGGAGATGGACGAGATCAAGGCGCGCTACGCCAAGAAGACCGCCGCCCGCAAGCTCGCCGAGGTGATCGCAGAAGCGGATGTCTTCCTCGGCCTCTCCGCCGGCGGCGTGCTCAAGCCCGAGATGGTGGCGAAGATGGCGAAGAACCCGCTCATCCTGGCGCTGGCCAACCCGACGCCGGAGATCCTGCCCGAGGAAGTCAGGAAAGTGCGCGGCGACGCCCTCATCGCCACCGGCCGCTCGGACTACCCGAACCAGGTGAACAACGTCCTCTGCTTCCCCTTCATCTTCCGCGGCGCGCTGGATGCCGGCGCCACCACCATCACGGAGGAAATGAAGCTCGCCGCCGTGCGCGCCATCGCCGAGCTGGCGCAGGCGGAAGCCTCGGACATCGTGGCGACGGCCTACGGCGACACCGAGATGGCCTTCGGCCCCGAGTACATCATCCCGAAGCCCTTCGACCCGCGCCTGATCGTCAAGATCGCGCCGGCGGTGGCGCAGGCGGCGATGGATTCCGGCGTGGCGACGCGGCCCGTGCGCGATTTCGCCGCCTACCGCCAGCAGCTCACCCAGTTCGTCTTCCACTCCGGCACGCTGATGAAGCCGGTGTTCGCCGCGGCGCAGAAGGCGCCGAAGCGCGTGCTCTACTGCGAGGGCGAGGACGAGCGCGTGCTGCGCGCCATCCAGGCGGTGGTCGACGAGGGCATCGCGCGTCCCGTGGCGCTGGGACGGCCGGCAGTGATCGCGGCGCGCCTGCAGAAGCTCGGCCTGCGCATCGAGGTCGGCCGCGACTTCGATCTGGTCGACGTCGGCAACGACCCGCGCTACCGCGACCTCACCCACGAGTACTACAAGCTGATGCAGCGCGACGGCGTCTCCCCCGCCATCGCCAAGCGCGAGGTGCTGCGCTCGAACACCCTGATCGGCGCCCTGCTGCTCAGGCGCGGCGACGTCGATGCCATCCTCTGCGGCACCCAGGGCCAGCTGCCGCGCCACCTCGAACGGGTGGCCAACGTCATCGGCCTGAAACCCGGCGCGCGCATCTTCGCCGCCATGAACGTGCTGATGCTGCCGCGCCACACCCTGTTCATCTGCGATACCTACATCAACGACGATCCTGCGGCCGAGCAGATCGCCGAAATGACGCTGATGGCGGCCGAGGAAGTGCGCCGCTTCGGCATCGCACCGAAGGTGGCATTGCTCTCCTATTCCAACTTCGGCAGCCGCAAGACGCCCTCGGCCCTGAAGATGCGCGAGGCACGCCGCCTCATCGCCGAGCGCGCGCCGCAGCTCGAGGTGGACGGCGAGATGCACGGCGACGCCGCGCTCTCCGAGGAGATCCGCAACAAGGTATTCCCCGATTCGGTGCTGAAAGGCGAGGCCAACCTGCTCATCATGCCCAACCTCGATGCCGCCAACATCGCCTTCAACCTGCTCAAGATCACCGGCGGCGACGGCATCACCGTCGGCCCCATCCTGCTCGGCGCGGCGAAGCCGGTGCACATCCTCACCTCGACGGCGACGGTGCGGCGGCTGGTGAATATGACCGCGTTAGCCGTAGTAGACGCCCACCACCTTCGCAACTGAAACCCCCTCGCCCCTTCGGGGAAAGGGCTGGGGAGAGGGGAGGTCTTGCCGGGACTCGCCCCGGCAGGCGAGTCTGAAAATGCGCGCCCCGGCCCTGCGGGCTTCCCTCGCTCCGGACTGCCCCGGTCTGGCAGCCCTGCGCTCGGCGGGGCAGAGGGGAGGGCTGCATTTACCACGTAGGAATTTCTAACGGCTGTTCTATTCCGTTGCTACGACCTGTGGATTTGAAAACTTCAATCTTCTATTTCCACCCAAGCAAATCGCCGTATCGCAGAGGCTGACTTTTCATAATCGTGAGGTGTCTCGGCAATAGTTGAAATTCCCCGCTCGGCAGAGTAGTTTCCGTTAGACACACTCTCAAAAAAACGAGGATAACCCCATGCCCCACGCCATCCGCTTCCATCAGCCCGGCGGTCCCGAGGTTTTGAAATGGGAGGAGGTCACCGTCGGCGATCCCGGCCCGAACGAGGCGCGCGTGCGCCATCACGCCGTCGGCCTGAACTTCATCGACATCTACCACCGCACCGGTGCCTATCCGCTGCCGCTGCCCTCGGGCATCGGCCTGGAAGGCGCGGGTGTTGTCGAAGCGGTCGGCACCGAGGTGAAGGACCTCAAGGCCGGCGAACGCGTCGCCTATGCCGGCGGGCCGGTCGGCGCCTATGCCGAGGCGCGCCTGATCCCGGCCGACCGGCTGGTGAAGCTGCCCGAGGCGCTGTCGTTCGAGCAGGGCGCGGCGATGATGCTGCAGGGCATGACGGCGCAGTACCTGCTGCGCCGCACCTACCGCATGCAGCCGGGCGACACCCTCCTCATCCACGCCGCCGCCGGCGGCGTCGGCCTCATCATCTGCCAGTGGGCGAAGGCGCTCGGCGCAACGGTGATCGGCACGGTCGGCTCGGACGAGAAAGCGGCGCTGGCGAAGGCGCACGGCTGCGACCACCCGATCGTCTATACCCGCGAGAAATTCGCCGACCGCGTGAAGGAAATCACCGGAGGCGAGGGCGTGCCGGTGGTGTACGACTCGATCGGCAAGGATACCTACATGGATTCCTTGGCCTGCCTGCGTCCACTCGGCCTGCTGGCGCTGTTTGGCCAGGCCTCGGGACCGGTGCCGTCCTTCGACCTGGGCCTGCTGGCGAAGATGGGCGCCTTGTTCATCACCCGGCCGACGTTGTTTGTCTATACGGCAAAACGGAGCGACCTCGTGCAAACGGCGGACGAACTGTTCGGCATGGTCACCTCGGGCAAGGTGAAGATCGAGGTGAACCAGCGCTACGCCCTGAAGGATGCGGCGAAGGCGCAGGCCGACCTCGAGGCGCGCAGGACGACCGGCTCGACGGTCCTGCTGCCGTAATCGTCGTATCGCAGGGACTGACTTTTCTCAGGGCGCCGGCCGCGGGATGACCGGCGCCTTGCCGCGCCGGAACACCATCACCGTGCGGATGAAAGTGATCACCGTCTTGCCGTCCTGGTTGAAGCCGGTGGTGCGCACCCTGACGATGCCGACATCGGGGCGCGATTTCGATTCGCGCTTCTCCAGCACTTCCGACTGCGAGTAGAGCGTGTCGCCCTCGAACACCGGGTTCGGCAGGCGCACTTCGTCCCAGCCGAGGTTGGCGAAGACGTTCTGCGAGATGTCGGTGACGCTCTGGCCGGTGATCAGCGCCAGGGTGAAGGTGGAGTCCACCAGCGGTTTCCCGAATTCGGTCTGCGCCGCGTAGTGGCGGTCGAAGTGGATCGGCGCGGTGTTCTGCGTCAGCAGGGTGAACCAGGCGTTGTCCACCGCCAGCACGGTGCGCCCGAGCGGATGGCGGTAGAGGTCGCCGACCTCGAAGTCCTCGTAGAAGCGGCCCTTCCAGCCGGGTTTTTCGGTCATTGCGGCCTCCTGCAAGCGTGACGGTCCGCCCATTGTGCCGCAGGAGCTGTGATAAATTGAAGCCATGCTGAAATCCTTCCTCATCGCCAACCCCAAGGGCGGCTGCGGCAAGACGACGCTGGCGACCAACCTCGCCGGCCACTTCGCCCGCCAGGGCCACCGCGTCATGCTGGGCGACATCGACCGCCAGCAGTCGGCGCGCGAGTGGCTGAAGCTCAGGCCGGACGTCCTGCCGCCGATCCGCAGCTGGGACATCGCCCCGGGCGAGCCGGCGCGGCCGCCCAAGGACACCACGCATGTCGTGCTCGACACGCCGGCCGGCCTGCACGGCAAGAAGCTCGACGCGGTGGTGAAGAGCATCCACCGCGTCATCGTGCCGCTGCAGCCCTCCATCTTCGACATCCTCGCCACGCGCGCCTTCCTCGACGTCCTGCTCGAGGAGAAGGCGGTGAGGAAGCAGCAGACCTTTGTCGCGGTGGTCGGCATGCGCGTCGACGCGCGCACGCGGGCGGCGCACGAGCTGGAACGCTTCGTCGAGGGCCTCGACGTGCCGGTGCTCGGCTTCTTGCGCGACACGCAGATCTACGTGCAGGCCGCCGCCCACGGCCTGACGCTGTTCGACCTCTCGCCCGCCCGCGCCGAGAAGGACCTGCCGCAGTGGCAGGGCATCCTCGACTGGGTGAACGCCCCGCACGCATGATCTTGTTGCGCAGGGCCGGCGAGCGCGGCCACGCCAACCACGGCTGGCTCGACACCTGGCACACCTTTTCCTTCGCCGGCTACCACGACCCGGCCGAGATGGGCTGGAGCGCGCTGCGCGTCATCAACGAGGACGTCGTCGCGCCGGGCATGGGTTTCGGCATGCACGGCCACCGCGACATGGAGATCGTCACCTGGATCCTCGATGGCGCGCTCGAGCACAAGGACAGCATGGGCAACGGCGCCGTGATCCGCCCGGGCGAGGCGCAGCGCATGAGCGCCGGCAGGGGCGTGCTACACAGCGAATTCAATCCCGCGCCGGACCGGCCGACGCATCTGCTGCAGATATGGATCGAGCCGAACATGCGCGGTGTTGCGCCGAGCTACGAGCAGACCTTCTTCCCGCCCGAGGAGCGGCGCGGCCGCCTGCGCCTCATCGCCTCGAGCGACGGCCGCGAGGGCAGCGTGACGATCCACCAGGACGCGGCGCTGCACACCGCGCTGCTGGCGCCGGGCGAGACGGTGCGCCACACGCTGGCGGCTGGACGGCATGCCTACCTGCATGTCGCGCGCGGCGCCGTGACGCTCAAAAGTCAGTTCCTGCGGGACGGCGACGGCGCGAAGATCGCCGACGAAACCGATCTCGAAATCGCCGCGTCGCAGGACGCGGAGATACTGTTGTTCGACTTGCCCTGAAAGGAGATGGCTTTGAAAACAGTGGTGGTGGTGTATCACAGCGGCTACGGCCATACCGAGCGCCAGGCGAAGGCCGTGGCGGAGGGCGCGGCGGCGGTGGCGGACGTCAAGGTGCAACTGCTGTCCGTGGCCGATGCCGACCGCAACTGGGACGTGCTGGCGGCGGCCGATGCGATCGTCTTCGGCGCGCCGACCTACATGGGCAGCGTTTCGGCCGACTTCAAGAAGTTCATGGACGCCAGCGCCAAGGCCTGGTTCTCCTCGGCCTGGAAGGACAAGCTCGCCGCCGGCTTCACCAACTCCGGCAGCCAGAGTGGCGACAAGCTCAACTCGCTGGTCCAGCTCATGGTGTTCGCCAACCAGCACGGCATGCTGTGGGTGAGCCTGGGGCTGATGCCCGGCAATAACAGCAGCAAGGGTTCGGTTGCCGACCTCAACCGCCTCGGCAGCTTCTCCGGCGCCATGGCGCAGTCGAACGTCGACCAGGGGGCCGACGCCATGCTGGAGAGCGACCTCGCCACCGCCGCCCATCTCGGCCGGCGCGTGGCGGAAGCGGCGCTGCGCTATAGCAGACCCTAAGACGTACCGCGGCGGGCGAGCCAGATGCCGGCCAGCACCGCCGCGGCGCCGAGCCACTGCAGCGCGGCGAGTGCCTCGCCGAAGATCAGCCAGGCGAAGCCCGCCGCCGCCACCGGCTGCAGCAGCAGGCTCACCGACGAGAAGCTGGCCGACAGGTGCGCCACCGCCCAGGCGATCAGGCTCTGCCCGGCGAACTGGCAGACCAGCGCCAGGCCGACGAGCACCAGCCAGCCTGTCGTCGACGACGGCAGGATCGTCTCCCCCATCAGCAGCGCCACGGGCAGCAAGGCCGCGGCGCAGGCGCAGCCGCTCACCAGCATGATGCGCGCGGTGGACTGCGTGTCGCGCAGGCGCTTCACGCACAACTGATAGCCGGCGTAGAACACGGCCGTCAGCACGCCGAGGCCGTCGCCGATCAGGACGGCACCCGGGCCGCCCAGGTTCGCCCCCATCAGCAGCGCCGCCCCCGCCAGCGCCAGCAGCATGCCGCCGAAGAACACCGGCCGCGTCCGCTCGCCGAGCAGCAGCCAGGCGCCGAGCGTGACGGCCACCGGCGCCAGGTTGGCGAGGAAGGTGGCGTTGGCCACGCTGGTGAGGCGGATCGACCAGTGCCAGACGGCGAGGTCGGCGGCGAAAAAGAGGCCGGCCATCGCGGCCATCGCCAGGCCCTTGTTCGAACGATCGGTGGAAGCGTCGCGCTTCTCCAGCGCCGCCCACAGCGCCAGCAGCGGCAGCGCGAGAAACAGGCGCCAGAAGGCGGTCGCCACCGGCCCGACCTCGGACCAGCGCACGAAGATCGGCGCGAAGGCGATGCCGAGGGCGCCGGCGAAGAGCGCCGCCAGCGCCACCGATCCGCGCCCTGCGATCCTGTCCAATCTGTCAATCCTTTTTTCTTGCCGGGGGCCAGTATATTTCAGCGGCCGGCAATATGAACGGGAACGGCTTAGGTTCTAAAATACGGCCATGCCGTCCCCCGCCTTTGTCCATCTCCGGCTGCACAGCGAATACTCCATCTCCGACGGCATGGTGCGCCTGGACGACGCCGTGGCGCGGGCCGCGGCCGACGGCATGCCGGCCCTCGGACTCACCGATCTCGCCAACCTGTTCGGCATGGTCAAGTTCTACAGCGGCGCGCGGAGCCGCGGACTCAAGCCCGTTGTCGGCTGCGAAGTCTGGGTGGCGCCGGCCGCGGGCCGTGCCGGGGCGGAGGGCGCACGCGCCAGCCGCCTGCTGCTGCTGGCGAAGAATCGCGCCGGCTACCTGCGCCTGTGCGAACTGCTCACCCTGGCCTATCTCGGCCCGCGCAGCCGCGGACGGCCCGAGCTGGCCCTCGAGGCCTTCGCGGCCGGCGACAACGCCGGGCTGATCGCGCTGTCGGGCGCGGGCCTCGGCGACATCGGCCAGGCCCTGCTGGCCGGCAATGCCGCGCAGGCCGAGAAGGTCGCCGCCGAGTGGGCCGGGATGTTCCCCGGCAGCTTCTACATCGAATTGCAGCGCTACGGCCAGCCGCAGGCGGAGACGCTGGTGTCGGCGAGCGTGGCGCTGGCGGCGAAGCTGGACCTGCCGGTGGTGGCGACGCATCCCGTGCAGTTCCTCGATCGGGAAGACTTCAAGGCGCATGAGGCGCGCGTCTGCATTGCCGAGGGCTATGTGCTGGCCGACCCGCGCCGGCCGAAGCTGTTCACCGAGGAACAGTATTTCAAGACGCAGGCCGAGATGCAGGCGCTCTTCGCCGACCTGCCCGAGGCGCTGGAGAATTCCGTCGAGATCGCGCGGCGCTGCAACCTCGGCATCGAGCTGGGCAAGAACAAGCTGCCCCTGTTTCCGACGCCGGAGGGCGTTTCGCTCGACGACTACCTGACGCAGCAGGCGGAGGCCGGGCTGGCGCGGAGACTGGCGCAGCTTTATCCCGATGCTGCCGAGCGCGAACGGAAGCGGGCGGAATACGCCGAGCGCCTCGCCTTCGAGTGCAAGACCATCGCCCAGATGGGCTTCCCCGGCTACTTCCTCATCGTCGCCGACTTCATCAACTGGGCCAAGCAGAACGGTGTTCCGGTCGGCCCGGGGCGCGGCTCGGGCGCCGGCTCGCTGGTGGCCTATTCGCTGGGCATCACCGACCTCGACCCGCTGCGCTACGAGCTGCTGTTCGAGCGTTTCCTCAACCCCGAGCGGGTGTCGATGCCCGATTTCGACGTGGACTTCTGTCAGGAGGGGCGCGACCGCGTCATCGACTACGTCAAGCGCAACTACGGCGGCCACGCCGTGTCGCAGATCGCCACCTTCGGCACCATGGCGGCGAAGGCGGTGATCCGCGACGTCGGCCGCGTGCTCGATCTCGGCTTCAATTTCGTCGACCAGTTCGCCAAGCTGATTCCGAACGAGCTGGGCATCACGCTGAAGGATGCGCGCGAAAAAGAGCCGGCCATCAACGAGCGCGCCGAGCGCGAGGAGGAGATCCGCCAGCTGCTCGATCTGGCGGAAAAACTGGAGGGCCTGACGCGCAACGTCGGCATGCACGCCGGCGGCGTGCTCATCGCGCCGGGCAAGCTGACCGACTTCTGTCCGCTCTATTCGGCCGGCGGCGCCGAATCCGCCGTGAGCCAGTTCGACAAGGATGACGTCGAGCGCGCCGGTCTGGTGAAGTTCGACTTCCTCGGCCTGCGCACCCTGACGATCCTGGCCGAGGCGGTGCGCTTCGTGAAGGAGGTCGAGGAGGTCGACATCGACCTGGACACCCTGCCGCTCGACGACAAGCCGACCTACGACCGCATCTTCAAGACGGCCAACACCACGGCGGTGTTCCAGTTCGAATCGCGCGGCATGAAGGAGACGCTGCTGCAGGCCAAGCCCGACCGGCTGGAAGACCTGATCGCCCTGAACGCGCTCTACCGCCCTGGGCCGATGGACTTCATCCCCAACTTCATCGCGCGCAAGCACGGCCGCGAGCGCATCGTCTACCCGCATCCGCTGCTCGAGAAGGTGGTCGGCAACACCTACGGCATCATGGTGTACCAGGAGCAGGTGATGCAGGCCGCCCAGGTGGTGGCCGGCTACTCGCTCGGCGGCGCCGACCTCCTGCGCCGCGCCATGGGCAAGAAGAAGCCCGAGGAGATGGCCCAGCAGCGCGCGGTTTTCGTCGAGGGCGCGGGGAAGAACGACATCGGCGCCGACAAGGCCAACGAGATCTTCGACACCATGGAGAAGTTCGCCGGCTACGGCTTCAACAAGTCGCATGCCGCCGCCTACTCGCTCGTCGCCTACCAGACGGCGTATCTGAAGTGCCACCATCCGGCGGCCTTCATGGCGGCGACGCTATCCTCCGAAATGGCCGACACGGACAAGGTGCAGTTCTTCGTCGCCGACGCCGTGTCGAACGGACTGACTTTTCTGCCGCCCGACGTCAATCGCAGTCGCTACCGCTTCACGCCGGTGGACGCGAAGACCATCCGCTACGGCCTCGGCGCCATCAAGGGCACGGGCGAGTCGGCCATCGGCGCCATCGCCCGCGCGCGCGAGGAAGACGGCGATTTCACCGACCTGTTCGATTTCTGCAGGCGCATCGACAAGCGCGTGGTGAACCGCCGCGTCATCGAGGCGCTGATCCGCGCCGGCGCCTTCGACTCCATCGACGAGCGCCGCGCCGCGCTGATGGCCTCGGTCGGCATCGCGCTGGAAGCGGCCGAACAGGCCGAACGCGACGCCCTGCAGGTGGGCCTGTTCGAAGCCGGCGGCGCGCCCGAGCAGCGCCTGCAGCTCACCGACACGCCGCCGTGGAGCGAGCGCGAGCGGCTGCTCAACGAAAAGCAGGCACTGGGTTTCTTCCTCTCCGGCCACCCCTACAGCGAGGTGCGCGCCGAACTTTCCGCCTTCATCCGCCGGCCGCTCGGTTCACTGGAGCCGCAGAAGGAGTCGGTGCTGCTGGCCGGCATCGTCACCGCCACGCGCACGCAGATGACGCGGCGCGGCAAGATGATCGTCGTCACGCTCGACGACGGCACGGCGCAGGTCGAGATGACGGTGTTCAACGAGGTGTACGAAGCGGAGCGGGCGAAAATCCGCGAGGACGAGCCGCTCATCGTCGAGGGCAAGGTGAGCCGCGATGACTTCAACGGCGGCCTGCGCGTCAATGCCGACAAGCTGATGACCTTGGCCGAGGCTCGCGGCCGCTACGCCAAGGCGCTGCGTGTGGCGTTGAACGGCGAGGCGAGCCGCGCCGGCGCGGCCGCGGCGGAGAAGCTGCGCATGCTGCTGGCGCCCTACCGCAACGGCCCCTGCCCGGTGCGCGTGCGCTACAGGAACGACAAGGCCGAATGCGAGCTGCCGCTGGGGGAAGCCTGGCGCGTGCGCCTCGACGACGAACTGCTCGCCGGCCTGCAGCAATGGCTGCAGGCCGAGAACGTCGAGGTCGTCTACCAATAAGGTCACGCCAGGTCGGCGACGAGCGAGTCGCGCACGGCCGGCGGCACCGTGACGCTCTCGCGGTAGAGATCGTGGTCGATGCCGGCGCGGATCGCCTCACCGCCCTTCGCCGCGGCGATCATCGGCGGCGTCAGTTCGAAGCGCAGGAAGTGCACCGCGGCGGTCTTGTCCTCGGTCTCGCGCTCGAGGTCCTCGTTGGCGATGGGGAAGACCCTGTCGAACCCGTCGACCTGCAGCCAGACCTTCTTCTCGATGCCGATCAGGCGGGCCAGGGCGGCGCGGCGCTCGGCCTCGTCGCCGTACTCGACCATGAAGGTGGCCTTCCAGTTGTGGCCGTCGGGGATGAGCGGGTTGTAGACGTCCAGCTCCTCCTGGATCAGCTCCGGCTCGAACATGCGCTCGAGGCGCAGCATCTCCTGCACCTGGTACTGCATGGTGAGGGCATCCTCGAAATACAGCGTGGCGTGCGCGCCGATGGGCAACTGGCGGTTCTTCTTGTGCGCGATCACTTTCGCACGGAACTCCGGCCGCACGCGGGCGTATTTCTCGAGGCTGAAAAGGTTTTCGTGGGTCAGCATGGTCAGATACCGTAGGCCTTTCTGAGAAGTGTTATCGGGTGTTCGGGCGACGAGCCGTCGGCGCGGACGTGGCCGATGTGGTGGCCGGCCATGGCGCAGTCGCTGCCGTAGTGGTCGGGCTGCGCCTCGTTCACGCGCTTGACCACCGGCCTGGCGATCTTCACGGCGTAGTCGTGGAACTCCTGCTTCACGGCGTAGGTGCCGTCGTGGCCGGAGCAGCGCTCGATGATGTCCACCTCGGTGCCGGGCACGAGCGATAGCGCCTCCTTCGTCTTCGGCCCGATGTTCTGCACCCGCTGGTGGCAGGCGGCGTGGTAGGACACCTTGCCCAGCGGCGCCTTGAAGTCGGTCTTCAGCTTGCCTTTCCGGTGGCGCAGCATGAGGTACTCGAAGGGGTCGTAGAAGGCGTTCTTCACCTTCTGCACCTCCGGGTCGTCCGGGAACATCAGCGGCAGTTCCTGCTTGAACATCAGCACGCAGGAGGGCACCAGGGCGGTCAAGTCCCAGCCGGCGTCGACCAGTTTCGCCAGTTGCGGGATGTTGACTTCCTTCGCCGCGCGCACCGACTCGAGGTCGCCCAGTTCCAGCTTCGGCATGCCACAGCAGCGCTCCTTCTCGGCCAGCGTGACCGGGATGCCGTTGTGATTGAAGACGGCGGCGAGGTCCTCGCCGGGGCCGGGCTCGTTGCGGTTCATGTAGCAGGTGGCGAAGAGGGCCACCTTGCCCTTGGTCTCGCCGGCCGGCTCCGCCGGCGAGTCGAGCGGCTGTTTTTCCAGGCGGCTGCGCAGCGGCTTGCTCGAGAACTCGGGCAGCCAGGCCTCGGCATGGATGCCGGCGACGGCTTGAAGCGCCTTGCGGGCGGGACCGATCTTGTTGACGGCATTCATCGTCTGGGCGACCACCGGAATGCCGGCCAGCCGGCCGACCGTGTCGGTGCTGGTCAGCACCTTGTCGCGCAGACTGGTGGCGCCCTTCTTGTAGTGCACCGCCTTGGCGCGCAGCATGAGATGCGGGAAATCCAGGTTCCACTCGTGCGGCGGCACGTAGGGGCACTTGGTCATGTAGCAGAGGTCGCACAGATAGCAGTGCTCGACCACCTTCCAGTAGTCCTCCTTCTTGACGCCGTTCACTTCCAGGGTCGGCGACGCGTCGACCAGGTCGAACAGCGTCGGGAAGGACTGGCACAGGCTGACGCAGCGGCGGCAGCCGTGGCAGATGTCGAAGACGCGCTCCATCTCGTGGGTGAGCGCGGCCTCGTCGTAGAACGCCGGGTTCCGCCAGTCGAGGGGATGGCGGGTGGGCGCTTCGAGGTTGCCTTCGCGGGTGGTCGGTGCAGCCATATTCGTCTCTGTCTGGGGTTGGGGGCGGCCCCCGTTCCCTCTCCCCCAGCCCCTCTCCCGCGGGCGGGAGAGGGGAGAGGAAGCTGGAGCCGGGTTGTCTTACTTGCCGAGTTCGTTCAGGGCCTTCTGGTAGCGGTTGGCGTGCGAACGCTCCGCCTTGGCCAGGGTCTCGAACCAGTCGGCGATCTCGTCGAAGCCTTCGGAACGCGCGTCCTTCGCCATGCCCGGGTACATGTCGGTGTACTCGTGGGTCTCGCCGGCGACGGCGGACTTCAGGTTGTCGGCGGTGGCGCCGAAGGGCAGGCCGGTGGCCGGGTCGCCGCACTTCTCCAGGTACTCGAGGTGGCCGTGGGCGTGGCCGGTCTCGCCTTCCGCGGTGGAGCGGAACAGGGCGGCCACGTCGGCATAGCCCTCGACGTCGGCCTTGTTGGCGAAATACAGGTAGCGGCGGTTGGCCTGGGATTCGCCGGCGAAGGCGTCTTTCAGGTGTTTCTCGGTCTTACTTCCTTTGAGTTGCATGGTCTGACTCCTCACGTGGGTTGAATGCGACAGGACATTGCTGTCCTGGCAATGCGAAAGATAGGCCCCTTTCAAACGAAAGGGAAATTGGATTTTTCTACCCTTGCGATAGGCAGTGGCTATCGCCTGGAAACGGCCCGCGTGCCGGGCAGCCTGCTTTCGAGCAGGGCGCGGCGCACCACCTCGACGGCCTGCTGGCGCGGATAGCTGGCGCGCCAGACCAGGCCGACGCGGCGCGTCGGATGCGGTTCGCGGAACGGCCGCACGCGCAGGAGGGGGTCCTTGGGCGAGATGTCGTCCACCGCCGTGGCGGGCATCACCGTGACGCCGACGCCGCTGGCGACCATGTGGCGGATGGTTTCCAGCGAGCTGCCCTCGATGACATGCGGCGACACGCCGGCCTGGCTGATGGCGGTCGCGCAGAGGTCGAGCACCTGGTCGCGGAAGCAGTTGCCGGCGCCGAGCATCAGCAGCTGCGCGTCGAGCAGCGCGGACGAGGCGATGGCTTTCTGTTTCGCCCAGGGATGACCGGCCGGCGCCAGCACGCGGAACTCCTCGTCGTAGACCGCCTGCGCCACCAGCGTCGGCTCCTCGACGGGCAGGGCGAGGATGGCGAGATCGAGCTCGGAGGTTTTCAGCTTCTCGATCAGGCGGTGGGTGAAATTCTCTTCCAGCAGCAGCGGCATTTCCGGCGCGCGCGCCTTCACCAGCGGCACCAGGCGCGGCAGCAGCCAGGGCGCGATGGTGTAGATGACGCCGACGCGCAGCGGCCCGACCAGCGGGCCCTTGTCGGCGGCGGCGATTTCCGTCACCTGCGCGGCTTCTGCCAGCACCTTTTCCGCCTGGGCGACGATGCGCTCGCCGACGGGGGTGACGCGCACCTCCTGCGGCGAGCGCTCGAAGAGGATGACGCCGAGTTCCTCCTCCAGCTTCTTCACGGCCACCGACAACGTCGGCTGCGAGACGAAGCACTTCTCGGCGGCGCGGCCGAAATGGCGCTCGCGAGCGAGGGCGACGATGTAACGGAGGTCCGTAAGAGTCATACGGTCGGCCGCTGTTCGAAATCCGTGAAATCGCCGCTGCCGAGTTCGACTTCGACGCGGTCCACGCGCGCGCCCGGCGGGCCGCGCCGCGACCAGGCGATCATCGCCGCCACCGCCTCGTCGCTGCCGCAGACCATGGTCTCCACCGTGCCGTCGCGGCGGTTGCGCACCCAGCCGGTGACGCCATGCTGCTGCGCTTCCCAGGCCAGCGAGGCGCGGAAGCCGACGCCCTGTACCCGGCCGTGGATGACCAGGCGCCGCCGCTCCATTATTTCACCTGCATGCCCGGCTGTGCGCCAGTGTCGGGCGACAGCAGGAAGAGGCCGGGGCCGTCGCCCGAGGCGGCCAGGACCATGCCCTCGGAGAGGCCGAACTTCATCTTGCGCGGCGCCAGGTTCGCCACCATCACCGTCAGGCGGCCGGCGAGCGCGGCCGGGTCGTAGGCCGACTTGATGCCGGCGAACACCGTGCGCGTTTCCGTGCCGAGGTCGAGGGTGAGCTTGATCAGCTTCTCGGCGCCCTCGACGTGTTCGGCGCTGACGATGCGGGCGACGCGCAGGTCCACCTTGCTGAAATCGTCGATCGAGATGTGGGGCACGGCGGCTTTCTCCTCGGCATGTTGCTGGTGTTCGGCGTGGCGCTGCTGGGAATGCGGCGGCGGCGCGGGCGCCGGGGCGAGCGATTCCTTGTTGGCCTCGACCAGGGCGTCGATCCGCTTGCGCTCGACGCGCGTGGTGAGGTGCTTGTACTCTCCGATGACGTGGCCGCCCGGCAGCAGCGCTGCGGCGTCGGCCCAGGCGAACGGCGCGACCTTGAGGAAGGCCTCGACGTCGTCGGCCAGCTTCGGCAGCACCGGCTTGAGGTAGATCGTGAGCAGGCGGAACAGGTTGAGCGCTTCCGAGCAGACGCGGTGTAGCTCGGCCTCCTTGCCTTCCTGTTTGGCGAGCTCCCAGGGAGCGTGATCGTTCACGAACTGGTTGGCGCGGTCGGCCAGCGCCATGACCTCGCGCAGCGCCTTGCCGTATTCGCGTGCTTCGTAATGTGCGGCGATGGCTGCGCCGGCGGCCTGGGCGTCGGTCAGCAAATCGCTTGAGGCAGCCGCCAGCTTGCCGCCGAAGCGCTTGTGGATGAAGCCGGCGCAGCGGCTGGCAATGTTGACGTACTTGCCGACCAGATCGGAATTGACCCGCGCGATGAAGTCGTCGAGGTTGAGGTCGATGTCCTCCATCGTCGCGTTGAGCTTGGCGGCGTAGTAGTAGCGCAGCCACTCCGGGTTGAGGCCCTGCTTCAGGTAGCTCTCGGCGGTGATGAAGGTGCCGCGCGACTTCGACATCTTCTGGCCGTCCACGGTGAGGAATCCATGGGCGAACACCGCCGTCGGGATGCGGTAGCCGGCGTGCTCCAGCTCGGCCGGCCAGAACAGGGCATGGAAGTAGAGGATGTCCTTGCCGACGAAATGGTAGAGCTCGGTGCCGGCCCTGGCCGCCGCGGCCCTGTCGGTGAAGGCGGCGACGTCGATCTGCGGCGTGCGTGCGGCGAGGTGCTTCAGGCTGCCGAAGTAGCCGATCGGGGCGTCCAGCCAGACATAGAAATACTTGCCCGGCGCGCCGGGGATCTCGAAGCCGAAGTAGGGCGCGTCGCGCGAGATGTCCCAGTCGGTGAGCCTGTTCTCGCCAGGCTCGCCCAGCCATTCCTGCAGCTTGTTCACCGCCTCGGGCTGGCCCTTGCAGACCTCGCGCGTGGCGCGGCGCAGGAATTCCTGGCAGCGCGGGTCGGAGAGCCTGAAGAAGTAGTGGTCGGAGGATTTCCTCACCGGCACCGCGCCGGAGACGGCGGAGACCGGGTTCTTCAGATCGGTGGGCGCGTAGGCGGCGCCGCAGGACTCGCAGGAATCGCCGTACTGGTCGTTCGCGCCGCACTTCGGGCACTCGCCCTTGATGTAACGGTCGGGCAGGAACATCTGCCGGACCGGGTCGTAGAACTGCTCGATCGGGCGCACCTCGATCAGGCCGGCTGCCTTGAGCTTGCCGTAGATGTCGTTGGCGAAGAAGCGCGTCTCCTCGGAGTGCGTCGAGTGGTAGTTGTCGAAGGCGACGTGGAAGCCGGCGAAGTCGCGCGTGTGCTCCTGGTGCACGCGGGCGATCAGTGCCTCGGGCGTGATGCCCTCCTTGTCGGCGCGCAGCATGATCGGCGTGCCGTGCGTGTCGTCGGCGCAGACGTACCAGCAGGCGTGGCCGCGCATCTTCTGGAAGCGCACCCAGATGTCGGTCTGGATGTACTCGACCAGGTGGCCGAGGTGGATGGCGCCGTTGGCGTAGGGCAGGGCGCTGGTGACGAGGATCTGGCGGGTCATGATGAGCGGCTACTATGTTCGAATGGATTCAGGACGGGCACGTCGAAGGGCGCGAAGTCGCGCACGTTGCGGGTGACCACGGTGAGCTTGTGGGCCAGCGCGCAGGCGGCGATCAGGGCGTCTTCGTAGAGGGTGTCGGATTTGCGGTGCATCAGTTTCGCCCACAGCCGGAATGTCGCGGCATCCAGCGGCAGGATGTTGTAGGCCGTGGCCAGTTGGTCCGTCCAGCGCTCGAGCTGCGCGGCCTTGTCCGGATCCTGCTCGCGCGTCAGCTCGATGCCGGCCTGGATCTCTCCCAGGGAAAGCGCGCACAGATGCAGGTCGGCTTCGGCGACGCTTTCGAGCCAGGCGACCACCGCGCCGTTCGGGCGGGGGCGGCGCAGTTCGGAGACGACATTCGTGTCGAGAAGATACATGTCGCTCAGGATGCCGTTGCCGCTCGCCTGCGCGCTTTGCCGCGCGACGGCAGTTCGATCTCGGCGCGGCCGTCGTCGGAGAGCAGCAGTGCCTTGAGGGACGGCCGCGCCGCCGCGCACAGCCGCCTCCATTCGGCGATGGGCACGAGGACGGCGGTTTCCGCGCCGCGCCGCGTGACGACCTGCGGCCCTTCGCTCACGCAGGCATCCAGCAGTTCGCTGAAGTGGGCTTTCGCATCCTGTACCGGCCAAGGGTTCATAATATGGTCCAAGCTGACTAGTTTGATGACTAGTTAGTATAGTGGCTGATCGCATCCCACGCAATCAGCCGTTCTTGTTGGATCAGGAATTCCTGATATATAATCCGACAAAATTACTCAAGTAAGGTCGCGGTGGGATAATCGCGGCCTTGTTCTCAACGATTTCAGCCGAGGCTCCGATGTCCATCTCCGAACTCCAGGTCCAGACCGCTCTGAAGGAAATCACCGACCCGAACACCGGCAAGGATTTCGTCAGCACGCGTTCCGCCAGGAACATCAAGGTCGACGGCTCGGACATTTCCCTCGACATCGAACTGGGCTATCCGGCGAAGAGCCAGATCGACGCCATCCGCAAGGCGGTCATCGACAAGCTGAAGGCGATTCCGGGCTCCGGCAACGTCTCCGCCAACGTCTACAGCAGGATCGTCTCGCACAGCGTGCAGCGCGGCGTCAAGCTGATCCCGCACGTGAAGAACATCATCGCCGTCGCCTCCGGCAAGGGCGGCGTCGGCAAGTCCACCACGGCGGTGAACCTGGCCCTCGCCCTGGCCGCCGAGGGCGCCAACGTGGCGCTGCTGGATGCCGACATCTACGGCCCGTCGCAGCCGCAGATGCTCGGCATCACCGACAAGCCCGAGTCGCGCGACGGCAAGACGCTCGAGCCGATGGAGGCCTACGGCCTGCAGGCCATGTCGATCGGCTTTCTCATCGACGTCGAGACGCCGATGGTCTGGCGCGGCCCGATGGTGACGCAGGCGCTGCAGCAGTTGCTCAACGACACGCAGTGGCGGGACGTGGACTATCTGGTCATCGACCTGCCGCCGGGCACCGGCGACATCCAGCTCACCCTGGCGCAGCAGGTGCCGGTGACCGGCGCTGTGATCGTCACCACGCCGCAGGACATCGCGCTGCTCGACGCGCGCAAGGGCCTCAAGATGTTCGAGAAGGTCGGCATCCCCATCCTCGGCATCGTCGAGAACATGAGCATCCACATCTGCTCGAAGTGCGGCCACGAGGAGCACATCTTCGGCTCGGGCGGCGGCGAGAAGATGTGCCAGGACTACGAGGTCGAGTTCCTCGGCGCCCTGCCGCTCGACATCCAGATCCGCGAGCAGACCGATTCCGGCAAACCGACCGTGGCGGCCGACCCGGACGGCCGCGTCGCCGAGATCTACCGCGGCATCGCCCGCCGTGTCGCCGTGAAGATCGCCGACAAGGCCAGGGACATGACGGCGAAGTTCCCCAACATCGTCATCCAGAACACCTGAGAAAAGTCAGTCCTCCCGGCACGGCGGGGAGCGCGGCTTACTTGATCAGATATCCCTGGATCAGGTCCTCGCCGAGCCGCTCGACGTAGATCTCGGTGTCGGCGAATATGCCACGCATGCTTTCCCACGAGGGGTTGCGCTCGAGCGCTGCCTGAAGCACACCGAAGATCGGCCGGCCGTCCAGATCCTTGGCGCTCGCGGTGTCGAAGCCCGTCATGGCCATGGGCAGCAGCCCGCTCGCCAGGCTGATCCCCTGCTTGTCCACGAGGCCGAGAAACAGCCGGCGCTTGCGGAAGCGCTCATCCATGGCATTGATCGCCTCGATCAGCTTGTCCTTGCCGTTCGCCGTCGCGAAAGCCTTCGCCGCCTGCACCAGCGCGACGACATCCTCCTTCGTCGGCGCGGACCTGGGCGTCCAGGTCCGCCCGCCCGCCGGTTCCGCCGCCTGGGGATGCCGTGCGAAGAAGGCCTCGGCGGCCTGCTCGGCCTGGCTGGTGGCGACGGCGTTGTTGCCGATCGAGGCGCCGCAGCAGAACTTCGGTTTATTCACATTGCGGTAGGCGGCGGCACAGCCGGACGCAACATTCAAATGGGTGATCCTTTGCGCCGTGTCACCGAAGCTGACTTTCCGGCACAAGCCACTTCTGGCATAAATGGGTGTAAATGGGTGTAGTATTGGCTCATGCTGCGAACCGACACTATCCAAATCACTCCGGAGATCCTCAGTCTGATCGCCCGGATCGACGAGTTCAAGGGCGCCTGGCGCGCCCTCGGCACGCTCGCGCCCGACCGTCTGTCGGCACTGCTGCGCGTGGCCGCCATCGAGAGCATCGGTTCCTCCACACGCATCGAGGGCAGCAAGCTCAGCGACCGGGAAGTGGAGCGGCTGCTGTCGAATCTGGAGATCAAGTCCTTCGCCACCCGCGACGAACAGGAAGTGGCCGGTTACGCCGAGTTGATGGAACTGGTGTTCTCGTCCTGGCGCGACATCCCGTTCACCGAGAACTACATCAAGCAGCTGCACCAGATACTGCTGCGCCACAGCGAGAAGGACGTCCGTCATCGCGGCCACTACAAGACCCAGCCGAACAGCGTTGCCGCCTTCGACGAGACCGGCGCGCGGATCGGCATCGTATTCCAGACCGCCACGCCGTTCAACACGCCGCGGCTGATGACGGAACTGGTGGCCTGGGCGAACCGGGAACGCGAAGCGGATCGGCTGCATCCGCTGCTGGTCATTACCCTGTGCGTCGTCGTGTTTCTGGAGATCCACCCATTCCAGGACGGCAACGGCCGGCTTTCCCGCGTGCTGACTATGCTCCTGCTCCTGCAAGCCGGCTACGCCTATGTGCCATACAGTTCGCTGGAAAACGTGATCGAGCAGAACAAGGAGGCCTACTACCTGGCGCTGCGCCAGACGCAGGGCATGATCCGCACTGACGCGCCGAACTGGCAGCCGTGGTTGGAATTCTTCCTCCGCTCGCTGGCCGAACAGGTCGCGCGCCTTGCCCGGAAAATCGAGCGCGAGAAGGTCGTGCTGGCCGCCATGCCCGAGCTGCAGCTTCGCATCGTGGAATTCGCCCGCGAGCACGGCCGCGTCACCATCGGCGAGACCATCAAGCTCACCGGCGCCAGCCGCAATACGCTGAAACAGCACTTTCGTGCCCTGGTAGAACGCGGCGTGCTGAATCGGCATGGCAGTGGTCGCGGGGTGTGGTACGAGTTGCGCTGACGCGAGAGTGAAAACCTGTTGGGAGAAGTCAGTCGCCGCAGCGCGGCGTCCGACTCTATTGACCCACCCCCGAAAGAGCGGATAATTCGCTCTTTCTTTTTTCCGGTGTCGCAATGAGCATCAAGTCAGACAAGTGGATCCGCCGTATGGCGCAGGAGCACGGCATGATCGAGCCCTTCGAGCCCGGCCAGGTGCGCGAGGTCGACGGCCGCAAGATCGTTTCCTACGGCACCTCGAGCTACGGCTACGACATCCGCTGCTCGAACGAATTCAAGCTTTTCACCGACATCAACTGCACCATCGTCGACCCGAAGAACTTCGACCCGAATTCCTTCGTCGAGATCAAGAACGACTTCTGCATCATCCCGCCCAATTCCTTCGCCCTGGCGCGCACGGTCGAGCACTTCCGCATCCCGAGGAACGTGCTGACGGTCTGCCTCGGCAAGAGCACCTATGCCCGCTGCGGCATCATCGTCAACGTCACGCCCTTCGAGCCGGAGTGGGAGGGCTACGTCACCCTGGAGTTTTCCAACACCACGCCGCTGCCGGCGAAGATCTACGCCAACGAGGGCGTTGCCCAGGTGCTGTTCTTCGAGTCCGACGAGACCTGCGAGACCTCCTACAAGGACCGCGGCGGCAAGTACCAGGGGCAGGTCGGCGTTACACTACCTAAAATTTAGTTGCCAGTTGCCGGTTCCCAGTTGCCGGCAACGGCAGGGAACATACGACTGGCAACTGACAACAGGCAACCGGGAACTGATCTATGCGTTTCCACTTCCCCATCATCATCATCGACGAGGACTTCCGCTCGGAGAATGCCTCCGGCCTTGGCATCCGCCGCCTGGCGGAGGCGATCGAAGCCGAGGGCATGGAAGTGCTCGGCGTCACCAGCTACGGCGATCTCGCCTCCTTTGCCCAGCAGCAGAGCCGCGCCTCGGCCTTCATCCTCTCAGTCGACGACGAGGAGCTGGCCAACGAGGAGGAGGAGACCATCGCCGAGCTGCGCGCCTTCGTCTCCGAGATCCGCTTCCGCAACGCCGAGATCCCGATCTTCCTGCACGGCGAGACGCGCACCAGCCGCCACATCCCGAACGACGTGCTGCGCGAGCTGCACGGCTTCATCCACATGTTCGAGGACACGCCGGAATTCATCGCACGCTACGTGGTGCGCGAGGCCAAGGCCTATCTGGACGCGCTGCCGCCGCCCTTCTTCCGCGCGCTGACCCACTACGCCGCCGACGGCTCCTACTCCTGGCACTGCCCCGGACACTCGGGCGGGGTGGCGTTCCTCAAGAGCCCGGTGGGCCAGATGTTCCACCAGTTCTTCGGCGAGAACCTGCTGCGCGCCGACGTCTGCAATGCGGTGGAGGAACTCGGCCAGCTGCTCGACCACACCGGGCCGGTGGCCGCCTCGGAGCGCAACGCCGCGCGCATCTTCAACGCCGACCACCTGTTCTTCGTCACCAACGGCACGTCGACCTCGAACAAGATCGTCTGGCATTCGACGGTGGCGCCGGGCGACATCGTCGTCGTCGACCGCAACTGCCACAAGTCGGTGCTCCACTCGATCATCATGACCGGGGCGATCCCCGTCTTCCTCATGCCGACGCGCAACAACTTCGGCATCATCGGGCCGATCCCGAAGGAGGAGTTCCGCTGGAAGAACATCCAGAAGAAGATCGCCGCCCATCCCTTCGCCTCCAAGGTGAAGGGCAAACCGCGCGTGCTCACCATCACCCAGTCGACCTACGACGGCATCCTCTACAACGTCGAAGAGATCAAGGAGATGCTCGACGGCAGGATCGACACCCTGCATTTCGACGAGGCCTGGCTGCCGCACGCCGCCTTCCACGACTTCTACGGCGACTACCACGCCATCGGCGCCGACCGGCCGCGCTGCAAGGAGTCGATGGTGTTTTCGACCCAGTCGACGCACAAGCTGCTCGCCGGCCTCTCGCAGGCTTCGCAGATCCTGGTGCAGGACTCTGAGACGCGCCGCCTCGACCGCGATGTCTTCAACGAGGCGTATCTCATGCACACCTCGACCTCGCCGCAGTACGCCATCATCGCCTCTTGCGACGTGGCGGCGGCAATGATGGAGGAGCCGGGCGGCACGGCCCTGGTGGAGGAATCCATCGCCGAGGCGCTGGATTTCCGCCGCGCCATGCGCAAGGTCGACAAGGAGTGGGGTGCCGACTGGTGGTTCAAGGTGTGGGGGCCGGATGACCTCTCCGAAGAAGGCATCGAGGAGCGCGACGCCTGGATGCTCAAGCCCGGTGCGCGCTGGCACGGCTTCGGCAAACTGGCGAAGGGTTTCAACCTGCTCGACCCGATCAAGGCGACGGTGATCACGCCGGGTTTGGACGTCGATGGCGACTTCGACGAATGGGGCATCCCGGCCGCCATCGTCACCAAGTATCTCGCCGAGCATGGCGTCATCGTCGAGAAGTGCGGCCTCTACTCCTTCTTCATCATGTTCACCATCGGCATCACCAAGGGCCGCTGGAACACCATGGTGACCGAGCTGCAGCAGTTCAAGGACGACTACGACAAGAACCAGCCGCTGTGGAAGGTACTGCCGGAGTTCTGCCAGAAGCATCCGCGCTACGAGCGCGTCGGCCTGCGCGACCTGTGCCAGCAGATCCACGACGTCTATAAGTCCAAGGACGTGGCACGCCTGACCACCGAGATGTATCTCTCCGACATGGTGCCGGCCATGCCCCCTGCCGAGGCCTTCGCCAAGATGGCGCACCGCGAGATCGAGCGCGTCGAGATCGACCAGCTCGAGGGCCGTATCACCAGCGTGCTGCTCACGCCCTATCCGCCGGGTATCCCCCTGCTGATCCCGGGCGAGCGCTTCAACCGCACCATCGTCCGCTACCTGAAATTCGCGCGCGATTTCAACGAGCGCTTCCCGGGGTTCGAAACCGATATCCACGGACTGGTCAAGGACGATTCGGACGGCAAGGTGCGCTATTTCGTGGACTGCGTGTTCTAATCCGATGCTTCGCAACCCCGGCCGCCTGCGGGCGGCCTTTTCTTGCCAAGAGCCAAAACCTAAGATCATCTCTCAAGAAAATCCAATACACAGAGGGGGTGTTTCATTGATAGCCGGGCGGAAATCGGCTACGCTAACAAAGTTGAATACGACAATTCCTCCGCTTGGACTCGTCGCAAGGAGGGCCGGTGAATAACACAACAAGAAATCTCGCACGTATGGCGCTGATCGCCGCGGGGCTGCTGTTCGCCAGCGGCATGGCGCGCGCCGATGCGGTGACCGACAACGCGCGCGCCTTGCTCGACAAGGGCGATGCGAAGGCCGCCTATGCGCTGCTCGAGCCGCTGGAATCGCAACGCGCCGGCAACCCGGATTACGACTTCCTGCTCGGCCTCGCCGCGATCGAGATCGGCAAGCATACGAATGCCGTGTTCGCCTTCGAGCGCGTACTGGCCGTCGATCCGAATCACGTCCGCGCTCGTGCGGAGATCGCCCGCGCCTATCTTGCCCTGGGTGAAACGAAGACCGCCAAGCAGGAATTCGAATCCGTCCAGAAGCAGGGCGTGCCGCCGGAAGCGGCCGCCACCATCGACCGCCTCATTTCGGCGGTCGAGCGATCGAGGATGATGGCCGCACCACCGTACGCGGCTACGCCGAAGCCACCATCGGCCACGACACCAACGTCAACAGCGCAACTTCCGCCAGCGGCATTTCCGTGCCCGCGTTCGGCGGGCCGGTCTTGATGCTGACCTCCGCCAGCCGTCAGCAGAGCGACGCATTTTCATCGGTCGGGGCCGGCATCGGCGTGCGCCATCCCCTTAGCAAGGAGTGGGCGTTCATTGCCGGGCTCAATGGCAACAAACGGATGAACAACAAGCATGAAGACACCTTCGACGCCGGGCAGGTGGATGGTCATGCGGGCTTCGTGCGCACCTACGGCAAGGACGATTTCAGCGCCGTGCTGCAATACAACCAGATGTGGGTGGACAACGATCGCTACCGCGAGGCGGCCGGCTTCACCACGCAATGGCAGCACAACTACGATGCGCGCAACCAGTCCAGCTTCTACGTGCAGTACGCCAATCTGCGCTATCCGTCCGATGACTTGCGCAATGCCGACCGCATCGTCTTCGGCGCCAACTTTGCGCACGCCCGGCCTGGTCTCAAGACGGTGTATTACGGTGGCGTCTATCTTGGCGAGGAGGTGGTCAAGGACGACACCGTTCCCCACCTCGGCCATGTCCTGTCCGGTATTCGTTTGGGGGCGCAGCACGAGCTTCATCGCGTCGTCAAGGCATTTGTCAACCTTGGCTACGAGCACCGGCGCTATAGCGGCGAGCATCCCTTGCTGCTGCGCGTGCGCGAGGACGACCAGTGGAACCTGATTGTCGGAATGGTCTGGAACCCGGCGAAGCACTGGGTCGTGACGCCGCAATTCCAGTACGCCGACAACCGCTCGAATCTCGAGATCAACCGTTTCCGGCGCGAGCTCGTCTCAGTCACCGTGCGCCGGGAGTTCTGAGCAGGAGGCATCATGCCTATCGAATTCAAGATGAAATCCAGTGCCGCCCTGATGGCGGCGCTGGCGGCGGCATTCCCCCTTGCCGGCCAGGCCGCCGGCGCCGCTCGGGTCGATTTCGCCGTCGGCGACGTCAAGGCGCTTTCGCCCGACGGCCGCAGCCGGACCCTCGGCAAGGGCGCCGAGATCGAGAACGGCGAAACGGTGGATACGGGCAGCGGCCGCACGCAGTTGCGCTTCAGCGACGGGGCCATGGTCTCGCTGCAGCCGCAGACGCAGTTTCGCATCGACGCCTACGAATTCAAGGGCGCGGCGGACGGCAGCGAGAAGGGTTTTTTCAGCCTGCTCAAGGGCGCCATGCGCACCATCACCGGCGCCATCGGCAAGGCGGATCGCAAGGCCTATCGACTCGACACCGCGGTGGCCACCATCGGCATCCGCGGCACCGAGTACGCGGTGGCCTACGGCAGGAGCATCACGGTGACGACCGGCTCCGGCCTGATCGAGGTCTGCAACAATGCCGGCTGCCTTCTCGTGGAGGCCGGGCAGTCGGCCTATGTGCTGGACGCCAACACGCCGCCCAACTTCACGAAAAGGAATGCGCTGGCTCCGTTGACGCAACCGCAAGGTCCGCTTGCCCCGGGATTCAGCGCAGGCGACAGCCCGGGCGCACTTCAAGCCCCGCAGCATCAAGCCCCGCAGCAGCGCATCAATCAGGGGGGCTACCGACTGAATTACTAGGGCCTGCTCAGATCCGTTCGTAGACAGCGAAATCGTACGGCAGGCCGTCCTCGCCGCACCGCTTTTCCCGCGAGGTTTCTTTCCACGCTGTTCGCGCAAAGTCCGGAAAGCGGGCATCCCCCATGAAATCGCGATGCAGTTCGGTGAGATAAATGCGCTGCGCCAGGGGCAGCGCCTCGGCATAGATCTGCGCCCCGCCGATGACGAACACCTCGTCGCTGCTGCCGGCGCAGGCGTCAAGCGCGGCTTCGAGCGAGCCCAGCACTTCGCATCCATCGACGCGATAGCCGGCATTGCGCGTGACGACCAGGTTGCGCCGCCCCGGCAGCGGCCGCCCGATCGACTCGAAGGTCTTGCGCCCCATGATCACGGGGTGCCCCAGCGTCAGCGCCTTGAAGCGCTTCAGGTCCTCGGGCAGCCGCCAGGGCAGGGCATTGTCGGCTCCGATGACGCCGTTGGCGGCGACGGCGGCGATCAGGGAGAGGCGCGGCTTGCGGTCGTCGGGCATGGGGGTGCTATCGTAAAAACGTGATCGCCGGATTATAGCGAGTGAGCCGTCTCTACCCTAAATCATTCCTGCGGCTGATCCTGATCGGGTTCGGCCTGGTGGCGCTGCCGCTCGTCTTCGCGCTCGGCAACGCGGCCTACAACGTGCAGCACATCGCCGAGCAGAGCGAGCGGGCGGTGCGCGAGGCGGCGGTGGCGACGCGCGCCAGCCGCGAGATGCTGGAGGCGCTGACGGGCATGGAGCGCGCGCTGCGCCAGCATCTCGTCGTGCGGGACCGCGTGCTGATGGAGGATTATCGCCGGCTGCACGGCGAGTTCGTGCGGGCGGCCCGGGAATACGCGCGCCTCTCGCTGGACGAAAACGAGCGCAGCCGCCTGATCGACGTGCTGGCGCGCGAGAAGAGAATGCTGTCCGCCCTGGATGAAGGCGCGGCGGTCACGGCGGACGAGTTCGTCGCCATCGCCGAGCGGGCGAGGATCGTGCTGGTCGCCAGCGGCCGCCTCATCGACAGCGAGATCGAGCGCCTGCGCACCACGGCGCTCGAGGCGCGCAACATGCTGGTCTGGCAGTTGCTGGCGGCGATTCCCGTCGCGCTCGGCATCGCCGTGTGGTTCCGCTCGGTCATCTCGTCCCAGTTGCAGCAGTTCGACCGCGCCATCCGCGCCATCGGGCGGGCCGAGTATTCCGACGGGGTGACGGTCGCGGGGCCGCAGGATCTCGCCTACCTGGGCCGCCGCCTCGACTGGCTCAGGCGTCGCCTGGCCGAGCTCGAGGAGCAGAAGAACCGCTTCCTGCGGCACGTCTCGCATGACCTGAAGACGCCGCTGACGGCGATACGGGAAGGCGCGCAGCTGCTGAGCGAAGGCGTGCCGGGGCCGCTCAACGACCAGCAGAAGACCATCATCGAGATCCTCAACCAGAACAGCCGCCGCCTGCAGCAGTTGATCGAGGAGCTGATCAATTACCAGCAGGCCGGTTTCGCCGTCAGCAGCATCGATCCCCAGCCGGTCGCGCTCGACGTGGTGTGCACCCAGGTGCTGCGCACGCACCGCCTGGTGGCCGCCGCGCGCGCCATCCGCTTCGAGCGCAGCCTGCATCCGGTACTGGTCGAAGGCGATGCCGACAAGCTGCGCGTGGTGGTGGACAATCTCATCACCAACGCCATCAAGTTCTCCCCGCGCGAAGGCGTGGTGCACGTCTCGCTCGGCAAGAGCGACGGCCATGCCCTGCTCGACGTGACCGACGACGGCCCCGGTGTGGCGGCCGAGGAAGCGGAGCACATCTTCGAGCCCTTTTTCCGCGGCACGCGGGCGCGGCGCGGCACGGTCAAGGGCAGCGGCCTCGGCCTGGCCATCGCCAAGGAATACGCGTTGGCGCACCGTGGCAAAATAGAGGTTGTCAAGGAAGGCAGGGGTGGGCATTTCCGCGTCACCCTGCCGATGCATTGGGAAAAACGCGATTGATGCCGGTACGTTTGCTGGTCTTCGCCGCTGCGTGCGCGATGGCGGGCTGCGCCCTGTTTCCGGGGCTGACGACCGAAGCCGAGCCAGTCTCGACAGCCGCCGCCGAAGCGCAGTTCGTGGCGTTGCTGCAGAAGCTGGTGGCCGAACGCCAGCGCGAGCAGAAGCGCGCCGACGAACTGCAACAGAAGCTGGATTCCATGGCCAATATCGAGCGCAGGATGCGCGAAAGACAAAGCAAGCCGAAATGAGTGGAAGCAAAGCGCGAATTCTCCTGGTGGACGACGACCGGGATCTGCTCAAGCTGATTTCCCTGCGCCTGAGCGCGGCCGGGTACGAAGTGCAGACGGTGGAGAGCGGCGAGCAGGCCCTGGCCCAACTCGCCGTGGCGCGCCCGGGCCTGGTCGTCACCGACCTGCGCATGGAAGGCATGGACGGCATGGCGCTGTTCGACCGCATCCATGCCACCATGCCGACCCTGCCGGTCATCATCCTGACCGCCCATGGGACGATTCCCGATGCGGTGACGGCGACCCAGCGCGGCGTGTTCAGCTTTCTCACCAAACCCTTCGACGGGCAGGACCTGCTGGCGCAGGTCGAACAGGCGCTCAAGTTCTCCGGCGGCGGCGAGACGATGGGCGAGCCCGAAACCTGGCGTGCCTCGATCGTCACGCGCAGCCAGCGCATGGAGGAGGTGTTGCGGCAGACCAAGCTCGTCGCCGGCTCCGACGCCAGCGTGCTCATCGTCGGCGATTCGGGCAGCGGCAAGGAGCTGCTGGCCCAGGCCATCCACCTCGCCAGCACGCGCGCCAAGGGCCCGTTCATGGCCATCAACTGCGCCGCCATTCCGGAACACCTCCTCGAAAGCGAACTCTTCGGCCATGCCAAGGGCGCATTCTCGGGCGCCATCTACGCGCATCGCGGCCTGTTCCAGGCGGCGCAGGGTGGCACGCTCTTCCTCGACGAGATCGGCGACATGCCGCTCGCCCTGCAGGCCAAGCTGCTGCGCGCGCTGCAGGACCGCAGCGTGCGCCCGGTCGGTTCGACCGAGATGGTGCCCATCGACGTGCGCGTCATCTCCGCCACGCATCGCGACCTGTCCGAGAGCATCCGCGGCGGCGCTTTCCGGCCGGACCTCTACTACCGCCTCAACGTGGTCTCGCTCGCCCTGCCGCCTCTCACCGAGCGGCGCGAGGACATCCCGCTGCTGTGCGCGCACTTCGTCGAGGAACTGGCCGCCCGCTACGCCAAGCCGGCGCGCACCTTCGCGCCCGAGGCGATGGAACTGCTGGTGAACGCCTCCTGGCCCGGCAACGTGCGCCAGCTGCTCAACGTCGTCGAACAGACCGTCGCCCTGTCCACCTCGCCGGTGGTGCCGGCCTCGCTGGTGCAGCAGGCCTTGCGCGACGACAACACCATGATGGTCTCGCTCGACGAGGCGCGGCGCACTTTCGAGCACGACTATCTGGTCAGGCTCCTGCGCACCACCGAGGGCAACGTGACCCAGGCGGCGCGCATGGCGCAGCGCAACCGCACGGAGTTCTACAAGCTGCTGCAACGGCACAACCTGAGCCCGGCGCTGTTCAAGACGGAAAAGGCCTAGGGCGTGTTCTCAATGATTCCGTCGCACCGACGGAATCATTGAGAACACGCCCTAGCTGTCCTTGCTGTCGTCAAGGGACGACAAGCAACAATTCATCTCTTACAAGAAGTTAGCGTTGCGGTGTGGCGTGCCTGTCGCTGCCGCCCGACGCTTGCGCATCGTTCCGGCACCGTCCCATAGACACTGACTTTTCCAACCGCTTGTTCCTGAAAAGAAAATGCAATCTGGCACATGGCTTGCATAGAGGATGGCGTGACTGGCTGCAACACCCACGATTTACGAATGCCGGCCGCCCAAAGACAGGATGCCTCTACCTTCGGGGATCGGTCCTGGGCCAACCGATTGCGCCCTGTCTGTGCCGGCTCTTTTTTTCGCAGAGGTGACGACATGGAACGCCTGATGCACGAAGCCAGGGAAACCCTGACGGCTGCGATGATCGTCGCCTGCCTCGCCGCCGGCATCGGCGGGGCGGTCGTCTACACGCTGGGGTCGGACGGCTGGCTGACCGGCATGGTGCGCGATGTGCTGCAGGACCCGAACCTGGCGGCGCTTGCATCCCTCGCGGCCGTGATCGTCTCGATTGCGGTCGCCAAGCGCATCCTCGACCGCGACTTCAATTCCAGCCTGAACAATCTCCTCGTCGGCGCCGTCGGCCTGGGCGGATTCGTCATCCTGCTCCAGGGCGTGCGGGCCGTTCTCGGCTAGCTGTGATGGCCCAATAGGTTGTTTCTGTTCATTCGGACTGAGTCTGAGAGACTTGGAGGTGCGAACCGACCAACTACTCTCAGGAGATCAGCCGAATGAACATGCATAAGAATGCCCGACTCACTTTT
>Ga0194119_10000111_pt1 | contig 153970 bp, 138 predicted proteins | sample TA2MahC100mmetaG_FD_148620 | JGI IMG/M metagenome (GOLD analysis project Ga0194119, IMG submission 148620) | Freshwater microbial communities from Lake Tanganyika, Tanzania - TA2015018 Mahale Deep Cast 100m | ecosystem: Environmental > Aquatic > Freshwater > Lake | place: Tanzania: Lake...
GTGACCGCTCCCTGGGAATCGGTGGCGGTGACCACGAAGGTCACCTTCGTGGCCTTACCCACCTGATTGGGGCCGAGGAAACTCACGTACCAAACGTCGCCGTCTGGAGACGCAGTCCACGGGTTTCCATTGGCTGTCAACGTGAGCGACTCCACGTCGGTGTCGTCGGAGGCCGTGAGTGCCAGCGACAAGCCAGAGGCCGACCATGAACAACTCTGCCTTGACACCGTGGGCGGTGGATTGCCGACCGTGGGCGGCGGTGCAACCGACACCGGCGGCGCCACCGACACCGGCGGCGCCACCGAGACCGGCGGCGCAACCGACTCAGAAGGGGACGACTTCAGGAATTGCCGCGCGATCTCAAAGCTCGGTCCGGCGCACTCAGAAAGGCCGGGAATAGAGGCCAGATCGACCGAACCAACCTCGTCGACGAACCGAAGGTCGAGAGTAGGAATGCCAGTGGCGTCAGGTCGCAGTTTCGTCGCCGACGACGATCCCGTGTTTCGATACCAGACGCCGTCGGTTCCCAGGAAAATCTGTCCGCTTACCGACTCGAAAATGGCGGCCCCGGGACACGCAGGCTGGTAACACGACTCCACCCATGATGGAACGGTGGAGATGTCGACCACCGACTCGTCGAGTGACCCGTCGAATCCATAGGCGAACCACGGACCCCCGAGGTTCTGTAGCTGGTAAACCGCCTCGGAGTCACTGAAGTTGTCGGATACCGCCACCATCCCGTTGGGCCAATACAGGTCACCGATCAACACGGGCGGCAGCAACTGCGGACAGACCGGTGCGGGTAGACACGGTTCGTACGGTGGCGCCTGCAGTGACACCGTGTCGATCATGGAGTCCCCGACGGCGCGACCCCAACCGACAATGTCAAACACATCCACGAACCTCACCCAATCGACCCCGGGCCAGCTCTCGAGAGTGGTTCGTGTGCCGATAGGGGCATTGGTGGCATCGACCGGACATTCGTCGTCGATTTCGGGAATTCGATCGCCGTACTCGCAACGGTCGTAGCCCTCGATCGTTCGAATGTCGTCCACAGCCATGATCGGAGCGATGAACGTGGACCACATCGTGCCGTCGAAGACCCACCAGCGACCCATTGCATCGTGGAACGTGTCACCAGGTTGGGGATTGTCGGCATCGGGGCAGGCGGTGGGATCACAGAGGTCGTAGTTCGTCGCCGCGACCTGCACATCGTTCGGATCGGCTGGGGCCACTGACTTCGATCCATCGCCCTGTGAAAGGTCCGGATCGATGCGAACCGACTTCACCGAACCATCATCGATCGGCTCGGGATTCTCAGGATTTCCGTCCGGTCCGATGATCACGCTCGGGGTCGGCTCCTCGACGTCGGTGTTCGCACACGGGTTACCGCACTCCTCGGCAAAGTTGGGAAGGAGGAGAGTCGATTCGAACTCGGTTCCGTCGACCAGGTCGCGCCATCGGTCGCCAACCAACGACACGTACATCCGGCCATATTTGCTAACCCAGAACGTTCCGACTGCCACATCCGACACCGGAGGACACGGCGGCAGGCAGTCGTTCATCTCCAATAGCTGAGGTTGTGGCACTTCACCACCGTCTTCGGTCGGTGCTTGTCCCGGTACGGCCCAGCCGTACACCCAGAGACCACCGAAACCGAACGTCTCGTCGATTCCATCGGCGGCCGGATCACCGGGCACATCGGCGAAGATCAACACCATGCGAGGACTGCCTGCCCACGAAATCGTGGCTAGGTCTCCGGGCTGAGGTTGAGTGGGCGGGCACACCGGAACGTTGAGACAGCCAACGGCGTAGCCCGGGAGCGAGAAGGTCGGGAGCACGCCGTCGCGGAGGTCCGGCCCTCGCCACGCCGAATAGGTGATCGGTTCCTCGACGGTGTCGGGCAGAAGATCGGTCGGTCCGAGCGAGGTGTAGATGACGGTGAGGCCGTTCACAACTCCCTCGTACAGAGTGCCGGCGGGCGCGTCGAGAGCCGGGCAGTCGATCGGGGGATTGTCAGTCGACGGGCCCGGTCGGCAGGCATCGATACCCGGAAGATCGGCCGTAGGAACGGGGCCCTCGACACCGTTCGGAGTGTGGAGGTACCACCCGTCGTTCATCCAGTACCACTCGTCACCCTCCCACGAGCCAACGTAACGATCGAGTTGCTGCGGTTCGTCGGGCGGGCAGTCGAAGGTTCGCTCGGCCGGAGGAACGCAACGTTCCCACGGGTACCCGGGAATCTGGTCGACACCGAAGACCGCTCGTCCATTGGAGATCCACAACTCCTCACCATCTCGCATGCCGTTGAAGGTCCAGATCAAGCCGGTGTTGACATCGAGCCAGGTCTGACCAGTCGTGTAGAGCAAGGGAAGACAGTCGGAGAAGATGCTCGGCGGCACGTGGGGAGCACACGGGTCGTTCGGATCAGTACGCGGATAGTCGTAGGGATAGTCGTCGTCGTAATCACCGTAGGTGCGACCGTAATCATTCGGGAAGTCGTTGAGATCGTCGTTTCCGGCTCCGTCGTCGGGAGGGCAGGGGACGCAGGGCTCTTCCTCGTTCGGGTAGTCGTACGGGAAGTCGTACGGATACTCGTCGTACGGATAATCGTCGTACGGATCAGAGGAATCACCTGACTCATCCGGGTTGGGCCCGTTCGGGGACGGTGGATAGATGCCACCGGGCTCGCCAACCGGCTGGGTCGGAATCGAGTCGTCGACGACCACGCCGTCAGAGTCATCGACGCACGGGTCCTCCTGGGTCGACGGCGGCTGGTCCGGCTCGGGTGGAACCACCTCGAGCGGATTACCACACGCGCATCGGACCCGGGGTAAACCCTCGTCGTCGATGAGAACCGCCGTGCCCGCCTCGAGCACGGCCGGGTATCCGTAGGCCTGCCCGTCACGGAAGCCGTACATCGTCAATTCCACGTTCTGTTGCAAGAACACCGGGGTGAGACCACGCAGGAACGTCGCCACGTCCTCGTAGGCGACCCCCTGAATCCGAGCCCACTCTCGACCTCGATCCTCGTGGGTGGTGAGGAAAGCGATCATCTTCTCGACATCGCAGATCTGCTTGCCGGTGCCGCCGTAGGTCGGTCCCGAGTACAGACCAGCGGCATCCGGTCCAGCGGTGCCTTCTTGAAGGGTGGACTCGTCGATCTCGAGGACCGTCGATGCAAGCGAGGGGGCGAAGGAGTCGACGCCGACTGCGGCGGCCGGCTGGAAGAGGGGACGCGCAGCACCTTGATCCGACGGGGTGTCCGTCGAAGATCCGTCGTTTCCCCCGCTACAGGCGGCGGCGAAACCCCCAAAGGCCAGCAGGAGAGCAACGATTCGAACGGTGAGTCGAGGTGAGCGGTTCATGAGAATCCCTTCCGGTATTTGCGAGAGACGGCCTCTTCGCACACTGTGCAGAGAGTCTCTTCCCCGTCGCCTCGCATTTTTATCGATGTTTCCTTGGCCGCGGGTATCTTCCGGGACGGTTCGACCGGACCCCTGCTCTGGGCCCCTGGGCCCTTCCCACGTACCTTCCCCGGGTTGGCCGGACAGGTGACGGGCCCGCGATCAGACCCGGTCGCGGGGCTCGGATGAGTGAAAACGCTCCGCCCACGATCAACAAGAGTCCCGCCGTCGCAACAGCCGTCATCCTCGATCCGGTGACCGGGAGCCGCGGGGCGGCCGTCGCCAACACCCGTCGCACCGCCTCGAACGCCGGCTTCGGGGCGAAGTTCGTGTCAAACAGCAAAGGACGGGTGGGGGTGGGAAACGTGCCGAGCGAGTCCAGCCAGGTCGCTCCGTCCGTGAGCCCCCAGACGGTCACCTCGACGCAACCAGTGACGCGCAGACAGGTGCTCACGACTTTGGCGTACTCCGTCGCCTGCTTCTGAAAAGCGCTCGGGTCGTCGGGTGAGACCGGCACGTCGAGTTCCGTGATGGCCACTTCGAGACCGAGAGCGGTGAAGTCGGCCAACTGCTCGCCGAAGCGAACGGTGTCCAGTTGATCCCCGGGAAGGCGGTGGGTCTGAAGACCGACACCGTCGATGGGCACTCCGTCGGCGACGAGGCCGGCGACCAGCTCCAGCAACGCCTCGTGCTTACCTGGCACCCAGTCACTACCGTACTCGTTCAGCCAGAGTTCGGCGTCGGCGTCGAGGCTCCTCGCCAGTCTGAAGGCATCGGCGATCCACTCGGGACCCATGGTCCAGAACACGCTGCTCGAGGGACCCGTCCCGAACGTGGCCAACGGTTCATTGACCACATCCCAGCGATGGATGCGACCGGCAAAGTGATTCATCGTGGTCGTGATGTGCTCGTTGACCTTGGCTCGTAGGTCGACCGGGTTCGAGATCGCTCGCACCCATGCGGGGGTGTAAGTGTCCTGCGCCCACACCAGGGTGTGACCCCTCACGGACATGTCGTTGTCCGAGGCGTAGTTCACGATGGCGTCGGCGCCGGTGAAGTCCCAAGTACCGGCCGTCGACTGCGTGGCGTACCACTTGAGGGCGTTTTCCGGAGTGAGAGAGTTGAACTCGCGACCGAGGATCGATGCGAAAGCAGGGTTGGTGACCTCCGAGGGTTCGGCGGTCGAGCCGATCCGGAGGGAGTTGAGATCGGCGAGTTCTCGCAATGTGCAGGTGGCCGGCTTTCTCGGATTGCAAGCCGGTGACGCCCCGGCGCCGTCCACCGTCAGGAGCACCATCGCCACGCTCACCAGCAACAAAATCGCCACCCGGATCGGGTTGGTGCGCGATGACGGATAACTTCGCGACTTCATGCCGGGCCTCCCTACTCGACCGGAATTATCATGGCACAGTCGGATCGTTATCCGGGACAGGACCTCGTCGGCGCAGGAACCCAATCTCGGCTCGGCTGATACGACGACGCTGGACCCGATCCACGTCGTGTCGGGCCGACTGGGGCTCGAACACGTCTCGACGACGCTCGACGTGTACGCCGCGTACCTTCCGCTCGCGGATCGCGACGCCGCGTCGCGCATCGGTCAACTTCTTGCGACGAGCGTGATACGCGATCGACAGTCATGACGTCTTGCGCGCGTCGCGTGGGCGAAAACAAGCCCGAGGCCGACGCCGTACTTCTTCACTCCTCGGCCTCCCTTCGACACGACTCCGAGCAGTAACGACGACCACTTCCGTCCTCGCTCTTTACATACTGGTAGGGAGGGAAGTGCTCATCCACCGTTTTAGGGAAGAAGACCCGCTCTTGTTTGCCGCAATTGTCGCAAGTCTCTACATGACTCATGACGCCAACCGTAAACGAACTGATCGGAACACGTGGGTTTCAGTTGCGTGGGCGCGCCGGGACACATCTCGGACGCGCAGTAGGCGACAATAGGCGAGATTTCGCCAGTTATCCCCAGATGTCCACAACTTGACGTCTGAACATCGCACCACGTCAGAGACATAAACAGACGACGACAGTAGAGGCGACGCTGGGAATCGAACCCAGGTAGAGGGCTTTGCAGGCCCTTGCCTCAACCACTCGGCCACGTCGCCAACCGGAATGGCGAGCCACACCGGGACGCAAATCCTATCGCGCTGTCCACGAGTTTCGTCGAAGGTTCTGTCACCAACACTTCCCGTGCGAGACTAAAAACATGAACTCACGCCACCTACATCGTCTCACCGCCATCACCGTCGTCGGTCTGACGCTCATGTCATGTGGAGGCGAAGATTCGTCCACCGAGTCGACTCCGACAACCGAGGGAGCGATCTCCACCGAGGCACCCGCCGTCACCGAACCCGCTCCCGATACTTCGTCGACCCCCGACCCCGCCGAGCTCGCCAACTACTACGCCGCCGCCGGCCCGTATCCCGTCGGTGTCACCACTCTCGAGCTCGAGGCGGGCAACAAGGTGGAGATCTGGTACCCCGCTGTCGCGGGAACGATGGGCACCGATTTCTACGACGTTCGCGACTTCGTTCCCGACGCCATTCGAGCGCTCCTCACCGCCGACGTACCCGCCGTGTACGAGTACGACGCCGTTCGCGATGCCGCCATGGCTGACGGCACCTACCCCGTCGTACTTTTCAGCCACGGCTACAGCGGCATTCGTCTGCAGAGCACCTTCCTTACCGCGCACCTGGCGAGTTGGGGGATGGTCGTGGTCTCCCCCGACCATTGGTCGCGCGACCTCTTCCACGTACTCAGCGCCCCGGTGGGCGATCGACAGTCCAGCATCGTCGAACTGTTGGCGTCGCTCGATCTCATCAGCGCCGAAAACACCCTCAGCGGATCCATCTTCGAGGGTCGCATCGACAGCTCCCGTGTGGTCGCGGTCGGCCACTCGGCGGGTGGCGGCACCATCGTGGGTGCCGCCGCCGACGATCGCATCGACGGCTATGTCTCTCTGGCCTCCGGGGTGGGCATCTCCTCGGCGAGCACCACCACCGCTCCCCTGACCCTCCCGAACAAGCCCTCGTTCTTCATCGCCGGCGCCCTCGACGGGATCATCTCGGCTCAGACGTCCACCAAGCCGTCCTTCGAGGCCGTACCAGCCCCCAGTCGTCTCTGGATCATCGATGGTGTCGGCCACAACGGCTTCGATGACTTCTGCACCTTCGGCAACGGTTCGGGAATCATCGGCGTTGCGATCGCTTCCGGACTCGGTCCGCTTCTCGAGGCCCAACCCCAGTTGAAGACCCTCGGCGAGGACGGCTGCGTGCCACCGGCCCTCGACGTGAACCTCGGCTTCCCCATCATCAAGCACGCCGTGACCTCCCAAATCCGCTTCTGGTTCGGTGACGACGCCGAGGCCATCGGTATCGGCCCCGAGGTGGCGGACCAGTACGAGTTGGCCGTCGAAATCGTCGTGCGTGACTGACCGCTGTTGGTCTCGGCGTCCCGATGTGGGACACTGACCGCATGGGGAAATCGACGGTCATCAAGAACGGTCTCGTGATCGACGGCACCGGTTCACCGGGCCGCCCCGCCGATGTGCGCCTCGAGGACGGGCGCATCACGGACATCGGCGCGAATCTCGACGGTGACGCGGTCATCGACGCCTCGGGGCGCGTGGTGGCGCCGGGCTTCATCGACATCCACACCCACTACGACGCCCAAGTGTTCTGGGATCCGGCCCTCACACCGTCGTGCTTTCATGGCGTCACCACGGTGGTGGCGGGCAACTGTGGTTTCACCATCGCTCCCACCCGGGCCGCCGACCGCGACCTGATCGCGCGCACCATGGAAAAGGTCGAGGACATGGACCCGGCCACCCTCAACGCTGGCATCCCGTGGGAGTTCGAGACGTTCGGGGAATACCTCGACAGCATTCGCCGACGGGGATCATTGCTGAATTTCGCCGCGTACATCGGCCACACCGCCTTGCGCATCTTCGTGATGGGCGACGAGGCCGTGGGCCGCGTGGCCACCGACGACGAAGTGGCGCGCATGGCCGACATCGTCCGTCAGGCCATGAACGACGGGGCGGCCGGATTCGCCTCCAGTTTCGCCGTCACCCATCGGGGTGCCGACGGGCAACCGATTCCCAGCCGTTGGGCCGATCGCCGCGAGATCGATGCTCTGTGCACCGCCGTCGGCGACACCGGACGCGGCGTCATCGGTGTCAACGGCGGCGAGAACCTATCGCTGCCCGACTGTTACGAACTGCAGCCCCGCATCGGTGTTCCCATCACCTACACCGCATTGCTCACCACCTCGCAGGGCACGCACCTGAAGGCGGCCGAGATCCACCGAGCCGGCGTGGCGCGCGGCGTCGAGGTGTGGCCCCAGGTGTCGTGCCGCCCGCTCTCGTTCTCCCAGACCATGGTCGAGCCCTTCACCTTGAACATCAATCCGGTGTTCGCCGAACTCATGCCGTTGTCGATCGACCAACGGCGGGCGGCGTACCTCGATCCGGCGTGGCGCACCCGAGCCGTGGACTTCTGGGCCTCGGGCCAAGTGCTCAGCCCTCGTTGGGACGCCTTCGAGATCATGGAGGCACCGTCGTCGCCCCACGTGGTGGGTCGTCGCGTGGCGCCGTTGGCCGAAGAAATGGGTGTGTTGCCCTTCGACGCGCTCATGGATCTCACCCTGCGCGAGCCCGATCTGAAACTGCGAGTGAAGGCCCTCTTGGCCAACGACGACGTGGATGGCATCACCGCGTTGCTCAACACCGAGCAATGCACGTTGGGACTCAGCGACGCGGGTGCCCACGTGGGACAACTGTGCGACGCCGTGTTACCCACCGACCTGCTGGGCTCGTGGGTGCGCGAGCGTAAGGCGATCACCCTCGAACAGGCCATCAACAAACTCACCAAGGTTCAAGCCGACCTGTTCGGCTTCGCCGATCGTGGAGTGTTGCGACCCGGTGCCTTCGCCGACGTAGTGGTCTTCGACCCCGCCACCGTCTCGCCCGGACCGACCACTCGCGTGCGTGATTTTCCCGCCGACGGCGAGCGACTCACGGCCTCTCAGCCGACGGGAATGCACCATCTCTTCGTCAACGGTGTCGAGGTGGTGCGCGACGGTCGGATCCTCGACGAAGAGTTGCGGCCGGGGCACCTGGTCAGCCCGGTCGTGCGCGCCTAACGAATCGAATAGCGCACCGGAAGCGTCTTCAGACCGCCGACGAAGATCGTCTTGATCCACTTGGGCTCGCCCGCCAACTCGATGTGATCGAGGCGCGGTAACAATTCCTTGAAGAAGGCTTTCAGCTCCATGCGGGCCAGCATGGCGCCCAAGCAGTAGTGCACACCGAAGCCGAACGCGAGGTGCTTGTTCGGGGAGCGCCCGACATCGAACGTGAACGGATCCGTAAACGCGTCCTCGTCGCGGTTGCCCGACGGATACGAGAGCAGCACCGACTGCCCGGCACCGATGGTCTTACCCCGCAGTTGGTAGTCCTCGGTGGCGGTGCGCATGAAGTGCTTCACCGGTGTCACCCAGCGGATCATTTCGTCCACGGCGGTGTTCAGCAGACTCGGATCGTCCTTCAGTCGACGCATCTGCTCGGGATTCTCGATGAGAGCGTGCAATCCACCGGCCATGGCCGACGCCGTGGTGTCATGACCGGCGGTCGCCGTGATCACGTAGTAGCCGATGGTCTGCATCATGGTGAGTTCCTCACCGTTGATACGAGCGTTGGCCACCACCGACGCCATATCGCTGGTGGGGTTGGCGCGACGCTCCTCGGTCAGACGGCTGAAGTAGGTGAAGAAATCCTGGATCACGGCCAATATGTCGGTGGGGTCACCACCGCGCTGCATGTCCTCGTCGGCGGCACCGAACAACTCTTGGGTCAGTTTCAACATGCGCCCGTAATCGCTTTCCGGAAGGCCGAGAATCGACAAGATCACGTTGAGCGGCAGGAACATCGCGATGTCTCGGGCGAAATCACATGATCCGGCGAGGTCAGCCATCTTGTCCACGTAACGCTTGGCGTAGTCGGCGAGCAGACCGTCCAACTTGGCCAGGTTCTTGGGCAGGAACCATTCCTGGGTGACACCGCGCAGATCGCGGTGCTCAGGATCATCGACGTGGATGAGGGTTCGCAACAGCCCTCCTCCCTCGGCCGCCCGAGCATCATCTTCCATGGTGCCCAAGACTGGTCGGGGTTCGTTCAAGAAGATTTGGTTCTTGGCCTCGATCTCGAAGATATCGGCCGACTTCGTGATGGCCCAGAACGAGTTGAAACCGACGCCTTTGCTGTCGACCCAATGCACCGGGTCCTCGCGCCGCAACACCGCACACGCGCGATGGAAATACTCCTCGTCGGTGTAGGCCGTCGGGTCCACGAAGACGTAACCGGCCTCCTCGACGCTCGCTGGTGATCGACCCTTCATCGGATCCTCCTTCAGATCGACTCCATTGTGGCGCATCATCGGTCAGTCGAGCAGAATCCGGGATCTGCGCCGTCGCACGAAGGCCCTCCCCGCGAGGCTCGTCGTGTAGATTTCGGGTAGTCGTCAAAAACGGCCAAAGGGAAGACCATGAGCACCACGGAACGGGCGCCGACGGCCCACCCCGACATCGTCGCCACCCGGGATCCGGGCGCCCACATCTCCGAGGATCGCATCATGGTGCGCGGCCAGCGCGTCGGGCCCATCGTGCACCTGGCAACCGAGCGAGCGCGCCTGGCCACCCTGCAGTGGAGTCACTTCGAAGTCGAGCGCCTCGGAGCCACCATCGGTGCCATCCTCCACGGAGTGAACCTGTGCGGTCCCCTCGCCGAGGGGGTGATCGCCGAGATACGTCGTGCTCTGCACGAGTACAAGGTGATCTTCTTTCGCCGACAACCCCTCACCCCGGAACAGCACGTGGCCTTCGCACGGCGGTTCGGAGATCTCGAGATCCATCCGTTCATCCCGTCCAACACCGGCGCCCCCGAACTGGTTCGCTTCGAGAAGTCCTTCGACGTGAAGGGGTACGAGAACACCTGGCACCACGACGTCACGTGGCGCGAGACCCCGAGCATGGGTGCGGTGTTGCACGGGGTGCACGTACCCGAATCCGGTGGTGACACGCTGTTCTGCGATATGTACGCGGCCTACGAGGGTCTCACCGACGAGAACAAAGACTTCGTGGACTCCCACGACGCCGAGCACGATTTCATGCAGTCGTTCGGTCGCCAGGTGAGTCCCGACCAGAGGGCCGAGATGCGCGCGAAGTATCCCCTCGTCGTGCACCCACTGTCAGCGACTCATCCGGCCACCGGCCGTCGACACCTGTACGTGAATCCCATCTTCACCAGCCGCATCCTGGACGTCGATCACGACACGAGCGAGCGCAAACTGGCCGAACTCTGGAACGAGAGCGACAATGTCGAATACCAGTGTCGTTTTCATTGGGAGAAGGATTCGGTCGCCTTCTGGGACAACCGCGCCTGCCAGCACTACGCCAGCAGTGACTATTGGCCCGAGATCCGCATCATGGAGCGGGCCAGCATCAAGGGCGATCGTCCGAGCCGCTGAGTGCTCGGGGCACTGGCTAGGTTCGCCCCATGAGCGAACAGGGAAACGAACTCGATCCGGACCTGGACTTCACGGTCTCGCTCTCGGGTGGGCGAGGACCGGCGGGTCACCCCACCCGTGCCGAGGTTCGACTGCTGTCCCCCGACTTCTACGCCGACTTCGACCCGCTCACCACCTGGATGCGAGCCGAGGCTCCCCTGTATTGGGACGACGACACCGGTATCTGGGGCGCAGCCAGTCACGAGTTGGTGTCGATGATGAGCCGTGAATGGCACACGTTCTGTTCGGGCAAGGGTTCGCGACCCGAGAGTTCGGTCCCCTCGATGATCAATTTCGACGCACCCGAGCACACCAAGCGCCGCCGACTGGTGGGCGCCGGATTCACGCCACGTCGCGTGGCCGATCACGAGCCGTATCTTCGGCGCATCGTGAACGAACTCATCGACGGCGTCATCGACTCCGGCGAGTGCGACATCGTCCGCGACATCGCCACCCCCCTACCCATGCTGATGATCGGCGAGTTGATGGGGCTTCCCAGCGAGGACAACGAGAAGTTGCTGCACTGGTCCGATCTGTTCGCCACCGGGGGCGAGGAGATCCGCTCCGAGGTGGAGCGTGCCGTCATCGAGTGGAACGACTACATCATGCGCAAGGTGTACGAGCGACGAGGTGGGGACGGCCAGGATCTGGTGAGCCTGGTCGTGAACGCCGAGTGGGAAGGTGAACACCTCTCCGACATCGATGTCATGTTCGAGACCATGCTGGTTTTGGTGGGAGGCGACGAGACGACGCGACACGTCATCTCCGGTGGTGTGGCTGCGCTACTGCAACATCCCGAGCAAATGGACCGATTGCGTTCCGACTCGTCTTTGTTGCCCAGCGCGATCGAGGAGATGCTCCGTTGGAGCAGCCCCATTCGCAACATGAACCGGACGGCCACCCGCGACGTCGACGTGAACGGGTTGCGCATACGTGAGGGCGACCGCGTGCTCTTGTTGTACCCGTCGGCCAACCGTGACGAGAAGGTCTTCGACGACCCGTTCACCTTCGATGTGGGGCGCAGCCCCAACGATCACGTGGCCTTCGGGGCCTACGGTCGACATCACTGTCTCGGCGCCCCCTTGGCGCGCTTGGAGTTGCGCATCATGTTCGAAGAGTTGTTGCGGCGCCTCGACGACATTCGACTGGCCACCGACGACGTCGTGTGGCGACGGGGCAACTTCGTTCTGGGTCCGAACTCGGTGCCGGTGACCTTTCGCCCGCGCTGACGTTTCGCGTCAACTCGTGAGGCCTTTGCCCATGCGGTCGATACTGATCCGGGCCACCACCACGATGGAGTCCCCTCCTTTGACGCGACTCGGTACCGCGGGGATCTCGTCGACCCAACGCATCGTGAGATCGGCCCACGGGCGCCCGTCGCCCAAGATGGTTCCCTCCACCGCCAGACGCGCCGTCCGTGGGTCGGGCGCACCGTTTTGAGGAACCGCCGTCAACTCGAACACGACGTAACTGGCTCGCCCGATGGGCACGTGGGTCGTGGACGGCGTGGTGCCCATCACGATGGTGTACAACATGCCCGCTTCTTTGTGGACGTGTTTCTCCTTGAAGTCGCGACGGCTCTGCATCTCGATGAACGAGCGGCGGGTGGCGTACTTCACGATGCCCATGCGATCCCATTCGCCCGCGGCTCCCTGGGCCACCACGTCGCCGAAGAACATCACCTCGGCGCCGATCTGGTGCAAGACCTCGGTGGGGTTGTACAGATCGTCGGCCTGCTCCCCCGAGATACCCGTCGGAGCGGCGCCCTCGGTGCCCTCGACACCGCCGTAGTCCGCGGTCTCGCGATACTTCATGAAGTTCACCATGAACACCGGACCGTCGGCCTCGCGCTGCCGTGTGGACAGGTCGGTGGCGTACTCGACGTCGATGGTCCCGTAGCGCACCGCCGGAAACTAGCACGACCGAGCGCCTTCACTGGCTCGTGCGGTGACAGGACTTCGTGACAAGGAACCCGGCCCATGGGAGACTGTGCTCATGTCGAATGCTCTGGTTCTGGATTCCCTCCGACGACGCATGGCCGCCTTGTTCTCCTTGTACGAGGACGCGCTGGCCACCATGGATTCCTCGCACGTCAACCACTTCGAGCGCGAGGGCGTGTTGCCCATCGCCTTCTCGCTCTTCCACTACGCGAACATGCACGACGCCTCGTTCATGTTGCTCACCGGCACACCACCTCTCTGGAACGACGAATGGCAGGCTCGTGTCGGCGTGCACGTCAACGATCACGGCAAGCACAAAACCGTCGACGAGATGATTCATCAGCGAATCGGCGATCTCGGTGCGTTCACCGAGTACATGCGGGCCGTCTACTCGCGAACGTCGGACTGGCTGGCCACTCTGGATCCCGCCGACCTCGACCGAGTGGTCATCGCCCGTCCGTTCCCCGCGCAGATCGCCAGCACTTTCAGCGCCCGCGTGGCCGGCGAGCAGGGTCTCACGGTGCTCGACGGCATCGAATGTTGGTTGTACCAACACGGGCTTCGTCACATGGGCGAGATCGAGTTGGCCCGAGGCTTGGTGGGACTCGGCGGTATGACCAGTTGACCGCGTCAGAGCGGCGGCAGCAACACGTTCGGATTCAGGACACCATCGGGGTCGAGGGCTCGCTTGATGGCCCGCATGGCCGCGATCTCGTCCGCGGAACGCGTGAGATGCAACCACTCGCGTTTGGCCGTCCCCACACCGTGTTCGGCACTGATACTTCCGCGATGGGCGGCGACGCAGGTCAACACAGCCTCGTCGACGGCCTGTTCGGCTGACGCGCCGAGGACGTTCACGTGCAAGTTGCCGTCGGCCGCATGACCGAAGACGATGGTCTCCGCCGACCGAGCCACCGCGGTGACGGCCTCACCCACCGCTGCGACGAATCGCGGCAACGACTCGAGCGGCACCGTGACGTCGTACTTCAGCGGGGTTCCCAAGGTCGCGATGCTCGACGTGTGCTCGTCGCGCAAGCGCCACAGTGCCCGCCGTCGACTCGGTGACCCGGCCACCGCCACCAGCGAGCATCCCGCCAGCAGTCGGGCCAGGACCGCCTCCTGGTCCTGCGACGTGGACGATTCGATCAGCACGTACCACTCGGCCTCGAAGGGCACGGCTTCTCCGGTGACCCGCGACGTGAGCGACACGCCCCGTCGCGACATCAACTCGGCGGCGTCGATGGTGTCACTGGCGTGACACACCCGACCAACCACCGACATCGCATCGGCGACCGAAGCGCAGCCCACCAACACCGTCGTCACCGACGCATGGGCCGGAACCAATCGCAGCACCGCCCGCGTGACGACGCCCAACGTCCCCTCGCTACCGCACATCAGACCCCGCAGGTCGTAACCAGTGTTGTCCTTCAACAACCCGGCCATGGTGGACACGATCGACCCATCGGCCAACACCGCCTCCAATCCGAGCACCTGTGCGCGCGTGGGACCGTAACGCAGAACGTTCACACCTCCGGCATTCGTCGCGATCGTTCCACCGATCGTCGCACTCGCTCGCGCTCCGAAATCGACGGGGTATCGCAAGCCGACCGATGTCGCGGCGATCTGCACCGACTCCACGGTCGCGCCCGCCTCCACTTCGATGCGACGCGAGGCGGTGTCGGGAACGCCCACCTTGTTCAGGCGAGAGGTGCTCAGAACGACCTCGCCGCGAAGCGGAACACCTCCACCCACCAACCCGGTGTTGCCCCCTTGAGGGACCACGGATCGTCCATGGGCCCGCACGACGCGCAACACCTCGATCAGTTCGTGGATCGACCCCGGCCGTACCACCGTGTCGGTCACGCCCACGAAACGTCCGGTCCAATCCACGACGTGGGAGGTGCCCGCGCCGTCGAAGACGTGGTCCGAGCCAACCACCGCACGAATCTCGTCGACGAACACGAACGCACCGTAATGCCGGCACCGTGCCGACGCACCGTCACGATGACCTACTATCGAGAGTGGGGGGTGACAGCCATGGGGGGCACACCGTTGACCATGTCGCAGGTGGACGGCGCTTGGCTGTCGACGGCGCTCGGAGGGCGCGTCGACGACTTCTCGATCCGGATCATCGGATCAGGTGAGGGTTTCATGGGTCAATTGGGGCGCGTCTCGCTACGCGGGGAGGGAGTGCCCTCGTCGGTCATCGTGAAGTTGCCCACCGCGGATCCGGGTGGCCAGATGATCGGACAGATGATGCGGGTGTGGGAGCGCGAGCACCGCTTCTACACCGAGGTGGCCCACCGTGTGACGGGCGTCCGCTTGGCCCGTTGCTTGTACAGCACCGCCGAGCCCTACGCACTCATTCTCGAGGATTTGGCGCCCGCCACAGCCGGTGACCAAGTCGCCGGTCCCACGGCGTCGCAGGCTCGCACCGCCATCGACACCGCCGCCGCGCTGCACGCCCAATGGTTCGACCATCCCGACTTGCGCGGTCTCGCGTGGATGCCCGGCATCGATGATCCGATGTCGGCGTCGGTGGGCACCATGTTCCCCGTGGGTTGGCCCATGTTTCTCGAGCGGTACCGGGATTCCCTTCCCCCGCGCGTGTTGGGATGGTGCGAAACCTTCGCCCCGACGGTCGAGAAGTGGATATCCGGTTACAGCGACTGGCCCTGCACTCTCATTCACGGCGATTTTCGGCTCGACAACATGTTCTATTCCGCCGACGGCTCCATGACCCTCATCGACTGGCAGTTGTCGATGCGAGCCCCGAGCACCACCGACCTGGTGTACTTCCTCGGCACCAACCTGCCCACCGAGATGCGCCGGCAGATGCAGGACGAGTTGATCGACCGGTACTGTCGCGGGTTGCGGGAACGGGGTGTGCCCGACGAGTGGTCCGAACACGACCGCATCGTGCAGGGATACGCCGAGGGAGCCTTGTTCTATTGCACCTCTTTCGCCGCCAGTATCCTGACCCTCGACCCCGCCAACGAGCGCGGAGCGGCTCTCATGGACTCGCTGGTGCGTCGGGCCTTCTCGGCCGCCGACGACCTCGATGCCGGTTCGCGCATGGGACTCTGACGCACCCGTCCCCGCATCAATCGTCTGCGGCCACCCTCGTCCAACGAACATCGATCGTTGCTCGACCTTCCTCGCGACCGCGACGCTCGAACACCGTCTCGATACGCCAGACCGGGCGCTCGCCGATGGGCTCGGAGAATCGACCCGAATTCCCGATCGCGCTCGCGGCCCATCGCGCGTAGTCGGCGCTGTCGGTCGCCAACCGGAGCACACCACCCACCTTCAGTGGTCTGGTGAGAGCACCGATGAGATCGTCGCGCAAGAGCCGACGATTCCGGTGTCGCGCCTTGGGCCAGGGGTCAGGGAAGAAGACCCAAATCTCGTCGATGGAGCCAGGTGCCAATCGCCCGACGAACACCTGCGCGTCCCCCTCGACGACACGCACGTTCACCAACCCGTGCGCCTCGATACCGGCCAGGATGTTGGCGATGCCCCGAGTGTGCACGTCGATGGCCATCAGCGAATCGTTCCGGTGACCGCGCGCGTAGGACACCACCAGATCTCCCCGTCCACATCCGATTTCCAGGATCGTGGTGCTCGCGTCGCCGAACACCTCGCGCGGATGGAAACGATCTCCATCCTCATCGATGCTCCACCGATCGATCAGTCGTTGGTAGACGTCGTCCATCTCGGCGCCCAATCGGCGACGCCGCGGACGGAACGTCCGCACCAGTTGATTCTCCGAGTCGCCCCGCAGCACGACGTCACGGTAACGGCCGCGGGCGACTCCGGTAACCTTCGTCCGAGGAGGCCGACCGTGTCGATCCAACTGCAGGTGGTTCTGGCCGACTACGCGGTGACGCATGACGGCAAGATCATGATGGCCGGAGCAGGTTGGAGCGAGGTCGGCTCGGGCACCTTCGCCAGCGCCCTCGCGTTCATGGCCAAGGTCCCCTGGGACATGACCGGTCGTGACATCAGCCTTCGCGCCGACCTGGTCGACGAAGACGGTCGTGCGGTGACCATCAACGACAATCCCGTCGTGCTGCAGATCGGATTCCGGGTGGAGCGACCCGATGGCCTGCGCCCCGGCTCCGACATCGACCAGAATCTGGCGGTACAACTCCCGCAACTGTCGCTGTCGCCCGGGCGAGCCTACGAATGGCGAATCACCGTGGATGGCGAGCAACGTCGGGACTGGAACCGCGGATTCTTCGTGCGCGCCCCGTCCGTCTGAGCGAACGGTCACGAACCTTTGACCGGGGTCAGAGGCACCCCGTACACGTCGCACAACAGGGCGATCTCCTCGAAGTGCATCTCGAGCAAATCCCAGAGGTCGGGCACCAACTCGCGGCAGGCGATGAGGCCGAAGTCGAGGCGATCCAGATAACTGTGCACGGTGATGTTCAGGCCCATACCGTCGGTGACGATCGAGATGGGGATGTAGTTCTCCATTCGCGCCCCACTCAGCCACATGGGTGAACGAGGTCCCGGCACGTTGGAGATCACCACGTTGTTGGGTAACAGATTCGCTCGATCCGCCCAACGGAGTCTCGACGCCAATCGTGCGGCGGCGGTGGCCAAAATGGGTGAGGTCGCTTGCGCACCTTGAGCAATGGTGTCGGCGGGAATCAACTCGAATTGTCGCTTGGCGGCTTCCATCGCTTCGTGGCACAACGCCACTCGCTCGCGGGGATCGTCACAATTGGTCGGCAGGTCGGCGATGATTCCCGACACCATGTTGGTCCAGGGCACATCCTCGTCGCCGGTACGAAACGACACCGGAACCATGGCGCGCAACGGCCGATCGGGCAAGGCGTCGTAGCCGAGCAGATAGGTGCGCAACGCTCCGGTGCACACCGCCATGACGACGTCGTTCACCGTGCCCCCGGAGGCGCTCTTCAAGGCCCGCAACGTGTCGAGTGATGCCGACCCCATCGCGAATCGACGGTGCGGGGTGATGGACTTGTTCCACGGAGTGGCCGGGGCCGGGCTCAAGGGCAGTCGAACGCGATTCTCGGCCACGGTTTGCTCGTCCTCGGGACGTCGCGTGACCGCGCGCACGGTTCGTCGAACCTGCCGAGTGAGTTGACTCGCGGGCCGGAACCCGACCGAGTCGGCCAGACCTTGAGCCACTCGCAGCTGGAGTCGCAACGACCGCACCGGATTGGACACCAACTTGGAGAGTGAGCGTTGGAGCAGCACCGCCGACGTCGGAGCCTGCTCGGGTTCGATCGGCGCGGGGGTCAGATCCGGACGGGCGTCGGGAGAGGTGTCGGTGAGCATGTTCAGCAGCACCACCCCGGCCCCACCATCGATGGACGAATGATGAAACTTCGTCATCAACGCCCAGCGCCCATCGGCGAGTCCTTCGATGACGTAGACCTCCCACAACGGACGAGCCCGGTCCAAGGCGCGCCCGAATATTCGCGCCACTTGATCGGCCAACTGACGATCGTCCCCGGGAGGCGCCAAACCGAGATGACGCACGTGATAATCGAGATCGAAATCGTCGTCGACGACCCAATACGGATGGTCCAGTCCCAGCGGAACCTCGAGCAACTTCTCGTGCAGGGGGGCCACCCGACCGACCAAGGACCGGAACCGCTCGTACACCACGGCGTACGGATCGAAATCGGCCGACGGTCGGCTGTACAACGCGAGACCCGACACGTGGCCGAACATGGTGGAGGACTCCATGTGAAGGAAGGTCGCGTCCAGGCCCGTCAACTGCCGCACGACGACACGGTACCGTCCCGCATGTTGGGGACTTCCGACCCGAGCAGACGAAAGCCGGAAAAACCCAAGACCCGGCGCGAGGCCGGGTCTTCGATCTGGAGCGGATGACGAGATTCGAACTCGCGACCCTCACCTTGGCAAGGTGATGCTCTACCAACTGAGCCACATCCGCCGGACGAGCGAAGTTTACCATTCGACCCTCGGGCGACAACCCCGCTACTCGATCGACTCGGGCACCAACGGCACCCCCCGTGGACCGCGGTCCCAGACGCTTCCGGCCAGACCACTCAGCACCAGCACGGCGCCCACGATCTTGCTCCAGCCGAGTGACTGGTCGTAGATGAGCCAGGCCCCCACCACCGACACCACCGGCCCCAACAACGTGAGCAACGACGTGACGGTGGCATCGAGATGACGACTGGCCCACGTGACGAGGCCGTGACCCACCAAACCCGGTCCGAGGATCATTCCTACGAGCAACAAGTAGTCCTTGGCATTCACCGACGTGAGGTCGTCGGACACGGCGAGACACCACGGGGTGATCACGATAGAACCGACGAGGAAGACACCCGACAAGAACGTCCAACCGTCGATACCCGCGTCGCGGGTGCGCTTCAAGATGATGAAGTACGCCGTCCAGCACACCACGTTCACGAGGGCGAAGAGGTCGCCTTCGAGTGACGCGCCGTCGCTGTTCGATCCGACCAGCACCACCAACACCAATCCGAACAGCGAGACGAACGCGAAGGGAAGTCGTCGCCACTCGGTGCGCTCCCCCACCAGACGGCCCAAACCGAGCACCATGAGCGCGGGGGTGAGGTGTGAGATGAGAGTCGCGGCGGCGATCGACGTGGTGCGGGTGGCCTGGAAACCGAACATCATCGACAACCCGAAAAACACACCGGGCACCACGCACCGCTTCAAAATCGAAAGCGTCATGGGCTGCCCCCAGACGCGAGCGGCGATGAACATCACCGGCGTGCCCAACCACATGCGGTAGAGCGCCACGGTCGTACCGTCGACACTCATGCCGAGCACCATCAGCGCGCCGAGACCCCATGCCACCACGGCGAGAAGTACGGCGGGAACGGCGAGGCTATTCGACTCGCGACCGAGGGCGATGGTCACGAAGCCTTCGGACGCAGATCCACCCGGAGCACCAGAATGCCGTCCTCGATCGTTGCCGCGGCGTCGCCGATCAGTGCGAAATCCTGGAAGTCGACCTGAGCCTGCTCGATGAAGCGCGTCCGCTCCTCCCCGGCCACCGGGGGCAAGGGGCGTTGCTTCACGGCCGCCGCCCGAGCCTTGAATCGGGAGATCATCGCCTCGAGGTCGAGTTGGGCCATACCCCCACGGTAGTCGTCGGCTAACGGGGGCGTCGGGGAACTCCCGTCACGTGATGAGTGGATCGATGGGTGTCGACCCCGAGCGCGACTGCGGCTCGACCCGGGGATCATCGTCGCGGACGTCGGCGATCGGTTCGGGCTCTCTCGTCGTCGGGGCGTCGAGGTCGGACCAATCGTCGCCGGGCCAGACGTCGTCATCGTGCTCGACTTCCGAGGGCGCCTCCGGCTCATCGAACGCCACGCCCGCGGCCGGGTCCACGGGGGCCTCGGCCGAGGTGGTCGCCACCAGCGAGGGACGCGACGAATCCCGAACCCGACGCCCCTCGACGATGTCGAGATTTGCGTACTTGCGAGTGCTCATCGAGTGCAACGGGCCGAGGGACTCAGGATCCGGAATAGTGCTGCGCCAATACCAAACGGCCAGCGCGGTCAACGCCAGGGCGGCGAGCAACAAGAACAAGGTGACCAATAACACCACCAGCGTGTTGCCGTTGTCGGCGATGGAGGAGGTTTCGACCGCGGGGTTCGGGTGCAACGGTCCGATCACGACCGACAGTCTGTCGGATTGTGGAACGGTTGAGGCACCACCCTCGCGTCAGACCTGATGTTTCGGACACCAGAAGGTGGTGCGACCGCCCACGTTGGCCCGAGCCAAGGGCGTGCCGTCGACCGGACAAGAGGCGCCCGGGTGACGCAGTTCCACGGCCAGATCACCGGCATGACTGCCTCCGCGCTTCCACAGCCGATCGAGCACCGCTCGGGTGTTGCGATGCACGGCGGCCACGGCCGTCGCGTCCAGCGACGCCGTCGATCGACGAGGGTCGACCCCGGACTTCATCAGTATCTCGTCCACCAACATGTTTCCCAGGCCGGCGACCACCGACTGATCCAGCAAGACCGCCTTGACCGCGGTGCGACGCCCCGACAAACGTTCCCGAAACGTGCGCAGGTCGATGCTCCAGGCATCAGGTCCCAGGTCCGCCCGATCCTGTGCCGAGGTGACACGAGCAAAACGCCGGGGGTCGCTGAGCACCAGCGTCCCCCGATCGAATCGCATGGTGAAACGATGCCAACGCGCGTCGTCGGAGGCGGCGTACGACAACTCTTCGATGGGTGCACGACCGTTCACGATCACCCGACCGGACATCCCGAAATGCACGTCGATCGTGTCGTCATGTCGTCGACGTCGCACGACGATACCCATGACCTTGCCGTGGCGCGTCACGTCGACGACCCGACCGCCCACCAACCGGTGCACGAACTCGGGCATCGGGACGACGATCGGATCGTCGGCGACGACTCCGGTGATCCGCCACCCGATCACCGCCGCACTGGCCCGCCGGAACGACTCCACTTCGAGAATTTCAGGAATCCTCCAAGTGTGGTCGGTCGAGCGACACGATGTCTCCTCCGGCGTGGGAAACTCGACACATGAACATCGGCACCGTGTCGACCTTTCTGGTGGTTGTCCTTCTGATCGCCAGCGTCGTCGCCGCCAGTCTCGAGCCCCATTGGTCCAGCCGCGATGGTCGACGCTTCATCGCCCGAGCCGCCCGCCTCGAGCCCCGCGATCGCCCGTCGTGGGTGGAGGTTCGCGGGAGGGTGGACCGCGATTCGATCCTGATCTCGGCCCGCCGACGCCGCCACGCTCACCTGAATGGCACCTACCACCTCGCTGGAACCGGCGAGGGTTCGCGTCGCGCCACGGTGGTGGTCCTGCGCGGAGACGGGGACGTCTTGTTACGACTCCCTCGGAACAGTCGCACGCTGCGGGCGATGACGGCGACCTCGGATCCCGGGGCCAACCCGCCCGCCTAGTCGAGCGACTCGATGAAGCGTTTGACCGCCGGCCCGACCTGATCCAACTCGATCAGAAAAGCGTCGTGACCGTGCGGCGAGTCGACCTCGATGAACTCCGAACGTGCACCGTTGGCCGCCACCATGTCGCGGATTTGTATCTGCTGGTACACCGGGTACAAGAAGTCGCTCCAGATGCCCATCGTCAGTGTGGGCATGGTCACGCGCTTCATCGCGGCCACGAGACCACCCCGCGAACGACCGACGTCGTGCAAATCCATGGCCTTACCGATGGTGATGTAACTGTTGGCGTCGAAGCGACGACACAACTTCTCGCCGTGGTACTCGAGGTAGCGCTCGACTTCGAACTTCTGCTCGAGAGCCAAGGTCGACGACCCGTCGCCACCCACCATGGCCCGCCCGAAACGATCGGTGAAGACGTTGTCGCTACGGAAAGTCACCTGAGCCACCATTCGCGCGGTCGACAAACCCTCGTGCGGACCGTCGCCGGGCGCGGCGTCGTAGTAATCGCCGCCTCGCCACCGGGGATCATTCGTGATGCCCCGACGTCCGATCGAACCCCAGGCGATCTGTTGAGCCGAGGCCTGGGCGCAGGTGGCGATGGGCATGATCGCCCCGACGCGCTCGGGGAAGGTGACCGCCCACTCCAAAACCTGCATGCCGCCCATCGATCCGCCGATGACGGCGCGCCATTTGCGCACGCCGAGGTGATCGGCCAGGCGGGCCTGAACACGAACCATGTCGCGAATGGTGACGACCGGAAAACGCGAGCCGTAGGGCTTGCCGTCACTCGGATTCGGCGACGCCGGTCCGGTCGAGCCTTGGCAGCCCCCGAGAACGTTCGCGCACACGACGAAGAAGTGATTGGTGTCCACCGCCAAGCCGGGCCCAATGGCGCCTTCCCACCAGCCCGGGGTCGGATGTCCCTCACCCGCGCGGCCGGCCACGTGGCTGTCACCGGTCCATGCGTGGCACAGCAGAACGGCGTTGGATGCGTCGGCGTCGAGCGTCCCCCATGTTTCGTAGGCCGTGGTGACGTCGGCCATCACGACCCCCACGTCGATGGCCAACTTTCGCTCGGTGGGAAGAGTGAAGAATCGACGATGGCCCACGGGGTCGCCTTGACGCCAGGCTCCCGATGCGGGAAGCGGACTCTTCGCCATGGCTGAACTCCTCTCGTGATCACCGACGCAAAGTCGACCCGATGTTGGTGCTCATCCATGGAAGCTTCGTTGCCGACCGACGCCGACCACATCCCCGGACCGGTTCTCACGGGAGAACACGATTCGGGAGGCACCTTGGGGCTTCCGCCCAGGTTGCCGGGTCCGGTTACCCGAACCTCTCTGGATGAACGACAACAGACTACCGAGGTCGCGGGCTCGACACACGCGATTCCCCACCCTCGGCCGATTCAGCCGAGGCGTCCGTCAGCCGTGGCCCAGCCTCTCGATCGCATGCGCCCTCAAGCGCTTGTAATCGACCTTGCCGTTGGGAGCACGGCCGATGGAGTCGATGAGCACCAGATGGCGCGGCGCCTTGTAGGCGGCCAGGTGGGCCTTCACATGATCTGACAACGTGGTTAGATCCGGCGCCGGCCCGGGCTCGGCCTCCACCACCGCGCAGATGGTCTCACCGAAACGAACGTCGGGGATTCCGACGGCCACGGCATCGCGGACCGCGGAGTGCTTCTTCAAGGCCTCCTCCACTTCCTCGGGGAAAACCTTCTCACCTCCGGTGTTGATGCACACCGATCCGCGACCCAAGAGGATCAGGCTTCCGTCGGCGGCAATCTCGGCCCAGTCACCCGGGACACTCCAACGTTGCCCCTCGAAGGTGCGAAAAGTCTGAGCGGACTTGGCCTCGTCTCGGTAGTAGCCCAACGGGATGAATCCGCCGACGGCGACCAAGCCTCGTTCGCCACTACCCGCGGCCACGCGTCGTCCTTCTTCGTTGAACACCGCGCACGTCGGCCCCAGCGCGAAAGAGGCGGTCTTGGTGGCGGTCTCTCCGGCGCGACTGATCGACCCGCCCATACCCACCGCCTCCGACGAGCCGTAAGAGTCGAACAGCATCACGTGGGGCAGGTGTTTCAACAAGCCGTTCTTGTTCTCCTGACTCCACATGACGCCCGACGACGTGATCATGACGAGGCTGGACAGGTCGTGACGATGCCGATGAAAGTCGAGGTACTCGAGCATCGGCCCGGCGAATGCTTGCCCCACGATGACCAGGGTTTGAACCTGATGCCGCTCGATATTGGCGAACAACTCACCCACGTCGAACGACCGTGAGGGCAAGGTGACTGCGGCGCCCCCGAGGTTCATGGCAATCAGGCTGCTGAACTGACCAGTGCCGTGCATCAACGGGCACGCCGACAACACGACGAGGGCTTGCTTGGACGTTTCGACACGGTCGACCAATTCTTCGACCGATTCCCCCGGCGGTATTCCGAGGGCCACGTTGCCGCCCGCTCCCACCACGTTGAACAAGTCGTCCTGTCGCCACATCACGCCCTTGGGCATGCCCGTGGTACCCCCGGTGTACAACAACAGCAGATCGTCACCGCTGCGGCCCCAGGGACCCTCCACTCGTGGGGGCGCGTCGCGACCGACCACGGCGTCATAGTCGTGGGCCCACGATGGAAGCGTGTCCCCCGCCTCGACCACGCAATACCAACGCTTCACACCGGCAAGGTTCCCGCGTACCTGCTCGACGAGGTTGGTGAAGGCCGAGTGGAATATCACGGCCTCGGCCTCGGCGTTGTCGAAAAGATACGTGATCTCGTCGGGGCCGTACCGATAGTTCGTGTTGACCGGCACGAAACCGCCTTTGAACGCCGCCACATACGTTTCGAGATACTCCGGGCAGTTCTGAAGGTACGCGGCCACCTTGCTCTGGTGCGTGAGTCCGGCCTCCAGTAGGTCGGCGGTGAGGGCGCTCGCGCGGCGATTGAAAGCACCCCATGTCACGACGCGATCACCTTGAATCTGACAGGGATGGTCGGGGATCTTGGCGGCGATCGCTTCGTACAGATCGGCGAACTTCCAGTTACTCATCTTCTCCCCCGACGCGCTGAGTCAGCGCAACCGTAGTCGGCTATCGGGGCAGGCCGAGGACCCGCTCTCCGAGGATGTTACGCATGACATTCGAGGTCCCACCCATGATCGTGTAACCGGGTGCGTACGCCAACCCTTGAGTCACCTCGTCCCACAACATGGCCTCGGGGCCCAGGGTCGAGGCCACGAATTCGGCCACGTCCCATTCGTGTTCGGTGCAGAACGCCTTGGTGGCCGCCGAGAAGCCCGCCGGCGCCTGACGCAGAACCTCCCGAATGACGAGGATGCGTCCGATTCGGTACTTCATCTCGAGGGCGGCGATGCGTTGACGCACGATCGGGTCCGAGGTGTCGGCTTTGGCTCGCGCGATCTCGTAGAGCGCCTGATTCGAGACGAGGCGATCGATCCCACCACGCTCGTGCTCCAATTGGCTCATGGTTTGCTTGAAGGCGTTTCCCTCGACGCCGACCAGATTCTCGATGGGTACCTTCACGTCGGTGAAGAAGACCTCGCAAAAATGTCTGTTGGTGGTCATGTCCTCGATGGGCCGCACTTCGATACCCGGTGTGTCCATGGGAACGATGATCTCGCTGATACCGGCGTGCGGCGGTCCTTCGTTGTTCGTGCGACAAATGAGATAGCAGTAGTCGGCCACCGCACCGAAGCTGGTCCAGATCTTCTGGCCGTTGATGAGCCAGTGATCACCGCGACGCTTGGCCTCGGTCTTCAACGATGCCAAGTCCGACCCCGAGTTGGGTTCCGACATTCCGATGCACCACGTGGACGAGCCGCTCAGGATGCAGGGCAGAAACTCGGCCTGTTGGTCGGGGCGACCGTAGGTCATGAGCGTCGGCCCCATCTGACGATCGGCGAACCACATGGACCCGATGGGCGCCCCGGCTGCGATCAGTTCCTCACCGATGATGAGTCGATCGAGGGGCGAGCGACCAGCCCCACCGAATTCGACGGGCCACGTGAGTCCGATCCAACCACGCTGGCCCAACTCCCGAGCGAATTCCTTCGACCAGCCGTTGATCCAGGAGTCGTTGGACCGACCGTACGTGGCAACGGCCCGCTCGGCGACGCAGCGGGCCTCGGCCCGCAGTTCGTTCTGCTCCTTGGTCCAGGAGAACTCCATGGATGTTCCTCGTCACTCGTGGCACCAACGTGATGCCCATTTATCTTGCCCCAAGACCGCCCGAGGCACGTGATCGACCGTCCCCGGTCGATCCCTCGAGAGCGAACGTCACACGGAGTCGGCATGACACAATGAGACCGTGGAGGATGCCGTCAGCGAGCCGAACTTCGACGACCGGTTCGTGCTTTCCCCCGATGTTGGCGACTATTTCCGTCGCCACGGCCACTGTGTCGTGCGGGGATTGGCCACCTCGGCCGAGGTCGCGACCGTCAGGCCCTCCATCGACGAGGCCACGCAGGCCCGACGATGGGATCGCCGTCCCTTGGAGGAGCGCGACACCTATGGTCGAGCGTTCGTTCAGGCCGGGGGGATCCTCCAACACGACGACGTGACCCGACGTTTCGTTCTCGGTCGACGATTCGCCCGCGTGGCCGCCGAACTCCTCGGCGTCGAGGGCGTCCGGCTCTATCACGACCAGGCTCTCTACAAGGAGCCCGGCGGTGGGTACACCCCGTGGCATCAAGATCAGGTGTACTGGCCGCTCGACACCAATCGAACGGTCACGATGTGGATGCCCCTGGTCGACGTCCCCCGCGAGATCGGAGGCATGACCTTCGCCGACGGCACACACGAGATGGGCAACCTCAGCGAAGAGACCATCGGCGACGCCTCACAGCGCTTCTTCGAGACTCTGATCCGTGAGCGCGACTGGAATCTGTCGACGCACGGGCCATTCACCGCTGGTGACGCCACGTTTCACACCGGCTGGACCCTTCACTCGGCTCCGGCGAACGGGACCGAGACCATGCGATCGGTGATGACCGTCATCTACTTCGCCGACGGTGCGCGGATCACCGCCTCGGAACATCCCGCACGCGAATTGGATCGCGTGCTGTGGCTCGGCGGACTCGAGCCCGGTCGTCCGGCCACTTCGGACGTCAACCCTCTGGTGTGGCACCGTTCATTCGATGATTGAACGGTTGGGGCACCCTTTTCACCTGTTGGCCAAGCCAACCGGCGCCGTCTGCAATCTCGACTGCACCTATTGTTTTTTCCTCTCCAAGGACACGCTGTACCCCGGTGATCGCCTGCGCATGGGAGCCGACACCCTGCGCGCGTACTTGACACAGATGATCGCGGCCCAGCCCGACGGACCCGTGAACGTGGCCTGGCAGGGTGGAGAACCCACCTTGATGGGGCTCGACTTCTACCGCGAGGCTCTCTCCATCGTGACCGAGGTGGCGCGACCCGGTCAGACGATCGAACACACCATGCAGACCAACGGGACACTCCTCGACGAGTCGTGGGCCGACTTCCTCGCCGAGCATCATGTCCTGGTCGGACTCAGCATCGACGGTCGTCCCGACGATCACGACCGCTTTCGCGTCTGGAAGGACGGCCGTGGGAGTCACGGCGACGTTCTCCGGGCCTGGGATCTCTTGCGACGTCACGGCGTGGAGTGCAACGTACTGTGCAGTCTCAGCGCCGCCAACGTGCGCCACCCACTCGAGACCTACCGCTATTTGCGCGACGAACTCGGGGCCCGCCACATCCAATTCATCCCCATCGTCGAGCGGGCCACCACCGCCAACATCGAGGTGGCCGAGGGCGGTTGGGGCACCGGACGCGGAAAACGTCGCATCTTGTACACCCAGAACGGCCATCTCGTCACTTCACGTTCCATCACCGGCGACCAGTACGGAGAGTTCCTGTGCGCCGTGTTCGACGAGTGGGTCTCTCACGACGTCGGCGAGGTCTTCGTTCAACTGTTCGATGTCACCCTCGGGGCTCATTTCGACCAACACAGCCTCTGCGTTCACTCACCCACGTGCGGGTCGGCCTTGGCTCTCGAGCACAACGGCGACCTGTACTCGTGCGATCACTTCGTCGAACCCGATCATCTGCTGGGCAACATCCACGATTCCCCGATGGCGGACTTGGTGGCATCACCGCAACAGGTCGCCTTCGGCCGCCACAAGTTGGACTCGCTGCCCCGAATGTGCCTCGAGTGCGAGGTGCGATTCGCCTGCCACGGAGGTTGCCCCAAGGATCGCTTCGCCACCACACCTGATGGCGAGCCGGGCCTCAATCATCTTTGCAACGGTTACAAGACCTTTTTCACCCATTGTGACGCCGCCATGCGCACGATGGCCGACCTGATACGACGCGGCCGTTACGCCGATGAGATCATGCGCCCGTCATCGACGTCTTTACGCACCAGTCCCACAGGGCCTGGCGAACGTCGGGGCGATCCGACGACCGCGTGGAGCCCAGCCGATGGATCGGCCGTCGGGCACGATCGCACCAAAAACCGCCACTGAGACCGAGATTCGAAGAGGCTGTCGACGCCAGCCAGACGATCGTGTCAGCCCCTTGCTCGGCGCTGCGCAGGAACGGGCCGGTCCATTTCGCGAATCCCGGTAGCGCCGTACGCACCCCGGGGGTATCGGCCCATCCGGGATGCATGGAAGCGAAATGAACACCGGGATGCCGCGCGGCCCACATTTCGTTCAAGGTCACCTGCATCCGCTTGGCCGTCGCATACTGCCGCGTGCCGTCGTACGCGCTCGCGCGGAGCGGCGCAGGTGATGCGACCGACATGTCCGCCAACGCGGCGGTGTACATGCCGCCGGACGAGACGGTGATCACGCGCCCGAGATCGCGTTCGAGCACGTCGATCAGCGCCGTGGTCATCACGAACGGACCCACGACCTGAGCGGCCAACGTCGATTCGAGTCCCGCGGCATTGACGAGTCGTTGCTTCGACAGTGCCCCGGCATTGTGGATCAGGACGTCGACGCGGCTCATCGCCGAGATTCGACGGCCGGCTTCACGAACCTGCGTCAGTTCGGCCATGTCGGCCACCACCACGTCGACCGTGGCCGCGGACGTGATCTCGTCCACTAAGTCGCGTCGCACCTTCTCGGTGCGCTCGCGATCACGACCCACCAGAACGAGCGTCGCCCCCAAGGAGCGCACGCGACGCGCCGTCGCCAACCCGAGGCCGGAGGTGGCTCCGGTGATGACCACGACCCGGCCCTCCAGGGCAGACGACGACAAAGACTCCCATTGCCCCGAGCGGGAGCGGATCTCGTAACCGATGCGCGAGTACCCCGCCGCGACGGTGGCATCGAGCGCTTCGTCGACCAGGTTCCTCAGGCGCGCCATGCCCCATTTGACACCACGTCGGTCGCCAAAGGCGAACCTGGCGACGCGCCACATGACATAGTCGAAGAGTCGAGCACCGACCCCGGCGGGTCGGATCGATGATTGTGCCCATCCAGATGTTCGGACATCACCAGATGATCCCCGGCGCGCGACAATCCGATTCTGCCGGTCGACCACGGGTCCTGCGGAGAGCACGACGTGAGCCGATAACAGCGATCGGACGTCGAGCCATCGACAGGACTGGGCCACAACGCGCCCCCTCGCCCACGTCGTGGGTGGCCGTGACCACCGTTCCCTCCAGCGAGAGCAGCACGAGTCGATGATGTTTGCGGGCGTCGAATCCCATCGAGTCCTCCGAATCGGGGTCGCAACACAGCAGAAGAAGACGGGCGACACACATCGACACCGCCGTCACCTCTGGTGGGCGGTCCGAATTCTCGGACCCGGCGTCTCCCCGGCGAGCGGACAGTCCCCCGAGGGAGGAGACAACGACGCACAGACAGTGTTTCTTGACCACGATTTGGGCGGTAATCGTTCTGATTGGTGGTCGCGATGCACTCTGATCGTCGTCCAATCGAGACACCGAACTACCGTCTGCACATGGTGTCCGCCTTCCTGCACCCCTTCGCCAAACCGACCAAGAGCGAGTTCATCACCCTCGTGCGGGGCCAAGGTGCCGTCGTGTACGACGATCACGGGAACGAGTACATCGACGGAATGGCCAGCCTCTGGTACTGCGCCGTCGGCCATGGACGTTCCGACATCGCCGCCGCCATCGCTCGCCAAGCCAGCACCTTGGCCGCGTATTCCACGTTCGACCCTTTCACCAACGTCCCCGCCGAGCGTCTGGCCGAGATGCTCGTGGGAATCGCCCCGATGATCGACTCGCGGGTCTTTTTCACCTCTTCGGGCTCCGAGGCCGTGGACACCGCCATGAAACTCTCGCGTCTTGCCCACCTTCAAGCCGGACAGCCGGAAAAGACCCTCATCATCTCGCGCCAACGGGGCTACCACGGAACGGCGTACGGCGGCACCAGCGCTCAGGGCATCACCCCGAACCGCGAGGGGTACGCCCCCTACGTGGGTGACGTCGCGCAAGTTCCCGCCGACGACGTCGAGGCCCTCGCCTCGTTGATGTCGGAGCGCCGCTCGACGATCGCGGCGGTGTTGGTCGAACCACTTCAAGGTGCCGGAGGCGTCTTCCCACCCTCAGAGGGCTACCTGGAGTCGGTTCGTCGCCTGTGTGATCAGCACTCCGCGCATCTCATCTACGACGAGGTCATCTCGGGATTCGGTCGACTCGGCGAGTGGTTCGCCGCTCATCGGTACGGCGTGCGCCCCGACATGGTGACCTTCGCCAAGGCCGTCACATCCGGATATCAGCCCCTGGGCGGAGTGTTCATCGGACCAGCGGTTCGCGCGGCGATCGAAAGCGACCCGAATTTCTTCTTGCGCACGGGCTTCACGTATTCCGGCCATCCCACGGCGTGCGTGGCGGCGCTGACCAACCTCGACATCATCGAGCGCGAGGGACTGGTGGCGCGGGCTCTCCAGGTCGGCCAGCGATTGTCGGACGGCTTGCGATCGCTCGCCGCCGACGGCGCGGTCGCGTCCGTGCGCGGTGATGGAGCGGTGTGGGCCGTCGGTCACCACCCGGGTGTGGACGCTTTCGCGGTTCGCGATGCGATGTTACGACTCGGCGTGATCACGCGAGCCATCGGCACCGACACGAACGCCTTCTGCCCGCCCCTCGTGATCCACGACCACCAAGTGGACCGGATCGTCGATGCTTTGGCATCGGCGCTGAAGGATGTCGCATGACCGACACCGATCCCGCTCTCGCCGTCTTCACCCCGCTGGACCCCGCTTTTCGTGCCAACCCGTATCCGTTCTACGATGCCTTGCGCGAACACGATCCCGTTCATCGCACGGGTGACGTGGTCATTCTCACTCGCTATGAAGACGTGGCGTACACGTTGCGAAGCAACGACTTCAGTCGTGACATCGAGGCCAACGGCAACGAGCCGACCGATCCGTTGTCTCGGGCCAAACGCGAGCGACGTCGCAGTCGTAACTCGACGAAGACGATCTTGAACCTCGACCCTCCGGACCATTCGCGGTTGCGTCGACTGGTGAGTAAGGCGTTCACCCCCTCGTCGATCGAGAACCTTCGTCCCCGCATTCAGCAGCTCGTCGACGACGTGCTCGATCGAGCCGAGGCCCGCGGTGGCATGGAACTCATCGACGAACTGGCCTTTCCCATCCCTTTCCAGGTCATATCCGATTTGCTCGACATGCCCGTGGATCGAGCCGAGGAGCTGCGCGACTGGAGTCAGGTCATCACCTTCGCCCTCGAGCCGACCTCCACGATGGATGATCTGGCCGAGGTGGACCGGGCATTCTCGCAACTGATCCCCTACTTGTTCGAGATCATCGAGGATCGTCGGCGTCATCCGGGCAACGACTTGTTGTCGGCCCTCATCGCGGTCGAGGACGACGGCGACAATTTGAGCGCGGCCGAACTGATCTCGTTCGTCGTGCTGTTGTACATCGCCGGACACGAGACGACCGTGAACCTCATCGGGAACTCGGTGAACGCGTTGTTGCAACACCCCGATCAGTTGGCGGCCTGGCATCTTCGTCCGGACATCGGTGCTCGCGCGGTCGACGAACTACTGCGCTACGACGGACCGGTTCAACAGACGGTGCGAGTGCCCATGGTCCCCGTCCACTACGAGACCGCCTCTGGTCGGACCACGATCGAACCGGGCACCGTCGTCACCACGATTCTCGGCGCCGGAAACCATGATCCGTCGATGTTCGACGCACCAAGCCGCCTGAGGCTCGATCGCTCCAACGCCGGGCGCCACCTGGCCTTCGCCGCCGGAATTCACTATTGCCTCGGGTCGAACCTGGCCAAACTCGAGGCCGAGGTGGCGGTGGGCTCGCTCGTGCGCCGATTTCCGACCGTACGCCCCAGTGGCGACATCACCTGGCGCGACCGACTCACGATTCGTGGGGTCGACCGACTCGGTCTCGAATTCTGACTCAGCGGCGAATGCGCCCGGGGTACGCCGGTGCCAGATTCCCGTTCTCGTCGCGGACGTCGAACTGTTCCGACAGGTCCTCCACCCACTGGATCGTGCCCGTGCGTTCCATCAGATCGGGTGCCACCACGAGGGCCGCGATGGCCCGACCGACGCCCAGAGTCGTCTGCGCCGTCGACAGATCACTGCCCCGCCTGCCGGCCCACTCCATGATGAACTCGGTGGCCACCGAGCCCGGGTAGATCGAGCAACAGGCGATCCCCTTGGACTTCAGCTCGAGGGCCATGTCGGCGCTCAGACGGTCGAGCCCGGCCTTGCCCGCGCCGTACGACGAGCTGAAATGATACGAACTGCCACCGGGCGACGACACGTTCATGATCGAACCGCCGGGTCCACCCTCGAACAACAACGGCGCCGCGTGCCACGACGCGACGTAATGCGCCCTCAGACCGATGCCCACTTGATCGTCCCAAATGCTGAGGGGGTGCTCCCAGAATCCTCCACCCCAGGCGGGCGGATCGGGGATCTTGTAGACGTTGTTCACCAAAACATGGATCTTGCCGGCCTCGGTGCGCACGCGATCGAACAAATCGGCGATCTGGCGGTCGTCACCGTGGTCCACCCTCACGGGGATGCCGATACCTCCGGCATCGTTCACCATCTGGGCGGTGGTGTCGATGGTGAGCGCGCCGTCGCCGGTGTTGCGCCCGGTGATGTACACCGTGGCGCCCATCTCGCCCAGGGCGATCGCCGTGCCCCGACCGATACCGCGACTCGATCCGGTCACGACCGCCGTCTTACCGGCCAGGCGACCGGTCACGAGGACACCTTGGCCGGGGTGAACTCGATTCCGAGGTTGGTGAGGCCGCGCAGCATGAAGCTCGGGAAGTACTCGAACCTGTTGTCGGATGTGAGCGAGAGGGTGTCGATCCGCTTGGACAATTCCTCGACGGCCACTCTGCCCTCCAATCGAGAGAGGTTCGCTCCGAGACAGAAGTGGATACCCTTACCGAAAGCCAGGTTGTCGCGCAGGTGTTCGCGATCGGGGTCGAAGGCATCGGGTCGGTCGTACAGATCCTCGTCGCGATTGGCCGAGGCGAACACGATGATGATGCGCTGGCCCTTCTTCAGATCGACGCCGCCGAGCGTGGTGTCCTCGGTGACGATGCGCCACATACCCTGGGTGGGAGTGGACAGGCGAAGCGTCTCTTCCACCACGCGTTCCGCGCGACTCGGATCGGCCTTCAACTTCTCCCATTCGCCGGGGTTCTCCGCCAGGAGGCGAATCATCTCGGTGAGTGTCTTCGTGGTGGTCTCGTTGCCGGCCACGAGAAGTTGTTGCACGATACTCAACATCTCGGGCATGTCGAGAGGACGGTTGTCGGTGACTTCCGGGTCGTCGTCGTCGATGGTGGCGTTCAGGAGGTTGGTCAGCAGATCATCCTGGGGCTCGGCGCGGCGACGGTCGATTTGTTCGGCAAAGTAGTGCTGAAACTCGTTCACGCCGTATTCGGCCTTGATGCGATCATCGATCGAGATGTTGGTGCCGATACCCGCGATGGAGTCGTCGGACCAGCGTTTGAAGTCCGCCAAGCGGTCGTCAGGAACGTTCAACGCCTTGGCGATGACACGGACCGGCAGCGGCACGGCGAACTCCTCGACGAACTCGATGCGACCCTTGTCGATCCAGGATTCGATCAGCCCCACGGTGATCTCTCGGACCACCGGCTCCATCTCGGCGATCACTTTGGGGTGGAACGCACGCGACACCAATCGGCGATAACGAGTGTGCTCCGGCTGGTCGGCGGTGAGCATGGTCGGAACTCGGGGGTAACCCTTCGAGATCACTTCGGCGAAGCGCTCGCGCTCGGGGCCACTGAGCGGCATACCCGCTCCACCGAACATCGACGAGAACGTTCGGGGATCGCGCAGAACCTGCATCACGAGATCGTGCTTGGTCACCATGTGAACGCCGATACTCGCCACCGCGTGCACGGGAGCCTCCTCGCGCATCTTGGCGTAGTGCGGGAACGGACATTGTTGCGTGGTGGGGTCGAAGGGATTGAAGGTTGAAATATCGACGCTCATCTGATTCTCCGTGTCACTCGTTTTCACGTCACTTACCGGTCAGTCGCTCGACGACGGGACCGATTGCATCGATCACCGATGCGCCGAACGAAACGTAATTGATCCCGAAACGTTCGCGTCGCTCGACGATGCGGTCGCATATCTCGTCGATCGTTCCGATCAACGCGTTGGGATGCTCGGCCAACACCTCGGGGGTCATTGCGAACATGGGCGCCATCTTGGCTCGTGTTCCGTCACCGTCGGCGGTGATGATCGTGAAGTAGGCGGCGATCTCGAGTTCGATGTCTGCGAAGCGATCGCCGGCGCCCTCTTTCACCCATCGGATCTTCTGATCGGTCAGCTCGGCAGTGGAGGACCCGATGCCCTCAGGCCCCAATTTGCCCGACGAATTGTCGAAGTTCAAGCTGACGATGTCGGCTTCGCGGCCCGCGATGGTGAGCACACGCTTCGCGCCACCACCGATCATCAACGGTGGGCCGGGCTTGTTCACCGGCTTGGGAACCGCCTCGAAACCCACTGCGTGAACGTGCTGCCCGTCGATGTTCAGTTCGCCATCGGCGAATGAGGCCCGCAACAGACCGATGACTTCTTCCATGCGATCGATGCGCACACCGGCCTTGTCGAACCGGATACCCATCGCCTCGTACTCGTTCTGCAACCAACCGGCGCCGAGGCCCAACTCCAGGCGACCCTCGGAGAAGAAGTCGAGCGTGGCGACCTCCTTGGCCAGCATCACCGGGTTGCGATAGTCCACGCACAAAACGCGACAGCCGACCTTGATCGACTCGGTGGCCTCGGCGGCCACCGCCATCGCCGGAATCGCCGCCACGGTCTGCACGGGATGTCCGGTGGCGTTCAGCGCCGGACCGGGTCCGATGACATGGTCCGCGAGATGAAACGAGGAGAAACCCATGGCCTCGGCCTTGCGGGCCAGGTCCCGCCAGTCGCGGGCCGACGCCGACGCATAGGCCTGCAGTCCGAAACGGAAGGGCTTGTTCATCCGGGGACCTCGAGAACTCTCACGGATCCGGTGTCACCGTTGACTTCGATCAGCGAGCCACTGACGATACGCGACGTGGCATCGGTCGCCGACACCACACACGGAAGGCCTAATTCGCGACTCACGATGATGGCATGGCTGATGGCCGCTCCGACATTGACCACCACCGCGCCACAGGACATGAACAACGGAGTCCAGGCAGGATCGGTGTTGGGCGCGATCAACACGTCGCCCGGCTCCAACTCGCCGGGATCCGACGGGTCGAGGATCACACGGGCCCGACCGGAGTAAACGCCGGTACATCCGGGAACTCCCTGGACCACGTCGCCGACGACGGCCTGGGTGGACGAACCCTGCCCCTTCTTCTGATACTCCGACAGCGGCGGCACGACGCCGTTCTTGATGAAGAAAGGCGGCTCCAATTTTTGCAGTTCCTGCCACTGCGCGTGCCGAGTGGCCAGAGTTTCCCTCATCGACGCACCATCGAACAGGAATCGATCGAATTCGGACTCCAGCAAGACGAACACGTGATGCGGGTCGACCAACGAACCCTCGGCCGCGCGGCGGCGACCCAGCTCGCGGAACACCATGCGGACTTCGTGCAGGGCCCGGATGATGTTGGTCTTGGTGCGCTCGCGGATAGCCATCTGATTGGCCGCCACGAGTGCTCCCTCGAACTGACCAGCCAACTCCGGGCCGAGTGGCCCCACCAGTGCGCGCACCTCGTCGGTCAGTCGACGACGCTCGTCGGCCATGCGTCGGTTGCGGATGGTCGGTGACTCGTCGTCACTCTGCAGACGAACACGATCGATGGCGGCCAAGGCGATCTCGGGCTTGGTCTCCCAAGTGTCGGCGCTGATCTCCCATTCGTTGGGCCCCCGCGACCCGAACTCCATCAGGAATTGCTCGAAGTCGGCGACCCACTTCTTGGCACCCGGGTCAGTCGATGCCCGCAAGCGTCCGAGCAGTCCGGCCACACCGACCTCGAATTCCCTGGTGACGGCCGACGACGCGTTCGCTGAACGCGAGAGGTCCCACATGCGGTAACTCGGTTCGGCCGAGTCCACCTCGCCGATACCGGCGATCAACTTCATCGCGGTCTCGGGCTGCCCGATGGCGGCACACACCGCACCGAGGACACCCGGAGCGATCGCCGAGTCCGACGACGGTGGAGTGTGGCTGTCGAACAGTTTGCGCAACATCGGCTGCAACATGCGCGCACGGGCCAAAAGACCGGCATCGCTCATGCTGGTCAAATCGGGACGACCACTGCGTAAGCCGATGGTCATCGTCTTCTCGGCGTCCACCTCCGGAATGGACGTGGTGGTCATCACGAAGCCCAGGTGCGCCAGGATTCCCTCCACCAAATCAGGGCGCTCGTCGAGAGGGTGCGCCTCGTAGGGGGGCACCTCGGGGTGATCGCCGAAGAAGGCCAAGTCGAGTTGTTCGACGGTCAACAACGGACTGCGCACCGCCTGCATGCGCACGTTGGCCAGGTTGATGTAGAAGTAGCCGGCGAAGAAGCCGCAGACCTCGGGCTCGCCATCGGTGAACTCGTCGAAGGTGTAGTTGCCGCCGCGGACGTACCCGTCGCGCCAACCGAGAAGGATCCCGTTCTCCCAGCAGAATTGCTGGCCGAGCGGACTCGCCGAGGAACTGAGGACCTCGCCCGCGTTCGCGCGCGTGTAGTGGGGCCACCGCTTGCTCGGCGCCCGATCGGTGATCCAACGATCTACCATGTTTCCCCCTGTCCCCCGAACCTGCCAGTTCGCCCACGTGAAACTAACCGACCGATTAGTTCGGGCGCTATGCCGACGCTCGTCACTGGCCCCCAGCCGACCCGGTCACGCCAGGTCGGCCGTGATTCGCAAGCCGGTCAGACCCCGCAGGACGAAGGAATCCCCGAAGCGGAATTCGTTGTCCGGGGCCAAACGGATGTTTCGCAGTGCTCCCACGAGATGGGTGATGGCGATTCGGGCCTCCGATCGCGCCAGACCCGCCCCAGGACAGAAGTGCTCGCCGTTCCCGAAAGCCAGATGTTCCTTCACGTTGGCCCGCTCCGGATCCACCTCGTCGGGAGACGCGAATTTGCAGTCGTCCCGGTTCGCCGAGGCGAACAACAGCCACAGGTGATCACCAGCCGGAATCCGCGTTCCGGCCACCTCCACGTCGACCTTGGCCTGCCGGAAGAGTCCCCCTACCGGCGCTTCGAGACGCAACATCTCCTCGACGAGACCCTCGATCAATGTCGGCTCCACGCGAACCCGCTCCTGGAGGGCCGGATCCTCGGCCAGACGCCGAATGATGTTGGCGATGAGGTTCGTGGTGGTTTCGTTGCCCGCCACCAGGAACTGTTGCAACATCCCGAGTTGCTCATCGTCGGTCAGTTCCTCTCCGTCGATTTGCGCGTTGGCGATGTCGGACAGGAGGTCATCGGTCGGAGACACCTTGCGGGCCGCGATCTGGGCCAAGAAATACTCGGTGAACTCCTTGGTGGAAATCAGAAAACCTCTGACCTGCTCCACCGAGGGCGAGTGATTGCCCACCGGCATCACGATGTCGTCCGACCAGCGCTTGAAGGTGGCCAGATCGTCGTCGGCGACCCCGAGGGCCATGGCGATGATGGCCATCGGCAGGCCCACGGCGAACCGCTTCACGACGTCGGACGCGCCCGATGCCGACAGATCGGCGACGACATCGGCGAGCAAGCGCTCGGTGACCTCGACCATGGCCGGCTCCATGGCGCGGATGCGATCGGGTCGAAAGGCCGGGTTCACCAACTTGCGCTGACGACGGTGATCCGGCGGGTCGGCATTCAGCAGAACCGCCACCCGCCCGCGCGTCATGGTGTTCGATCCCAGAACCGCCGCCATCTCGGGATCCTTCATGAGTTCCATGATCCCGGCCATCAGGGCCTCCCCGGCCTGCGCCGGACCGGTGGGACTGAGACTGGAATAGCGCTCGGTGTCGCGCAGGATCGCTCGGACGTCGTCGTAACGGGAGATGATCCAGGCCCCCAGATCGGCGTTGAAGGGCACTCCGTCGGCCTCCCGCAGGCTGGCGAAAATGGGATATGGGCAGGCGATGGCCCCCTGCTCTCGGTGGATCAGTTGGTCGACGGATTGCCCCGACATATGCCCCCCAGTCGAGACGAGGAACGTTTCGCTCGTTTCGGTACGGCGCAATCTAATCGCTGGGTTAGTTTGTGGGTGCCTCGTGGGACCGAGGCGAACGAGGGGGGCTCGTATGACTGTCGCCGACCACGAGCAAACCACCGCACAGGGCATGGAGACGCACCACACGTTCTGTCGGTTTTGCCACGCGAGTTGCCCCATCGAGGTCGACGTGGCCGGCGGGCAAGCGGTGTCGATTCGTGGAGTCCCCGAGGACCCGCTTTTCGCCGGTTACACCTGCATCAAGGGTCGCCAGATTCCCGAGCAGATGACGCACCCCAGTCGTCTGCGTTCGTCGATGCGCCGCCGAGCCGATGGGACCTTCGAGGAGATCTCGTCGCGAGATGCCATGGACGCCATCGGTGCCGAATTGAAGCGCATTCTCGACACCTACGGTCCTCGGGCCATCGCGTCGTACACCGGAACCGGCGGCTACCAGAACTCGCTCGCCGTCCCCGCCGCGCGCGCCTTCCATCAGGGTCTCGAATCCCCCTCGTTCTACACGTCGGTCACCATCGACCAACCGGCCAAGGCCACTGCGCCGTTCCGCGTCGGCATCTGGGAAGCCGGCTACCACAACTTCAGCGATGCCGACGTGTTGTTGGCCATCGGATACAACCCGATGGTCTCCAGTTTCTCGCCGGTGGGCGGTCTGCAAGGAACCAATCCGTACGTGGTGCTGCGCGAGGCGAAGAAGCGCGGCATGAAACTCATCGTCATCGACCCGCGCCGTACCGAATTCGCCACCCAAGCCGACATCCACCTGGCCCCCAAGCCCGGCGAGGACCCCACCTTGATGGCCGGCATTTTGAAGGTCGTCATCGACGAGGGCTTGTTCGATCACGAGTTCTGCGAGAAGTGGGTGGCCGATCTGGAGCAACTGGCCGCCGCCGTGGCGACCTTCGATCTGGCTTACGTCTCCAAACGGTGCGACGTTCCCGCCGACGACATCGTGGCCGCCGCCCGTATGTTCGCCACCGCCGGAAAGGGAACCAGCGGGACCGGAACCGGCCCCAGCATGGCCCCGCACTCCAGCCTCACCGAACACCTCTCCATCGTTCTCAACACCATCTGTGGGCGTGTGAACCGAGAGGGTGACACCTTGGAGAGCGGGTACTTCCTGTATCCCGAGACCCCGCGACGAGCCCAGGTGCACGCCGCGCGTCCGCCGGCCACCGGCGCGAACCAACGCGTACGAAACCTGCGCGGCATTCGCGGGGAAATGCTCACGACGGCACTGGCCGAGGAGATCCTGAACGAAGGCGAGGGCCGTGTGCGGGCTCTCATCGTCAGTGGCGGCAATCCGGTGGTGGCCTGGCCCGACCAGGAACTCACCATCAAGGCGATGGAAGACCTCGAGTTGCTCGTCGTCATCGACCATCGCATGTCAGCCACCGCCGAGTTCGCCGACTACGTGATCGCACCGACTCTGTCGCTCGAGCGTGCCGACGTGCCCCACCTCATGGACCGTTGGTTCCGAGCGCCCTACACCAACTACACCGAGGCCATCACCCCCCGCATCGGCGACGTCATGAACGAGTGGGAGGTCTTCTGGGAATTGGCCCGCCGCCTGAACTCACCGTTGCCCCTCGCCGGTGGCAACGCACCGATGGAACGCCTCCCGAGCGATGATGAGATGCTGGATCTGGTGTACGCCGGATCCCGCATGCCCATGGACGAGGTGCGACGCAATCGCATGAAGGTGCACCCCGACAAGGCCATGGTCGTGCAGGCCGCGGATCCGACCTGTACGGCCAAGTTCACCGTCGCTCCCGACGACATCGTCGATGAGATGCGCTTGGTCGTGACCGAGGGAGATTCGGCCGCCGCTCTCGGCGTCGATCCCGCGACGTACCCCTTCCGTTTGGTCAGTCGCCGTTTGAGGCACGTGCTGAATTCGTTCGGCTCGGAGTTGTCGGTGCTCGGGTCCAAAGGCAGCACCAACCCCGCCTACATGAATCCCGACGACATGGAGCAGTACGACCTGGCCGACGGTGATCTGGTGGAGATTTCCAGCCCACGAGCCTCGTTGCAAGCGATCGTGGAGTCGGCGCCCGACGTGCGCCGAGGCGTGATCTCCATGGCCCACTCGTGGGGAGGCTCCTCACTCACCGATGAGAAAGTGCGCGACATCGGCACGCCGACCAGTCGGCTGGTTTCGGTGGACAAGGGCTACGACTTGGTGAACGGTATGGTGGTCCAGAGCGCGATTCCCGTTCGCATCAGCGCGCTCGAGCAAACCAACCGCTGACGAGAGAGGCCAAGACGATGGCGAGACTGGAAGTTCCCGACGGAGAGGGCCTGGAAGCTCATCGCCTCTGGGCGCTGGCACCCCACATGGGGGCGGGCATGGCCGCCATGAGCGAGGCCGTGTACGTGAAATCGAGCCTGAGCATCAGGGAGCGCGAGGTGGCCCGCATGCGGATCGCCCAGCTCAATCAGTGCGTTGTTTGAATGAACACTCGCGCCGCATCGGCGATGCGGCAAGGACTCGATGACGAAGCGTACAACTCGGTTCAGCATTACCACGACCACCCGAACTTCACCGACCGCGAACGACTCGCCGCCGAATACGCCGAGCGCTTCGCCATCGACCACACCGCCGTCGATGACGACCTCTGGAATCGTCTGCGAGCGCGATTCAGCGACACCGAGCTTTTGGAGCTCACCGTGACCATCGGTTTCTGCGTCGGCATGGGACGCGCCTACCAAGTACTCGACATCGCCCGCGATTTCGACGTGCTCTGGAGCAAGGAACCGCCGGCGGCGAACAGTTGAGCCCCCGTCGGCTGCAAAGAGTGAGAAGGAGATCACCATGAATCCACTGGAAACGGTCAACGCATTCATCGCCGCTCTCGAGCGCCTCGACGTGGATGCCGCCTGCGCCCTCGTCGCTGACGGTTGCGAATACGACAACGTTCCTTTGATGAAGGTGTACGGACCCGAGGGCATAAAAAGTGTCCTCGGGCCGATGTTCGGCGACTGCACCGAAGTCGACTGGGTCGTGCATCGCGAGGCCGCCAGCGGCTCCACCGTGTTCAATGAGCGCACGGATCGATTCAAGATGTCCTGGGGCTGGTTGGAGTTGCCGGTCAACGGCGTGTGGGAAGTGGTCGACGGCAAGATCACCCTGTGGCGCGACTACTTCGACGCACAGAGTTACTTCAAACAGCTGCCCGGTTCCTGAGCGGAATCATTTGCCGAGATAACTCGCCTCGATCAAACTGCGATCGTTGCGCAACGAGGCGGCATCACCCTCGATGACCAGTTCTCCGTGGCTCATGACGTACGCACGATCGGCCACCTGCAGGGCCATGTGAACGTGCTGTTCGACCAGTAACACGCCGGCACCGGTCTCATCGGCGATCTGTCGCAAGATCGGCAACAGACGTTCCACGATGATCGGCGCGAGACCCAGACTCATCTCGTCCACCATCAGCAACCTCGGGCTGACGGTGAGGGCCCGGGCCATGGCCAGCATTTGCTGTTCGCCACCGGACAGCAAACCGGCTCGACGGTCCTTGATGGGCTCGAGGGCCGGGAAATAGCCGAGGGCCTTCTTCAAATCGGCCGCCCCCTTGGCCGCACCCAATCGCAGGTTTTCGGCCACGGTCAGTTGGTAGAAGAGCGCACGACCCTCGGGCACGTGAGCGAGACCCTCGCGAGCCAACAAGTGAGGACGACGACCCTGAACGGACTTGCCGAACACCTTGATGTCTCCCGAGATGACGGGCACCAAGCCCGACGCGGTGAGCAGAGTTGTGGTTTTTCCGGCACCGTTCGGTCCGAGCAACGCGACGACTTCACCTGGGTTCACGGTCAGGTTCAGGCCCCGAACCACCGACACACCGTTGTAACCGGTGTTGAGGTTTTCGATCTGCAGCAAAGCATCCATCACTGACCACCCTCTTTCGCGCTGGAGCCCAGGTACGCCTCGATCACCTTGGGATCACGTTTGATTTGCGCTGGCGTTCCCTCAGCGATCTTCACACCGAACTCGATGACGTAGATGTAATCACAGACTTCGAGCACCAAACCCATGTCGTGGTCGACAAGGAAAATGGTGAGGCCGGCGTCGATGATCCGCCGCAGACGACGACCCAACTCCTGAGACTCCGCGGTATCCAAACCCGCGGCCGGCTCGTCCATGCACACCAGGTCGGGGCGGGCTGCCAACGCGCGCGCCGCCGACACCAACTTGCGCTGACCCTGACTGATCTCGTTCGGATACCTGTCAGCCAGGTCGCCGATGCCCAGAACATCGAAGGCAAAATCCACCCCGTCACGGTCACGCTTTCGTCCGGGAACCACCAGATCGAGGAGGAAATTCTTGACGGTCTGACGCTCGGCAGCCACCTGAACGTTTTCTTCGATGGTGAGGTCGTCGAACAACTCGAGCGACTGCCACGTGCGACCAAGTCCGAGACGAGCCCGCGAATGCACCGGCAGCGCGTTGATTTCCTGACCATTGAACTCGATACGGCCGGTCGTGGGAACGAAGCCGGTGATGCCGTCGATGAACGTGGTCTTACCGGCACCGTTGGGGCCGATCAGACCGACCAACTTGCCCTTCTCGACCGTGAGATCGACGTTGTTGACGGCGCGCAAACCGCCGAACGTCACCGACATTCCCGTCGTCTGAAGAAGACTCATGTGGATCCCTCCCGCTGGGATGCTTCGACCTTACTTCGTTCGGCCATGGCTTTCTTTCGGACGGCTTTGTCGATCTGTCTCTGCTTGACGAGCCGGGGTGCACCGGCCAGACCCTCGGGGTTCTGCACCGCCGTGATGATGAGACCGACACCACCGATGAGAGTGGCGTATCCCTGGTCGAGGTGAAGGATGTTCTCCAAAAAATTGAAGTTCAGTCCGTTGGGGGCGACGATCCCGGCCACCACCGCGCCACTCACCGACGCGATGCCTCCGAGGTAGGCGAACGACAGAAAGGTGAGCGAGGCGAACGCTCCGAAATACTGCGGGGTCACCGACCCGAAGCGGTAGCCGGACAAGGTTCCACCCAGACCGGCGACGAAGGCGGCCAGTCCAAAGGCGAGGATTTTGGTGCGAGCCACGTCGATGCCAACGGCGGCGGCGGCACGCTCATTGGAACGTACGGCCAGGAGCTGACGACCCGTGTTCGAACGGCGTACGTTCACGACCATCAAACACAAGATGATCACGAAGACGAGACAGATGACGCCGAACCAGGCGTTGGGCGGAATATCGTCGCGCCCCTTCAACCCAGCCACCCTCAGCAGGGTGTTGTTCGGGCCGAAGTCCTTGCCAGCGATCTCCGGCGGTTTCACCGGAAGGGCACCGACTTCCCCGGCGAAGGTCTTGTTCTTGAAGATCAATTGCTCGATCGCCACGGCGACCGACAGTGTGATGACCGCCAAATTGACGCCCCGTAATCGAAGGGCCGGTATGGAGACGACCACTCCGAAGATGGCCGCCACGAATGCTCCGATGATTGGTGCGAGCGGGAATGGCAAATCGTCGAAGTACTTCGACATGAAGAATCCCGCCGTGCCGGCGATCGCCATCTGAGCCAACGAAATCTGACCCACGAAACCGACGAGCACCACCAAAGACAGAGCGATGACCACTGCCACCAACGTGTTGATGGTCGATTGTCGCCACTCGTAGTTCCAACCAAAGAGAAGCGCCAGGACCACGATCGACGCGACGATGGTGAACGGAATCACGTTCTTCGGAGCACTCGCGAACGGCATCTTGCCAACCGATACCGAACCTCGAACCGGCAAGGACTTTCCGCGCAGGTACATCGCCACCACGACCACGAAGAACGGCAGTGCCTGGGTGAGCCCGGCGGTCGGAAGAACTCCTTTGGGGAACCAGGTCTGCGCGCCTTGGTACTGGATCCAACCCTGAAGCATCGCGATACCCACTCCCGCGGCCACCGTGAGGCCGAACGAGGTGAAGTTGGCCAGCAAAGCAGCTCCCAGGGCGGGCACGATGAGAAGCGGAATGGTGATGGTGTCGAGGTTGGTGATCGGCGAGGCCAAGATGCCGAGCAAACCGGCGATGAGCGTGGACAGAACCCAATTCGCGCCAGCCAAGAAGTCGGGAGAGAAGCCCAAAACGATGGCGCCCTTTTCGTTCTCAGCGGCGGCTCGAGTGGCCAGACCGAATCGCGTGAACTTGAAAAGCGCCCACAAACCGACCGCGATGACGGTCACCACGATCACGAGGAACAACTGGTTCTTGGGAACGATGCCCAATTCACCCGGAAGGTCGATTTTGCCCTTGGGGAGCGGGAAGGGAACGCCGGTTTTGGCCAGTTCACCGAAACGAATCCGGATGAACTCTTGCAAGACGACGAAGAGTCCAACTGACGTCACGACTTTGGCCAGGACCGGCGCATTACGAAGAGGCTTGAATATGGCGAAGTGGAGGAAGAGACCCAGTAACACCGCAACCACCAACGCCAAGACCACGGCGGTAGCCGTGGTCAGCCGGTCTCCCGGCAGGTCGATGGACGTCGGCCAGTTGGGAAGGTCGAGATACTTGCCTTCATCTCTGAACCAGTTGACCGGAATCTCGATGAGCACGAACGGATTCGGCAGCGGCGGAACGTACAACCGGCCTTCGACTTTGAACCCGTAGTACCAATAAGCGACGAAGACGGTGATCACGCCGTTGGCGAAATTCACCACTCCGGAGCCACGGAAGGTCAGTACCACGCCCAGAGCGACGGCCGACATGAGTGCACCGGTTCCGATGTTCGAAAACATCGGTGCCAACTGTTGCGCGTCCCACGCGTAAAGAATCGCGAACAATGCAATGACGGTCACGATGCCGACGGGCAACTTTTGCTTTTTCACGAAGGCTTTGGACGATTGCTCCATGTCACTCCCCTGAACGCTCTCGCGAGCGAAACCCCAATGATCGGATCGAACGATCCAAGCACGAGGGTGCGGGGATGACTCCCCGCACCCTCGACGCGGAACACCGTTTGATTACGGCTGATCAGTGATCAACCGGCGAGAGCGGCCATTTCCTCCACGGGATTGATGGCCTTGCCGTTGTAGCCGTCCAAAATGGACACGTACTCGGTGCCCTGCTGCTGCTGGATACCGATGGAGAATCCGCACAACGACGGGAAGGTGGGATTGCCACCGCACTTGAAGTCGCCCACGCCGGCCCACATCGGTCCGACGAACGCCTTCACGTCAGCACGCAGCGACTCACTGTCCAGCGAACCGCCATTCATGAACTGAACCAACGTCATCAAGGTCGCAAAAGTCGGACCGGCGAAACCGGTGTACTCCGGATTCTCGATGCCCTCTTCCTTGGCATAGGCGAAGGCGGCGTCGATGTAGGAATCCAGATCGGGATTACCGGGGATCTCGTAGGCGAAGCCGTAACCGCCGAAGTACCAGCCATCAGGCAGGTCGCCCTCCTCACCGACGGACTTCAAGTGGTCCTGCATCGGAACTCCGAAGCACAACCCCGTGGTGACGACCGTGGTCGTGATTTCGAGGGTCTTGATGGCGTCGTAGATGCCGATGCATCCCTGGACGGTGACGAGCGGGTAGAAGACGTCGGCCGTGGCGGCTCCCGACGACTGAATGGCGGTCGCCATTTCGGTTGCCCCGGCCGTGTCGGGCACGGGAACGCCGGTTACTTCTTCGACTCCGAACATTTCCAGGATCGGCTTGGTCAGCGCGGTGAACGCGATGGTGCCGGCCGCGTTGTCCTGGTAGACGACCGCGACCTTCTTGACTTCCTTCCCCTCGAGTTCCGGGACGTACTTTGCGGCGAAAATCGCCAAACCTTGGACCACACCCGGTGAACCAGGTGTCAGCGCGAAACCGTCGGAGGCAAGGAACTCGGGAGTCGTCACTGGGTTACCGATGAAGACCGGCTTCTTGTCCTTCAAGGTGTCGAGCAAGGGCTGGTTGCCCGAAAGCATCGTTCCGGTGATGACGGCCTGGACCTCGTCATTGGCCAACATCTCCTGACCACACTTCAGACCGTCCTCTTCCTTGGTTACGAAGCACTTCACGAGCTCGATGGGACGGCCACCGACTCCGCCGAGGTAGTTGTTGATGAACCACACCGCAGTGTCGATTCCGAAGGTCGCTTCGGGAAACGCCGGTGTGCCACCCTCCTGGTTCACGAAACCGACCTTGATCGGATCGCCGGAGGCGGCGCCGCCGGGTCCACCGGTGTACGCCAAGCTGACATCGATCGAGCTCTGTTGAACCGGCAGGTCGTCGCTCGGCGCCTCAGACGTGGGCGCCTCAGACGTGGGCGCCTCGATCGTCGGCGCCACACTTTCATCGTCCTCGCTGCAGGCTCCCACGAGCAGGCCAAGGACGGCCAAGCCCGCGACGAATCTGATCTTGTTACTTCTCACTTTTCCCCCTTATCAGACCTCCCGCGGCGGCAGGTCCCCCTCCGTAGACTGGCACAAGACCGACATTTGGTCAAACGCGAAAGCACGGACAATCGTGGTCATCGCGCCTCGGACGAACCCGATTCTCGATAGTCCCCGAAAGCGGCATCGCGCTCACTCAAGGCCGCAGTGACGCCCTTGGTGGCAAAGCCCTGCATGTATTCCATGGACGACTTTTGGTGGAACCCCAGGGCCTGGATCTCCGCGGTAGCCCGGATGCCGGCCCGAATTCCCATGGCCTCCATGGCGCGATGGGCGGCGCGCTTGTTCAGCGCCAACAGGTCGGCCGGGATCTTGGCTACCCGCTCGGCCACTGCCACCACGGCCGAATCCAGGTCGGCCAGCGGGAAGGCTCGGTTGGCGAAGCCGTTGGTGACGGCCTCGATCCCCGACATCGAATCACCGGTGAGCAGGGCCTCCATACCCCGGCGTAGCCCCATGATCCAGGTCTGCCATTGCATATCGGGAGGTGACATCAATCGAACCGGCGGGTATCCGATCTTGGCATCCTCGGCGACGTACACCAGGTCGCACGCGGTGGCCAACTCGGTGCCACCGGCCAGGCAGTAGCCATGGACCTGCCCGATGATCGGAGTACTCATGTCCCACATTTCGAACCAGTTGTTCACGACGTGACGCGACCACCAGCCGTCCGCCCGCGAGATGGGACGTTCGACATCCGAGTTCGGCGAGCCGAGGTCGTAACCGGCGCAGAAACACGAGCCCGCTCCTCGGACGATCATCACCGAGATGTCGCGATCCTTGTCACCGGCACGCATCGCATCGAATAGGGCCCCACGGAGATCGTCGTTGAGGGCATTGCGTTTCTCGGGGCGGTTCAAGGTGAATCGACGCACCTTCGGAGCGGGGTCGTCGGTCAAAAGAACATCGTTTGCCATGGTCGTCAAGCTTTCTCCCAGTAGGGGGCGCGTAGTTTGCGTTTGTTGATCTTGCCCATGGTGTTGCGACCGAGATCGTCGACGAAGTCGATCGAGCGTGGGCACTTGTAGTGGCTCAAGCGCTCGCGACAAAACGCCAGCACCTCGGATGCCTCGGGCGGATTCGAGGGGTCGCGCAGAATCGCCAGCGCCTTCAACTCCTCCCCCATTTCACCGTGAGGCACGCCGATACATGCCACATCGAGGATCGCTGGGTACTGCACCAACACCTGCTCGGCCTCGGCCGGGTAAATGTTCACGCCACCCGATACCACCATGTCACTGAAACGATCGGTGATGAAGACGTAGCCATCCTGATTGACATAGCCGATCTCACCCAGCGTGAAGACGCCGGGGGCGATGTTGGCGGACCTGGTCTTATCGGCGTCGTTGGGGTAGACGACGCCTCGTCCCGTCGAGTCCCGGAAGAAAAGGCGACCCTCGGTGAGGGCGGGAACCTCGTTGCCCTCATCGTCCAAGACGAGCACCGAGAACGGCGGAACCGGGCGACCCACCGACCCGGGGTTCTCCAGCCACTCGGCACTGGTGATCTGGCAAGTGGTGCCCACCTCGGTGGCGCCGTAGGCATCGATGAAGATCGGACCCCACCATTCGATCATCGCCCGCTTCACGTCGATCGGACACGACGCTCCCGTATGAGCCGCCAACTTCATCGACGAAATGTCGTACCTTTTCTTCACCTCGTCGGGCAACGCCAACAGTCGGACGAAGTGGGTCGGCACCATCACCGACGACTCCGTGCGGTGCTCATGGATCGCCTGCAGGGTCTTCTCGGCGTCGAACTTGGCCAAGATGACCATCGGGACTCCACGCACCAGCAAGCGCATGCCGTTCAACGGACCGGTGTGGTACATCGGACCGACGACCAGATGCGTGCCGAATTGGGCGAAGCGATTGGCCTTCATGCCCTCGAGATGTTCGGCCATGGTCGACCCCCCGGCAAACATCGTGGGTGGCAATTCGGTGCCCTTGGGGCGACCCGTGGTACCCGAGGTGTAGAGCAGGTTCGCCCGCGGGGCGACGTCGAGGGGCGGATGCGCCGGATCGCCCGACGCCAGCCACTCGGCCCACGGTCGCACCCCCGCCGCGCTGACTCCCCAACCGATCACCTCGATCGCGAGTCCTTCGGATCGGGCGATGTCCACGGCGGCCACCCCACGCTCGACAGTCTCAGGACCGACGAACAACATGCGTGAATCGGAGTCGACGAGGATGTAGGCGGTCTCCTCGGCCGTCAGGTGGAAGTTCACCGGCACCGTCGACGTGCTGCCCAACAAGCACCCGAGGTGGGCCAAGGCTGTCTCGGCAGCGTTCTCGGCGAACACGGCGACACGGCGGTTCGGACCCAGATCGGCGGCCAACGCGTTGTTGGCCACTCGATTCAAGATGTCGTCGACATCGGCCCATCGCAGAGCCTTGTCGGGATCACGCACGGCGATCTCGTCGGGACGATCATGAGCCAGATCGGCGGCAAAGACAGGCATTGGTCGGCCTCAGACGTCAGCGGCCACGCCGCGCTCCACGAGAGCCTCGCGATGATTGGCGAAGTCCGCCGACAGGTCCGCGGGTCCTCCGTAGTGGACCTGCAGGAATCGGCGCGAGAAGAGCCATTGGCCGTTCACTTTGCGGTACGCGTCGTCGTAATGGGCGAGAAGGAGTCCCGTCTGACCGTCGGCCCGTCGAAAACGCTCGCTGATGGCCCAACGGCCGGTGGCCTCGTCGGCGGTCGCCCCCTGCCACGCGTCCCCGTTGTGGACGGTTTGCACCACCGCGGCAAAACCAGTCATGGCGCCGTACCACAACTTCGAGATGGAGTCCTTGCCCTCGACCAGGCGGCCGCGCCCCAGGTCCCACACTGCATCGTCGGTCCAACACGAACCCCATTGCTCACCCGACCGATGAACCACGGCATCGGCATAGCGATTGATCAGACGTTGAATCGCGACGTAATCATCGACGGAGACGGGAAGAACGTTTGTCATGGTCCTTTTCTAGCCCAACGGGGTGCTCCCGAGCGATGGGAACATCGCTCGGGAAGGTCCGTGCACCGCGACCGATCCGGTATCGGACAGAATGAGTCGGTGGACCACGAGATCGATCTCGAACGACTGACGTTGCTCGACCCCGAGGTATCCGACTGTCCGTACGCGGCCTACGACGCGCTGCGCCGTCGGGCACCGGTGTGGCGCGACAACGCCACCGGCATGTTCGTCGTGACCCGCTACGAGGATGTCCGGATGGTTCTCACCGACACCGTGCGCTTCACCAGCGCGCGCCACCGAGGCCGCATCGACCCGCGCAGTGCCCGTTTGAAGAAGATCTACGAGGAAAAGGGTTGGCTTCCGGGCGCGACGCTCGCCGGCCGCGATGACCCCGAGCATCGTGAGATGCGCGGCTTGTTCAACCATGCTTTTCGCCCCTCCAAGATCAAGGAGATGGACGGCTTCATCGTGGACCTGGCTCATTCGCTCATCGACGAGTTCGTCGGAGCCGGCCGGTGCGACTGGGTGCGTTCGTTCGCCATACCGCTCCCCTTGACCGTGATCGGGCGTCAGATGGGCGCTCGCGACGAGGACATGTGGCGCATCAAGGGCTGGACCGACGCCTGGGTGCATCGCTTGGGGATGATGCAGACCGAGGACGAGGCGGTCTGGTCGACCGAAATGGAAATCGAGGCCCAGCATTACTTCCAACCGATTTTCGAGCGTCTGCGCCACGAGCCCGATGACACCTTGTTGAGCGACTTGGTGAACACCGTCATCCCCGAGTGGGGCCGCACCCTCACCGACAACGAACTACACGCTGAGATGATGGCCGACACCTTCGTAGGCGGCTCGGAGACCACCACCAACGCATTGGCTGAGGGTGTTCGTCTGCTCATCGAAAACCCCGACGAGTGGGACAAGGTGAGTTCCGACCCCGATCGATACGTGCCGTTGTTGGCCGAGGAGGTGCTGCGGCTCGAAGGTCCGGTACAGGGTCTCTTCCGCACCACCGCCGTAGAAGTCGAGCTTCACGGAGTCACCATTCCCGCCGGTTCGGTGGTGAACGTGCGCTACGGAGCCGCCAACCGCGACGAGAACCAATTCGAGTGCCCCGAGGAGATGAACCTCGATCGCGACAACGTGCGCAGTCACGTGGCTTTCGGTTTCGGCACCCACCACTGTCTCGGAGCCCCTTTGGCTCGACGCGAGTTGATCATCGGTTTTCGAGCCCTCGTCGACCGCGTGGATCGCATGTGGTTCATCGACGGAGCGAACGATTTCCGTCACCACCCGAACTTCTGTCTACGGGCGCTGAAGCACCTTCACGTTGGTTTCACCGCGCGTTGAGCGACTTCAGCAACGCCCCGCTGTCGTGGTAATCGACCTCGTGCTCGACGCGTCCATCCACGATTCGCAACCAACTCATTCCCGGGCTCGACCATTTCTTGCCCACATGTTGCTTTCCGATCACCGAAGCCATCTCCTCGGTGATCGTCGCGCTCATGACCCAGTTGGTGGCCACGCCGTCGTCACTCGTCCAAAACTGATCGGGTAGCAACAGCAGATCGGGCCACTTGTCCAAGCCCTTCTTGAAGAACGAGCGAATGGCCGGCCAGCCATGGTGCGATCCACCGACGATGTCATTCAGAATCGCCTCCGGGTGCATCATCGATTCGGGGGCGTCGGCGTCACCACTGCTCCAGGCGGCGAAGAGATCGGTGACAAGTCGGATTCGTGGATCGGTGTTCGAACTCATGTCGAATACTGTCACACGGCGCCGTCGAACTCGATCAGCTTCTGCAGGAACATGCGGTACACCGCGGTGCCGACGATGGCCATGTTCGGCGCCGGATTCGCGCCCGTCTCGTAAAGTCGTCGACACGTCAGATTGGCGCACGAACCTTTGAAATAGTTGAACGCCTCCCAATAGCGCCAAACCTCGGGGGCGATACGAATTCCGGTGATCGTGGCCAGTTGGCCGAGCCACTCGTCCTTGGGCAACGCACGGGAGCCACGCATCTGGATACAGAACACCCAATCCTCCATCGGGTCTCCGACATGCCCGAATTCCCAATCGGTGATCGCCAAAACGCGTTTCCCGTCGTGGACGAAATTGTCCGGACCGGCGTCGCCATGAACGACACTCAATCGATCACCTTCCGGGGCATTGATCATGAGCCACTCCGCACTGCGTTCCAGTAGTGCGACGGGCTCGTCGGTCGACGAGCGGTACACGTCGCGCCATCGCCGAACCTGGGTCATGGTCGCTTCTCGCACATTCGCCACGTTCGACACTCCGAGTAGGTCGCCCAACGACCCGGATGTCGGATCGATGCCGTGCATCGCGTGGAGCACTCCGATGAAATCCCCCACTGGCGGAGGTTTCCCGGGCACGGAGGGCACGTACTCCATCACGAAGAAGCGACGACCCATGACCACACCCCGTTCGTCCCCGGCCAACACGCGGGCCACCGGAACCCCGTGCTCGTGAAGCCCGGTCATCAGACGCGACTCCCGAATCCCATCGGTGCCGAACACCCCACCCTGTTCGATCCGCACCACCACGCGCTCCCCGTTGGTCGCGGTCGCGACCACCATTTCCCGGGAATGTCCTTCGCTGATGCGATGGAACGATTCGACGGCGGACCAGTCGAGGACGGCCACCAACCAGTCGGCGAGGGCCTCGGACTCGGTCCGGTTCATGGCGGGCTCAGTCGACCTCGGAACGCCGATAGAACCCCGCCATCCGCCGCCAACTTCGCGACGAGGGCCTCGACCTCCGAGGAATCGGTCGCCATCACGTGCGTCGGGTCCACTTGACGCTCCAGCACCGCGATCAGTTGGATCACCGTCGTGCGGACCGCCGGATCTTCGACGGCGGGAAGAACCGTCTCGCGCAGGACCGCGGCGGTATTCCGCATGACGGTCGCGTCATCGAAGTCCGCCGTCATCGGACACCTCGCAGCATGGCGACCGCACGGGACTCGGCCTCGAAGTCCCAACTGGACCGCCACACCGGATCCGACAGCGGACCATCGAGACGATCCCACCCCTGCTTCTTGAACCAGTTGTACGTGTGCCGGTGCCCATCCTCGAAACCGAGTTCGGGCTCGAACCCCAGCAGGCGGCGTGCCTTGTCCGTGCTCAGCACGGCGTGATGTCCTGATCCGAAGAGGTGTCCGTGAACTCCGGACGGAAATCCCTCGGGTCGCTCGTCGGGAATCATCACCACCTCGGCCTCGACCCCGACGATGGCCGCCAGGGTGTCGACGTAGAGCATGCTGGTGACCGCTTCGGCGGTGGCGTTGAACACCTCGCCCTGGGCCGCTTCCACGCCGATCACGTCGACCATCAGTCGACACAGGTCATCGACGTGTCCATAGGAGCCAGCCACCAGGCCCCCGTGAGGCAACAAGATCGGGCGGCGTTGGATGAGTCGCAGGAACATGGGAGTTTCCATGTCGTAGATGTTGTTGTACGGGCCGTAAATGGCCGCCGGTCGAACGATCGTGACCGGGAAACCCGTGGATGCGTGACGCCTCAACATCTCGGTCTCGACCATGGCCTTGAATCCGCCGTACGAGCGGGGGCCGCTGCGATCGATGTCGAGTTCTTCGTGCCACGGGAAGACGCCGAGTTGCGACTGGTCGTACGCCATGATCGACGACACGTAGACGTAGTGCCCCACCGAACCATCGACGAGATCGAGCAAGCCGCCGATGTCGCCCCCGCCGGCGACCATCACGAAACCGGACACGTCGAAAATCGCGTCCCACCTTCGTCCTGACAGGACGCGGGAAACCGCATCCATGTCGGTGCGGTCGGCCACCAAGTGCTCGACGCCGTCGGGCAACGCAGTCGGCGTGACGCCCCGATTCAGCACCGCCAATTCGTGACCCTCGGCCAGCAAGTGCTCGACCAGCCGACGTCCGACGAAGACGGAGCCTCCGAGCACGAGGGCGCGCATCAGAGACCCTCGTACGGTCCGAGCACCACCGATTCCAGGTGTCCCGTTCCGGTGTCCCGGGTATCGGACAGGTTCGTGCAACGACCCCAGGCCTCGGCGTAATGCCAGCGATTGAGGTTGGTGGGCTTGGGAGTCACGACCGACGTCACGCGGTCGATTTCCCAGACCTCACCCTCGTGGTGGAGGTCGCCTCGATACACACCGCGACCCAAGGCGTCATCGAAGCCGTTGTGGTAGCCACCACCCTGTAGATACAGCGGGTAGGAAATCGGCTCGCTGCGATAGGACTCCACCACGCCATCGGGTCGGGTGAGGTGCACGGTGGAGGACTTCAGACGACTGGTGTTGCGACCGTCGACCCTCACGAACTCGACCTCGTAATCCAGAGACGAGTAGGCGAACGATTCCCGGGTGTCTCCGTAGGGATACACGCAACGCGTCTCGAGCTTGGTGTACGGCGCCCGTCCTCCGGCGTGATGGAACTGCCAAAAGATGGCCCGATCCGGCATGCGGTACCAGCACCACTGGCGGAGCCCGGGGGGCGGCGTGTGCACCGGTGGCGGGGCGATCACGTTGGTCCGCGGACCGCCAGTCTGGTTTCCGATACCCCACGAGTGATCACGCACACCGGTCCACTCGTTCACCTCGATGCGCTCTCCGGCCACCTCGATCCAACCGGTCACCTTCATCACCTGGTCGTAGTTCGAGCGATCGCTGTGCAGGCGACCGTTGACGTAGACCTGAACGTGATCCTCGTTGTAGGGAGCGTGGACGCCCTCCCACAGCAGGTCGTACGCCTGGCCGTGCTCGTTGGGGACACAGACGGTGCGCAGGGTGCGCAGTCCCTCCAATATCTCTATCGACATCGGTCCGACGGCGATGTCGTCGATGGCCGGACGGAGCCGACGGGACCAGCGCATGTTGTGTTGCCGGCCATCGATGGCCGTGCAGAGGAAACCGTCGATGACGTCGTTGTTGATGTGCAGACGTAGTCCCATGAACCACGCCACCCGGCCGGCGTCGTCACCCATCGTGAAGTAAAAGCCGTCGCTCCAATGCTGCGACCCGTCCATCACGGTGTCGAACGTGTTGCCGATCTGATGTCGGGGAAACTCGTCGAATCGGGTCAGTTCGCGCCCCACGGGGCAAACCCTAGAAGATCGGGTCGGTAAGAATGGTCCTCGGGGAAGCGTCGTGCTACGTCGCGCAACCAGCGAGGGAGACAAATGATCGCCGATCACAGCAACACATCACTCGACCAAATGTGGTCGTTGTCGGGTCGTCGCGCGGTCGTCACCGGCGGGGCCAAAGGCATCGGAGCCGCCACGGCCAAGCGACTCGCCGAAGCCGGTGCCGACGTGATCGTGGCCGACATCGACGAGAGCGGCGCGGCACGAACCGCCGTCGAGATCGCCGGTGCGTCCGGGCGCACCGTCATCAGCGCCGCACTCGACATCAGCGACACCGCGTCGATCGTCGCACTCACAGAACTCTGCGTCGACCGACTCGGGGGTCTCGACATCTGGGTGAACAACGCCGGCATCTACCCCACGACCGGTCCGGCGTTGCAGGCCAGCGACGACTTCGTCGATCGACTCCTCGAGGTGAACGTGCGTGGATCGTACGCGTGTGCCCGCGAGGCCGCCAAACGCATGAGCAGTGGTGGCGTGATCGTCAATCTCGCCTCCACCACCGGCTTTCGGGCCGCACCCGGCATCAGCGCCTACGTCGTCTCCAAGCACGCCGTGGTCGGACTCACGAAGTCCCTGGCGCTCGAGTTCGGTCCCATGAACATCCGGGTGGTTGGGGTCGCACCCGGACCGATCGACACCCCCGGGGTGCGCGACCAACTCGCGCCACTCAAGGCTGCCGGCCTCGACGTCGGCGCGCGCATGAGTCAGACATTGCTCGGTCGCGCCGGGCAGGCCGACGACATCGCCCGCGTCATCTTGTTCCTCGCGTGCGACATGGCCGCCTGGATCACCGGTGAGGTCGTGGTGGCCGATGCCGGATCTTTGGCGGGTTGACCATGTCCGTGCGTCCGCCGATACCGACCACCGCCGACCACCTCACCGCCGAATGGTTGAATCAGGCCTTCGACGGATCGATCGCCGAGATCGTCGGTGTCCGCGCCGAACGGTTGGGTGAGGGGGTCGGACTGCTGGGTGAAGTCACTCGTCTGCACCTGCAGTATCGCCCCGAAACCGAGGGTCCGCGACCGACCACCATGATCGCCAAGTGTCAGGCGGCTGCTCCCGGCAACGTTTTCATGTCTCAGGCAATGGGTTTCTACGAGCGAGAGTCGAGTTTCTATTCGCAGTTCTCACGCACCATCAACCTGCGCGTTCCCTATTGTCACTACACCGACGTCGATCCCGCCGGTGCCCCGTACATCGTCCTCATCGAGGAGATCACCGATGCGCGCATGGTCGACCAGATAGTCGGAGCCGGATACGACGACAGTGCCGCCATCATCGACCAGGCAATCACGCTGCACTCCACCTTCTGGGACAACGAACTGTTGCGATCGCTCCATTGGCTACCCCCCATGAACAATCCGCTCTATCGTGCGGCGCGCGAAATGGCCGAGCCCAAATTGGAGTCGTTCATCACCACGTGGACCGGCACGCTGCCCGAGCGCACGCTCTCCTGGATGCGGCAGCTGACCCCCAAATACCCCGACATGGTCGACTGGTGGGTGGACCAAGGCAAGGCCACTTTCGTGCACATGGACTTTCGTGCCGACAACTTCCTCTTCGGCGGATCAGCCGGGGCTGGCACGGTCACCGTGCTCGACTGGCAACTGAGCGCCCGTCACGTCGGAATGTGGGACGTGGCGAACTTCCTCGGTCAGTCCCTCACCATCGACAATCGCCGCGACTGGGAGTCCGACCTCGTGCGCGGCTATCACGACGGGCTTCTCGCCGCGGGTGTCACCGACTACTCCTGGGATCGTTGCTGGCGCGATTACCGGTACTGCTTGTTCCATCAAGCGTGGTCACAGGTGGCTGTCAGCGACATCGATCCGGGCAATGATCGCGGACGACGTTTGCTGCACGAGATGATCACGCGGGCCTTCACCGCCGTCGACGACAACGACTGTGACGATCTTCTCGGAGAGTTCTGAGAATGAATCCCGAGCTCATCGACCGACTCACTCGAGAGATGCATTACGAGTTCTCGCGCACTGCCCCACCTCCGGGTTTTCCGACGTTCCCCGACATCCCGGTCGGGCGCTTCACCAGCGACGAATTCTGGGACCTCGAACAACGGCACCTCTGGAGTGCGTGTTGGGTACTGGCTGGACGCAGCGAGGACCTGAGTCAGGTCGGTGACTTCATCACCTTCGACGATCTCACTCACCCGATCATCATCATCCGCGGTCACGACATGGTGTTGCGGGCCTACTACAACACTTGTCAGCATCGCGGCGCCCCGGTGGTGCGAGAGAGTTCGGGTAACTCGAAGCTGTTGCGATGCCAGTATCACTCGTGGTCCTACGACATCGACGACGGGCATCTGGTGTCGGTCCCCGACGAGCGCGACTTCGTCGGTCTCGATCGAGCGGACCGCTGTCTTCCGGCAATCCGTTGCGAGGTCTGGGACAATTGGATTTTCGTCAATCGCGACCAGAGCGCGATGCCCCTGATGCACTGGCTCGGAACCATCCCCGCCGAGATGTCCGAGTTCCAAGGACCACGCCTGCGCACGGTCGCACGACAGAGTGAGGTGGTGCCCTGCAATTGGAAGATCACGGCCGAGGCCTTCCTCGAGGTGTACCACTTCCGCCACATCCACAGTCGCAACGGCGAAAGCCTCTTGGACCACCGGGGTGCCACCATGGGCCTTTTGCCCAATGGTTGTTCGCGTATGATCACTCCTTTCACCAAATCGTCGTTCACCGCACTCGGAATGACGAACTGGGACGACTACAAACACGTCGTAACCCCAGGGTTCGCCGACATAGAGACCGTGAACGACATGGTTCGCTGCACCAGTAGCGCGTACGGAGTGTTCCCCAACCTCATCACCCCGGTCGCGGCATACGGTTTCCCGTTCATCACCTTCTGGCCTCTCGACAAACGAAACACACGCATCGAATGGACGCACTACGCGCCCGTCGACTTCGATCCCTCCGACGGACTCCCGGCCCACTGGCAGGTGCGCTTGGACAACTTCACGACGATCATGCACGAGGATTTCTCGAACATGGCGCCCATGCAGCGCTCGTTGGAGTCACCGGCAATGCGCGGCATACCCCTCAACTATCAGGAGCGGAGAATCTGGAATTTTCACGAGCAAGTCGATCGCATGATCGGCATCGAAAACATCCCTGAAAATCTGCGCGTACCGCAATTGCTCGCAGACTGGATCGAACGTTGATTTCAGCCGCGAGCCACCCGCGGATTGCCGTCGGTCCACATGACGATCAACTTGCGAAACACGATGCGCCACCCGTCGGGAGTGCGCTTCAACTCGTCCTCGTAGCGGCCGGCGATGATGTAGTTGGAGCCACCTTCGGCGGTTTTGCGTACGTGTTGTGATTGCAGGTAACACCGGCACCAGGCTCGATCACCATCCACCCGGATCATGTGGTTGGCGACCAGGTGCTGAGTCTGCTCGAGAGGCTCGAGAGCGCGACGAATGCGGTCCTTGATGGCGTCACGACCTCGGACGTCCGCCAGCAGGTCGCCGTTCGCCGCCGGATCGAAGATGTCGTCGAGCGCCTCGAAGTCTTTGGTGTCGAGCGCCCAGCAATAGCGGTGGGTCAGATCGACGATGGCCGCGCGATCGACGAGGAGGTGGGCGGCGACGGCGGCATCGAGATTCTCGATTGACTGGCCTTCGAACATGACCGAACCGTATCCGAGCGCCGTCGATCGGAACGACCGCTGTAGCGATGTGAAATGCTTTCCCCGTGGGCGCGCTCGGAGAACCGGTACAAATCGCCTACGCCGTGAGTCCGAGGATTCCCCTACGCGACCAGGCGGATCGTCACTCCCAACGTTGGGGATCGGGACCCTTCGTCGTCGTCGAACACATCGATCTCGTCGAGTCGCGCGTGAAGGGAGCGACAACTCCCTTCGATCACTCGTCGGCCTACGGCTGGTGGGGTGAACTCATGGTGGAGCTGGTCGTCGAACACACTCCTCCGTTGGTGCCTCCGGGACGCGTGCACCACGTGGCCTTCATGGTGGACTCTCTGTCAGCGGCCATCGATCATTGTCGATCGCAGGGTGCGGAGCTTCTGCTTGAGGCGCGCACGCGAGCCGGGGTCGACTTCGTCTTTTGCGACGCACGCGAGGAAAGCGGACATCTGATCGAGTTGTACGAAAGATGTGACGCCTTGACGACGTTCTACGGTCGCGTCCGGTCTCTCGCCCGGGGATGATCAGATCACCGAGTCGTCGACCCAACTGCCGTGGAAACCGAACGGCACCCGCTGGGGCAGGTGTACCCGAGCCACCGCGGGTTTCGACAGATCCGAAGCATCCAAAATGACCAGGTCGGTACGGTTGGTGGAGTAGTCGTGCACGAAGCCCATCGCCCACCCATCGTCTTCACCAGCGGCGTTGGAATCGGGGACGAACACGAATTCGCCCGGGTGAGCCTGCGGACCGAGATCATGAACGGTCTTGGAGCCGTCACTCATGTCGTAACGCGCCACCACTCCCAGATCGCCACCGGGCACACCCGATCCCGATCCGGTGACGGCCAGACGTGAGCCGGCCACCCATCCGTAGCGGTGCTTCAACCCGACCAGCCGCTCGTCGACGCGAGGAAACGCGTGGGCCCAATCGTCGATCTGGGTCTCACTCACCGCGCCGGTTCGCATGTTGAAACGCCAGCGGTACATGAAGCACGGTTCGAAATTGTCCATCGAGCCCCTCCACATCGCCTCGTGGCGACCAACGTCGCACACCACTTCGTCACCCTCGACGAAGGCGTTCAATGGGTGGAACACGTAGCAGGGATCGATCTCGAACCAACGAACGTCCTTGTCGGTGCCCATTCGCGGCAGGATGCCGATGCGTGCGCCGTAGTCGTCATCCCAACCAAGCGGGGCAAGACCCTGGGTCATCTTGTCGAGGTCGAAGACCACCGGCAGATCCATGAAGATGGCGTGCTCGCGGGTGATCATGAAGTCGTGCATCATCGTGCCTTTGGGCGTGGTGATGGGCGCCGAATGCACCAGTTGTCCCCGACCATCGAGGACGTGGTACGTCACGAACGGTGCCACCGGGGAGTACCCGAAGAAGTGCAGCTCGTTGGTCTCGGCACACAACTTCGGATGCGCGGTGAAGGCGGTCTTCAGTCGACCACCGAAGTCGTCACATCCGATCGTTTCCAGCTCCGGCGAAATCTCCCACGGCAGGTGACCCTCCTCGAGCGCCCAGATGCGTCCGGCGTGGGCCAAGACGTGCGTGTTGGCCGCACTGGCCGTGGGATCGAACATCGTCTCGGGGTCCATGGTGTCCATGCCCTTCAAGTATTTCGGCGTGCGCACGTAGCGGTTGCGGTACCACTTGGCCTGCCCGCCTTCGAGACGGACGCCGTGCACCATGCCGTCACCGAAGAACCAATGTCCGGCCTTGCCGTCCTTGGGATTCGATCCGTTGCGCACGTACAGACCCGACAGACTGGACGGGATGGACCCGGTCACCGTCAAATTGGTGTCGGTCACCTCGTCGAAGACGGGCGCGTAATTACCCCGAAGGAACCAAGGGGTTTGTTCGGCGTTGCGGTCCAGCATGTCGGTCATGTCGGTCATCCTCTCTGGTGATGTTTCAACGGTGTTCGCCCCACCAAGGCGCGACTTGGGCGGCGAAACGCCGAGCGTAGGCGCGGGTCAGCTCGTCGGTAGAACCGGAGAGGTCCTGCGCTTCGGTACTCGGCAACGGACTCGCGCCTTGCACCGGGTCGACCCACTCCAGGCGAAGACCGGCCAACACCGCTCCCAACTGAGGTGAGGCCGATTCGTGGTGTTCGCTCGTCTGATGCGCGATGAATGCGGCGAAATCGGTGAAGGCGAGCAAGGTGTAGTAGGTGCTGGGTTCGGCGCCACGCCAATACTCGTACCGCAACAACCCCTGTTCGCCGGCGTGACTGGCACGATAGAGGTCGCGCGAGATCTCCTCGAAGGCCGCCTCGGAGCCCGACTTGACCGTGATGTGCGCAAGGATCGTCGCCATTCCTTCACGGTAACAAACGCCCTCGCCTTCTCGGCGGAAAAGCGCCGAAAACCGACGCTTTCTCCAATTCGAATCGGCGTCAACCGATCAGTCGTTCACTCAACTCCCAGAGTTCCCGGGCCCGACCGGAGTCCACCGCGCGGGCCGCCACCCCGACGGCGGCCAAGGATTCCTCCTCGACCACCGGCGACACGTTGCAGTCCTCGCAGTACTCCCCTCCGCGACCCTCGAGCAACGCCGACGTGGCGGCCCATACCGTCGTGGCGGCTCCTTGTTCCGGGCTCTTCCACGTGAGTGCCTGCGGACGGTCACTGATGCGATCCATCAACGACTGGATCACCTCGGGTGTCATGTAGCGACCCAATTCGGTGTGGATGCCGCCCGGGTGCACAGCGAAGGCTCGCACCCCACGATCTCGGTAACGACGATCGATCTCCACGGCGTGCAACACGTTGCAGGTCTTGGCCGCCCCGTAGGACAGGAACGGGTCGTACTCGCGCCGCGCGAAATTCGGGTCCGCCAAATCGATGTCCCCCATGCGGTGACCCGCCGACGACAGCACCACCACCCGCGCCGGGGCCGACTCCACCAGCCGGGGCAATAACTCGCGCGCCAGCAAGAAGTGACCGAGGTGGTCGACACCGAACTGCTGCTCGAATCCATCGCTGGTCTGACCCCACGGCGTGGCCATGATGCCGGCGTTCAAGATGAGACCGTGGAGAGGGCGCGGGTCCATGAGGAACCGCGCCGACGCCGCTCGCACCGAGTCCAGCGAGCCGAGGTCGAGGTCCAACTCCTCCAGGTCGGCTCGGGAATGTGCGCCCCGGATGGATGCCATGGCTCGCCGATTCTTGTCGGGGTTTCGCGCGGCCATCACCACCGTGGCACCGTGGGCGGCCAGGGCCCGAGTCGTTTCGAGTCCGAGTCCGCCCGAGGCACCGGTGACCAAGAACCGACGACCCGTGAGATCGAGGCCGGCGAGAACGTCGTCGGTGGTGGACTCGGCCGAGAAGCCGCTCGAGGTGGGTGTGTGAGGCGCGGTCATGTCGTCGCTCATCCGAGAGGCCCGCCGGCGAACCAACGATCGAACATGGGTTTGATCGCGCTCCAGACCAACTCCACGACGAGTCCGCTGGGCGGTTGGACATAGGTGAAGGCTCCGTAGTTCTTTTCAGGTGGCGCTTGGGCCATGACGATCGTCCACCCCCGCTCGACCAAGGCCAGCGACTCGCCGGCCACGTCGTCGGACCACAGGCCGACGTGATGCAGACCGGGGTTCGACCGGCCGTCCCAGATCGAACCCACCGCGCCTTCGAGCAACTCGATGTGCTGGGGTCCCTCGGCCGAGTAGGTGAATCGCAGGGGAAGCTTTTTCTCCCCTTCTCCGCGAAGCCACACGTTCTGCTCGCGGGTTTGCGGCTCGCACCACGTCACCCCGAGTGATTCACCCAACTCGGACATCGCCCGCTCCAAATTGGGGACACGAATTCCTTGGTGGTAGCACCGGCTGTAATCGACTTGCTTCATGTCCCCCCTCAATCGGAACTCAGATACGTCGCCGATGACCTTCCCAATACGGCGCGCGCAGCGGAGCCTTTTGGATCTTGCCGGTTCCGGTGCGCGGAACGTGGGCCACATAATCGACCGACCGAGGCGCCTTGTACCCGGCCAACAGCTCGCGACAGTGCGCGACCAATTCCGACGCCAAGGCTTCGTCGGCCACGACACCGTCCTTCACCTGCACCAAGGCCTTCACACTCTCGCCGAACTCCTCGTCCGGGACACCGATGACCGCCACATCCTCGACCGCCGGGTGGGCCGCGAGCACACCTTCGATCTCAGCCGGATAGATGTTGACGCCCCCGCTGATGATCATGTCGATCTTGCGGTCGCTCAACCACAAGTAGCCCTCGGAGTCGAGGTAGCCCACGTCACCGGTGGTGAACACACCCGGTTCGAGGTGAGCCGCGGCCGTCTTTCCCTCGTCGTTGTGGTACGAGAAATCGGTGCCCATCTTGTTGCGGAAGTACAACGTGCCCTCCGCGCCTTCGACGACGCGATTGCCCTCGTCGTCGACCACGATCACCTCGACCGTCTCCAGAGGCTTTCCCACACTGCCGCCCTTGGCCAACCACTCGGCCGAGGAAATGGTGGAGATGATTGAACCCTCGGTGCTGCCGTAATACTCCGTGATCTTGGAGCCGAGCCATTCGATCAAGCCCCTCTTCACCGCTGGAGGACACGGAGCCGCCCCGTGCCACACCGTCGTGAGGGAGTCACCGACGAAACGATCCTTCACGTCCTGCGACAAGTCGAGCATGCGCTTCATCTGGGTGGGAACCAGGTGCACGTTGGTGCAGGCATGGCGGTCGATCAACTCCAACATTTCCGCCGAATCGAACTTGTGCTGCATCACCACCGAGGATCCACCGATCATCGGAAGGTACGAGAAAGCCCATTGGGCCGAGTGATAGAACGGCCCACACAACATCGTGCGACCGGGGATCGGGAGGAAATTGGAAAAACCAGCCGCCACCAGTTTCATGATGTCGGGGGTCATCGACAGGCCCCCGGACAACATGCCGCGAACGCCCTTGGGGCGCCCGGTGGTACCCGACGTGTAGAACATCGGACCGCCGAGCATCTGATCCGACGGCTCCTCGGCGGACCCGCCCGACACGACGACTTCGAACTCACGGAATCGTTCGTCCCCACGCAGTACCGATTCGGGGGCCGTTCGTATGCCGACCACCAGACGGACGTCCACGCTGCGATCGTCGCGCAGCGCCACAGCGGTCGCCTCGGCGAATCGATCGTCGACGAAAACAGCGGCAGAGTTGGCATCGGCGAACACGTACGCCAATTCGTCGGCCACCCAGTGCCAGTTGACCGGCACGTAGGTCCAGCCGCCGTGAGCGCACGCCATCGCCAACTCGAAATACTCGCAGTGGTTGCCCACGATGACCGCCACCGTGTCGCCGGTACGCAGACCGGCATCGCGCAAGCCGTTGACCAGCCGATTGACCCGCGCGTCCAACTGGGCCCAGGTGACTTCGCGGAACTCGTCGATCAGAGCGGCGACTTCGCCTCGGTCACGAGCGTGGTCGGTGGTGAGAAGAGCCATGAGGGATCCTCAACGCGACAAGATCGTGACCCCGGAGATGCCCGGAGCCCCGTAGACGTGCGTATAGGCGGTTTTGGGCTCGTTCGGCACCTGACGAGCTCCGGCCTGACCGCGCAACTGAAGGACATTTTCGTACACCTGTCGCAATCCGGACGCGCCAATCGGCTCACCATTGGCCAAACAACCACCGTCGGTGTTCACCGGGAACTTGCCACCGATCTCGGTCTCACCGGCTTGGATCATGAACTCTTGCTCGCCATGCTCACAAAAACCGTTCTCGGCCATGTGCATCACCTCGGCCCCCGACTCGGTGTCCTGCAACTGGGCGATGTCCATGTCCTGAGGGCCCATACCAGCCATCTCGAAGGCGGCCTTCGATGCGTCGACGGTGGGTCCGGCGTTGTGCTCGAGGGCGATCGAAGGAGCCAGCACCTCGAAGCTTCCGAAGCGACGACTGCGCACGACCGCGGCCTTCAAGAAGATCGGCTTGTCCGTGTACAAATGGGCCTTGTCGGCCCGAGCCAATATCAGGGCCACACCACCCTCTCCGGGCGAGCAGAACATGTACTGCGTCAACGGGTACGAGAGCATCGCCGAGTTGAGCACTTCTTCTTCCGAGATCGGCTTGCGACGCCACGCCATCGGGTTCAGGGACCCGTTGCGGAACGCCTTCTCCGACACCTTGGCCAGCGTGCTCTGCGAGATGCCGTACTCGTGCATGTACCGGTTGATCTTCATGCCGAAGAATTGTGTGGTGAGGGCCAGTCCCGACGCTCCGTACCAATCACCAAGACCACTGCCCTTGGTGTTGACGCGGAACGCGCCCCGCTCGTGCTTGTCGAAGCCGACCGCGATACCGAGGTCGAAGACGCCCGAACGAATGGTGTTGTAAGCGGAGAACAACGCCGATCCTCCCGTGGCGCAACCATTGGCCACATTGATGAACTGCAGACCGGTGAGACCGAGCAAGGACACCATGGTGTCGGCGGCCCCAGCGGCCATCGAACCACCAAAGGCGAACTGCATGTCCTCCCAACTGACACCCGCGTCGGCACAGGCCCGACGAACGGCGATGACTCCCTGATCCATGCCCGACACACCCTCGGTGCGCCCGAACTCGTGCATTCCGATTCCGACGATGGCAACTTGTGTGGTCATTTCTGCCTCCTTGGGTCTTGTCGTTTCTCAGGCCACCGGCGCGAAGGCGAAGGTGACGACCTCGTTCCCATGGGCATCGGTCGAGAGCGGCACGATGACCATCTCCATCTCCATGCCGATCTTCAACTTCTCCGGGTCGGCCTCGGTGAGGCGCGACTCGATCTTCAGCTGCCCCGGAAGTTCCACGTAACCGACCCCGAAAGCCTGGAAGGTTTTGGGATCCACGTCCCCGGCGTACGGCGGGGCCTTGGGTGGAAAACCTTGAACGGTCCAGGTCCACAAAGTTCCGCGGCGCCCGAGGAGAACTTCTTCGGTCTCGGCCCCGGTGCACTTCGGGCAACCCTGCTGAACCGGAAACATGTGGTTGCCGCACGTGACACAACGACTGCCGATCAACTGCGGGTGGTCCGAGGGCCACGTGAACACCCCGTCGGTCACCGGAACCTGCACCATCGTTGCCCCCTCACGCCCCTCGATGTGCCGACCCTCGACGTCGATGCACATCGCTGGCGAGACCTTAGTGAACCCTGACCCCGCGAAACGCACCCGGAAAAGTCGCCCGTCCCGGGCACTACTGTGCGGGCGATGACCACCGTTTCCGACGCTCAGGGACCACTGACCCCCGCGGGGGCCGTCGCCGCTTCGATGGCGATCCAGCGTTGCCTACTGGACTACTGCCGAGGAATCGACCGCTGCGACGCCGACTTGGTGGCCAGCGTCTATCACCCCGACGCGACGGACGATCATGGGTCGTTCGTGGGCCTGGGGGTGGACTTCGCCCGGTTGGCCACCACGAAGTTGCGCGGATACGCCATCGCCACCACCCACTTTTGCAACCCACCACACATCGTCTTCACCTCGGCGACGACGGCCGACGTCGAAACTCAGGTTCTGGCGTGGCATCGCTGTCGCGACGAACACGGTGAGTTTCTCGAGAAATTCGGCGGACGCTACTTCGACCGTTTCGAATGTCGCGACGGCGACTGGCGCATCGCCCATCGCGCCCTCACCCATGACTGGGATGCCGTCGAGCGCGTGACGAACGCGTTTCCCCCCGGGCGTTTCTCCGCGTCACCCCGTCTCACGAAGAACCCATGACCTCGTTGCCCGTTTCGATCGCCGCCATCGACGCCACGTGGTTGACCGAGGCCCTCCGTCACGGAGGTGCAATCGACGACGACACGACGGTCACCTCGGTCACCGTCAACAACATGGGCGCCGGCATCGGCTTCATGGGAGAGGTCGGTCGATTGGAGGTCGCCTATGTCGGCGGCCGCGGTCCCTCGACGGTCGTCTGCAAGATTCCGACCCAGGATGCCCACGTTCGCGGCCTGCTCGCACCGGCCCGCGTCTTCGAACGCGAAGCTCGTTTTTATCTCGACGTGGCACCGACATTGGACGTCGTTCCACGAGCCCACGCCGTCGTGGCCGATTTCGACACCGACGACTACGTGCTGATACTCGAGGACCTCGGACATCTTCGCGTCGGCGATCAGTCCATCGGTGTGAGCGCCCGCGAGGCTCACGCCGCCGTACGGGCACTGGCTCGTTTCCACGCCCGCTTCTGGAGGTCCGCCGACCTCGACCGCATCGAATGGATGCCCGCCATCAACGCCGAGGGTATGAAGATCGGCAGCGAGATATATCGGGCCTCACTGCCCGGCTTTTTACAAGTATTCGCCCATGCGGTGGACACCGACATGATTCCCGTCATGGAACGTTTCGCCGACAACGTGCACCAGTTGCTCGACCGATTCGCCGCCATGCCGACCACCATCGTCCACTTCGACTACCGACTCGACAACCTGTTCTTCGGCCCCGACGACGAAGTGTGGATGATCGACTTTCAGGCCTGCAGCAAAGGAGGCGGGGCCTTCGACGTCGGTTACTTCATCAGTCAGTCCGTGCCCATCGCCGTACGCAGGGCCGAGGAGCAGTCCTTGTTGCGCGCTTACCACGACGAACTCGTGGTCCGCGGAGTGGACGACTATTCGTTCGACCAGTTGTGCCAGGACCATCGGGTCGGCGTTTTGTACGGATGGATCATCCCCGTCTACGCCGTCGGGACCCTCGACTCATCGAGTGAGCGGGCCATGGCGCTGTGGACCGAGGTGATCAAGAGAGCCCAGTCGGCCATGCGCGATCATCACGTCGCCGACTTGTTGATCTGACGACCCTGCCGGTCATGACCCCGAAAGGACGTATCAGGCCTCGGGCAACGGATAATGGATGCCGGGGATACCCATCTCCATGACCTGGTACCAGTCCGGACGGGGCGACACCCCGGGATAACCGGTGCCCACCTTGGGTGTGGTGTCCTTGTTCCATTCATGGTGAATCGGCGGAATCTGGTAGGTGCCGTTGCTCGCGTTGGTGCCACCATCGACCATCAGATCGTGACCGGTGATGTAGCTCGCGACATCGGAGGCGAGGAACATCACCGGTCCGACGATCTCGCTCAGCTCCCCGATGCGACGCATCGGAGTACGACTGGCGATCCACTTGTCCATCCCCATGCCCTCGAGTGCCGGCCGCACCATCTCGGTGATGATGAAGCCGGGCGACACCGAGTTCACGCGTACCCCGCGATCCGCCCACTCACAACCGAGTTGCTGGGTCAGATTACGCAAGGCTCCCTTGGCCGCCGTGTAGGCGATGACGTTCATCTCGTTCGCACCACTACCCATGATCGAGCAGATGTTGACGATGTTGCCACTGTGATTCTCGAGCATGTGTCGGCCGACCTCACGGATGTACATGAACGCACCATTCAGGTCGATCGACAAGATCCAATTCCACGTGGTCATGTCGTACTGCTCCGGCGCGACGCCACGCATGTCACTCACACCGGCGTTGTTGATGAGGGCGTCGATCTTCCCGTGCTCGGCGATCGCGGTCTTCACCACGCGAATGACGTCCTCCTCGACGGCCACATCACCGGGGGCCACCGTCACCTTGGAGCCCAAGGCCCGACAGCGCTCCGCCACCGCCTCCAGCAGGTCCTTACTGCGAGCAGTCAGCACCAGATCGGCGCCCTCTTTGGCGAAACCCTCTGCGAAACCCTCTCCCAAGCCGTACGAAGCGCCGGTGATGAGAACCGTCTTGCCGGTGAACTGACCCATGACTTCCCCCTTCATTGCCACCGAAGTCGGTGGGACGTTGCGATTCTAGAGGCTGTTCTCGCCCAGACTTTTCACGGGAAGATCCATGTGCACGATGCCCGCCAGCAGACCGTCGAAGTCTCCCTCGAAGTTCGCCGCTCGCATTTCGGCCAAGGTGCGACGACTACCCAGCAGACGCAGGACCTCGAACGCGGACGCCGTCAGGGTGAGGATCGGCTGACCCTCACCCACCAGGTGTTCCTCTCCGTCGATGACGGCACGAAAGGCCCCGAGGCCCTTGGACCGCAGATCACCCTTCACGAGTTTCAGTCCGAGCACCGCCGAGCGCGCCACGCCCGTCGAGGAGCGGTCACCACGGCGACCCACCGCGGTGAACAAGTCGTGCTCGTGCACGACGGTGTCGTACGTGAGGGTCCACAGCGCCTGCGGAGCCGCGTCGATCATGGACTCGAACGCCGGAGCAATGGCATCCCACTCCTCCACCACACTGGCCAAGGATCGCGAGCGTCGATCGGCCACTTGGGCGTCCACCCACGCTTGCGTGTCTCCGCTCGGACGCTGGCCCGCAACGAGATCGGTGGCGATGCCCGTCACGTGCGAGAAGAGATCCTTCACGGTCCACTCCGGACAGGCACTGACGATGCCGGCGGCATCCTCGTCGGTCAATTCGGCGGCGACGGCCTGCATGCGCCGGCGAGCGTTCCGGTATTCGTCTCCCATCGATGTCGCGTCGTTCATGGGAGGAACTTTCTCATACCAGTCGCCAAGCGAGCGACATGTGCCTCGGGATCGGCCCAACCCGTTCGACTGGGAGCCTCGACCGACCACGGAATGGTGCAACCCGACGATCTCAGGATCGTCACGAGTCCGGCGATGTCGAACTCACCATCGCCCGGCGCGCGTCGACTGGACAAGCAGTCGGTGTAGTAGTCGGCGATCTCGGGCACGATCGGACCATCGCTCATCTGCACGCCGGTGACGAGTTCGCCGGGAATCGACTGCACCATCTGGACATCGCGAGCCCCGCGCTCGTGATGCCAAACATCGATGCACACGCCGCCGTTCGCACGGGCGGCGTCCTCGACGATCCGCAACGCATCGGCCGCCGTAGGGATGTCGTTGAAGGGCAGGAATTCCAGCCCCAACACCAGACCGTGATCGGCCGCACGATCACACAGGGCGCCGAACGCCCGGGCCGCATCGACGCGATCGCCCGCCGGGCCGATGACCTGTAGGTACCGACTGGTGTAGCGGTCGGCCATCCGCCACGCAGCTTGTTCGAACAACGCGGCCCTCTCACCGCCGGTTCCGTCGATGCCCAGTCCGCCGATCACCTCGATCTCGGCGAGACAGATGGAGTGCTCATCGAGTAGTTCGTGCAGATATCCCCCGGCCAAACCCTGCTTCTCCAATTCGATGTAGTGCCCGACGTACAGACCGATGCCCGAGAATCCATTCCGCGCAGCCAGGCGGATGCGATCCTCGATCGGGTGCATGGGCGCCAGACTGAAGTGGCTGAGGATCAACTCTTCGGCACCGAGGCGGCGCGGATTAGGTTGGGGCACGGGCCCAGCATCGCACACCGTGCGCGCGGCCTGACGAGGGGGGATATATGTCAGCCAACGGACGTCTTGCCGGCAAGATCGCGGTCATCACCGGTGCCGCCAGCGGCATCGGTGAAGGAGCGACGCGACGCTTCGTGGAGGAGGGTGCCAAAGTCGTGATGGCCGACGTACAAGATGATCGCGGACGGGCGTTGTGCGCCGAACTAGGAGCGCATGCCCGTTACACCCACTGTGATGTCACCGTCGAGAGCCAGGTGAGCGCGGCTGTCGACTTGGCGATCGCCGAATTCGGTCGACTCGATGTGATGTTCAACAATGCCGGCATCGTCGGCGCGGTCGGACGCATCGCCGACACCTCGGCGGAACACTGGGACCGCACAGTGGCCATCCTCTTGAACGGTGTCTTCTACGGCATGAAGCATGCCGCCCGGGTCATGGTTCCCCAGAAGTCCGGCGTGATCATCTCCACGTCGAGCACGGCCGGCATCCTCGGAGGACTCGGACCGCATTGCTACACCGCCTGCAAACACGCCGTCATCGGGATCACCAAGTCCGTGGCCTCGGAGATGGCCCAGCACGGCGTGCGGGTGAATGCCATCTCGCCCGGCAACACCGCCACCGCTATGACGTCGGCGGTCATGACCGGAAGAGCCGATTCCATCGACGCGGTCACCGAGCACATCGAGAGGTCGTCGTTGCTCGGCATCGCCGGTCTGCCGATCGACATCGCCAACGCCGCGGTGTATTTGGCCAGCGAGGAATCCCGCTACGTGACCGGCCACACCCTGGTTGTGGACGCCGGCACCACGACCGTTGGAGGGAACGGCCGTTTCCACCAACAGGACTCCGCCATTTTGCGCGAGGCCGGCATTCGCGAGAGAGCCTGACCCGCGTCACAAACGCGGATCGACGAGAACCTTCGTTTGGGTCGAGGTTCCCCCGGCCAGATCGGCCAACGCCGCCTCCAAGCCGTCGAGGGCGACCGTCGAGGAATGCAGCGGCTCGGTGCGAAAGCGTCCATCGGCGATCATGCCCATGACCATGTCGAACTCCTCGCGGTTGTAGGCCAGTGCCGAAGTTACGTTGATTTCCTTGATGAGCCACGATCCGGGCGTGATCGGTGCGTCCTCCTCGGCGAGACCGATGAGACACATGGAACCACCGCGTCGGGCCAGATCGACGGCGGACTGGACCGCGAAGGGACGCCCGACGCATTCGTACACGATGTCGGCTCCCAGACCATGTGTCAGTTCCTTGACCAGTGCGTCGGCGTCGGCCCCCGGCGCAACCCCGTGATGCGCGCCCAGATCCCGAGCCAACTGCCGCCGACCCTCGTTCGGTTCGATCGCCACCACTACACCCGCACCGGCGGCCCGCGCCCACTGCAGGGTTCCCAGTCCGATCGGTCCGGCTCCCTGGATCACGGCCACGTCACCGAGACGAATGCCGCTGCGACGAACGGCATGAAAGGCCACCGTGGTTGGCTCGACTTGGGCCGCCTGTTCGTCGGAGAGAGCCGAGTGGGCCTTCACCACGCGCGATGCCTCCACCGGTATTCGCGACGCGAAACCGCCGTGCGGCGGCGCACCCGGTTCACGTCCAAGCGCCGACAAGAAGGACGCCATGCAGCGATCGGCTTGGCCGGCTCGGCACGGTGCGCAACGCCCACATGCCGGTGCGATCGCCACCACCACCCGATCGCCCTCGGTCAGGCCTTTCACGTCGGCACCCTTGGCCGAAATCGTTCCGGTCCACTCGTGTCCGCAGATCGCCGGGTTGTACGGCCGACCGGACTGGTACGCGTGTATGTCGGTGCCACAGATGCCGCAGTAGGCGACGTCCACCACCACGCCGGTAACGCTCGGAGTCGGATCGGCGAACTCGACCATCTCCAATTTGGACTTCCCGGTGATCAATGCCGCGAACATGCGCCCTCCCCCGTCGGACCCTCCCGACATTACGACAACGATCCGAACCCGAGCGAACGCCTACAGTCGGCCCATGAGCCTGATCGCCATCGAAGCCTCCATCACCTTGAACGACGCCGCCGTGCGAGACGCCGCGGTGGCCGAGTCCGCCAAGTACCAACGGGCCACGCGTGATGAGGAGCCCGGTTGCCTGGTCTACTGCTTCGCCGCCGATCCGTGCGTGCCCGATCACATTCAGGTGTACGAGCTGTGGGCCGACGAGGAGTCTTTGGCCGCGCACTTCGACCACCCGAATTACCACAACATGCGCGACCTACTCGGGCGTTACGGCTTGAAGTCGGCGGTCAGCCGCAAGTTGCGTGTCGACAAGACGGCACCAGTGTACGGACCCGACTTCAAGGCCTCGGCGCGTTTCGACTGACGTCAACTCGCGGCCAGCGCCGCTTCTTTTGCCCAGCGATAGTCCGCCTTGCCCGAGGGACTGCGATACACCGCTTCCACGAACACCACACGGCGTGGAGCCTTGTACGCGGCGATCTCACCCTTGATGTGATCGATCACGTCGGTTTCCGACACCACCGAACCCGACGTGCGTGACGCCACCAGGCACACGGTCTCGCCGTACCGCTCGCTCGGCAAGGCCACCGCAACGCAATCGAGAACCCCCACGTGGCTGCGTCCAGCCACCTCGACCTCTTCGGGGTACACCTTCTCCCCTCCGGTGTTGATGCACACCGAACCGCGACCACGTAGGTGCACGGTTCCGTCGGCGTCGATTTCGGCGTAGTCGCCCGGCACCGTGTAGCGCACACCGTCCAGGGTTCGGAATGTTCTCGCCGTTTTCTCGGCATCCCCGAAATAACCGTCGGGCATCGATCCCGACGCCGCCAACACACCGGCTCGTCCGCTACCGAAGGGGATCTTCTCCCCGGTGTGCTCGTCGAGCAACACCGTGTTCGGCGTGGCCATGAAGTGCGCCGTGCTCACCGGATCCTGACCAGGCATGGTCATCGCCACGGCGAATGGTCCGCCCTCCGATGCGCCGATCATGTCGAGGATGAGCGCGTTGGTGGCCCTCTTCATGAGCGAGCGCTTCATCTCGGCTGACAACGTGGCGCCCGTGGACACGATGCGTCCGAGGCTCGACAGGTCGTAGGGGCTCCCGGCTGCCTCGGCCCGTTCGAGTTCCTCCACGATCGGACGTGCGAAGGCGTCTCCCACGATCGACAACTGGTTCACTTTCTCGCGTTGAACGAGACGCAACAACTCTGCCGCATCGAATCGACGACTGGCGAGCAGCACCACGGTGCCACCCAAGACGAATGTGGAGAATGCAAGGAACATCGCTGTGCCGTGCATCAACGGTGGTGCCGTCATGTTGACGGGTCCCGAACCCTTCTCGTTCAGCGCGCGGGCGACGCGGGCGACTTCGTCGGGGGTCTCGGGCACCGGCAAACCCATCGATGCGTAACCCGTGAAGGCCAGGGCCCCGAAAAGACTCGCGTGACTCCACACCACGCCCTTGGGCAAACCCGTGGTCCCGCCGGTGTACAACAACAACGAATCCGCGCCGGAGCGAGCCGTGGGAATCGACGGTGCAGCGGTGTCGATCGCCGAGGCGTAGTCGAGCGCGCCCTCCAATCGATCGCCCGGTGTCCCATCGGCCACTTCGATCAACAACTTCAACTCGGGCAGCGACCGACGGGCCTCGTCCACCACCTCCCGAAACGCTCCGTGGTACACCAGGGCTCTCGCGCCGGAGTCCGAGAGCACATGAACGATCTCGGGGGCGCGGTACCGATAGTTCACGTTCACCGTGCTGGCCCGCACCTTGAAACTGGCGTACGCCGACTCCAGATATTCGGGGCAGTTGTACATCAACTGACCGACCTTGGCGTCGTGACCCACACCGCCATCATCGAGGATGCTGGCCAGTCGAGCCGCCCGCGCATCCAGATCTCGCCAGCGAATGCGCGTGTCCCCGATCACCACCGCCACATGGTCAGGCTGTCCCGCGGCCAACGCCTCCCAGAGCGTCGCCCAACTTTCGTTCAACACTGCTCAGCCCTCGGGCACGATGTACGGGTCGAGCAGTGAGGCGTCTCGACCGTCGGCGGCCAATCCCTCGCGGATGAAACGATCGATGTGCCGATGGATCAGACGCATGCGCGCCTCCTGGTACAAGCCGAAGGACACACCCTTCTTGGCGCGTTTCGCCGTCATCTTCAAACCCAGTTGCACCTTGGGCAGGTTCTCCATGTCCTGCTCGAAGACATCGGCCAACTGACCCATGCCGTCGGCCTCCTTCCACGACTGCTCCAGGCGCAAAACCTGCATCGGCGCGGGCTTGGGACGCTCCTTGCCCTCGGGCACCGGCATCATTCTCAACACATCCATGTAACACGTGTCCGCCGTCGGACCGGGACGCCAGCGGTAGGTCAGCGATTGACCGACACCCGCCCACGGAGCGAACGCGGGGAACAGGTGATACAGGTGCGCGTCGAGAATCTCGGAATCCGAGACCTGTGTCAGGTCTATTTGGAACAGTTCACCCATCACCGAGCGGAACACGTCGGCGACCACCTCGCGCGCCGACTTGCCGTCGGGCACCTCCACCGAGCCACGGGACGCGCGCGCCGAGAACGCAAGATAGGCGTCGGCCACTTGTTGCTCGCTCAACGAACCGAGGTGCGGGCTTTGGATACCGAAACCGTTGACGAAACGCGTGACGTACGGCGAGTCGGGCCAGATCGAGTATTCACTGTTGGCATCGCCGGCGAACTCGAGGATCTGCGGATGCGTCGCGATGACGTGGTAACCCTCGGCGAAGGCCTCCATGACCACCTTCCAGTTGGCGGGCACTTCTTTCACCGCGTGGAACGCCTTGTACCGCTTCTCCATCGCGAAGTCACGACCGAAGTGCTCGATGAGCTTGCTGGCCACCTTCTCGAACGCCGGGGCCTCGGGGTCGAGGTTGACGAACACGAACCCGCACCACTCGGCCACCTGCGCTTGAGGCAGGCATGAATCGGGTTGGCCCCACACCTGGGGAAAGTCCCACTCGGCGGGTAACTCGACGAGATCACCGTCGAGATCCCAACGCCATCCGTGGAACGGACAACGGAACGACGCGACCCGCCCCGACTCCGTGCGCAGCTTCGTTCCGCGATGCAGACACGAATTGATGTACGCCTTGATCGAGCCGCTCTTCGTCCGGGTGACGATCACCGATTGGTCCGCCACGTCGTAGACGACGTGATCCCCGGGTTGAACCAACTCATCCACGGTGCAGGCCATCTGCCACGTACGCGTCCAGAGGTACTCGTTCTCGAGTGCGGCGAAATCGTCCGAGGTGTATCGCGTCTTGGGGATGTCCGCCCTCCCCTGCGGCACGTAGGAATGGTCCCTCAAGGACTCGGGCACCGGTCGCGTGTCGGCCGCCAAGAGATCCTGGACGCTCGGCCCCGAGCTTCGCGCTTGTCCGATCCCCGGATCGATCGTGGTCATTGTTTCCCCCGTTGTCGCCTAGCCCACAGCTTCGAACAACTTCTTGGCTGACGCGTAGTCGGCCTTGCCGTTCGGAGCGCGTGGAACGGTGGTCACGAAGACCAACTGCTTGGGCACTTTGTAACTGGACAACTTGGTCTTGGTGTGGGCGATCACCGCGTCGGCACCCGGCTCGGACTGACCCGGCGCCAACGAGGCCACCGCGACCACCCGTTGACCATATTTCTCGTCGGCCACGCCGAACACCAGACAGTCGGCCACCGCCGGGTGAGTCTTGACGGCCTCCTCCACCTCTTCGGGAAACACCTTTTCACCGGCGGTGTTGATGCAGTTCGAGCCGCGACCGAGCAACGTGATCGTGCCATCGGCCTCGACGACGGCCATGTCGCCCGGGAAGCTGTACCGAACGCCCCCCACCTCGCGAAACGTGCGGGCCGACTTCTCGGGATCCTTGTAGTACCCGATCGGGATGCCGGGACCGCTGACGCCGACCATTCCCTGCTCGCCGGATCCGGGTGCCACCTCCTGACCCGTTTCGAGGTTGATGACCTTGGTCGTGGGCATGGCCCCGAACTTGGCCGTGGTGTTCACGTTGGCCTTGGTGGCCATCGTCTGACCCATACCACCCTCGCTCGATCCGAGAATGTCCATCACGGCCGCGCCCGGAATGAACTCGAACATCTCCGCTTTCACCTCAGCGGAAAACATCGCACCGGTCGACACGATGGTGGTCACCGACGAGGTGTCGAAAGGACTGCCCGTGGCCGCCTGGGTGCGCAGGGCCTGCACCATGGGGCGGGCGAACGCGTCACCCACAATCACCAGAGTGCCGATGCGATGACGCTCGACGGCTCGGAACAACTCGGCGGCGTCGAAACTCCGCCCTTCCAACAAAACCACCTTGCCGGCGACCAGGTGCGGCAACAGCGCCCCCAACCACACACCCGTTCCGTGCATCAAAGGACAGCAGGGAACCGTTACCGGCTGGCCGAGCCCGTTCACCATTTTGGCCAAACCCGTCACTTCGGCGACACTCTCGACTGGTGGCCGACCCATTGGAGCGGTGTAAAAACCGAGGAAACCGGCGGTGAAGTTGCCCATGGCGTACATGACACCTTTGGGCATGCCCGTGGTGCCTCCGGTGTACAGCATGTAGAGGTCGTCGAGCCCTCGCTCGATACGCGGGGCGGGCACGTTCGCGGCCAGTACCGCCTCCCACGCCGACGCACCGACCACGTTGGCTGACGGACCGTCGGCGACCTCGACCAACAATCGCAATTTTGGCAGCCGATCCTTGATGCGCGCGATGCGATCGCCGAGGCTCGCGTGGAAGACGACCGCCTCACAGTCCGCGTTTTCGAGCAAGTACAAGAGTTCGTCGTCGAGATAGCGGTAGTTGACGTTGACCGGTGTGATGCGTTGCTTGAACGCGGCGAACTGGGTGATCAGATACTCGGGGCAGTTGTACAAGAACATGCCCACCTTCGAGTCGCGGGACATCCCGATCGCCGCGAAAGCCGACGCCAATCGGGCCGCGGCGTTCTCGTACTGCGACCACGTCATCTCGCGATCCCCGAACGCAATGGCGACGGAGTCAGAAAACTCGTCGGCGTGCGCCTCGAAAATATTCGGATACGTCAACATCCCTTCACCCCCATGTCTCACTGAACCGACCCCATTATGGATGCAAATCCTGTGACCCCCTGACAAAACGATGCTGTCACCTCCGTACTAGACGGAACTAACCCAACGGTCAATAATGGTGAAATGACGGCCCTCGACCCGCGACCTGCCCGCTCGCCGGGCGTCAGCTATCAAGAACTCCTGGACGCCGACACCCACCCGGTCCCCGCTGTCTTGCGGCTGGAGTCCCCTCGTTTCCTCGGCGACGAGGACATCCCGACCGCGCGCTACACCTCCCGGGAGTGGCACGAACTGGAGAAGGAATTCCTCTGGAAGCGAGTCTGGCAATTCGCCTGCCGTGAGGACCACATCCCCGAGGCCGGCGACTACATCGTCTACGACATCGCCGGACTGTCCTTTATCGTGGTTCGACAGCCCGACCTCTCGATCAAGGCCTACCCGAACGCGTGCCTGCACCGTGGTCGCCGTCTGAAGGATTACGACGGTCACTGCTCGGAAATTCGTTGTTCGTTCCACGGCTTCGCCTGGGCTCTTGACGGCGCTCTGGCCGACGTTCCCGCGAGGTGGGACTTCCCCCACGTCGACGAGCGACCCGATGATTTCCAATTGCCCGAATGTCGCGTCGGTACGTGGGCCGGATTCGTCTTCATCAATCCCGACCCCGACGCCGGGGCGCTCGAGGATTTCCTCGGTGGCATCCGTGAGCAATTCGACGTTTGGAATCTCGCGGATCGTTACGTCGAGACGCACGTGACCCGCGTGATTCACGCCAACTGGAAGGTGGCTCAGGAAGCGTTCAGCGAGGCGTACCATGTGAATGCCACTCATCCCCAGATCCTCTACTACCTCGCCGACACCAACTCGCAGGTCGACATCTGGGACAACTTCTCACGCGTCATCACCGCCGGCCTCAGCACCAGCCCGTTGTTGTGGTACCCGGTCGATGAGAACACCATGATGCGTTCGATGCTCGACGTGCGCGAGGACCAAGAGAGCCCCATCCACGTTCCCGACGGTGGCTCGGCGCGAGCGATAGCGTCTCAGGCGTCCCGAGAACGTTGGCGTCCCGCCGTCGGCGACCGCGTGGACTCGATGAGCGATTCCGAGATGATGGACAGCATCGACTACACCGTGTTCCCCAACTTTCATCCGTGGGGCGCGTTCAACCGCATCGTGTATCGCTTCCGTCCGAATGGGGACGACCATCGCTCCTCCATCATGGAGGTGATGTTCCTGTCGCCTTACTCGGGTCCCAAGCCGGCGAACGCCACCATTCGACATCTCGCCCACGACGAGCCCTTCACGGACGAGCCCGGCCTCGGAATGCTCGCCAAGGTGTTCGAGCAGGACGTGTTCAACATGTCGAAGGTGCAACTCGGGCTGGAGACGTCGCGCAAGCCCGGCATCACCTTGGCCAATTATCAGGAATCAAAGGTTCGCTGGTTGCACCAGCGCCTCGGAGAGTTCATCGACGAAGGCCGAAAGGCGGCCAACTGATGCTGGGAATCATCCATCCCTTCTCCGGTGCCTTGTACGAACAAGACGGACACGGAAACATCCGGGTGTCCCAGGACGGTAAGTGGGGCATCTTCCACGTGAACGGTCGACACGTCGAAGGTGAGATACGCGAATGCGACCCGCAGTTGTGCGGTTGGGTCGGCGGACCGCAGGTGGCCAACCACCGGGTCTCGGCAATCCCGAGCACGAAGCGGTAACCGACGCGTCGACCAACGAGGGGGAGCAATGATCGATCCGAATGTCATGCCCGGCAAACTCGCGGCGTTCCTGTCCGAGCACGAGGGCCAAAGAGCCACCATCACGGCCTACGAACCGATGTCGGGGGGCTACAGCCGTTTGATGGCCAAGGCGTCGGTCAGTTGGGCCGACGGACGGTCGGAACATCTCGTGCTGCGTGGTGACCCGCCCCCGGGCCGGGCGATGATGGAGACCGACCGCGCCACCGAATGGGCCCTGTTGAGTGCTCTTGGTCGCGCCGAGAGCATTTCCATGCCCCAGGCCCGCTATTTCGACGCCACCGGGGACGAACTGGGTACGAAGTGCATCGTCCTCGACTTCGTCGAGGGGCGCTCGTTGCAGTCTCACATCAACGAGTGCGAACCGGGCGAGTACGGTCGCCACACCTTCGACCTGGTGGACACCATGGCGAAGGTCCATTCGATCGATCCCGACGACGTCGGAAACGCCATCGCCCGTCCGAACGACTGGTCGACGTACTTGAGCGGACTCATCGATCGCTTTCGACAGGCCGACCGAGCGCACGCGGAGTCCAATCCGTTTCTGCGTTACGTCGCCGAATGGCTGGACGCCAACAAGCCGGCACCACTTCCTCTGCGTGTCGTGCACAGCGACTTCCAGCCAGCCAACATCATGGTGACGGCCGATGGGAGTCACCAAGTGATCGACTGGGAACTCACCCACATCGGTGACCCGCGCGAGGACATCGGTTACTACGCCGTTTATTCGGCGGCATCGGGTCCCAGTCTCATCATGAACGACCCCGTGGCGTTCCTCGCGCGCTATCGCGAAAAGACCGGCTTCGGCGAGGACACCGTGAATCTGGCGACGCTCGGCTTCTTCTCGTCATTGGCCGCCATCTCGGTGTACGCGCAGATCCTCGCCGGCGCCGCCGCCATGTCCAATGGCCACAACTCGGGAATCATGACCACGTACACGCTCAACGCCTTGACCGTCGGTCACGCCAACTTCATGGGCGGTTGCGTCGCCCCCACCATCTGAATCGGAGACACACCATGTTGTCCAAGCCCACCACGCCACAGATCATCCTCGACTGCCGTCGAGAGCTACTCGAAACCATCGACCCTGTCGTCAGTGATCCCACCGTCAAGATCGCCATCCAAATGCTGGAGAACGTTCTGCGCAACTGCGCCGAACGTTCGGCGCACGAGATCGCCTGGATGCGCGAGGAGTCGGACTCGATGGTCGCCTTCGCCCGCGATGTGAAATCGACCGTCGGCTCCAGCCCCGAAATCGACGTTGCCATCGCCTCCTACGAGAAAGGCGACAACGTCACTCTCCATCTCGACGCGGTGAGCGACTCGTACAGCCGTGCGGGAGAATGCCTCTCGGTCGCGCTGGAGCGAGCATTCGCCACCGGGCACACCGAACTCCATCTGCGCGGTCGCGAAATTCTCGCCCTGCGATTGGCCCACGAGGACGCCATAAAGGGCGACTGGGCCTTCGTCGGTCGAGGCTGACACGAATGACGATCCGCCTTCACGTCATCACCGGAGGACACCCCTTCGCGGCCACGGATTTCTTCGCGGTGTTCGACTGGTTGGCATCGTGCGAGGACGTGCGTTGGACTGGTCACGATGAGCCGGCTGTTCCCGACGTCGACGCTCCCGACGTCGTGCTGTTCTACGACATGCCCGGTCTGACATTCACCGGCGATCCGAACGCACCGGTGTCTCTGTCGGAACCGACGGCCGAGCAACGTCACGTGTTCGACGCCCTGTGCGAGCGAGGTGTCGGCATGGTCTTCATGCATCACGCCGTGGCCAGTTGGCCGGCCTGGGACGGATTCGCCGAATTGGTCGGCGGTCGGTTCCACTATCAGCCGGGCAGCCTGCGCGGCGTCGACTATCCCGACTCGGGATACGTGTTCGACGTCGAGCACACCATCGACGTCGTCGACCCCGACCACCCGATTTGCCGGGGCCTGGGACACTCCTTTCGACTGACCGACGAGTTGTACTGCTCACCGGTGCTCGAAGACGACGTCGTACCATTGATGCGCACACGCTTCCCCGTCGGTGACTCGTCACGTTTTTACTCGGCCGACCTGGCCATACGTGGTCGGCGCAATTGCAACGACGGTTGGACGCATCCTGCGGGGAGTGATCTCGTGGCGTGGGTGAAGAAGGCTGGTAATGCGCCGTTGACCTACATTCAATTCGGTGATGGACCGATCACATACGTCGATCCGAACTTTCGTCAGGTGATCCGCAACGCGGTGACGTGGGCCGCCTCGTCGTCGGCGCGCGACTGGGCGCGCACACGTCGATCAGGACCAACTGTCCCAGCGAACGAACTTCGCGGCGGGCACCCGTGACGCCAACTTGAAGTCGGTACCCACGGTGTAGGCGATCGGGAACAATCCGGCCTGGGTGTACTTGTCGAACGGAATCCCCAGCAGGTCAGCGGCCTCCTTCTCTTGCGGCAGATGCAAGGTGGTCCATGCCGAGCCGAGTCCGCGCTCGCGGAGGGCGAGCATGAAACTCCAGACCGCTGGCAACAACGAGCCCCACGCCGACGCCTGACCGAACGTCGGGGTACCGGCGTCGAGACGCCCGGCGATGAGCGGGATCATCAGCACCGGAACCTGGTCCAGGACCTTGGCCAGATGCATCGACGAGTCGACGATGCGCTCTCCTTGGGCGTCACGCTTGGGGCGGTTCGGGTCGTTCACGTACGGGTAATAGTTCGCTCGGTACATCTCAGCCAGCGCGGTTTTCTTCACCTGATCCTCGACGAACAACCAGCGCCATCCCTGCATGTTCGAGCCGGTCGGCGCTTGGTGCGCGATCTCGACGCACTCCATCAGCACCTCGCGCTCGACAGGCTTGGTGAGGTCGAGACGTTTGCGCACCGCGCGTGTCGTGGTGAGCACCTCATCGGCGGACAATCCGAGTTTCATGGCCATGTCTTTCTCCTTCGCAGGACGGGGTCGATCAGTCGTTCTTCACTTGGGCGGCCATCCATTCGGCGGTGGCCTTGCCCATCTTGGCTCCGTCGTAGCCGATTCGTTGGGTCGGGGTCACCTGGATGATCACGCGACGAGGCGAGTCGAGGAATTTGACGAAGGTGTCACGACGCGCGAGGTCCGAGCCCATGACGGCCTCGGCCAGTTCGGGGTAGAACCATGCCTTGGTGGCGTCGTCGTCGTACAGGGCGCAGGTGCCCTTCCAGGTGACGGCCTTGTTGCGGGGTAACGACGAACCCGTGGAGGTGACCACGACGCACACGCGGGGATCCCGACGGATCGCCGAGATGCGGGCGCGTTGGCTCGACGCGGTCAGCCAGAAAGACCCCCGGCGCCAGACGTACGACATGATGACACCGACCGGCCACCCTTCCTTGTTGGACCAGATGAAGGTGCATTCGTTGTGCGCGAGCAGCAACTTTTCCTCCATGTCCTCGTCCAATCCGTACACGGTGACGTCCTCGTAGTTCTCGGGATGTTCGGCCACGTCTTCCTCCAATGTGAGACGTTCGTTACGTTGTCAAGCTTTTTCGCGGGGCAGGAATTGTCCGGTGTTGGCCGTGATTCCGCCGTCCACCGGAACGACCGCCCCGGTGATGAAACTGGCCGCCGGAGACACGAGAAAAGCGATGACCGCGGCCACCTCGTCAGCGCGACCCCAACGCTGCATGGGAACCGCACGTCGCAGACCCTCGTACACCGCGGGAACCGACTTGATGCCCGACGTCATTCCCGTCTCGGTAGGCCCGGGGCAGACCACATTCACGGTGATGGCGTCGGCCGCGAGATCGAGAGCCGCACCGCGAGCCAGATTGATGACAGCGGCCTTCGACGTGTTGTAGGGCCACATGGTGGGGTCGGCAGCGATGCCTGACGTCGATGCCGTCACGACCACCCGCCCTCCTCCACCTCGTCGCATGGGGGGCACCGCGGCGCGTAGACCGAGCAACACGGCCCGCACGTTGACCTCCATCGCGCGATCGAATTGTTCGATGGGCATGTCGACGATGTCACCGCTGCACGGCACTCCCGCGTTGCAGACCAACGCATCGAGACCCCCGAATTCGGTCACCGCCGTCTCCACCGCGCGTTGGTTGATCGCCGGATCGGTCACGTCTCCGACCACCGTTCGCACGTTGGTCCGCTGGGCGAGCACCTCGATCGGCGCCCCCGGACGATCGATCCCCACGACCGCTCCACCGAGTTCGACCAGTGCCTCGACCGTGGCCAGCCCGATGCCGGATGCCGCCCCGGTGACGATCGTCGTGCGCACGTCGCAAGACTACGTCGTCACTACGGCGGGCCTTGACCCCGGCGAGCGCAAGGTCCAACGGATGGGCAGGGTGGTCAAGCCACGGAGGATGAACGGCTGGTTCACCTTCACCTCACCGATCAGTTCCACGGTCTCGAACGTGTCGATCATCCAACGCAGAGCCAGTAGTCCCTCGCGCCGCGCCAACACGTTTCCGATGCAGTGATGAACTCCCCATCCAAAAGCCAGATGCGGGCGTGAGCCCGGCCCGAATCGATCCAAGCGAATGGCGTCGGGGTCGTCCCAGATCCGTGGATCACGGTTGGCCGCGGCGAACAGCAACTGCACCTTGGTACCCGCGGCGATGGTTTCGCCCCGCACCGGACACTCGCGACTGTTGGTGCGGAACAACCCCTGCACCGGAGAGTCATAACGCAAGAACTCCTCCACCGCCCACGGAACGAGATCGGGATCGGCGCGCAACTCGGTGACCAGACGCGGTTCCGTGATCAATCGATACAGCATGAGACTCAGCAAACTGGCGGTGGTCTCGTGGCCGGCCACCAGCACTTGTTGACACAATCGACGAACCTCGCTGTAGGTCAAATCTCCCGCCAAGTACGCCCCCGTCAGGACCGTCACCAGATCGTCGGGTGCCTCGGATCCGCCCTCGATCAGTGCCCGACGCTCGGCCACCAGACCGTCGACCAGGGCGAAGATCCCCTCGTTCGCCTTGTCGACCAATCGCAGATCCCCGCCACCCAGACCGTTCACGATGTCATCGGACCATTGTCCGAATCGATCACGGTCCTCGGATCGGATTCCGAGCATCTCGGCGATCACGATGGCCGGGAACGGAAAGGCGAACAAGTGGACGAAGTCGCCCTCACCGTCTTCGGCGAACGCCGCTTCCCAGAGTTCCCGACCGATCTGCTCGACCCGCGGCGCCAACGAGGCGATGGCGGCGGGACGGAATCCGTCTTGTAGAACCTTGCGCTGTCGCCGGTGATCCGGATCATCGGCCGAACCCAGAACTCCGCCCACTTGACGAAAGACCCCCGGACCATCCCCGTTGCGCCACAACTCGGGATCGGTCACCATCGACAACACGTCCTCGTGGCGGCTCACGACGTAGAACGGAGGTTCGAAGGACTCTTCGCGATGGATGGGACAGTGCTCGATGAGGTGGTGATGTCCCACCGAAGGCTCGAGATCGTTCGCGTGCCCCAAATGCGAGTACGACACGGTCACCCCACGAGTCCGCGAAGCGCATCCTTGATGCCGACGATCGCGCGACCCTGCTCGTCGATGTCGTCGGAGACCGCATCGGTCAGACCGACGAGCACCGTCAAGATGTAGGCGAACACGACCGCGCGACGTAGTGGGGAGATCTCACCGGTCGAAACACCCACCTCCACCATGTCGGCGAAGAATCGTTCGCGCTGACGAGCCCGCGGCTCGACCGACTCACGAATCTCGCGGTGTCGACGAACATCCACCCGCACGGCACCGAGGAAGCGCGCCACCGTTCGATCGGTCTTGTTCAGTTCGTGAGCGACGTCCAGTACCGCCGTGAACTGGTCGATGAAGGTATGGCGATCCCGAATGGCCTCATCGAAGCGCGAGTAGACCAGATCCTGGGTGTAGTCGTGAACCGCCAGATACAGATCCATTTTGGAGCCGAAATAGTGGTAGAGGGCTGCGGGCGTCACGCCGGACCGGGAGGCGATCTCGCGGTTGGTGGCCATTTCATAACCCAGGACCGAGAACGTCTCGCGGGCGATACGCAAGATCACGCGCCGGGTGTCGGCCGAATCGGTGTCCGGAGGCCGTCCGAGCCTCTTGGCCGACTCCCCCGGCACGACGTGCAACCTCGCGGCCTCGTGTTTCCCCACGAGACGAGTATGACCGAACCAACCAGTTCGAATCGGGTCGAGCGTCGAGTCCCCACACGGACCGAACGCCTCGCCACGGTGCGAGTACCGATGCGGAAGTCAATTACGATGATCTCGTGGATGCGTCGACCGATTCCGTCACTCCCCCGTCGCTGGAGGAGTTCACCAAGACCGCTCGCGAATGGTTGGAGGCCAACGCCGACTACCGCACCGGCGGCAACGACGAGAAGGAATTGGTGTGGGGCGAGGGCGAATTCTCGGTTTCGGTCTTCCATTCCTTGACCTTCGAAGAGGAGGCTGCCCTTCTCGAGCGAGGCAAAGCCTGGATTCGAAAGAAAGCCGAGCACGGCTACCACGCCATCACTGCTCCGGTGAAGTACGGCGGCCTGGGCTACCCACGCGCTTATTCGCGCGCTTTTTCGAAACTCGAGTCGCAGTTCGCCACGCCGACCGGCCACGAGACCATCAGCGTCACCGTGGGCTTGATCGCACCAACCATCGATCTCTTCGGAACCCCCGAGCAGAAGGAGCGATTCGTCGCCCGCTTCATGGCCACCGGTGATCTGTGCTGCCAGTTGTTCTCCGAGCCCGGCGCCGGTAGTGACTTGGCCTCGCTCGGTTGTCGTGCCGATCGCGACGGTGACGAGTGGGTTCTCAACGGCCAGAAGGTCTGGAGCTCGGGTGCGCAGTTCAGTGAGTGGGGCGAGTTGATCGCTCGCAGCAACGTCGACGTGGCCAAGCACAAGGGCATGACCGCTTTCATCATCCCGATGGATCTTCCCGGCATCGAGATCCGCCCGATCAAGCAGATGAGTGGCGGATCGTCATTCAACGAGGTGTTCTTCAACGACGTGCGCATCCCGGACTCCTTGCGCCTCGGACCCGAAGGCGAGGGTTGGAAGGTGGCGCTCACCACCCTCGGCTTCGAGCGTGACCACTCGGGCGACGGTGGTGGTGGCAGCCGCGTCGGAGGATCATGGCGTCAGGTGCTGGCAACCGCGCGGGCCATGGGTGTCACCAGCGACCCGGTACTGCGCCAAGAATTGGCCAAGGCCTACACCCATTTTCGCGTGGAGGGATTCGTGAACCGTCGCGCCGCCGACATGCGTCGCACCGGCGCACCCCCCGGACCCGAGGGTTCCTTGGGCAAGATCATCTGGACCGAGGGTATGACCCGGGTGTCGGATCTCATTTCCCGCATCCTGGGCGCCGCCCTGGTGGCCGACACCCAGGAGTGGGGAACGTTCGCTTGGGGTGAGCACGTGCTGGGCGCTCCGGGTTATCGCATCGCCGGTGGCTCGGATGAGACTCAGCGCAACATCATTGGTGAGCGGGTTCTCGGCCTGCCCGGGGAACCGCGCGTCGACAAGGATCTGGCGTGGAAGGACACTCGTCGCTGACGGGGGTCCGCGCCGGAATACACGCCGACGGAAAGGCCGTCGCGCAACACACATCCAGGGGGGAACATGGATCTCGGACTCAAGGGTAAGAAGGCTCTCGTCACCGGTGCTACCAAAGGCCTTGGTCGCGCCATCGCCGAAACGTTGCTCGCCGAGGGTGCCTCGGTCGCCATCTGTGCGCGCAACGCCGACGAGGTGGCCGCCGCCGTCGGGGAAATGTCGGCCAAGGGCACTGTCGTCGGTGCCTCGGTGGATGCCGGCAACACCGAAGCGCTTCAGGCGTGGGTGAACTCCTCGGCCGAGCAGCTCGGCGGCATCGACGTCTACGTTCACAACACGTCAGGCAAGCCGGCGCGCAAGCTCGAGCAGTGGGTGAACAACTTCAACATCGACTTGATGGCGTTGGTGTACGGCGTCGAGGCCGCCAAAGCCGCGCTGGCCGACGGTGGTGGATCCGTCATCAGCATCGGAACCACCGCGACCACCGAGCACTTTGCCAGCGGTTCAGGCAGCTACAGCGCCCTGAAGTCCGCCGTCACGAACTGGACCCTCGGTCAGGCCCAAGTGCTGGGCGCGCAGGGCATCCGTTGCAACGTCATCTCTCCCGGACCGATCATGGTGCAGGGTGGTGACTGGGACATGATCAAGAACGCCATGCCCCCGTTCTTCGAGGCCACGGAAAAGGCCCACCCGAGCGGACACATGGGCGAGCCCAGCGACGTCGCCAACGCCGTCGCGTTCCTCGTCAGTGATCGGGCCCGTCACATCAACGGTGTCAACCTCACCGTCGACGGCGGTTTCCTGAAGCGCGTCGACTTCTGAGCGACGAGCCATGAGCCAGAGACCGGTGTCGCGTCGGATCGAGGTGACCTTGGTTGCCGGTGGCAAGTACCACGACATCGACTTCGCCCGTCGTGAGTTGTTGGGATTGCTCGCCGAACACGACGAGTTCCGGGTGCGGGTGCAACCCGATTACGAGGACGTGGACGGCATCACATCGGCCGAGATCCTGGTGTCGTACACCTGCGACGTGCGCCCCAGTGAGAACGCTCAACGGGCGGTGCGGGCGTGGGTGGAGGACGGCGGACGATGGGTCGCTCTTCATGGCACCAACGCCGCGCTCACCCTGGGCGGGCCCCATGGTGTCGAGTCGCCGCGGATTTTTCCGCTCTGGGCCGAGACGCTCGGGAGCCAGTTCGTGGCCCACCCACCGATCCAGCCCTACACGGTGTCGGTCTCGGATCCGTCGCATTGGCTGGTTTCGGGTATCGAATCATTCGACACCGACGACGAGCTGTACCTCAGCGAGTACGCCGACCGCGCCGCTCTGAAGCCCTTACTTCACACCACGTGGCAAGGTCAGGCCGCCGGTTTCGCCGAGGACGATTGGACCACGGGCGACCCGACTCATCTCGTCATGTATCTGCGCGACCTGGGCCGGGGCGCGATCCTGTACAACACCCTCGGTCATTGCCGAGGCCACTACGACATGAAGCCGGTCCTCGACTACTACCCGCGCATCGAGCGGTGCTCGTGGGAGAAGCCTGCATACTACGAATTGCTTCGACGCTCACTACGGTGGGCGCGCCAACTCGACGCCTGACACGACGACCGACCACCCGAGCAAAAGGACGGACCACTCATGGATCTACCCGTACACGTGCAACTCGATCTGCACCGACGCATGGTGCGCATCCGCTTGTTCGAGGAGGCGGCCGGTCGACTCGCCGAATCCAATCGGCTACCCGGTTTTCTCCACCTCTACGTGGGCGAGGAGGCGGTGGCGGCTGGTGTGTGCGGAGCACTGAACGACGACGACCACATCACCTCCACCCACCGTGGCCATGGACATCTGGTGGCCAAGGGTGGCGACTTCAATCGCATGATGGCCGAACTGATGGGCAAGGCCACCGGCTACTGCAAAGGTAAGGGCGGATCGATGCACATCTCGGACACCTCGCTTGGCATGTTGGGAGCGAACGGCATCGTGGGAGCCGGATCACCCATCGCCGTCGGCGCGGCCTTCGCGAATCGCTACCGAGGCCGTGGTCAGGTCGCCGTGGCCTTCTTCGGTGACGGCTCGACCAACATCGGTGCCTTCCACGAGGCCGCCAACATGGCGTGCGCGCTTCACCTCCCGATCGTGTTCGCCTGCGAGAACAACGAGTACGGCGAGTTCACCCCGCGCGACAAGACCATGGCGATCACCGACATCGTCGACCGCGCGGCCGGGTACGGGATGCCCGGTGTCATCGTCGACGGCATGGACGTCATCGCGGTGCACGAAGCCGCCGTGGAGGCGGTCGAGCGTGCGCGCTCCGGTGGTGGACCGTCGCTCATCGAAGCCAAGACGTATCGCTTCTACAACCACCACGGCGTGCAGAACCTCGGCTTGAAGTACCGCTCCGACGATGAAGTCGCCATGTGGAAGCAACGTGACCCGATCTTCACCCTCGAGGATCGCATGATCGAGAACAAGGCGGCCACCCGCGATCAGTTCGACGCCATCTGGGCCGAACTGCGCGCCGGTATCGAGGCAGCCATCGCTTTCGCCGACGAAAGTCCCTACCCCACCCCCGATCAGATCACGGTCGGCGTGTACACCAGCATGAGCGGCGCGAGCTGATGGCCGACGAACGCAAACTCGCCTACGTGATGGCCTTCAATGAGGCCGTCAAGCAACAAATGGAAGTGGACTCCAGTGTGTTCTGTGCCGGTGAGGACATCGGAGCATTCGGTGGCGTGTTCGGAACCTTCGGTGGACTGCAGGCAAAATTCGGCGCCGATCGCGTGGTGGACACCCCCATCAGCGAACAGGCCATCGTCGGACTCGGCGTGGGCGCCGCAGTCACCGGATTGCGCCCCATCGTAGACCTGATGTTCATGGACTTCATCTGCGTGGCCCTCGACCAGATCGTGAATCAGGCCGCCAAGTTGAAGTACATGTTCGGCGGTGACGCCGTTCTGCCACTCACCATCACCACCGCCGGAGGGGGCGGTTTGTCGGCGGCCGCGCAACACAGTCAGTCGCTCGAGGCGTTGCTGTGCCACATCCCGGGCCTGAAGGTGGTCATGCCGTCGAACCCCTACGACATGAAGGGCTTGATGACGGCCTGCATCCAGGAGAACAACCCCACGGTCATGATCAAGCACAAACGTTTGCTCGGTATGACCGGCCACGTGCCCGAAGAGTCGTACTCCATTCCGCTCGGCAAGGGCAACATCGTGCGTCCGGGCAAGGACGTCACCATCGTGGCCTACGCCCGCATGAGCAACGAGGCCCTCATCGCCGCCGAGGAATTGGCCAAGGACGGTATCGACTGCGAGATCATCGACCCCCGTACGCTGCAACCTCTCGACACCGACCTCATCATCTCCTCGGTCAAGAAGACGAACCACGCCGTGGTGGTGCACGAGGCGGTGCGCTTCGGAGGACTCGGCGGCGAGATCGCCTCCCAGATCCAGGAATTGGCCTTCGACTATCTCGACGCTCCGGTGACGCGCATCGGTGCACCGTTCTCGCCCGTTCCCTTCAGTCCCGCCCTGGAACAGCACTACATCCCGGATTCCAAGACCATCGTTCAGGGCATCCGCGACGTGATGGCTCGCGTCTGATCGACGTCCATGTCCACCGTCGGTATCATCGTCAACCCCAACGCGGGTAAGGACATTCGCCGATTGGTGACCCCGGCCACCCACACGTCCGACGTCACCAAGGTGGGTATCGTGCGACGCGCCATCATCGCCGCCGCCGAGGCCGGCGCCACCCGCATCTTGTTGATGCCCGATCGACATCGTCTGGCCGAGCGTGCGGCCAAAGGCCTGGGACTCGACGGAAAAGACGGGCGTTGCTCGGTGGAGATGGTGGACGAGCCGCTCAGTGGCTCGCGTTTCGACACCATCGCCGCCGCACGACGTTTCTGGAAAGAGCAAGTCGGAGCCGTGATCGCCCTCGGTGGCGACGGCACCTCGCGCGACGTCGCCCTCGGCTGGCCCGACGCGCCTCTGATCGCCATCTCCACCGGCACGAACAACGTGTTTCCCAGTGCCATCGACGGGACATCGGCCGGAGCCGCCGCGGCGTTGGTCGCCGCCGGTCACGTGGATATCACCGTGGTCGCTCGTCGCTCGAAGAGCGTCACCGTGCGCATCGACGACGTCGTCGTCGACGGTGACGAGGAGCGACCCGTGTCCCGCGACGATCTGGCGTTGGTGGACCTGGCCGTCATCGATGCGCAGTTCGTGGGTGCCCGGGCGGTTCGCGACCCGAACACGGTGCGCGCCGTCGTTGCTGCGGTCGCCACGCCGGCCAGCACGGGGTTGTCGAGCATCGCCGGTCGCGTGCACCCCGTCGATCGCTGGGACAACACCGGTGTGCTCATCCGCCTCGGCCCTGGTGCTCGGCGGGTGCGCGTTCCACTGGCACCAGGATCGTTCACCACCCTCGACATCGCCGAGGTGCGACCCTTGGCCCTCGGCGAGAGTGTCGAGATGGAGGGTAAGTGCGTCCTCGCCTTCGACGGCGAGCGCGACGTGCCCGTGAGCGAGCGCGGACGGGTGACGATTCGTGTCGAAAAGAGCGGGCCCTTGCTCATCGACGTGGCCGCCACGCTCGTCATCGCCGCCCGTGAGCGACGCTTCGACGAGAATCGGCCCACGCTCGACGGCCACGACGCAGACGGAGGCCCCCATGGCCACTGAGTTCATCATGCCCAAGCTCGGTCTCACCATGGAGGAGGGCACCATTCTCGAATGGCTCGTGGAGGACGGCACCGCCATCACCCCCGGTATGGCCGTGTTGCGCATCGAAACCGACAAAGTCGAGAGCGACGTCGAATCCCCCACCGCCGGAATCCTGCATCGCACCGCTGGTGTCGGTGACACCTTCGCCTGCGGAGCCACCATCGGCTTCCTTCTGGCCGACGGCGAACAACCCCCGACGGTGACGACACCGGGCAACTCGGCGCCGGCGGTCGCACCCGTGACCCCACCGCTTGCGACTCCCACCGTGGCGCGCACCTCCTCCGATGGCCGTGCATTCGTCTCACCCAACGCCAAGCGCGTGGCGCGCGAGTTGGGTATCGACGTCGCCACCGTGGTCGGCACCGGACCCAACGGTCGCGTGGTGGCCGCCGACGTGCACAACGCCCACCAGAACCCCGGCGCCCGCCGTGCTCCGGCAACCGCGTTGTCCACGGTGGTCCCCATCGTGTCGTCGAACGGACAAGTGTTGGCCACCGCCGCCGCCCGCCAACTCGCCGAGTTGCTCGGTGTCGACCTGTCGCTCGTCCCCTACGATCCCACCGACGGTCGGGTGACGCGCGACGGTGTGGCCGCCTACGTCCGAGCCCGATTGGCGACGTCATCGGCCTCCGTTGCAACTTCCCCGGTGACCAAGTCGGCGCTCGCGCCCGCGACGCAGACGCCGACCTCGGTCAAGAAGATCTCCGGCATGCGGGGAACCATCGCCAAGCGCATGAACTCCAGTCTGCAGGAGATGGCGCAACTGACGTTGCACATGGATGCCGACCTCGACGCCGTGGTCGCCGATCGTGAGACACGCAAAGCGGAAGGCGGTGCGACCTTGCCCGGCTTCACCGATTACGTCATCGCCGCTTGTGCCCGCGCACTGCGCCTGCACCCCATCGTCAATTCGCAAGTCACCGACGACGGCATCGCTCTGTTGCCCGACGTGCACGTGAGCATGGCCGTGGCCCTCGACGAGGGACTCATCGTGCCGGTGATCAAGAACACGCTGTCACTCGACCTGCCCGCTCTGGCCGACCAGACCAAGCGCCTGTCGACGGCCGCTCGCGAGGGCAAACTGACCCTCGCGGAGCTCGAGGGCGGAACCTTCTCGGTGAGCACACTCGGGATGTTCGGAGTGGACGGATTCACGCCCATCGTCAACCCGCCCAACACCGCCATCTTGGGTGTCGGGCGCTTGCGCGACGACGTGGTGCTCGGAGCCAAGGGTAAGCCCACCACGGTCAAGCGCATGACCCTCAGTCTCACCTGGGATCACCGAGTGTTCGATGGTGCTCCGGCAGCTCAGTTCTGCAAGTCCATCGTCGATCTGTTGTCGGACCCCGCGGCCCTGAACGCCACCCACTGATCGTTCAACCGCGGGCGGCCTCGAGCACCGGCAGGAACTTTTCGGGTATCGACACCCAGTCGTCGGGCGACTGGACCCCGGACCAGAAGTTGTGCTCGAGGCTCAGGTCGGCGAAGCCCGCCTCGCGGGCCGCCATGGCGTCGTTCACCAGCGCCGCCATGTTGTCGGTGTCGACCGGGGGGACTCCGTTGGGCGCTTGCACGAAGGAGCGGTAGTACACCTCGAGACCAGCCCGCCCGGCATCGCGCTGGGCGTCCATCGACGCCACCATCTTGTGCACTCGACCAACCGGTAGTCCGGCTGGATTCCAGGCGTCGAACCATTTTGCCGTGCGCTCGAGACCACGTGCGGACCACATGCCGCTCAGCAACTTCGGGCGACGGCCCCCGAATGGCTTGGGATTGACACACGACTCGGGCACCTGAAAGAAGTCACCGGAGTATGACACCGGGTCGGCGGACCAACAGGCCAACAACGCGGGAATGAAGTCGTCCATTCGACGACCGCGCTCGGTGATGTCGGTGCCCGAGGCTTCGTGTTCCTCGGCGCTCCAACCCACTCCGAGTCCCACGATCAAACGACCCTTCGACATCTGATCGATGGTGGCCAATCTCTGGGCCAACGGAACCGGCCAATGATTGCCCGCCACCAGGATGCTGGTGCCCAGGTCCACCTTGGAGGTGATGCCAGCCACGAACGCCAGCATCTCGGTGGGCGCCCACACCGACTTGTACTGGTCCGGTGGCAACATGTCCTTGCCGCCGTATCCGCGCGTCGGAGCGAGGGCGTACATGAAGTGGTCCTGCACCCAAAGACCCGAGTAGCCGAGGGCCTCGGCCCGTCGGGCGAATTCGGCGACCACCTCCACCGTCACGTGTGGTCCCAACTGGGGCAGACACAGTCCGACGCCCGTCATGAGCCTGATCCTCTCACGAGAACCGCTCCCAACGGATGACCTCGGACACCGCCTTGCGATTGACCGAGGTGAATTTCTTCTCAGGAAAGCCCAGAGCGATCGATGTACCGATGTGTGCGTCGTTCGGAACACCGAGTTCGGCCCGGAACGCGTCGGGGGCCACGAGGTGGAAGGTCGTGAACGTGGTCCCCAACCCCAGTGCGCGCGCCGCGAGCACCAGATTCTGAGAGGCCGGGTACACGGTCGACCACACGAAGGATTCATTGGGCGCCTGCGGCGGGTAGGCGTTGAGGCCGATCACGAAAATCCAGACCGGAACATCGGCAAATCCCTCGACCAGACGACGCGCTCCGGCCATCATCTTGTCCCGCGATTCGTCCCCCGTGGGCTCACCGGAAAATCTCGCCCCCATCGTCGCGCGCACGTGGGAGGCCAGGCGCTCCTTGCGATCGCGATCTCGAACGACGACGAAGCGCCAGTTCTGGCTGTTACCGGGATTCGAGGCGTAGGTGGCCGCACGCACCACGTCGATGATCATCTGCTCGGGCACCTCGTCGGTTTTGAGGTGACGCATGGCGATACACGTGCGCATCACCTCCCTGATGTCGTTGGACTGGTCGGACACGACGTCAGGGGTTCACGATTCGGGCGACGTCGAGGCCCCGACGGAACAAGTCCGAGAGCTCCGAATCCGACGTGGTCAAGATCTCGTCCAACCATCCGTGGACGTACTGAGCGCCTCCCTCGTTGCGACCGAAGACGAACTCGGTCTTAGCGCCGGTTTTCACCGTGCGCTGGATCTTCAATCCCGTGGCGTAGTCCTCGTCACGCACCACCATTTCGAGGAAAGCGATCTGCCTGTCGATCAACTCCACGAATTCAGGAGTCTTGGGTGCGGTGGATATGAAGTCCAGATAAGTGACGGACTCGTCGGGGTTCGCACCGGGAAAGATACGCGCCACTTGGTAAACCTTGTGTTCATCAACGTCGAAACCGGCGATCGACGCGTGAGGAAAGATGCTCCACACGCCTCCGGTGAGGATGGAGTCGGGCCATTCGTCTTGCGGGCGACTCTCCAGTTTCGCCCAGGGCCCGCGCGGTCCGGTGACCCGTTGGTGTGGACCCACGCGATGAAAGAGCGCATCGCACGGGAAATCGGGGCCGAAGGTGTTCTTGTGCAGGATGGGCAAGTGGTAGAAGTCGACGTAACCGTCGAAGGACACTTTCCAATTCGGACCGATCAGACGTCGCGAACCGAAATGATTCATGTCGGCGAAGTGGCAGAACTCCAACAACTCGTCGTACCCGGCGAAGAACGCGTCACAGTCGAGCGTAGACGTCGGGTTCAGGGTCACCCACACCAAACCCGCGCGCTCGGTTACCGGAAGTCTGGTGAGGCCGAGACAGGAGGTGTCCACGGAACCGAAGTCTTCCTGCTTGAAGATTCCGACCAGATCACCGTGTTGGTCGTAGACCCAGTTGTGGTAGGGGCACGCGAACCGTCGGGCCTCGCCGACTCCCTCGTCCACCAACATCGAGCCACGATGGCTGCACATGTTGACGAAGGCCCGTACCAAACTGTCGGCGCCACGCACGATCAACACCGGCATCCCGGCCACCTCGATGGCCTTGTAGGAGTTGGCCTGCTTGATCTCGGCGCTGGTGGCCAGCAAAAGCGGCACGCGCTTGAAGATCAGGTCGACCTCGCGACGCCAACGCTCGGGGTCGTAATAGTTGGAGACCGGGATGGTGGACGTCGACTCGGTGAGATGCGTGGTGCCGGCCTTGTTGTGAGCGATCGTGCGCTCGGCCATCTGCAACAGTCGCCGGCGCGACGAACTCAACAACGCGCCGTCGGATTGTTCGCCTGTCTGCGCGGTCATGAGAGCCCCCGATCCACGATCAGACTAGAGGCTGGCCCCGCGGTACATGAGATGGAGGTATCCCGTCAGTCGTTCTGAAGCAGGTGAATGAGGCTGCTGGTATCCCAACGGCGCCCACCACGGGCCATCACCTGCGCGTAAAACTGATCGACGAGAGCGGTCAGCGGCAAGCGGGCTCCGTTTTTCTCCGCCTCGTGCAGGCAGATGCCCAAATCCTTGCGCATCCATTCCACAGCGAAACCGAACTCGAACTCGCCCTTGGCCATCGTGTTGGCACGGTTATCCATTTGCCAACTCTGCGCCGCGCCTTTGCCGATGACATCCACCATTTTCTCCACGTCGAGCCCGGCCCGCTGCGCGAAGTTGATGCCCTCGGCCAATCCCTGCACCACGCCGGCGATGCAGATCTGGTTCACCATCTTGGCCAACTGGCCCGAGCCCACTCCACCCATCAACTCGCACGCACGCGTGTAGGGAGCGATGACCACCTTGACCTTCTCGAACACCGCCGGGTCGTCACAACCGCACATCACGGTGAGCGCTCCGTTCTGCGCCCCGGCCTGACCGCCCGAGACCGGAGCATCGACGAAACCGACTCCGCGCTCGGCGCAAGCAGTGGCGATCTCACGGGCCATATCGGCCGAGGCCGTCGTATGGTCGACGAGGATCGAACCGGGCCTCATTCCAGCCAGCGCCCCACTGGATCCGAACACCACCTTGCGTACGTCGTCATCGTTACCCACGCACAGCATCACGACCTCGGCGTCTTCCACCGCCTCCACCGGTGTCGGCTTGGCCAATCCTCGATGGAGAGCCACCCACGCCAAGGCCTTGGGGGCCGACCGGTTGTACACCGTGATGCGGTAGTCCGCTTTGGACAAATGTCCGGCCATTGGTGCTCCCATGACTCCGAGACCGAGGAACGCGACGCGCGGACCGGTTCCGATCACGGGGATGGGACCAGTGGCGTCTTCGGGGGCGGGACGTGAGGTTTCGGACACGATCACGAGTTTGGCAGGCGCGGAGGTGCCAACATGAACAACTGACCATGAGCAAGCACCTGCACATCGACCACTTGGTCTACGCCACCCCCGATTTGGCGGGAACGGTGGCTGATATCGAGGCCCGATTCGGCGTGGCTCCCCAGCCCGGCGGGGCTCACGTGGGCCTCGGAACCTTCAATGCCTTGCTCGGTCTGGGCGAGCGTACCTATCTCGAGATCATCGGACCCGACCCCGCACAACCGGCTCCCGATTTTCCCCGACCATTCGCAGTGGACACCCTCGAGCGCGCCACCTTCGTCGCCTGGTGCGCCGCCCCTCGTCGACCGTTGCCCGAAGTGGTGAGGGCGGCGCGCGAGGCCGGCTTCGATCCCGGCGACATCGTCCCCATGAGTCGTCAACGTCTGGATGGGGTGTTGGTCGAATGGACCTTGACCCTGGGGGCTCTACCCGAGAATGGGGTATTGCCGTTCTTCATCGATTGGGGCCGCACCGAGCACCCCACCCACGGACTACAGGTTGGCGGGACCCTGGTTCGCTTGGACCTCCATCACCCCCAGCCACGATCCGTCGACATGATGCTCTCCGCGGTCAGTGACGAATCGGTGCTGGGTGATGAAGAGTCGTTGATCTCACTCAACTACGCCGACCACGCCGCCATCGACGTCGAGATCCTCACCGCCAATGGACCGGTCATCTTGTCGTAGGACGTCACTCCGGCGTGACGTAGGCGGCGGTGATTCCACCGTCGATGATGAGTGACTGACCCGTCATCCAACTGCTCTCGTCGGAGGCCAGAAACAACGCCCCGTGGGCGATCTCGAGCGGGTCACCGAACCGCCCCATCGGAATGTGTACGACTCGGCGGTTTCTCTTCGTGTCGTCATCGAGGAACTTGGCCAGCATCGGCGTCATGATCGGACCGGGGCACAAGGCATTGGCCCGAATGCCCTGGCGGGCGTAGATAACGGCGATCTCCCGGGTCATCGCCAAAACCGCACCCTTGGATGCCGTGTAGGCCACCTGTGGGGTGGCGGCCCCCATGTGGGCCACGAAACTGGCCACGTTCACGATGGACCCACCACCGGAATCGAGCATCGCCGGTATCGCATAGCGGCATCCCAACAGAACACCCTTCACGTTGATGTCCATGGTGCGTTGATACGTGTCCACCGAGGTGTTGGTGGGGCCATCATCATCGCTGAGCATCACACCGGCGTTGTTGTAGAGCACGTGCAGTCCACCAAAAGCCTCCACCGCGTGCGCGACAGCAGATTTCAACGAGGCCTCATCGCTGACGTCGCATCGCACGTAGGAGGCCTGACCACCGGCCGCGTCGATCGCATCCACCACGTCGTCGCCATCCACCACGTCAGCCACGACCACCATGGCACCCTCACGAGCGAAGAGTTCCGATCCCACCCGGCCGAGCCCCGACGACCCGCCCGTGATCAAGGCCACTTTCCCCGACAAACGTCCCATGATGCTCCTCGTCCTCGCTTGCGCACGCTACTTCCTGGGCGAGAGGCCGATTCCGTATCGGCACCACGAGCCCGTGCTCGTGGCGCCGAGCAGTGCAACTTCCTGATCCCGCACCATGGATGCGCTGGTTGGATCGTTCGCTCGTTGTCAAGCGGATTCAGATGCGCTCGAAGTAACGCTTCATCTCCCAATCGGTGACGGTGTCATTGAAGTCCTCCCACTCAGCCTCGGCTGAGCGCAGTATCCAATGGTGCACCTCGTCTCCGAAGCATTCACGCGCGATGGCGCTGTCTCGCCACAAATCGATGGCGTCGGGGAGGTTCCACGGAATGCGCCCGACATTGCGATCCTCATATCCGTTGCCCTCGAAAGGCGCAGCAGGCTCCAATTCGTGCCTGATCCCGTACAGGCCCCCGGCGATCGTCCCGGCGAACGCCAGGTAACTCACCGCGTCAGCGCCCGGGATGCGATTCTCCACCCGGGTCGATGAGCCGTGACCCACCTTTCGGAAGCCCACGGTTCGGTTGTCGATGCCCCACCCGATTCCCGTCGGCGCCCAAGAGCCGGGTTTGAAACGTCGATAACTGTTGACCGTGGGTGCCCATAGCAACGAAAACTCGCGCGCCGAGGCGATCTGTCCGGCGACGAATCGCCTGAACAATGTGCTGGCCCCGTGGTCACCGTCGACATCGGCGAACAGTGCCGTGGCCCCGTCCATCGACCAAAGACTGGCGTGAACGTGGCATGACGACCCGACGTCCGACATGGACGGCTTGGCCATGAAAGTCACCGACCGTCCGTGAGCGGCGGCGATCTCCTTGGTTGCGTTCTTGTACACCTGATTGCGATCCGCCATCTCCAAAGGGGTCGAGTACGAGAGGTTGATCTCGTGCTGACCACGACCGGCCTCCCCCTTGGAGAACTCCACCGGGACCCCCGCGCCCTCCAAGGCCCGCCGAATGTCCCCGATCACGTATTCGTCGCGCGTGGTTTGCAAGATGTTGTAGTCCTCGGCGTTGGCGGAGTGGGTTCGCAGGCCGGAGTAGCCACGCGAGTGGGCCTCCTCGTAACTGTCGCGATACAGGTAGAACTCGATCTCGCTTCCAACCATCGGTTGGTAGCCCATTTTTTCCGCAGCCTCGACTTGTCGGCGAAGGATGGTTCGCGGAGCCACCTCGACCAAGTCACCCGTCTCGACGGAAAAGAGATCACACATGACCAAAGCGGTCTTGGGCACCCACGGCAGAACTCGCACGGTGTCCCAGTCGGCACGCGCAAGCATGTCGCCATAACCCTTGTCGAAACTGGAGAATCGAAAGCCGGTGGCGGGATCGTTCTCGATGTTGCACGTGAGGAGATAGTCGCAATTCTCCGTTCCGTGATCCGCCACGTGTTCGACGAAGAAACGACCCGAGGTACGTTTGCCGGTCAGACGTCCGTAACGATCGACGAATCCCATCACCACCGAATCGATGGAGCCTTGATCGATGAGGGCGGTCAGCTCGTCGCGGGAAATCTTCGGACGGGGCAACATGGGGTCACGCTACCCAGAGCCGACGCACCTACTTCTTCTTGGCTGCGGGAGCCTTCTTGGCCGGGGTCTTTTTCTCTGAGAGAGCCTTCTTCACGACAGGAGCCTTCTTCGCCGGAGCCTTCTTCACGACCGGAGCCTTCTTCACGACCGGAGCCTTCTTCACGACCGGAGCCTTCTTCGCAACAGGAGCAGCCTTCTTCGCCGGGGCCTTGGTCGGGGCCGCCTTCTTCGCTGCGGGGGCCGGGGTCGAAGCGGCCTTCTTCGCTGCGGGGGCCTTGGTCGGTACCGCCTTCGGCCCGCCCTCGTCGTCGCCCTCGTCGTCGCCCTCGTCCCACATCGGCGTCTTGGCCACGGGGGTCTTGGCCGCCTTCAACGGCTTCAACACGCCCTTGGCCAGGGCGTCATCCAGATAGGCCTCGGCCTCCTCGGGCGTCACCTTCAAGGCCGGAGCAATCTCCGAGATGAGGTTCACGCGGGCTCGCTCGTACATGGTGCGCTCGGCCGCGGACAACGACGCATCACGGTTACGGGAAGCCAAGTTTCGCACCACTTCGGCCACCTGATACACGTCGCCACTCTTCAACTTCTCTTGGTGATTCTTGAAACGACGACTCCAATTCGACGGAACGCGCGGATCAGCTTTGGCCAACACCGCCACCAGGTCCTCGAGCTCGTCGGGTGAAACCGGTGGACGCACACCGACTTCATCCACCTTGGCCATGGGGACCAACAGGTCCATGTCCCCGATCACGGCCTTCAAGATCAGGTAATCCTGCAACTTGCCGATCTTGAGCGGATCGATCTTCTGGATGGCGACGACTCTGCACGCACCGTGCTGGGGATAGATGACCGTGTCACCCTTCTTGAACTTCACGCCAACCTCACTTCTTCACCGGCGACGCCCCACATCATGATGTTGGGCAGACCGAGAGTGTACGACCAGGGAGGGACGAACGGACAAGCAAACGACCCCCAAAGGCGACCGAATCCACACTGTTCGCGCCCTCGACACGTCGCGAATCAGGGGTCGACGGTCTCCTTGCGACGGAACAAAGAGAACTCGTTGCCCTCAGGGTCGCACATCACTTGAAACCAGTTCCCCGATTCTTGGACCGGAACGCCGACCTTGACGGCGCCGCTTGCCGTCGATACCTCCACGGCAGCCTCGGTGTCCGCCACGTCCGAATCCAGTTGCACGCGATTCTTCACGACCTTGTCCTCCGGCACCTGCTGAAATCCGACAAAGCCGAATCCGGAGACGATTTCGACCACGATGTAGTCGTCGTCATGCGGCTCCGACTCGAGATCGCCGTCCACCAGTGTGCGCCGGAATTCCGCCAGTCGCGCGGGATCGTGGCAGTCGACAGTGACGGCAAGTGGCGCCGTCAAGGTCGGCATGCGACGTCGATATCTCCGGCGCGGATTCACGTGTCAGCACTTGGCGCCCTCGGCACGATTCGAACGTGCGCGCTACGGATTAGAAGGCCGTTGCTCTATCCAACTGAGCTACGAGGGCTATCCACCCGCAGGCTACCGACCCGCGAGTCGCCGTCTCAGGAGGTCGAGTGCCGATATCACCGCCATTTGACGCATCTGATCGCGTTGGCCGGGCATGAGCAAACGCGTCGCGGTGGCCGGTTGATCCGGAAGGGCCACACCGACCCACAGCGTTCCCACGGGTTGACCATCCTGCTCGGTCGGGCCGGCCACTCCGGTCAACGACAATCCGACGGTCGAACCAAGGACGCGACAAACCTCCTCGGCCATGGCGACGGCGGCGGCCTCGCTCACCACCGGTCCTCGAGGCACACCGAGAAGGTCGAACTTCACCTCACTGGCGTAGGACACCACCGAGCCGCGCAGTACGTCGCTGGCTCCGGGAACCGCGGTGAGACGTCCGGCCACGAGACCGCCGGTTACCGACTCGGCGAGACCGAGGGTGAGTCCCCGGTCGCGACACTGATCGAGCACCACCGATTCCATGGTCTGGCCGTCGCGTCCGAACACGATCTCGCCCACGACATCGCACACGCGCGCATCCCATTCGTCCAACGTTGCGCGGGCTTCCTCGGCCGTCGCCCCTTTCGCGGTGAGGCGCACCTTGATGCCCTCCCAACCGCTGGCGAGGAACGCCAAGGTGGGACTCCCCAACGATTCCAGTTCGGCGATGATCGGATTCAAACGCTCGTTCAAACCACTTTCGCTCTCGCCCCAGGTGCGAATCACGCGACTGGCGATCACCGAGGTGTCCCCGCCTCGACGGCGCAGATCGGGGAGAACCGCGCGCTCCATCATGTCGTGCATCTCGTGGGGAACGCCGGGCAGCGCGTAGACCACCTTGTCCCCCATCGGACAGATGAGTCCGGGGGCGGTTCCGCGCGTCTGATGAATCACCGTGGCACCCCGTGGCACCATGGCCTGTTGGAGATTGTTGTCCGACATTCGACGACCACGGGACTCGAAGATCGAACGAATGACGGCGGCGATGTCGTCGTGCAATTCGAGAGGCTGGCCCATGACCTCGGCGAGGGCGTCACGGGTGAGGTCGTCGTGCGTCGGACCGAGACCACCGCACATGATCACCGCGTCGGCGTCGGCCAACGCGGACCGCAGAACATTCACGATACGTTCACGATTGTCACCCACCTTCACCTGAATGAGGGAATCGATCCCGTTGGCCGCCAACTGCTCACCGATCCACGAAGAATTGGTGTCGACGATCTGACCGAGCAGGAGCTCGGTTCCGACGGCGATCACCGAACAGCGCACGTCAACCCGCCGTCGCCGGGGCGGCCCGACGAAGCCGATGCGCCCGCCACATGTACTGCAGACCGCTTCCCACGGTGAACGTCACCGAGATCCACAGCAGCCACAACCACAACCAGGAGGCGTCTTGCGACGTGAGCGGCGCAATCGCGAAGGCCACGCTCAACTGCTGGAAGAGGGTCTTCCATTTGGCCAGTCGACTGGCGGGGACGCTGATGCCCTTGGCCCCCGCCAACACGCGGTACATGCTGATCGCCACCTCGCGCGCGCCGATGATGGCCACGGGAACGATCCAGTAGATGTCCCGACTGACGAGAGCAAACATCGCTCCCAACACCAGCACTTTGTCGGCCAGAGGATCGAGAAAGGCTCCCGAACGCGTGGCGCCGTGGCGTCGAGCGAGGTAACCGTCGATGCCGTCGCTCGAGCACAGGACGAACCACAGGGCCAAGGCCACCCATGACCCTTTCGCGGAGTCGGGGATGACGACGAACATGAGTGGGGACACCAGGATGCGCCCGACCGTGACCGCGTTGGCCCACGTGGCGATGGCATTGGGGTCGACCGGCACGCATTCATCGTGCCACATCGCACCCGACCGACCCGACCCCCATCGGTGCCCCTCGCGGGCGATTCAGTCGGCGACGAGGTCGGGTCCGATGGCGGACATCACCGTGACGTCGTGGAATTCACCAACCGTCAAGGAGTCGGGGATCTCGACGATGCCGTCGATCTCGGGCGCCTCACGATGGCTGCGGCCCACTCCCGGTTCGTCGACCAACACGCGAATCACCCGACCCACGAGATCGTCACGGCGACGTGCGGTGATCGAGTCCTGCAATTCGGACAATTCCGCGAGGCGATCGCGCACGAGCCCCTCGGGGACCGCGCCATCGAGGTCGTACGCGTAAGTTCCTTCCTCCGGTGAGAAGGCGAAGAAGCCGCACCAATCGAGTTGGGCCTCGGCGACGAAACCGAGGAGTCGGTCATGATCCTCTTCGGTCTCGCCCGGATAGCCGACGATGAAGTTGCTACGGAACACTGCTTCAGGTTCGCGACCTCGAATGTCGGTGATGCGATCGAGGAATCGTCGTCCGTCCCCCCAACGTCGCATGCGTCGCAACAGGGGTTTGCTCACGTGCTGCAGCGACAAATCGAAGTACGGTACCCCGCTGTCGAGGATCGCGTCGATCAAGTTGTCGGTCAGGTCACTCGGGTACAGGTACAGCAAGCGGGTCCGATCGACGCGATCACTCACCGCGCGCACCAATGGCACGATGGAGCCCGCGCCGAGGTCGTCGGGACGGTCCTTGCCGTAACTGGCCAAATCCTGGGCGATCAAAACGATCTCGCGGGCCTGCAGTTCATCCACCTCGCGCAGGATCGAGTCGAGGTCACGACTTCGTTGCGGCCCGCGGAACGACGGGATGGCACAAAAGCCGCACGACCGATCGCAGCCCTCGGCGATCTTCACGTAGGCCCAGGGGGCCGTGCTCTTCGGACGGGACAGATTCAACAGATCGAGCGAGGGAACCGGCGCACTCCCCACCGGTATCAGTTTGCGCGTGCCCGGTTCGTGAACCGGAACCCCGAAACCGGCCACCAGGTCGACTTCGGGCAACTCGGCGGCCAAGTCGTCGCCGTAGCGCTCGGCCATGCAGCCGGTCACCACCAGACGCGAGGACTCGTGACGACGTTCGTCGAGGCTCAAGATGGTCTCGATCGATTCCCGTCGCGCCTCTTCGATGAAGGCGCACGTGTTCACGACCACCAGGTCCGCTCGTTCGGCCGAATCGGCGGCCACCATGCCGTCAGCCAGCAACGTGCCGATCAGTTTGTCAGAATCGACCTGATTCTTCGGGCAACCGAGCGTTTCGACGTAGAAGCGCTTCTGCTGACCCGACACGGGCGTCAGGCTACCGGTCCCCTCACGCCGAGTGGGCGAGGCGCCGGCCGGGCCACGGCCATTCCATCTTCACCAGTCGCCCGGTTCCGGACAGAGTGATCCATGCCGTGCTCGAACCATCGGCGGCGAAGCAAATGTTGGTCGTCAACAAGTCGCCGGTGGCGATGTGGCGCAGGATGTCACCATTGGGTGCGATGACGGTGATGCCGCCGTTCACGAGCGTGGCCACGCAGACGTTGCCGGCGCCGTCGACCGCGAGCGAGTCCAACAACTGCAATCCGGGGAGGCCGCACAGCACGGCACTGGTGTCTCCCGGCATCGTCGGCGACAGGCTTCCGGGCGCAATGATGTCTCGCTGGAACACGCGACCCGTGTGGGTTTCGGCCCAATAAATCTTCTTGCCGTCCAGAGACAACCCGATTCCATTGGGCGCTTCGGCGGGGAAATCCACCTCCACGATCGAGGTTCCGTCGATCGTGGCGTAATAGATGCCGGTCAGGTCGCTCGTTCGAGCCGCGAGATCACGGATTCCGTGATCGGTGAAGTAAAACCCTCCCTCGGTGTCGAACACGAGGTCGTTCGGAGCCCGCAATGGGCGGCCGTCGCACGAGGTGTACAGATCGCGCACCGCACCGGTTTCGAGGTCGACCCGCTGGATGCGACCGCCGATGTACCGAGCCGGATCGTATGGTCCGGGAAAACAGAGACCGCCGAAGTCGACCTCACTGAAACAACCCCCGTTGTTGCACAGGTACAGGGCACCATCGGGACCGATGGCCGCGCCATTGGGTCCTCCGACGATCTCGGCGACGGTCTCCTTGGATCCGTCGGGGCGCACACGCGTGACACGAGGGCCGAACATCTCGACCAGGATCACGCTGCCGTCGGCCATGGCGATCGGACCTTCGGGGAATTTCAGCCCCGTGGTGACTTCGATGATTTCCGCTGAGTTCGTCATGCTCCGATCATGCCACGCCGGAGCCGAGCGAATTTCAGCCGAGAGCCTCGAACTCCTCGACCGTCATCAGCACCTCGCGAGCCTTGCTTCCGACACTCGGGCCGACGACACCACGTTCCTCGAGCAGGTCCATGATTCGACCGGCGCGAGCGAATCCCACCTTCAACTTGCGCTGCAACATCGAGGTCGAGCCCAGTTGACTGCGCACGACCAATTCCATGGCCGCCCTCATCAACGTCTCGTCGTCATCATCGTCGCTGTAAGTCTCGGTGATGGCCAAACCGCCCGGACCACCGGTCGTGGGCTCGTCACCTTCGACGCCCTTCACGTAGGTCACCGCGGGGGCCTGCTTGCGCCAGTGGGCCACCACCTTGCGTACCTCGTCCTCTTCCACCCAGCAACCTTGGATGCGCTGAGCGACCGAGGAATTGCCGGGCAGCAGCAACATGTCACCTTGGCCCACCAGTTTCTCGGCCCCCACCTGATCGAGAATGACCCGGCTGTCGGTCTGGCTGGAGACGGAATAGGCCGCACGGGCCGGAACGTTGGCCTTGATCACCCCGGTGATGACGTTCACCGACGGACGCTGGGTGGCCACGATGAGGTGTATTCCCACCGCGCGCGCCTTCTGAGCGATGCGGATGATGCTCTCCTCCACATCACGGGCCGCCACCATCATGAGGTCGTTCAACTCGTCGACCACCACGACGATGAAATACATCCGCTCGGCGACCGCGTCGGCGCCCTTTTCAGCGTGGATTTCCCCACGATCGAAGGCGGCGTTGTAGCCGGTGATGTCGCGATACCCCATCTCGAACAACAGGTCGTAACGACGTTCCATCTCACGCACGGCCCACGACAACGCGTTCGCCGCCTTCTTCGGATTGGTGACCGGTTGCGTGAGAAGATGCGGCAGGCGCGCGTACTGCCCCATCTCGACCTGCTTGGGATCGATCAGGATCATGCGCACTTGATCGGGTGTGGATCGCATCAGCAGCGATGTGATCATGCAGTTGATGCCACTCGACTTACCCGCACCGGTGGCTCCGGCGATGAGAAGGTGCGGCGTAGTGGCCAAATTCAGGAACACCGAGCGACCGGCGATGTCCTTGCCCACGGCCACGTCGAGTGAGTGCGTCGCCAGTTTGGACTCGGCCGACGACATGATGTCGCCGAGTGACACCAACTGTCGCGCTCGATTGGGCACCTCGATACCGATGAGGGACTCGCCGGGAATCGGAGCCAAGATGCGCACATCGGTGGCGGCCATCGCATAGGCGATGTCTTTTTGCAGACTCGTCACGCGCGCCACCTTCACACCGGGGTGCAATTCGAGTTCGTAGCGGGTGACGGTGGGACCGACGGTGCGGCCTTTCAGCGTGACCTCGACACCATGCGACCGTAACGACTCCTCCAACAAGCGACCACGCGCGCTGATTTCGGCGTCGTCGACGGCCTGCTTGCCCGAGCGACTGAGCAACGACGGTGGCGGCAGAACCCATTCACTCGGCGGAGCCACCGGGGTGTCGAGCCGGCCTTGGGTGAACGACTCGGATCCTTCAGATCGCGGAGTGCGCTTGCGACGTTCCGCTTTGGCCGCGGACTCATCGACATCGTCGTCGGACTCATCGACATCGTCGTCGGACTCATCATCGTCCGCGGACTCATCATCGTCATCGGACTCATCGACGGAGGCGCTCGACTCATCATCACCATCGTCGTCGGACTCATCATCGTCGCGGGACTCGTCGTCGTCGCTCGGGAAGGGGTCGTACACGGCGCCGCCGGGATGTTGCGCCTCATCGGACTCGTCGCGGACCATCTCGGGTTCGCGCTCGGGGTTCATCACCCGACGAAGACTCGTCCCGATAGCTCCGAACAAACGCGACAGCATCGACCCGATCGCGTCGATCATGGCCTTCAGTCCCATGTTGGTGATCAGAAGCAACGAACCGAGGGCCAGAGCCACGAACACCAACGAGGCTCCGATGGGCCCGATGAGCGACGTCAATGTCTGACCGACGGCGGCGCCGACCCAACCACCCGCTCCACCCAGTGCGTCCACCCCGGTGAAGGCGTCGGGTCCGCGCAGGATGTGCAACTGACCGAGCGCCGCCAGCACCATGGCACCCCAACCCAAGGCCAACTTCATGCGGCTGGGGGCTTCGTCGCCCCGCAACAGGGCCACGCCAATGGCCACCGACACCAACGGCAGGCCATAGCGAGCCATACCCATGATGGCACCCAATGCGATGTCCGCCCCTCGTCCGACCGGACCCGCGAGGCGGACGTACACGGCCAGTCCGATCAGCACGCCCAGCACGAAGAAGGCGATAGCCGACAGTTCATGTTCGCGCCCCGACAGAGCCTCGCGCACCTCGCCGCGCGCGTTCGACTGGCGACGAGATCCCGACGGCGGGGTTTCCACGGCCGTTCCCGAACGCGAGGAGGCCCCCGACTTCTTGCCGGATCCGGAGGGTTTGGTGCTGGCCATCACATGAAACGCTAACAACCGGATGGTGGCGTGATCGGGCATACCCCGTGTCACGGGCACGGGTCGTACCTCATCGGAGCAGGACTTATTCGGCGTCGGTTCCGATGATGGATCCGTTCGCGTCGACCACCACCGCCAATTCGCCGCCACGGGACGAGCGCATCAACACGCGGTACTCGACCCGCTGGGCCACCCCAGAGACACCGGCACCGGTGACGACGAACATGATGGGTTCGCTGTCGGGAAGTTCCCGTAGAACGTCGTCCAACACGGCGTCCACGTTCACGTCCACGATCCCCCGCTCGAAGGTGACCCCACCGGCCTCCACGGGGGACGACGGTCCGGTGAGTGCTTCACCGTCGTAGATGTATTGAACGACCGAGTCGCCTTCGACGGCGATGAACACGTTGACGACCAACGGTGTGGCGTTGACTTCGAAGTACGCCGGGGAGTCCCCCCGTGACCCCTCGACCGCGTCGAGAGCCGCCCCGATCAGGTCGACGCGCAACGCCGAAGTTGCCGCTCCTCGATCACCTCCGCCACAGGCCGCCAGCACCGAGCAGAACACCGCGAACGACGCCACGACGGGACGCACGCGTCGCACGGGATCAGACCTCCATGACGACAGGCACGATCATCGGTCGGCGCTTGGTTCGTTCCGAGACGAATCGACCGGCCGCTCGACGAACGTCCTTCTCCAGGCCTTCGGGGTCGCGCACGCCCTCGGCCAGGGCCTTCTCCACCGCCGCGGCCACCGTCTCGCAGGCCTCGTCCAACAAATCCTCGGCCTCCGGGGCGTACACCCAGCCACGGGTGATGATCTCGGGACCCGTGAGCACCTTTCCGGTCGAGGTATCCACAGTGACGATCACCACCACCACACCCTCCTCGGCGAGCACCTGACGGTCGCGCAACACACCTTGCCCCACGTCGCCCACGATGCCATCGACGTACAACATGCCCGCGGGCACCCGACCCGAGGCGATCAAGCCGTCATCGGACAACTCGATCACGTCGCCGTCCTCACACAACAAGATGTGGTCGCGACGCACACCCATCAACTCCCCCAGTTTGGCGTGGGCCACCAGGTGGCGGTACTCACCGTGCACGGGCACGAACCACTCGGGCTTCACGATGGAAAGGTAGGTCTTCAATTCGTCGGCTTGGGCGTGTCCGGTGGCGTGAACGTCGGCGATTCCCGAATGCACCACCTCGGCTCCGGCTCGTAACAGACCGTCGATAACTCGTGTCACGTTGAATTCGTTGCCGGGAATGGCGTGACTGGACAAGATGACGGTGTCGTGCTCACCCACCTTCAGCAACTTGCTGTCGCCGCGCGCCATCAACGACAGCGCCGACATGGGCTCGCCCTGACTTCCGGTGGAGATGACGCACACCCGGTGCGGCGGATAGTCCGCAGCCTGCTCGATGTCGATGAGGGTGTCATCGGGGACCCTCAGAACACCGAGATCACGCGCCATACGAACGTTCTTCTGCATCGAACGACCCACGGTGGCCACCTTGCGTCCGGTGTCGACGGCAGCGTCGATGATTTGCTGCACACGGTGGATGTGACTGGCGAAGGACGCGGTGATGATGCGCCGTTCGCGATGCTCGTGGAACAGCGTGCGCAAGACCGCACCGATGCTCGTTTCGCTCGGCGCGTGACCGTGCTCCTCGGCGTTGGTCGAGTCGCACAACAACAGGCGCACCCCCTCGGTGGAGGCGATGGCACCGATGCGGGCCAGATCGGTGCGACGACCGTCGACCGGAGTCAGATCCAGTTTGAAGTCTCCCGAATGCAAGATGACTCCTTGCGGCGTGTGCACCGCCACCGCGAAAGCGTGGGGGACCGAGTGCGTCACGGGTATGAACTCCACGTCGAAAGGTCCGATCGCACGGCGCTCACCGTCACGCACCACCACGAGATCGGTGCGACCCAGAAGACCGGCCTCCTCGATACGACTGCGCGCTAGGCCCAGCGTGACCGCCGAACCGAACACCGGGAACGACAAATCCCGCAACAGGAACTGCAGTGCCCCCACGTGGTCCTCGTGGCCGTGGGTGGCCACGCATCCCACCACTCGGTCGGCATTCTCGCGCAACCACGTGAAGTCGGGCAGCACGAGATCGATGCCGTGCATGTCGACATCGGGGAACATCAGCCCGCAGTCGATGAGGAGCAATTTGTCATCTTGCTCTATCACCATGCAGTTACGACCGATTTCACCCAGTCCTCCGAGGAAGACCACCCGCACCGGATTCGGCATCAGGCGCCCTTCGATCGGGCCGCCTGCAGATTCGCCCACACCCTCTTGGCGCGCTCGGCGACGAAATCGGCCGGTGGTCCCATGGGCAGGCGACACTGCCCTACCGGAAGTCCGAGCATGTTCATCATCACTTTGCTGGGGATGGGATTCGGGGAATCGTCGCCGGTTTCGTAGGCGAAACTCTCGAGGAGTCGGGCGTTCACCACGCGCGCACCGGCGGTGTCGCCCGCGTGCCACTTCGCGAACATTTCCTGGTGGTCGACGGCCGACCAGTGCGTCGCCACGCCAATGACGCCGACCGCTCCCACCGCCATCAGTGCGAGGGTCAACCCATCGTCGCCGCTGTAGACCTCGAAGCCGTCCGGGGCCTGATCGATCACGTTGGCGGTTTCGGCCGGATTACCAGCGGCATCTTTGAGCGCGACGACGTTGGGGACCTCATGAGCCAGTTTCAAGAGCGTCGACGTGTTGATCTTGCGACCCGAGCGAACGGGAATGTCGTACACCACGATCGGTAGCCCGGTCGAGTCAGCGACCGCGCGAACGTGGGCCTCGATACCTGCTTGCGGTGGACGGTTGTAATACGGGCAGACCGCCAAGATCCCGGCGGCACCGAGTTTGGTGGCCTCCTTGGTCATGTGAATCGAATGCAAGGTGTCGTTGGTACCAGTTCCGGCGATGACGGGGATGGAGACACTCTCGATCACGGCGGCGAAGAGACTTAATCGCTCGTCGTCCGTGAGAACCGGTGCCTCACCGGTGGTGCCGGCGATCACCAGACCATCGTTACCGTTGGCCTCGAGCCATTTGGCGAGATGACGAGCACCATCCAAGTCGAGCGCGCCATCGGCGGTGAAGGGGGTCACCATGGCGGTGACCACGCGTCCGAAACGGGCCATCAGAAGGACCCCTCCGCGCCGCGATCGATGCCCTGGGAGAGGATCAGGTCCTCGTGCAGTTCCATCCAGACGTCGTGGAAGGACCCACACATGACTCCCGTGAACATGTTCGTCCGACCAGCAACGACCGCCTCGCACGTGCCGGCCAGACGCGGCACGTACGGAGAGAGTCGAGCGAGGATGCCGCTCATGACGGTCACCACCGGTGCCGCATCACCATGGAGGTCGACCAGGCGCCTCACGACCTGGTGGTCGTAGGCCTGGTCGGAGTGGTCGTTCGGTGCGCCATCGCGCAACTGCCAGTCTCCGCACAGCGTCTTGAATGCCGTGTTCAACTCGAGGAAGTCGCGATAGTGCGGCTTCATCGCACCAAGATCGATCCGCGCGACGTCGGCGGCCAACACCTTGGGATGTTCAGCCTTGCCCGCCGGGGTCAACTGCCACAGCGACCGCGCCTCACGAAACATGGCCCACTCTGCGGCCGCGAGATCGGCAAGGTGTCCTTCGATTTCGGCGTGCTCGAGAGCGGTCATTTCCGCCAGAGTCTCACTCTTCGCGAAGCCTTTGATGCGCAGGGCGTGATGGGTCAAGAAGCGGGCATCGTGGGTGATGTTGCGCTCAGAAGACATACCGCCCCAGCGTAGTGCCCACGCCCGACCCCCGACCGACCTGTATGTTCGGGACGTGGACGATTCGGGAGCGAGCACCTCGCGCACGACACTGATCGTCGTCTTCGGGGGACAATCCGCCGAGCACGACATCAGTTGCGTCACCGCCGCTCATGTCATGCGGGCCATAGATCGCGACCGTTACAACCTGCTGGCCATTGGAATCGACCGCTCCGGAGGTTGGCACCTCGCCGAGGCGGCCATGGCCGCCCTCGATCGCGAGCCCGATCATCCCGTGCCATTGGAGGCCACGGGCCGCGAGGTTTCCTCGGTCCCCGTTCTTCATGCCGCGGCCTCCACCGGACCCGTCGTCGTGATGCCCCTGTTGCACGGTCCGCTCGGTGAGGACGGAACCATCCAGGGAATGCTCGACCTGCTCGACCTGCCTTATGTCGGCTCCGGCGTGCTCGGTTCGGCCGTGAGCATGGACAAAGCCATGACGAAGAACCTGCTGGCGTCATTCGGAATTCCCCAACCTCGTTTCGTCGCTCTTCGCGACCACGAGGTGACGCCATCGCGTCTCGACGAGGTGGCCGCCACCTTGGGTCTGCCGTTGTTCGTGAAGCCGGCGAACATGGGCTCGTCGGTGGGCGTGGCCAAGGTGTCGACGATCGAGGAGCTGGCTCCCTGCGCACGGGCCGCTCTTTCCTACGACGAGTGGATCGTGTGCGAGGAAGCCATCGTCGGTCGCGAAATCGAGGTGGCGGTGCTGGGCAACATCGATCCCATGGCCAGCGTGGCCGGCGAGGTCATCCCGGGTAATGACTTTTACGACTACGAAGACAAGTACGTCACCGACGGGGCGAGGCTCGTGATCCCGGCCGATCTCGACGAGAGGCACAGTGACGAGGTGCGTGCTCTCGCAGTGCGAATCTTCGCCCTGTTGCGATGTGAGGGTCTCGCACGGGTGGATTTTTTCTACGAGCCCGACGGTCGAGGTTTTCTTTGCAACGAGGTCAACACCATGCCCGGGTTCACGCCGATCTCCATGTACCCGAACCTGTGGCGAGCCTCGGGAGTGTCCTACCCCGAACTCGTCGATCGCTTGGTGAAATTGGCCCTCGAGCGTCATTCACGTCGACGACGCAACACCGCACGCTGATCGACTCCGACCTCTCCGTGGGGTGCGAGCGCGGCGCGCAGGAAATCGACCAGTTCGTCGCGTAGACGACGAAGGCCGGCAATGTCGGCGTTCCATCCCACGACCCGCAACGCTTCGGGTTCGGTGGCGATCCCGGTGACGGTGGCATAGGCCAGGGCCACGATCAGACCGGGATCGGCCCGGCGCAGTCGACCGGCCTCCATCTCGGTCTTCATCCAATTCATCGATCGCTCGATGAGGGGCCGCAAGGAGTCGGTCAATCGTTCCGACGACTCCGTTGGCAGGCGACTGATCTCGCGCACCAAACCGAGCAACGACGGCCGGCGTACCGCGGGTCGAAACACTGCCTTGACCACCGCCTCCATGCGATCGAGGGGATCGTCGGACGCCGAACGAATCGCCGCCTCCACGACCACGGTCAACTCGACCGCGGTTTCGGCCAGAACCTCTTGGACCAATTCGTCCTTGGTCGAAAACCAGTACAAGACGGTCTGCTTGGCCACCCCCACTTCGGCGGCGATCTGGTCCAGGCTGACCGCGTCAAAGCCCCGATGTCCGAACAGGTTGCCCGCCACTTCCAGGATCGCTTGTCGGGTCTGACGAGCCACGGGACTCTTCCTACCAAAAAACGGGACCTTTCTCTACCATTTGGTAGAGAATTGTGCTTCAATGGGCGCGTGATCGCCGATCGCCTCGCGGGACAACGCATTGCCATCACCGGCGCCACGGGTTTCGTCGGCACGGCGCTGGTCGAACGCCTCCTGCGTGCCGTGCCCGGCTGCGAGGTGGTGCTGCTCGTGCGAAACGGTCGTCGTACGTCGGCGGCCGATCGCGTGCGCAAGGAGATCCTCAAGAACAACGCCTTCGATCGCCTCCGCATCGAGTTGGGCGCAGACTTCGACGACACGATGTCCCGCCGCTTGTCGGTGGTGGCCGGCGACGTGAGCACCGACGGTTTGGGTCTGAACGATGCCGACCGCGCGACGTTCACCTCGTGCGATGTCGTCATCCACTCGGCAGCCAGCGTGTCGTTCGACTCCCCGCTCGACAGCGCCGTCGAGGTGAATCTGCTCGGTCCGACGCGCATCGCCAAACTCTTGAACGAGCAGGGCCCACGCGCCGACGGAACGTTCTCACATCTGGTGGCGGTCAGCACCTGTTACGTCGCGGGCAATCGGCGCGGTAGCGCTCCCGAGGAATTGGTCAGCGCGGGTCCTTTCGACATCGGATTGGATTGGCGCACCGAGGTGTCGGCGGCGCGTCGCTTGCGCGGAGACACCGAAGCTGCCAGTCGCCAAGCCGGGAACCTCGCGCGGTTCCGATCGCAGGCTCGAGGTGAACTCGGGGCCGCCGGGGCACCGGCTCTGGCCGAAAAGACCGAACAATTGCGCGAGAGGTGGGTGAAGGATCGCTTGATCGAAGCCGGCCGCACCCGCGCGGCCAGCGTCGGATGGCCTGATGCCTATGCGTTCACCAAGGCCTTGGGTGAGCAGGCCCTCACCGAGTCGAAGGGCGCGGTGCCCGTGAGCATCGTGCGTCCATCGATCATCGAGTCCGCTTTGGCCGAACCATCACCGGGTTGGATTCGCGGCTTTCGCATGGCCGAACCCGTCATCATCTCGTACGCACGGGGACTGCTCGACCAGTTCCCCGGCGTGCCCGAGGGAACCGTCGACGTCATTCCGGTCGACATCGTGGTGGCCACCATCATCGCCGTGGCCGCACTCGGACCCACCGAGGCACCCGCCATCACTCAGGTCGCCTCCGGGTCGACCAACCCGCTGAAATACCGCACTCTCGTCGACAACGTCCGGGATTGGTTCACCGAACACCCCATCTACGACTCGCAAGGCCAACCCATCGTGGTCCCCGATTGGAAGTTCCCCGGACGAGGGGCCGTCGAGAAGCAGTTGACCCGGGCCAAGGGTCTGATCACTCGGGGCGAGAAGGTGCTGCAGGCACTTCCGTTGCGCGGGGCGCAAGCGGAATGGTCGGCGAAGCTGGAGGATCGTCGAAACGATGTCGAACGCGCCTTGGAATACGTCGAGTTGTACGGGCTCTACACCGAGTGCGAGGCCATCTATTCGGTGGACAATTTGCTCCGTATCCACGACCGCCTCGATGAGAGCGATCGGGCGAACTTCTGCGTCGACCCTCGTGTCGTCGACTGGCCCACGTACATCTCCACCATTCACTTGCCGTCGATCGTGTTGCACAGCCGCGTCAAAACCACGCCAGGCAAGATCGTCGTCGGGCGGGCCGATCGATTGCGCAAACAGGTGCTCGACCCTCGCCGCCAGGTCGCCGCGTTCGATCTGGAAAACACCTTGATCGCCAGCAACGTGGTCGAGAGTTACTCGTGGTTGGCCACTCGGCGCCTCAACTCCCCCGAACGCTTGCGATACTTGGTGCGCACCCTGCGTGAAGCCCCGTCCCTGCTCTCCATGGATCGCAAGGATCGCTCGGACTTCTTGCGCTACTTCTACCGCCGTTACGAGGACGCCCCCGTAGAGCAGATCGACGCCGATGCTCGCGAGCTGTTGGCGCAATTGACCATGACCAAGAGTTTCCCCGCCGGTCTGCGCCGCGTGCGCGAACATCGCGCTCTCGGACACCGCACCATTCTGATCACCGGAGCAATGAACTTCGCCGTCGAGGGTCTGCGTCCCCTGTTCGACGAGATCGTGGCCGCCGAGATGACCGTGCGCGCCGATGGCACGTACTCAGGTGAGTTGTCGCGCGTGCCACCAACCGGAGAAACACGCGCGCAGGTCTTGGCCGATTATTGCGCGTCCGAGGGCTTCCGCCTCGAGGAGTCCGTCGCCTACGCCGACTCGAGTAGCGATCTGCCCATGCTCGAAGCGGTGGGATTCCCGGTGGCCGTCAACCCCGAGACGCGCCTGGCCGCCATCGCCCGCAAACGCGGCTGGCTCGTCGAGAATTGGGAGAGGGCCGCCGGAGGACCCCGTCCCCTTCTTCCCATCGGCCCCCGACTGTCCGACGGCGAACAGAAACGTTTCACGATTCGGGACGGGCGCATCGGAACTCGACGGAGCAATCGATGAAAGCTCTGCGAATTTCGCGCAAGACCGGCAAGTTCGCCGTGGCCCGGCTGGTGAGCCCCGTCAGTGCGCTCGGGGCGGCCAAGTTCGGACCCCTTTCCCTTGTCGACGACGACGCCCCCGTTTTGCCCGATGCCGACGGCTGGCATCGCATGACACCTCGCCTCACCGGCATCTGCGGAAGCGATCTGTCGTTGGTCGAGGGCCATGCCTCCACCTACTTCGACGATTGGGTGTCGTTCCCGTTCGTGCCCGGCCACGAAGTGGTGGCCGATTGTGATGACGGACGACGAGTGGTGCTCGAACCGGTCCTCGGACACGCATCGCGGGGGCTGGCTCTTCCTTTCGATGGCGCCGCTCCCGGCGACGGCGACGACTACGCCCATTTGGTGAGCGGGTGCCTCGACCCCGGAATTCAAACCGGCTTTTGCCGTTCGACGGGTGGTGGCTGGGCCACCGAATTGATCGCCCACGACAGCCAACTGCATGCCATCCCCGATTCGATGTCGGACGAGCAGGCGGTGCTCGTGGAGCCGGCCGCCGGTGGTATCCATGCCGCGTTGGCCACCTGGCCGGCGGTCTCGGCCGCCCTCGCCCGCGGCGAGACTCCGGTGGTTGCGGTGCTTGGTGCCGGAACCATGGGGCTGTGCTCCATCGCCGGTCTACGTCGCTACGTGCCCAACGTTCGAATCCTCGTCGGCGCTCGCTACCCGCATCAGCAGGCTTTGGCCCGCTCGCTCGGTGCCGACACGGTGGTCCCGACACCGGAACTGTCACGAGCGGTCCGCCGAGAAGTGGGTTGCCACGTCGTGGGAGACCACCTCACCGGTGGATCGCATGCCACCATCGACGCAGTCGGCAACTCCGAGAGCATCGCCGAGTGTCTGCGCTTCACCCGCCCGCGCGGACGCGTCGTGTTGTTGGGCATGCCCGCCGGGATCTCGTTGGACTTGACCGGATTGTGGCATCGCGAGACCGCCATCGTCGGTGCGTACACCTACGGGACCGAGCACCTACCCGACGGAACGAACAGGCACACGTTCGACCTCGCTATCGAAACGGCGGCCGAATGTCGACTCGAGCGTCTGGTCTCGGCGGCTTATCGACTCGAGGATTTTCATGATGCCATCGCCCACGCGGCCGCCGCCGGTCGCCGGGGTGCCGTGAAGATCGTGTTCGATCTGCGACACGATCGAAGCAAGAAGGAGAACAACTGATGCCCCGTCCCGGATTCGTCCTCGACGTCGACCGCTCGACGCCCCCGATTCTGTTCTGGCGGGGCGAGAACTTCTCGTTGGAGAAGTTGCCTGCTGGTCGCAGTCGCGTCATCTATGCGCCCGAGCCTCTGCCGGCCATCGACGACGTGGACGGTGCGATCCACAACGCGTTGCTGAACCCCATCGATCAGGACCCACTGCCCTCTCTACTGTTCGCCGGCATGAGGCTCACCATCGCTTTCGACGACGTCAGCCTTCCGTTGCCCAAGATGCAGCGACCCGACATTCGTCAACGCGTCATCGAAGCCGTCCTCGACCTGGCCGCCACGGCCGGTGTCGACGACGTGCACATCATCGCGGCGCTCGCTTTACACCGACGTATGACCGAAGCCGAATTGCGCCACGCCGTCGGGGATCGTGTCTACGACGCGTTCGCTCCGCGCGGACTGCTGTATCAGCACGATGCCGAGGACCCCGACAATCTGTCGTATCTCGGTACCACGCCGCACGGCGAGGAAGTCGAGATCAACAAGCGTGCCGCCGAGAGCGACCTTTTGGTCTACGTGAACATCAACCTGGTGGCCATGGACGGTGGATGGAAAAGCACCGCCACCGGCCTCGCCTCGTACAAGTCGCTACGCCACCACCACAACCCCGAAACGATGATCCATTCTCGCAGCTTCATGGATCAGCACCGCAGCGAATTGCACAAGAGCAACTGGCGTATGGGCAAGGTGTTGGTGGACAGCGGCGTGAAAGTGTTCCAGATCGAGACCACCTTGAACACCGACACCTTCCCGTCGCCGTTCGGTTTCCTGGCCAAACGCGAGTGGGAGTGGAAGCCGTCAGATCGCATGACTTACCTCGGCACCACCAAGGCGTTGAAGCGCACGCCCCATCGGCTGGCGCGCAACATCTTCCACTCCATCGAGGCCCCGCACCAGATGACCAGCGTGCAGGCCGGCGAGGTGGAAGCCGTTCACCGCCTCACCACTGAGCACGTGTACAAACAGCAACTGGTCGCAGTGAAGGGACAGACCGACATCTTGACGCTGGGCATCCCCTACATCAGCCCGTACAACGTGCATTCCATCATGAATCCGATCCTGGTCATGTGCATGGGACTCGGCTACTACTTCAACATGTACCGAGGAATGCCCCTGGTGCGCGAGGGCGGAGTCATCATCATGACCCATCCGACGCGACCCGAGTTCCACCCCGTTCATCATCCGTCGTACATCGATTTCTTCGAGCAGGTGTTGGCCGATACCACGGACCCTCATGTGATGTCACAAAAGTGGGAGAAGCAGTACGCCGAGGACGAGTGGTACCGGCACCTGTATCGCACCACCTACGCGTATCACGGCGTTCACCCGTTCTACATGTGGTACTGGGGAAGCCATGCGCTGCAGCACTGCGGACGAATCATCGTGGTCGGTGGCGACCCCAAGACGGTGCGTCGTCTCGGTTTTGTTCCCGCCTCCTCCATGGACGACGCCCTCGAGATTGCCAGCGACGTCGTCGGTCGTACCCCGACCATCACCCACCTTCACACGCCGCCTCTGCTGGTCGCCGACGTCTCGTGAGACGATGATGCCCCGCCGCGACGACGCCCCGTGGAAGCCCAGCAACCTGGCCAAAGCGGCCCGGTTCGGCGACCTCGTGGAGCGCCTCACCCGTCCCCTCATCGTTCGCTTCAACAAACGGGGCTTCCCGTACCTGCCTCCCACGGTGCCTCGGGGTGTCGAGGTGCCACCCGACGCGGCGACGCTCGGCGCGGATTACGACACCGAATGGGCTCGAGGCACCATCGCCTCGGCGGTTCGTCGCGGACTGGTGGAGGGTCCGGTGCGGCTGGCGGTGAAGGCAATCGCCAGCCCGTCGGTGCACGGGACCGACCGATTGAGCGATCTCGCCCGTCTCGACGAGGTCCCGCCGTTGATCTTCACGCCCAATCATCATTCGCACCTGGACACCGCGGTGATGGCCATCGCCGTGCCAGAGCCGTGGCGATCCAAACTGGTGGTGGCCGCTGCCGCCGACTACTTCTTCGACAAACGATGGAAAGCGACCATGGCGGCGTTGGCCTTGAACGCCATCCCCATCGACCGCGAGGTAACCGGTCGCAAGTCGTCAGACATGATCCGCGATCTCATCAACGACGGCTGGAGTCTCGTGATCTATCCCGAGGGAGGTAGGTCACCCGACGGTTGGGGTCAGGACTTCAAGGGTGGCGCGGCGTACTTGTCGTCGCGAACCGGAGCGGCGGTGGTGCCGGTGTTCATCGACGGAACAGGTTCCATCTTCGGCAAGGGAATGAAGCGCCCGAAACGGGGCACCACCAAGGTGGTGTTCGGGCAGCCGCTACGAGCCGAAGACAGCGAGAACACTCGCCGGTTCTCGGCCCGCATCGAGCGCGCAGTCACAACCTTGGGTGACGAGTCATTGACCGATTATTGGAGTTCGCGCCAGCGAGCCGCCCGGCAGGAAAGCCCCAAGCTCAGTGGCCCGGAGTACACCGGATGGCGTCGCCAATGGGCGCTGTCCGAGCGACGTTCGATGGGCGACGTCGGTGAGCGTCGCCGACAGAAGCGCCGCTGGCCGGATCTCGGCGACTGACGTTTCAGTCGGCGCTGCGGGCGTATCCCCACCAGGCTGACGTCCCCTCAGGGCTTGGGATCCTTGGTTTGTGGCGGCACGTTGATCTCATCACCCGGCAGGATCACCACCGAGGCGTCGACCCAACCGTTGGCGGCCATCAGTGCGGAGGCCTCGACTCCCAACTTGTCGGCGATTCGCGAGATACAGCAGTCGCCGTCGACCACCGTGTACCTGGTGTACTGAGTGTTGTTGGGCGACGGTGACGTGCTGTCGGTCGGCATCGGCAGACCCGGCAGGGTCGTTGCTTTGCTGGCCGTGGGCGGGATCAGGATCGTCGCACCGATCGCGAGTGGGTGCAGAACGCCCTCGGGCCAGTTGTTGTACGCCGCCAATTCGTCGGGCTTCACGCCGAACGTGGAAGCGATTCCGTACACCGAGTCACCCTTGACGATGGTGTAGGCAATCGGAGGCGGCAACGTGTTCGCCGGGTCGAGGGTGGTCACGACCGACGGCGGGGTGGTCGCGTAATTGGTGCTGCTCAAGGGGCGCAGCGTGGTGGCCGTAGCCCCCGGATCACCTCCACATGCTGCCGCCACCGACAACGCGAGGAGAGCAAGGGCGCCAGCGGTGAAACGCTTCGTCGACACGCCCACCAATCTAGATCGCCGAAGGGCTCCGGACATGGCAGTCGGGGGCAGCGATGAACGTCCGATCGATTTTCACACCAAGGGTCGGGCCGTGGGCGCAATCGGGGCGGGAAGCGTCGTCTCCCCCATCAGTCGCTCATCGACCCCGGCTGCACAAGCTCGTCCCTCGGCGATCGCCCACACGATCAGGCTTTGACCCCGCCCCATGTCGCCGGCCACGAAAACACCAGGGACATTCGTCATGTAGTTATCGTCGCGCTTCAGGTTGCCACGTTGGTCGAACTCGACGCCCAACTTGTCGAGCCAGCCACCCTTTTCCGGCCCGACAAAACCGAGGGCGAGGAACACGAAGTCCGCCGGGATCTCACGATCGGATCCCTCCACCTTGACGAACCGACCATCTCTCGACTCGACCTCGTGCAGTAGGAGGGATTTCACCCGTCCGTTGCCGTCGTCGACGAATCGCTCCGTGCTCACGCTGTACAAACGCTCGCCCCCTTCTTCATGGGCCGAGGTCACCTTGTAGACCATGGCGAATTGCGGCCACGGGTTGTTGTCCCCGCGCGTCCCGGGCGGTTCGGGCATGATCTCGAGTTGAGTCACCGACGTGGCCCCCTGACGATGCGCCGTTCCCAGGCAGTCGGCTCCGGTGTCGCCGCCACCGATGATGACAACGTGCTTACCGTTCACGTTGATCGGAGAGTCCGCGAGATCACCCTCCTGGACACGATTGGCATACGGCAAGTACTCCATCGCCTGATGAATTCCCGCCAATTCGCGCCCCGGAACCGGAAGGTCGCGCCACGCCGTCGCACCACACGCCAACACGACCGCGTCGTGTGACGCCATCAAGACATCGATGTCCACGTTCTGTCCGACGACCGCGTTGGTGCGGAACTCGGTCCCCTCAGCCTCCATCTGCGTGATTCGCCGATCGAGATGACGCTTCTCCATTTTGAATTCGGGAATGCCGTAGCGCAGCAGTCCGCCGATGCGGTCGGCGCGCTCGAGCACCACCACCTCGTGACCGGCCCGCGTGAGTTGCTGAGCAACGGCCAAACCCGCCGGGCCCGACCCAATCACCGCCACCCGACGCCCGGTCTTCACCGATGGCAGTTGAGGCACGACCCAACCCTCGGACCACGCCCGGTCGATGATCTCCACCTCGACCTGTTTGATCGCCACCGGAGGCGCATTGATGCCCACCACGCAGGCCGACTCACACGGGGCCGGACACAGTCGGCCGGTGAATTCGGGGAAGTTGTTCGTGGCGTGTAGACGGTCGATGGCGTCGCGCCAGTGATCGCGATACACGAGGTCGTTCCAATCGGGGATCAGGTTGCCCAGCGGACAGCCGTTGTTGCAGAACGGGATTCCGCAGTCCATGCAGCGTCCGGCTTGCGTCCTCAAGGTGTCGCTATCGAACGGCTCGTAGACCTCTTTCCAGTCGCGCAGACGCACCCGAACCGGGCGGTGCTTGGGCGTTTGGCGATCCCATTTCAAGAATCCGGTCGTCTCACCCACGCGACACCTCCATCACCCGATCGAGTGTCTCCTGCTCGCTGCGACCCGAGGCGCGAGCTTCCTCCATCACGGCCAACACCCGCTTGAAGTCACGGGGCATCACCTTGCGGAAGTTCGCCAACTCGGTGTCCCACGACGCCAGCACCCGCGCACCGACGGCACTGTCGGTCTCGGCGACATGGCGTTGGATCGTCGAATGGAGGAACTCGATGTCCGACGGATCGAGGGCCTCCAACTCCACCATCTCATAGTTGACCTTCGCACCGAAGACCCCGTACGGGTCGTGGACATAGGCGATCCCACCGCTCATGCCGGCGGCGAAGTTGCGACCGGTCGGGCCGAGAACCACCACGCGTCCACCGGTCATGTACTCACATCCATGATCGCCGAGACCCTCGACCACCGCGGTCACACCGGAGTTGCGCACGCAGAAGCGCTCACCCACGATGCCCCGCAGGAAGATTTCTCCCCCCGTAGCGCCGTAGCCGATCACGTTGCCCGCGATGATGTTGTCCTCGGCCGAGAACGTCGCCGCTTGGTCGGGACGCACCACGATTCGACCGCCCGACAGGCCTTTCCCGACGTAATCGTTGGCGTCACCTTCCAACCGAAGGGTTATTCCCTTGGGCACGAAGGCGCCGAAACTCTGTCCGGCCGAGCCCGTGAAGTCGATGCTGATCGTGTCGTCAGGGAGTCCGGCGCCGCCCCACTTACGGGTGACAGCGTTGCCCAACATGGTTCCCACGGTTCGATTCACGTTGCGAATCGATCGTGCGAACCGAACCGGTATTCCGGATTCGATGGCTGCCGAAGCCGTCGCGATGAGTTCGTTGTCCAACGCCTCGGCGAGACCGTGATCTTGCTCGACGCTGTGGAACATCGTCTGTCCGTACGGGTTGCTGGCCACGGTGAGGATCGGCGAGATGTCGAGTCCCCGGGCTTTCCAGTGGTCGACAGCCTTCTTCGTGTCGAGGATCTCGCTGTGACCGACCATCTCTTCGATGGAGCGAAAACCGAGCGAGGCCATGATCTCGCGCACTTCCTCGGCGATGAACTCGAAGAAATTCACGACGAACTCGGGCTGGCCGGTGAAACGAGCCCGCAGAACCGGGTTCTGTGTCGCCACGCCGACCGGACAGGTGTCGAGATGACAAACGCGCATCATCACGCAACCACTCACCACCAGAGGTGCGGTGGCGAAACCGAATTCCTCGGCACCGAGCAAGGCCGCGATCACCACGTCGCGACCGGTTTTCATCTGACCGTCGGCCTGCACCACGATGCGATCGCGCAATCCGTTCAGAAGCAACGTCTGCTGAGTCTCGGCGAGCCCCAGTTCCCACGGGGCACCGGCGTGCTTCAGTGACGTCAGTGGCGACGCGCCGGTCCCACCATCATGGCCCGAGATCAGCACGACATCAGCCTTGGCCTTGCTCACACCCGCGGCCACGGTTCCCACGCCGACTTCGGCCACCAATTTCACGTGGACGCGCGCCGAGGGGTTCGAGTTCTTCAGGTCATGGATCAACTGCTTCAGATCCTCGATCGAGTAGATGTCGTGGTGCGGTGGCGGACTGATGAGTCCGACCCCCGGAGTGCTGTGGCGCGTCTTGGCCACCCACGGATACACCTTGTGACCCGGCAACTGGCCACCCTCGCCGGGCTTGGCGCCTTGGGCCATCTTGATTTGAAGATCGTCGGCGTTCACGAGGTATTCGCTGGTGACACCGAAGCGCCCGGAAGCCACCTGCTTGATGGCCGAGCGACGGGCCGGGTCGTACAGGCGCTCAGGATCCTCGCCACCCTCGCCGGTGTTGCTCTTACCACCGATGGAGTTCATCGCGATCGCCAGCGTCTCGTGAGCCTCAGCCGAGATGGATCCGTAACTCATCGCGCCGGTGGAGAATCGCTTCACGATGTCACCGACACTCTCCACCTCGTCGATCGGGACCGGCGCACGCCCCGTGTCCGCGAAATCGAAAAGGCCACGCAACGTTGCCAGATGCTTCGACTGGTCATCGACCAGACTGGTGTACTGCTTGAAAATGTCGTAGCGCTTCGCGCGCGTCGCGTGCTGCAACTTGAAGACCGTCTCCGGATTGAACAGGTGGTACTCGCCCTCGCGACGCCACTGGTACTCGCCACCCAGTTCCAATTTGCGGTGTGCCCGACGCTCCGGATTGCGCGGATAGGCCACGGCGTGGCGCGCGGCAACTTCGGCGGCGATCTCGTCGAGACCGATGCCGCCGAGACGGCTGACGGTTCCGGTGAAGTACTCGTCGACCAGATCCGATGCCAAGCCGATGGCCTCGAAGATCTGGGCACCGGTGTACGAGGCCACGGTGCTGACGCCCATCTTCGACATCACTTTCAACACTCCCTTACCGGAAGCCTTTATGTACTTCTTCAACGCGACCGCCGGATCCACCGATCCGAGATCGTGCAGATTCTCACGGATCATGTCCTCGATGGACTCGAACGCCAGATAAGGGTTGATGGCCCCGGCGCCGAAACCGATCAGCAGGGCCATGTGGTGGACCTCGCGGGCATCTCCCGATTCGACGACCAGACCAACCTGCGTGCGCTTTTTCTCGCGGATCAAGTGGTGGTGGACGGCCGCGGTGAGCAACAACGATGGAACAGGTGCCAGCACCTCGTCACTGTTGCGATCCGACAGAATGATCACGCGAGCACCGGCGTCGATGGCGGCCGACACGTCACGGCGGATGTCGTCGAGAGTCTCCATCAATGCCGATCCCCCGCCGGACACGCGATACAAACCGGACACCACGTGAGCCCGAAGCTCGGGATGTGACCCGTCATCATCGGCATGGACGATGCGCGACAACTCGTCGTTGTCGATCACCGGGAACGGTAGAACCAATTGACGACAACTACCGGGGCCGGGGGCCAGCAGGTTCGACTCGGGGCCGACCGTGGAGCCGACGCTGGTCACCACCTCCTCGCGGATGGCGTCGAGCGGCGGATTGGTGACCTGAGCGAACAATTGTTGGAAGTAGTCGAACAACAGACGCGGGCGGTCGGACAGCACGGCGATCGGAGTGTCGGTTCCCATCGAACCGATCGGCTCGGTTCCGGTCTTGGCCGTCGGGGCCAGGATGACCTTCATTTCCTCGTGCGTGTACCCGAACATCTGCTGACGCCGAATGACGCTGTCGTGGCTGTAGACGACGTGCTCCTGCTCGGGCAGATCGGCCAACTCCACCAACCCATCGGCCAGCCAGTCCTCGTACGGGTGCTCGGCCGCCAACGTCTGCTTTATCTCCTCGTCGTCGACGATGCGACCCTGAGCCGTGTCGATGAGGAACATCCGACCCGGCTGCAGACGACCCTTGCGCACCACCTTGGACTGCTCGATTTCGAGGACTCCGACCTCGGAGGCCATCACGACCAGGCCGTCTTCCATGACCCAATAGCGACTCGGACGAAGTCCGTTGCGATCGAGCACGGCTCCGATGACGGTGCCGTCGGTGAACGCGACGCTGGCCGGGCCGTCCCACGGTTCCATCAACGAGGCGTGGAAGCGGTAGAAGGCGCGCTTCTTGGCGTCCATCGTCTCGTGGTTCTCCCACGCCTCGGGGATCATCATCAAAACGGCATGGGGCAGTGAGCGACCGCCGAGGTGGAGCAACTCGAGCACTTCGTCGAACGACGCCGAGTCGCTTCCTCCCGGCGTGCAAATGGGGAACGCACGCTCGAGGCCCGGAAGGAGGTCGGACTGCAGCAGTGCCTCGCGGGTGCGCATCCAGTTACGGTTTCCCTGAACCGTGTTGATCTCTCCGTTGTGGGCGATGAATCGGTACGGATGGGCCAGCGGCCACGACGGGAACGTGTTCGTCGAGAATCGGCTGTGAACCAGAGCCAGCGCGCTCTCCACGCGCTCATCGGCCAAGTCGGGATAGAAAGCGCCGAGTTGCGGCGTCGTGAACATGCCCTTGTAGATGAGCGTGCGACTGCTCAAGGACGGGAAGTAGGTCTTCTGTTGCGCGGGGAGGTCGTGCTCGATTCTCTTGCGGGCCACGAACACTTTGCGGTCGAGGGCGATGTCGGTGGCACCGGCGGGATCGGTGACGAAGATCTGACGAAAGGTGGGCATGACGGCGCGAGCGCCCTGGCCCAAGGCGCTCGGGTCGACAGGGACGGAACGCCAACCGAGAACGGTCAGGCCCTCGTCGGCGAAGATCGCTTCGATGGCCGCCTGAGCTTGTGCGGCAACGTTCTCGTCGACCGGAAGGAAGGCCATGCCGACCGCGTAGGCGCCCCGACGGGGGAGCTCGAAGCCCGCCACGGCGCGCAAAAAACGATCGGGCACCTGGATGAGAACGCCGGCGCCGTCACCGGTATCGGCCTCGGCCCCCGTGGCACCGCGATGCTCCATGTTGCACAGGGCCCCCAAACTGCGCGCCACGATGTCGTGACTGGCTCGACCGTGGATGTCGGCGACGAAGGAGACACCGCAGGCGTCATGTTCGAAGCGGGGGTCGTACAACCCTTGCGCAGGCGGCAAGCCCGAGGCTGAAGTGTGGGAGGGCATCGTTTTCACTTTCGGGTCCACGAACGCGACGGTCCGGTTTTTGACCCTCGGGACGACGCTGGCCCGAATGGTGATCTAACCCTATCCCCCAGCCGCCACGTTCAGGGGGGTGGATTACCCCGATCGAGGCGTGATTCCTGCCACCGACCGGGCCGTCAGACGAAGGTGGCGGGCCGCTTCTCGAAGTTCGACATGACCGCTTCCACCTGATTCGGACGCCCGATGAGCGAGCTGATCACCCGACGCTCCTCGGCGAACTGCTCGGCGGCGTCATGGTTGACCAGTCGGTTGAAGAGTTCCTTGGCTCCACGGACCGCATCGGGACTGCGTCCGGCGATCTCGGCGGCCATGGCCAGCGCGTCGGCCCGCGGATCCGGCGACAGGCGCGTGGCGAGCCCGAGCGCGAAAGCCTCTCGACCATCGAACACCCGGGCCGTGAACGTCAGTTCCTTGGCTACGTCCGGACGGACCAACCGCGACAACACCAAGGTGCCGGTCATGTCGGGCACCAGACCCCAGTGCGCCTCGCGAACCGACATCTGAGTATCGGGATGGACGATTCGGATGTCGGCACCGAGGCAGATCTGAATTCCTCCCCCGAGCGCGTGACCGTGAACGGCGGCTATCACGGGCACCGGGATCTCCTGCCACACCCACGCAACCTGCTGGCCCAAGTGGGTGATTCGACCCGGCACCATGTTGCCCGGACTGCCCTCACTGTTCGTCGAGCCACCACCACCGGCCATCTGCTGGAACGACCCGAAGTCGAGACCGGCACAAAACGACGACCCCTCGCCCGACAAGACGACCGCGCGCACGCCGGCCTCGCACTTCAACCGCTCCCCGGCGTGCGCCAGAGCGAGGAACATCTCGCTGTCGAGCGCGTTGCGCTTGTCGGCTCGGTTCATGCGCACGTCGGCCACGCCGTTGGAAACGGTTATCGAAACTCGATCCTCAAAAGACATGCGGGCATCCTGCCAGAATCGTGTCGTGATTGAAAATCGTCGGCGTCGCCCGGGCGAGCGCACCATGGCGTGCGTCGTGGCGGCCATGGCGGCGGTGGCGGTGGGACTCGTGCAATTCCGCCACGGAATCGTGCACCTGCTCGACACCGTCTCGTACTGGAGTGGTGCGCAAGCCGTCGCCGACGGACACCCTTTCACGACCCGCTTGGCTCCGTCGTTTTCCAACTTCAGCGCAGTCGAGTTCGCCGAGCGAGGCGGGCGCATCCCCTTCGTCGACTTTCCGGTCGCCTATCCGCTTTCGGCGGGGAGCCTCGGGGCATTCATCGGTGTACGACGCGCCATGCAACTACTGAGCATCCTCGCTCTGGCCGCCATCGCATGGTCCGTTGTGGCCGGCACCGATCGTCGTACCCCCGTGCGGCGCATCTGGTTCATGGCCGTGGCGGGCGTGGCGATGGTGATGCTTCCGGCCACCCGCTTGGTAACCCAGGGAGCGCTCTCCGAGCCGCTCTTTTGCGCGCTGTGCCTGTGGCTGGTCGTTGCATTGGCCCGCTTCCGAGAGGGTGGGGGCTTGCGACCCGTCATCGTTTTGGGAACGCTCGTCGGACTGCTTCGTTTCATCGGTGCTCCCCTCGTCGTGTTGGTGGCTTGGGAACACCACCGCCGACATCGAGATCCACGTAAGGCCGCCCTCATCGCTTCGGCCATGGTCACCCCGTCGGCGCTCAACGCCCTGTGGGCGTCTTTCTCCGGGGGAGGCCACAACGCGGGTTGGCGCGGTCTGCAGCGAGCAGATGTCGAAACTCTCGTCCGCTCGGTCGGGGGTTGGTTCGACTCTCGACAAGGCGACCTACGGCGCACCTACTTCACTCTCGACGGACCGAGTTGGTGGTCGTGGATCACGACTCTGGCATGGCTCGTCCTCATGGCTCTCGCCCTGTTCGGTCTGCTCCGCAAGCGCTCTCGCCTGCCCGCCACGGCCGAACTGGCGTTGGTCTCTTCGGCCATCGTCACGGCCGGTTTGGTGGCCGGGATGGCCGGCTTCGACGGTTTGGTCATCGCCGACAATCGGTTGATGCTGCCGTCGGGCTTGCTCACGCTGGCAGCGATCTTCTGGACCGTCTCGGCCCGACCGGAATTTCGCCGTCGCCTGACTTTCGTCCCCGTCGTGGCGCTGATCGGTTGGACGTTGGTTGCTGTCGACCCCGGCAACTTGGCCGAGAGTTTCAGCGACAACAGTGGCCCCCGCTCGTACTCCGTCGCCGCCGACGATCTGGGCGCGTCGATCGTGGTGTCGAATGACGCCGACGCGCTCCATTGGGACACCGGCATTCCGGCCGCTTACGCGCCCCTCGCCTTGAAACCGCTCACCGGCGAATTGGTCGACGAAGTTCCGTTGTACGAGCAACTTCCCTGTGCGTTGTCGCGCAACGATGGTGTCGTCGTGCTCTCCGCCGAGGCCACGTTCTCGGTGGTGAATCGCGGTTTGCTCGACGCTCAAGTCGAGACCGGGCGATTGACCTTCGAGCCGATGGAAGGGGCCGACGTCTATCGGCCAACCGAAGACGCCTGCCGTTGACGGATGTTTCGAAACAGGGCAGTGATCAGAACCGCCGCCACGACCGTGGCGAGCGGATCGACCATGGTTCGAAAGCGAGCCTGCTCGCCCAGTTCGGCCACGGCACCCACGACGACGGAGAACGCGATCGTGAACGACGTCGCCACGAATGTCACGTCATTGGTGGTCAGTGCTCGACGACGCGACCGGCGCACCAACACACGCACCCCGGCCATGATCGACAGCGAGTACAGCAGGATGAGCGACAATCCGAAGTCGACCGGAGCCTCCAGTTGTCCATAGATCGGTGTCCCCCACCCGTACGTGGACAGGACGCCACCCATGTCGAGGCGTGCAATGGAAAATGTGGTGTCCAAGAACCTCATCACGATCGAATCGCTCTCCGAGGGATAAGTCGCGACGGCGAAGGTCGCTCGCAACGACCACATGCGCCCCTCCAACCACACCTCGGGATGCTCGCGAATCACTGCCATCGCGTCGTCGCCGGCCATCGAGAAGATGGGAAGGAAGCACTCGTAGTTGAAGTTCGGGCTCCACCGATCGGTCGTTCGCGTGGCCTCGGAGAGGGACCGATGATCGTGCTCCGGTTCGCAGGGCGGCATCGCGTCGGCGTACAGCTCGTAATTGCCGAAGGGTCCGATCATGGCGATCTCGGAAACGTCGCCGTCGGCGTACATCTTCTCGAGGTCCTCTCGTGGCAACACCGGAATCACCGCGCGTTGCAGATTCATACCGAACCAACTCGACAGGGTGGCCTCTCCGACGAGGAATTGGTTCTTGACCATCCAGCCCCCGACCACCAGCACCGGCACGGCCAGCGCAGCCAGCGTCGTGCGGCGATCAATGTGCCGACGCACCAACCACAGGCCGAGCACGATCAGCGCGAGGGCCCAGATCGGGTGGTAAAGGCTTCGGGTCATGGTCGTCGCGGTCACGAGCACCGCCAACATGAACACACCGCGTCGGGAATTCGGCATCGAAGTGAGGCGCGACAACGTCACCGCGACAGCCAACAAGAGAACCCCGACGGCCAACTCGTAGGTGGGCTCGAAGACCCCCTTCAACACCTCCGGGTTGGTAGTGGCGATCACGGCCACCACCACCGCCCACCGACGTGACAGACCGAGCGATTCCCCGAGTTCGGCGGCCAGGGCGGCACCGATCAGACCGATGAGGGCCATCAGCAATTGCAGCGTCGCCGAGTCTCCGATCGGCGACAACCACGCCATGCCGCCGATGAGGAGGTTCCACAACGGTGGCTGTACGTGCAAGTTCCACACACTGCGCAAAGGATCGGTCGACAACACGTCCCAGGGGATCAGTTGCCATCCGTAACTCAGATAGCGCGCGTCGAATCGCTGACCGGTGAGACTCACGGCGACGTACACGACCGCCCACACAGCAGCCGCTTTCGTCCCACCCCGACTCCAGAGAGTTTCGAGGAACCTTTTCATCGCTGCATCGCCCGGCGAATGACCACGTCGATGAAGTCGACCAGTTCGGGAGCGTGTTTCAAATCGATGTGTGCCCCGTCGGGTCGCATCAGGGGCTCGAACTGTCCTCCCGCATGAGCCTTCACGGCATCGCCGAATTCGACCACGCTCACGCGTGAATCCCGGGCCGCGTACTCTCGGATCAACTCGTTGTACCGGTCGGTGCGGGTCGGATCGGACTCGGCGAATGGGGGTTGTCCGGTCTCGCCGGCGATGTAGGGCGGGTTCACATCGGGGACCGTGAACCAGACCACGGACGAATCGGGACCCGCCACCGAGCTCACGAAATCGGCGAACTCGGCGAGCAACCATGCGTCGAACGCCGGTGTCCCGATGTGCGACCAATCATCGTCGCCGGGCAGCACACGGTCGCTCAGGTCCGCGGTTCCGCCGACGATGACCACGACGTTGGGGCGAAACTTCATCGCGATGGCCGGCAGCGCGTCGCGCCACGCCGTGCACCCCGGACGTTCGGGGACGTCGAGACCGAGATAGCGAATGCGCGTATTCTCCCCGATTCCGCAACCTACGCCCGGCGACGGCACCAACTCGACACCGTTGAGGGATTCCCATTCGTCCAAGCCCGATGCCAACACCCATGCTTGGGAATCGCCGACCATCAACACCCTCGCGGGAAGTTCGGGATCGTTCGCGGCCGTGTTCGGGGCGTCGGCGGGAACCAAGGTCAATGCCGCCAGCGCATCCCGCTGCAGTTCGAGGGCTTGCTCGTTCAACGAGGTCAACACGTTCTCCGATCGCTCGGATCGACGACCATCACCGACGAAGGCCACGATGGCGCCAGCCACCGCCATCAGCCCGAGCCATGCGTACAGACGACGACCCACCCACAGGCGACGCCTTCGCACCGGATTCTCGAGGCCGTAGTAAAGAGCCGCCACGATGACGAAGGTCGAGCCGGCCTTCAACACGAACATCCAGAAATGATCGACCGTCACCCAATCGGTGAAGGGGACGCGTAGACGGGGAAAATCCGGATCGACGTTCTGGGATTCCCAGAACATGAACACCGGCCAATGCACGAGGTAGGTGGTGTAGGTGACCTGACCGAGCCAGGCCAACGGCTTCCACGACAAGAATCTCGTCGATCCCTCACTCGTGTGAGCCCAGGCGATGATCGCCAGGGTCAGCAACCCGTTCAGGAACACCACCGTCGGGAAAAAGTGGCCGCCGAAGCGATTCCATGCCCCGAACGTGAACCACACGATGTAGGCACCCAAGACCATGGGCCAGCCAAGCGTTCGCATGACCGGACGCCGCAATGCCTCCACGATCACGGGGACTCTCGCCCAAACCGCCCACAGCACGGCAAAAGACGCCCCCATCAAGAACTCGCCGACTCGAACCTCGGTGGCGTAATAGGCACACGATCGCCCGGTGCAGGCGGCGTCCAGACCCGGTAATCGCGACCAAACGGGTGAATTGCCCTCGTAGAAAGCGCCGAGCGCGATCGCACCGAGGGCCAGCGTCGACAACACCCCGAAGGTGATCCACACGGTGCTTCGAGTGCGTGAGCGACGCATCAGCAACAACATCACGACCGGGAAGACCAAGTACACCTGCTCTTCGAGCGACAGACTCCACAGGTGTTGAACCGGATTACCCAAGCCGAAGAGGCTTGCGTAGTCCTTGCCCGCCGACTGCAAGTAGATGTTCTCGTAGTAAGAAAGGCCCCCGAACCATTCCCACGGATTCAGATAGCGACCCGCTCCGGCGAACACCGTCCACACCACGACCACGGCCAGTAAAACTGTGAACGAGGCCGGGAAGAGTCGACGTACCCGCCGGTCGTAGAACGTGCGCAACGAGATGGTTCCGCTTCCACCCCACTCGGCGACCATCAGTCGCGTGATCAAAAAACCCGACAAAGTAAAGAACATCGAGACGGTCAGTTCACCCCCGGTCATCCAGGTGACGCTGTGGTGATACAGCAGCACGATGGTGACGGCGAACCCGCGAATCCCGTCGAGAGCGGGCAGATGTCCGAGCTTGGTGTCCACCGGGGACTCGACGACAACGGATCCGGACATGCCCGACGAACACTATTCCAACACCTCGCGACAGAGGGCGAGGGTCACTCCACCAATCGCAACCCCGTGGGTGCGATGGAGGGCTCGGCCTGAGGGAGATCGACCACGAACTCGGTGCGATGCGCGGGGAACACGTGCTCACTCAACAAAACCGGCCTCCCGTCGATGTCGGTGGTGGTTCGCCGGCATCGAAGTACCGGCGAACCCGCCGGAACACCCAGCAAACGCGCGTCGTCACCCGATGCGGCATCGGCACCAATGGTTTGCGTGGCGCCTTTCAGAGGCACGTCGAGCAACTCGTAGAACGGCGAGCGTTCCACATCCGCGCGGCTGAGATGCTGACCCAGTTCTGCGCGACACCACACCGTCACGAGAGCGAAGGGTTGACCATCGGCCAAGTTCAGACGCTTCACGCGCAACACGTTGTCGGCACCCAGAAGGGCCTTCGCGCTTCGGGAGGCCTTCTCGAAGGCGAACTCCAGAATGCGACGCTCGGGTCGGATACCCCCGTCGACCAACTGCGCCTCGATGGTGGCCAAGCGACCGAGACTCTGACGCAGGGGCGCGGCGGCTACGAACCACCCGAATCCTTGGCGAGCATCGACCAAACCCTCGTCGCGCAACACCTCGAGGGCTCGGCGCACCGTGACGCGACTGGCGGTGAACTCACGACCAACCTCGTTTTCCGAGGGCAACAACTGTCCCGAGGCGTACACCCCATCGTCGACGCGACGGCGAAGTTCGTCGGCGATCACGCGGTATCTGATCTCTCTGCTTCCCGTTCCGCTCACACTTGTATTATACTTGTCTCGTGAGCCCCGTTTCTGCCGGCACCCCGATCGAACTCGTCGGTCGCGTCTACCGCACCTTGTCCGAGCGCGTGAGCCGGGGACGCACGCGTCTTGGCCGACCGCTGACCCTGGCCGAGAAAATCTTGATCAACCACCTCGTCGATCCGGCGACACAGGAGATGGAGCGTGGCGGCTCGTACGCCGACTTCGACCCCGACCGTGTGGCCATGCAGGATGCCACCGCTCAGATGGCTCTGTTGCAGTTCATGACCGCCGGACTTCCCGAGACCGTCGTACCCACGACCGTTCATTGCGATCACCTCATCTTGGCCAAGGTGGGCGCCAAAATCGATCTTGGCGTCGCCATCGACGACAACCGTGAGGTCTACGACTTCTTGAAGACCGTGTCGGCCAAATTCGGCATCGGTTTCTGGGGGCCCGGCAGCGGGATCATTCACCAAGTCGTGCTCGAGAACTATGCGTTTCCCGGCGGAATGATGATCGGCACCGACAGCCACACCCCCAACGCCGGTGGACTGGGCATGGTCGCCATCGGCGTCGGCGGCGCCGACGCCGTCGACGTGATGACCGGCTTCCCCTTCAATGTGAAGTGGCCCAAGGTGATCGGTGTCAGGCTCACCGGAACCCTCAGCGGGTGGTCGGCCCCCAAGGACATCATCCTCGAGGTGGCACGCGTGTTGACCGTCGAAGGTGGCACCGGCGCCATCGTCGAATACTTCGGACCCGGCGCCGACAGCATCTCGGCCACCGGCAAGGCCACCGTGTGCAACATGGGTGCAGAGATCGGTGCCACCTGCTCGGTGTTCGCCTACGACGCCAACATGAGCGCCTACCTCGCGGCCACCGGCCGCGCGGCGATCGCGGCCGCCGCCGACGCGGTGGCCGCCGATCTGCGTCCTGATGACGGTGCGATGTACGACCAACTCATCGAGATCGACCTCGACCAGTTGAAGCCGCTCATCAACGGTCCGCACTCCCCCGACCGCGCCCATCAGGTCGGCTCCGCGGTGGGCGCGGCAGCCCGCGAGAACGGTTGGCCCCTCGAGGTCTCCGCGGCCCTCATCGGCTCGTGCACCAATTCGTCGTACGAGGACATCACTCGGGCGGCATCGATCGCGCGTCAGGCCGTGACCAAGGGTTTGAAGGCCAAGTGCGAACTGCTCATCAGCCCGGGGTCGGAGCAGATTCGCGCCACCATCGAACGCGACGGCTTGTTGGCCGACCTCGAAGCCGTCGGAGCCACCGTGCTTGCCAACGCCTGCGGCCCGTGCATCGGGCAATGGGAACGCTCGAAGGAAGCGACCGCGAAGCCGAACAGCATCGTGAACTCCTTCAACCGCAATTTCCCCAAGCGCGCCGACGGCTCGGCCAACACGCTGTCATTCGTGACCTCACCTGACACGGTGATGGCTATCGCGCTGTCTGGTCGCCTGGACTTCGACCCCACCGTCGACACCATCACCGCTCCCGATGGTTCGCTGGTGAAACTCGACGCCCCCGTGGGAGAGGTTTTGCCCGCACGCGGCTACGACAAGGGTTCCAACACCTTCACCGCTCCGCCCGATGACGGGAGCGCGGTCGTGATTGCGATCAGCCCCACCAGCGATCGGCTGCAGTTGCTCGAACCTTTCCCCGCGTGGGACGGCCGGGACTACCTCGGACTACCCGTCTTGATGAAGGCTCGGGGCAAGTGCACCACCGACCACATCTCGGCGGCCGGCAAGTGGCTGACCTATCGCGGCCATCTGGAGAACATCTCGGGCAATCTCTTCATCGGTGCAGTCAACGCGTTCGATGGCGCGGTTGGCGAAGGCAGGGACATCACCGACGGGGCGCGACGCTCGTACCCCGACATCGCCAAGAATTACAGCCGAGAGGGTATCCGGTGGTGCGCCATCGGTGATCGCAACTACGGCGAGGGCTCGTCTCGTGAGCACGCGGCCATGGAGCCGCGTTTCCGCGGAGGTGTGGTGATCTTCGCGCGATCCTTCGCCCGCATCCACGAGACCAACCTGAAAAAGCAGGGCCTCGTACCGCTCACGTTCGCCGATCCGGACACCTACGAACTCATCGGTGAGGACGACCGCATCAACGTTCTGAATCTTCCCCCGATCCCGGGTCGCAACGTCGCCTGCCAGATCGTGAAGCCCGACGGCACCACCATCGACTTCGAGGGCGTACACACTTTCAGTCCGCCGCAAGTGGAGTGGTTCAAAGCCGGCTCCGCGCTGAACATCGTGCGGGCCAAGGTGGCTGGCAGTCGCTGAGGTGGACATCGTCGACGGACTCCGTGGCACCGGAGCAGTTCGCTCCTTCACCAACGATCGCGTCGACCACTCCACGATCGGTCGAATCCTCGACCTCGCCCGGTTTGCCCCGAGTGGGGGCAACCGTCAGCCGTGGCGTGTAGCCGTCGTCGAGGATCTCAACATCCGCGATCGACTCGGCGCGGCGATGCAGCCGGTCTGGGACGAATATGTCGCGATGTCGGCCCTGGGTGTCACTCCGTTCTCCGTCGTTCCGCCGGCACCGTACGAGATGACGTCGACGACTCCGGGTAACACCCCGAACCTGATGCTGTCCGAGATCGCGTCGATTCCGGTGGTCTTGGCCGTGGCCGCCGACCTGTCGTCGATCGCGATGATGGACAAGGACCTCGACCGCGCACCCATCACCGGTGGGGCGTCGGTGTATCCCTTTTGCTGGAGCATCCTGTTGGCGGCTCGGGCCGAGGGCCTCGGTGGCGTCATCACCACGTTTGCCTCCCGGGCCGAGAAAATCACCGGACCGCTTCTCGGCCTTCCGGAGAATCACGCGCTCGTGGCCACCATTTTCCTCGGTCATCCGGTGAAGCAGGCCACGAAGTTGTCCCGCGAGCCCGTCACGTCGTTCACCACCATCGATCGTTTCGACGGCCCGACGTTCACGATGTGACCGACCGTTCAGTCGCCCCCGGGTCGTCGCGTCGTCTCCGACGTCGGGTCGCCCGAGTATCCGGGCGGATAGGAACGACGTAGTTCGTCTTCGTTGGGCGTGCGTCTCGTGCGAGCTTCGGCAGGCAACAGATCGACGATCGACTTCATGATTCGCTTCGTGTTGCTGTCGGCGGTCTTGCCGCGCAACGTCAATGGCTCTCCGACGCGCACTCTCACGGTCGGAGGATTGGTGATGTTCAAAAGATTGGGAAGACGCGAGGAGCGAGGCCATACCAACTCGGTGCCCCACAATCCGACGGGAACCACCGGCACTTTGGCCCGCATGGCCAACGTCGCCGCGCCCCAGCGCCCCCTCAAAACCGGCTCGAAGAAGGCCGGACCCCGCGGTATGGTCCCCTCGGGCATGATCGCAACCAATTCACCGGCGGACAAGGCCTCGGCCGCCGAGCGCAACGGTTCGTCGCTGCCGGTGCCCCGGTCGACGCGGATACCGCCGAGCGCGGTGGCCAATTGACCCACCACGGGGGCATCGAAGACTTCTTTCTTGCCGAGGAAACGCACGGGGCGACCGGTTCGGGCCACCGTGACGGCGATGGCGATGACGTCGAAGTAGGAACGATGGTTCCCGCAAATGATCGCGGGTCCGTCTGCGGGTATGAGGTCGGAGCCGTCGATGTCGAAATTTGCGAACGGAAGGAACTCCGGGCGCGCCAGTTGTAGCAGCAAACGTTGCAACTCCATGTTGATAACCGGAATCTTGGCCACCCCGACCGGAACATCGAAGTGCAACACCGGCCAACGACGAGCCGACGCCACTATCACCAGTCGGGGATCCGGATTCACCGCCGTGGGATGTCCCACTGCCGCCAACAATGGCGCGTCGAACACGCTGTCGGAGTAGGCGTAGGACGAACCAAGATCGACGTCGTTCGCCCGTGCCCATTCGCGCACTGATTCGAGCTTTCCGATGCTCCATACGAAACGACCATCGATGGACCCGTCATACGTCCCGTCGTCGCGCACGCCGTAACGAGTGGCCACCACATCGTCGAATCCGAGAGCCTTCGCCAGAGGTTCCACGAGATCCGTCGGTGTCGTGGTCGCCATCACGAGTAGTCGCCCGCTCGAGCGGTGCATCTCGATGGCCTGACGAGCGTACGGGGGGACCAGGGCGAGCAATTTCGGCGCCACGGCCTCGGCCACGCGACGCACGTCGGCCTGTGATCGTCCCTTGGCCAACGAGGCGGCTTGACGTGCCAACGCCATCGATGGCAACGTCTCGCCGATGCGGTTGAAGAGTTCGAACAACGCCCTTTCACCGCGAAACGCCGGGCTCACCAATCCGGCCTCGCGCATGGCCTCGGAATAGACCGCTGCGGACGCACCGACGAGCAACGTACGGTCGAGATCGAAAAAGGCCGCCGACTTCACGGGCGAAACGGTAACGCCGAGCTCATCGCCATGGGATGCCGTAAATCCACGACAGAAAACGGGAGAAGCCCCGCATGGGGATGCGGGGCCTCTCAACCTGAATCCCTACGGTTGGGGGAACCGTTGCTCGGGACCATGTCGCAGGGGTTGGGGGGAACCACCTGACGATTTATGTTCTCTAGTATGCGCGTGAATTGGTGAGCATTCAACTCGATAACAGTGATTTCTGCTATCTTTTTTTGAGATGGATGTCCGCCAACTCGCCTCTCTGGTAGCCATTGCCGATCACGGCTCATTCTCGGCAGCCGCCCGCGCTCAGTTCACGGTGCAGTCGAACATTTCGGCCCACGTGGCCAAGTTGGAGCGAGACCTCGGCGCCACCCTGATCGACCGAGCCACGGGCACGCTGACCGACGCGGGCGTGCTGGTGGTGGAGCGGGGAAGACGGATCCTCCGAGAAATGGCCGAGATCTCGGCCGACATCTCGGCCCTTGACGACGTGGTTTCGGGCGAAACCCGCATCGGAGTGATCGGAACCACCGGGCGCTGGCTGATGCCCCAATTCCTGACCGCACTACGCGAGGCCCACCCCAAGGTGCAACCCATCATCTCGGAAGGAGGCACCTCGAGTTTGCTCCCCCGCTTGCTGGCGAGCCAGATCGACGCGGCCATCGTCCACCTTCCCGTCGACGACAAGGAACTCAGCGTGACCCCCTTGTTCGCCGAGGATTTGGTGCTCTTAGTCCACACCAAACACCCGTGGTCGACTTTCCGCACCCTCCCGATCACCCGGTTGGGTGAACATCCGTTGTTGTTGCCGCCTCGGTCGGCGACTTTACGACGAATCATCAACCGCGCCGCCGAGGCGAACGGGGTCACGTTGTCGGTCCGAGCCGAGATCGATGGTGTGCGCTTGATGGCCTCGTTGGCCTTCGAGGGATTTGGTGCCACCATCGTGCCCGCCACCGCCATTCCCCGTTGGTTGAAGGGTGATTTCTCCCGCATCGAGGTGCCCGGACTTCCGCGACGCGTCGTGGGTTGGGTGCAACGCAGTCGACCTCGACCGGGTGCGGCCACGCAGGTCGCCCGCGAATTGGCGGAGTCGCTGATCAGCGACCGCGGAGCGCGTCAGCCCGGTGTGCACGTCGGCGCCGAAGCGTTCCCTCTCAAGCCCTGATGAGGCGTACTCTTTGCCGATGACCCCGGTGAATCTGCGCGCCAGAGTTCCCGGTGTCGCGCGAGCGATGGTTCGCAATCTCGCAGAACGACGGGTGGTATGGCTCGAGGTCACCGCCGACGCCCACCGCGGAGCGTTGTCGAGCGAGTCGTCATCCATGATCACCGCCGCGGCACGTACCGCCGTGGCCGAGCGCCTGCCCCTGGTCGCGGTGATGGCTTCGTCGGGCGCCGACATTCGTGAGGGTTTCTCGGCGCTTCACGGATGGGGTTTGGCCGCCAAGGCCCTCACCGATTGCTCGGGCATGGTTCCCACCATCATCATCGTCGACGGTCCCGCGGTCTCGGGTCCGGCTTTGTTGCTCGGCATCGCCGATCACGTGATCATGACCGAGGGTTCCTACGCCTTCGTGTCGGGGCCAACCATGGTCACCGAGTTCACCGGTGTCACCACCGACAACGACGAACTGGGAGGCTCGGGGGCTCACACGCGCTTCACTGGTGCGGCCACTGTCGTGACTCCTGATCTCGAATCGGCTACGTCGGCCGCCGAACTTCTGTTGTCGTACCTACCCGACAATTGCGACGTCGAACCCCCCACGAGGGTCAGCGACGACTCGGCCACGCGATCGACTCCCGAAGCCGGTGCGGTCATCCCCCTCCTGTCCACCGGCAGTTACGACGTACGTTCGGTGATCGAGACCCTCGTCGACGAGGGAGACTTTTTCGAGCTGCGCGAACGCTGGGCCGCGAACCTGGTGACCTGTCTGGCCACGATGGACGGTCGACCCGTGGGTATCGTGGCCAATCAACCGATGTCTTTGGCGGGCACACTCGACATCCCCGCCTCGCAGAAAGGCGCACGATTCGTCTCGTTTTGCGACGCCTTCAACATTCCAATCATCACGCTCGTCGACACCCCCGGCTTCTATCCGGGCAAGGACCTCGAATGGCGCGGCATGATCCGCCACGGCGCGCAGTTGGTGTTCGCCTACGGGAGAGCGACCGTCCCACGCATCTGCCTCATCCTGCGCAAGAGCTACGGCGGCGCTTACATCGTGATGGACTCCAAAAGAATGGGTAACGACCTGTGTCTGGCCTGGCCGTGGGCCGAGCTGGCCGTGATGGGGGCCGGACAAGCCTCGGCCATCCTTCGACGGCGCGCGGGCCCGGACGAGAAAATGGCATTCGAGGCGGACTACACCGAACGCCTACTCAACCCCTATGTGGCCGCCGAGCGGGGGTACGTGGACGCCGTCATCGACCCGGCCGACACCCGAGCCTCCATTAACGCCGCTCTCGACGCGCTCATCGACAAACGAGAGGTGCTCGCCGGCCGAAAGCACGACAACTCGCCGCTGTGACTTCGAAGGTGGGGGCATCCTCGCCGATTGTCGGGAAGGGTCGGACACGATTATCCTGCTCAGCGGAGGAGAAAGCCTCCAAAAACCCGGCCCTTAATCCCAACCGGAAGAGGGCCCATCCAAAAGGGGACGAGCAAGGTGCCCGACACCATCACGATTACCGACGATCGCACGGGCAAGACCGTGACCGTACCGATCACCGACGGAGTGTTCCCGGCCGCCGCCGTGCGCGAACTGGACCCCTCGCTTTTCATTTACGACCCGGCCTACTTGCAGACCGCGGCCTGCAAAAGTTCCATCACCTACCTCGATGGTGAGGCCGGAATTCTTCGTTACCGCGGCTACCCCATCGAACAGTTGGCCGAGAAGAGCACCTACCTCGAGGTTGCTTATCTCCTGCTCAACGGCGATCTTCCGAACACCGAGCAGTTGGCACAGTGGATCCACGACGTCACTCATCACACCTTCATCCACGAGAACATGCGTAAGCGCTTCGTCGACGGTTTCCACTACGACGCGCATCCCATGGGGATGTTCGTGTCGTCGTTGGCCGCGCTGGGCACTTTCTACAACGACGCCAAGGAGATCGAGGACAAGGCCAGCCGCGACAAGCAGATCCTGCGCATGATCGCCAAGACCCCGACGCTGGCCGCCATGGCTTACCGATTCTCGGTCGGTCTCCCCTTCGTCTACCCCAACAACTCGCTGTCCTTCCCGGCCAACTTTCTCAACATGATGTGGAACGTGGGTGGCTACGAGGTCGACCCTCGCCTCGAGCGTGCGATGGACGTCCTCTTCATTTTGCACGCCGATCACGAGCAGAACTGCGGCACCACCGCCATGCGAGTGGTGGGCTCCAGCCATGCCGATCCGTACACCTCGGCCGCTGCCGCCGCCTCGGCCCTTTACGGTCCGTTGCATGGTGGTGCGAACGAAGCAGTCGTGCGCATGTTGGAAGAAATCGGAAGCGTCGAGAATGTTCCCGCCTTCATAAAAGAAGTCAAGAGCGGCAAAGGCAGTCGACTGATGGGATTCGGTCACCGGGTCTACAAGAATTACGACCCGCGGGCCACGATCATCAAGAAGACCGCCTACGACGTGTTCGAAGTGACCGGGAAAAACCCGTTGCTCGACATCGCTCTGAAGTTGGAAGAGACTGCTCTCCACGATTCCTACTTCGTCGACCGCAAGCTCTACCCGAACGTGGACTTCTACTCCGGTCTGATCTACCAGGCTCTCGGATTCCCCGTCGCGATGTTCACGGTGCTGTTCGCCATCCCCCGCACGGTTGGCTGGCTTGCCCACTGGCAGGAACTGTTGAACGACAAGGATCAGAAGATCAGTCGCCCGCGCCAGTGGTACACCGGTCCCGAGACGCGTGATTACGCCCCGATCGTCGCCCGCTGATCGCACGATCAGGCAACCGGCTGTCATTCGCAGCAGGATCGGGTCGTGACCGACGACGCCACCGCGACCGAAACCGACCCGGGCGCTCCCCGTCGTGCGGATCCTGACGTAGCCTCGCTGGTCATCCCGCGCTGGGCCGCGGCATTGGCGGGTCTGGCCAGCGGCGCCGTGGCCGTCACCACGGGGATGATCGTGGCCACATTCGCTGATCGTCCCTCGCCGATCGATGCCGTCGGCGGCTCGTTCATCGATCGCACGCCGCGTTGGTTGAAAGAGTTGGCCATCGACTGGTTCGGAACCAACGACAAAACCGCCCTGCGCGCGGGCATCGTCATCGTCCTGGCCGCGACCTCGATCGGTCTCGGTGTCGTCAGTCGACACCGCGTTCGACCGATGTTGGTCGGCATCGCTGTCTTCGCGATCGTCGGTGCGCTCGCGACCGGGGAACGACCGGGTTCGAACGCGCTTTCCGTCATCGCACCTTTCGTCGGGGCACTCGTTGGCTCATGGGCCACCTTGCTCCTGTTCGGCCGGGTGCGCACGATGTGGTTCGACGCTCATCGCCCTCGCGAGTCCCGAGTCCCTCTGGGTTGGGACCGCCGCCGCTTCATCGGCACCACCGCCGCGGTTGGTGCCTCATCGGTCGTTCTGGGCGCGGTGGCACGACGCGGAGAATCGGATCGGCTGCGCCGGGTCGAGGAACAACGTCAGTCCTCGCTGCCCGACGTCGATCCTGCCAATGCCGACACCGTCGCTGCCGACATCGATTTCTCCGGACTCGACAACGGAGAGACGACCTACATCACGCCCAACGACGACTTCTACCGAATCGACACTGCTCTTTCGTTTCCCACGGTGGACTTGGACGCGTGGAGACTGCGTATTGGTGGCATGGTCGACAACGAGATCGAGTTGTCCTACGACGACATCGCGGCCCTCACGCAGATCGAACGAACGATCACCATTTGTTGCGTTTCGAACGAGGTCGGTGGACCTTACGTCGGTAATGCCACCTGGCAAGGAGTTCTGCTGCGTGATCTCCTCGACTTGGTCGGCGTGCGCGAGGGAGCCGAGCAGTTGTTCAGCCGAAGCATCGACGGCTGGACTTGTGGCTTCCCCATCGATCTCGCTCGTGACGGTCGTGACGCCATGTTGGCCATCGGCATGAACGGCGAACCTCTCCCGCTGGTGCACGGCTTTCCGGCCCGGTTGATCGTGCCGGGTGTGTACGGCTACGTGTCGGCCACGAAATGGATCGAGAGCATCGAGATCAATCGTTGGTCCGATGCCGAGGGCTATTGGGTGCCACGGGGTTGGGCTCGTGAAGCTCCGATCAAAACCCAATCACGCATCGACGTCCCCCGCCGGGGCGAGAAGCTGATTCCGGGTGCCACCAAGATCGCTGGCGTGGCCTGGGCCCAACACACCGGCATCGCCAAAGTCGAGGTGCGCGTCGACGAGGACGAGTGGATCGAAGCCACGCTGAGCGAGGACCTCACCGACGATGCGTGGCGCTTGTGGAGCGTCGACTGGAACGCCTCTGGGGGTCGTCACAGGATCCAGGTTCGTGCCACCGACAAGAGTGGCTACACCCAAACCGAGGAGGTCGCCAGTGTCGCTCCCGACGGAGCCACCGGCTGGCACACCCGCACCGTCGACGTGATCTGACGACCGCTGATCTACGACTCAGCCACGTCCGCCAACGTCGAAGCCCATGCCTGTCGGATGCGGGGGATCAGGTGGTCGCGAGCCAGATCGGCGGCAAAGGCTCGATCGAGGTGCACACCGTCGGGTCGCTCGACTCGACCGGACTGGCTGTCGGGATCGCTCAACAGATCGGCGTACGGCACCATGCGCACCGAGGCCCACTCTCGATCCCAACCTTCGATCACCTCGGACCATGCCGCGATGGACCTCGGATCATCGCCCAGCAGAACGGGATCGTCCCGCACCGACGGCGCTTCGAGGACCAGTGTCGCCACGCTGAGAGCCGCGACATGGTTCTGGATTCGCTCCATCAGCGAATCCAACGCGACCCGCTGTTCCAATGAACCCGCCGTCACCCATTGTGATCGACCGGCCGGCAAGTAGTCCCACTGGTTCGCGATGCCGACCACCACGAGAATGACGTCGACGTTCGATGCGTTGTCCACGGCGAGTTCGAACACGTCGGGACAATAGGTCACGTCCTGCTCGCCCGTCACGCGATCGCGAACCCTGTCCGACGAAATCAACGGACAGCCCAACACGCCACCAGACACCACCCCGATTTCTGAGTCGGCCGCGTCGGCCAGACCGCGAGCGATGTTCTCGGCCGTGGAGTCACCCACCACCAGAATGTTCAACGGCCCTCTGCCGTCGAAGAAAGTGCTACCCGGATCGGTTTGCTGATCGAACGGGGTGGTCACCGGTCGCGGGACGGTGGTCAGCACTTGGATCCGCGCATCCGGAGTGGCGTCGACCGAGGGAAGGAACGTGACGGCGAGTCCGATAGTGACAATGACGGACACGATGAAAGTCGTCGCGGCCAGCAACGGTTGTCGAAGCATTCGTCGCTCACGAATCGGCATCTCCAGCAACCGATAACTACCCCAAGCAATGAGTCCGGTCACTCCCATCTGAGCCGCGAACAGGATCACCCCGTCCAAGCCCAATCGCTCCTCGTTCAGCCACACGATGATCGGCCAGTGGATCAGGTACAGGCCGTAGCTGGCCTGGCCCACCACGACCAGTGGAGTCCAGCCGAGGACGCGGGCAGTGACGCCAGGAACGATGGACCCCAAGATCGCCACCGCCGACACCAGAGAGAACAAAGCGAGGCCCCCGCCGTACAACCACACAGATCGAACATCGCTGACTCGAGCCAGCACGATCACCACGAGCACCGCCATCGAACCGGGCGCCGCCCACAGACGCGAGTGCCATGCATCCCGCGCCCGAGGCCCCCCGATCAAGCAGGCCAACAGCGCACCCAACAGCAGTTCAGCGGCGCGGGCATGAGTTCCGTAGTACACGACGTCGTCACGATCGGTGGCCACGGAAGCCAACACCGATGCAGAGATGCCGATCGAGAACAGCGCCGACAGGACGCGACGACCACCGCCCCACGCGAACACCAAGGTCACCACGAGAGGAACCAACAGGTACATCTGCTCCTCGATCGACAAGGACCACAGATGTTGCAACGGGCTCGGTGTGGCGAAGAGCTGGTCATAGGTCTGACCCTCGATGATGAAGCGCCAGTTGGCCACGTAGACCATCGCCGAGATCGCGTCACCCCGGATGCGATCGGCTTCGACGGTCGTGCTGAGCCACGTCGCCAGACTCACCACCACGGCAACAACGGCCAGTGATGCGGGAGCCAGTCGGCGCAGCCGACGCGACCAAAACGCTCGAAGGTCGATTCGCCCCGCGCGCTCGCCTTCCAACAACAGCAGGTTGACGATCAAGTACCCGGACAGGGTGAAAAACAATGACACGCCCAGAAATCCGCCGGGAAGCCAATCGAGCCCGGAGTGGAAGACGAGAACCAGGATGACCGCGATCCCCCGAAGACCATCGAGGCCACGATGATGTGTCGAGCGAATACCTACGTCGGTCGCGGAAAGGTCAGCCGATTTTTGCGACATCGATCAGGATCTTGCCGGTGTTCGCGTTGGCACCCATCGCCTCGTGGGCCTCAGCGATGCGTTCGAGGGGGTAACGCCGGTCGATGATGGGTCGTAAGAGACCATCATCGAACAGCGGGAGCATTTCGCAAGCGAACCGTCGCGTGAGCGCCGCCTTTTCCTCGATGGGGCGCGCTCGCAGAGTGGTGCCGATCCAGCGCACTCGCTTGGCCAACAGCAGGCCGACGTTCACGTTCGTGACCGCGCCACCCATCAATCCGACTTGCACGATCGTGCCCTTGGTGGCCACGGCCCGCAGATTACGATCGACTTCGTCACCGCCGATCACGTCTAGAACCACGTCCACACCGGACGGAATCGCCCCCTGCAGGATCGCCAACCAATCATGGGGCGAGCGTTCGATCACCAGGTCCGCTCCCAGTTCGCGACAGGCGACCATTTTACCCGCCGAACAGGTGACCGCGATGCGTGCCCCGATGGCGCGGGCGATCTGAATGGATGCGGTGCCAACTCCCGACGCTCCGGCGTGCACCAAGGCCCAGCGACCCGACGTCAAACCGCCTTGCACCACCAACGCGTCCCAGGCGGTGAGGAAGACCTCCGGAATGGCGGCGGCATCATCCAACGAGACCGACGCCGGCACCGACATCAACTGGCGTTCGTGCGTGCAGATGAACTCGGCATAGGCCCCACCGGACTCGATGGCCATGACCCGGTCGCCGGGTTTCCACATGGTGACCCGTGCACCAACGGCTTCGACGACTCCGCTGAATTCGAGGCCCGGGATCTCGCGAGACAACGCGCCCCGCGGGTCGGGATAACCGCCCATTCGTTGCAAGAGGTCGGCCCGATTCAACGCCGTCGCGCGAATCGCCACCAGCACGTCGTCGGGTCCGGGAACCGGCTGCTCGACATCTTCGAGACCGAGGACCTCGGGACCGCCATACCCGCGCAGAACGACGGCACGCATCGGCTCAGGACATCTTCTGCTGCAAGCGACGATCGAGGGCCGCCAGGTAGTCCTCGGTGGTGAGCCAGGGCTGATCCTTCGAGATCAGGATCGAGAGGTCTTTGGTCATCTCGCCACCTTCGACACTCTCGACGCACACACGCTCGAGGTTCTCGGCGAATTCGATGAGCCTGGGGTTGTTGTCGAGCTTGCCACGGTGCTTCAAACCGCCGGTCCAGGCGTACACCGACGCGATGGGGTTGGTGGACGTCTTGTTGCCCTTCTGGTGTTCGCGGTAGTGGCGCGTGACGGTGCCGTGGGCGGCCTCGGCCTCGACGGTCTTTCCGTCGGGTGTCAGCAGCACCGAGGTCATGAGACCGAGCGAGCCGTACCCCTGGGCCACGGTGTCGGACTGCACGTCACCGTCGTAGTTCTTGCAGGCCCACACATACCCGCCCTCCCACTTCATGGCGCAAGCGACCATGTCGTCGATGAGACGGTGTTCGTAGGTGAGGCCGGCCTTGACGTACTCGGCCTTGAATTCGGTGTCGAAGACCTCCTGGAAAAGATCCTTGAATTGACCGTCGTAGGCCTTCAGGATGGTGTTCTTGGTGCTCATGTACACCGGGTAGTTACGGTCCAGGCCGTAGCGGAACGACGCGCGCGCGAAGTCGCGGATGCTCTCGTTGAAGTTGTACATGCCCATGGTGACGCCACCGTCCTTGCCGAACTTGGCGACATCGAACTTCATCGGCTCGCTGCCATCGTCGGGCGTGTAGGTGATGGTCACGGTGCCGGCGCCGGGCACCTTGAAGTCGGTGGCCTTGTACTGATCGCCGTGCGCGTGACGTCCGATGACGATGGGCTTGGTCCAGCCGGGGACGAGACGCGGAATGTTGTTGCAGATGATCGGCTCGCGGAACACGACGCCACCCAAGATGTTGCGAATGGTGCCGTTGGGCGACTTCCACATCTTCTTCAGTTTGAATTCCTCGACGCGGGCCTCGTCGGGGGTAATGGTGGCGCACTTCACGCCCACACCGTGCTTCAGGATGGCGTTGGCGGCATCGATGGTGACCTGATCGTCGGTGGCGTCGCGGTATTCCATGCCGAGGTCGTAGTACTCGAGCCGCACGTCGAGGTACGGCAGGATGAGACGGTCCTTGATGAACTGCCAGATGATGCGGGTCATCTCGTCGCCGTCGAGTTCGACGACGGGGTTGTCAACCTTGATCTTGGCCATGATTCCTGCTTTCGTCCTTGCCCCGACCCCTGGCCGAGCACTTGTCTTGCACTTGTATCCTAACGCGGCGCATCCTCCGACGGCGACCAGGGCCAGCGCCATCCCCGCGCACACCATGCCCGCCACGGGGGATCGCGTCAGCCGCTCGCGGTCGAGCCTCATGGCCGACAAGATGGTGGTCACCCGAGAGAGCGCCGTCGGGCCCTCATTCGCGCCGTGTCCGAACAGTCCGGCTCGACAAACCCCAAGAAACGTCGTTGACCAATCTCGTCGACCCGCGCACTTGACACTGACAAGTCGCCGGACTAGACATTGTCAACATGAATCCCTCGGACACTCTCGTGCACCCCGACCTCACGGTGCAGCGTCGACGCTGGCGCATCCTGGCCATCCTCTGTCTGTCGATCTTCCTGGTGGTGGTCGACAACCTCATCATCAACGTGGCCATCCCCACCCTGGCCCGCGAGTTGGGCGCCACCACCAGTGGCCTGCAATGGATCGTGGACTCCTACGCACTGGTGTTCGCCGGACTGTTGCTGGCGTGCGGTGGTCTGGGCGACCGGTTCGGTCGGTTACGAGTGATGCAGATCGGCATGCTGCTGTTCGGGGTCTTCTCGGCGTGGGCCGCATTCTCCGATTCGACGGGCGAACTCATCACCGCCCGGGGCCTGATGGGGGTCGGTGCGGCGCTGGTCTTCCCGGGCACGCTTGCCATCGTGATCGACGTCTTCCGAGATCCCACCGAACGCGCCAAGGCCATCGGAGTGTGGTCGGCGGTGTCGGGAGCCGCCGTGGCGTTCGGGCCGGTCTCGGGCGGATTCCTCTTGGAACACTTCTGGTGGGGCTCGGTGTTCCTCGTCAACATACCCATCGTGCTCGTGGCCCTGTTCCTGCAGTGGCGTTTCGTCCCAGAATCCCGCGATCCGAACGCCAAACGACTGGACGCTCCCGGCTTTTTGCTCTCGATCATCTTCGTCTCGTTGCTCGTCTACACCATCATCGAGGGACCGCACCGAGGATGGTCGAGCGCCCCGTCCGTCCTCGGTTTCGTCGGTGCGCTCGCGTTCGGCGTCACCTTCGTGATGCGCGAACGTTCGACCGAGCACCCGTTGCTTAACGTGAAGGTCTTCCGCGACATGCGCGTCACCGCCGCCACGTCGTCCATCTTCATCGCCTTTTTCTCGCTGTTCGGATTCACCTTCCTCATCACCCAGTACTTCCAGTTCGTGCGCGGCTACGACCCGTTCGAATCCGGGTTGCACACCCTTCCGTTCGCCGTGGGCGCCGGTGTCACCGCCCCGATCGCCGCCCGACTCGCGCTGAAGTACGGTCCTCGGCGCGTCATTCCTGTCGGCTTGTTGTTCATGGGCATCTCACAGATCTGGGCCGGGACGTTCCAGGTGGACTCGGCCTACTTCGGACCGATCGTCGCCAGCATGGTGTTGATGGCCTCCGGATTGGCACTGGTGACGAGCCCGGCATCGGAGTCGGTGATGGGTACGCTCCCCCGCGAGATGGCCGGAGTCGGCTCGGCCATCAACGACACGGGACGCGAGGTGGGCGGAACCCTCGGCGTCGCCATCATCGGCAGCATCTTCGCCACGACGTACGGACCGCGCATCGTGGAGTTGCTCACCCCCCTGCAACTCCCCGATGCTGCAGTCTCGGCGGCCGAGGAGTCCGTCGGGGCGGCCTTCGCGGTGGCCGAACAGGTCGGCGATCCGGCGGTGACCGGGTTGATCCGCGAGGTGGCGAGCTCGTCTTTCCTGGACGGCTTCCAAGCCGCGTGCACCACGGTCGGAGTCGTGGCGATCATCGGTGCCGCGTTGGCGGCCCGCTTCCTCCCCTCCCGCCACGTGGTCTGATCACAGATCCGTCGCGGTGATCCGCCGGTCCTCACGACACTTGCGACGGCGCTCCTCCCGATCCTCGAAGCAGTGCGTGTCGGTGTACACGACGCCGAAACGACCGAGATAATCGATCGTTCCGTCGTCCATGGCCGATGATCATCCACCCCAAGCCGCACCCCCGAGAGCCGCGAGGGCCATGATGCGGCGGGAGGTCAGCACGTGGGCCACCCCGACCGCTCCGCAGACGAGGGCCACCCCGACGATGGCGATCACCACTGCGAGGCAACGCTCGACGAGGGCGGGCCCAAGGGGCTCACGGCGAGGGACGTACGCCACCTGGCTAGAGTTCGTCCAACATTCCCGGGAGGTCCGATGCCGAGGACTCATTGGCGACTCGTTGCCGTCACACTGACCTTGGCGCCTGTCGCATGTTCCGGATCGGGTGAATCGGCCCCATCACTCGATTTCGATGCCGAGTTCTCCACCAACTCCGCCCTCGACGACACGGTGGCTGCCATCGCGATCCAGGCCGACGGCAAGATCCTCGTGGGCGGAGGATTTTCCACGCCCAGCCGGTCACTCGCCCGATTCACCGCCGACGGCGCTTCTGATACTGAGTTCAACGCCAATATCGCTGACGTCATCGACACGGCCGTCTACTCGCTCGCCGTTCAGTCCGACGGCAAGATCCTCGTGGGCGGATACTTCACCGCACCGAGCAGTCGGCTCGCCCGCTTCAATCCCGACGGAACCCCCGACGAAGCCTTCAATTCCTCCATCGGTGACGCGATCGACGGTGGTGTGGTGTCGATCGACGTTTTGAGTAACGGCGACATCGTGATCGGCGGGCAATTCACCACGCCGAGCCGTTCACTCGCCCGCTTCGACTCCGACGGCGAACCGATCGAATCGTTCAACTCTGCCGTCGGTGATGCGGTGAATCTTCCAATCAGCTCGGTCGCCGTGGATGCCAGCGGCGGGTTCATCGTGGGCGGCTCCTTCAGCACCCCCTCGACCTCGTTGGCTCGATTCGATCCCGATGGCGCTCCCGACGCGGTTTTCAACGCGAAGGTCGATGGCTCGGTTTCGGGCTTCGTATCGACGGTGGAAATCGACCCGGCCAGCCGAATCGTGATCGGCGGACAATTCACGGCCCCGGCCAACTCGGTGGCGCGTTACGCCGCTGACGGCACGCCCGATGACGACTTCAACCAGAAGTTCACGACAGCCGTCGGCGAGACCCTCGACGGTTACGTCGAGAAACTGGTCATCGAAAAATCAGGACGCATCACCGTGGGTGGTTGGTTCACCGCGCCGTACGGTCGGATCATGGCCGTCAATGACAACGGGACGATCGACGCCGAGGCATCCGCGACGTGGAGCGAGCAACTGGACGCAGCCGTGCTCAGCGTGATGATCGACCGCGACGGTCGTCTGTTGGTGGGCGGTGCGTTCACCACACCGGGGCGACACCTGATGCGACTCAGCTGAGCCAGTTCTCTTGGGTACGTGGTAGCAGCGATCCGAGGGAGGAATGTCACGCCGATCTCACGATCGAGCCACTGATCCGCCTGGTCCCACCTCGTACATTCACACGACCAAAGCCGGCCTCTCGTCCTGGTGACCGCGTCGACGACCGTGACGCGGGCCGGCCTACTGGCCTTGGTGCTGGCGGAACCAGTCGATGGTGACAGCCAGCGACTCGTCGAGCGGCGTGGCGTGATCGCCGAACACCGCGGCGTAGGCCGAGTGGTCGATCACGAAGTCGTGCTCGAACTCGTACAACATCTCGATGACTTCGCGCGCCGGCGGAACAAAGAGTCCGGCCAGCCGCAACTGGAACGCGGTTCGCTTCACCGACTTCGCCTCTACTCCGACGATGGCCGCCGCCCGGGCCAAGAACTCGGCGTTGGTGACGGCAGGTGCATTGGGCACGTGCCAGGCCCGACCGAGCGAGCGCTCGTCGAGGGCCAAGCGAACCAACGCCTCACCGAAGTCGACGACGTTGGTGTAGGAATGGACTGCATTCGGGTTGCCGAACGTCTCGGCCTTCTTGCCGGCGAGCAGCGTGCCGAAGAAGCGCTCGCCCACCTGTGATCCGAGCGCGAACGGCCCGAAAAAGTCGGACGCGCGGCCCGAGGTGACCTTCAGATTGCCGGCCCTCCATTCGGCCTCGAGGGCGCGCCACATGTCGGCGCGAGTACGACCCTTGCGAGTGGTGGACGACTGGGGCAGATCTTCGGTGAGCGGCTCGGTGTTCGGTGCGTAGCCGTACAGATTGTCGACGGCGACAAGTGTGGAGCCCGATCGCTTGGCGGCGTTCACAACACTCGCCTGCAACGCGGGGAACTCCTGCGGCCAGCGGTGGTATTCGGGTTGCGACGCCTGGTACACCACGTCGGCCCCGGCCAGCACTGTTGCCAACGCATTGCGGTCACGTGCGTCGACTTTCACCGCACGTGCGTTCGGCACGTCGGTGCCCGAGCGCGTGATGACAATGGCATCGATCTGTCGCTGGGCGAGCGAGTTGACGATGGCCCGACCAACCGGTCCGGCTCCGAGTACGGCGTGGCGGGTCATCTCGTTATCACTTGGGGTCGGGACACCAGTTGCCGTGGAATCCGAACGGAATGCGCTGCGGCAGTCTCACTTGGGCCACGTAGCCACGTCCGAAGTCGCGGGCGTCGAGAACGGCGAACTCGGCTGAGTCGGTGTTGCCGTCGTGCACGAACGTCACCAACCAACCGTCGTCTTCTTCGGTGCTGCCGGGTCTGGCCACGAACACCGGCTCGCCAGCGGCGCGGCCCGGACCATGGTCGAACACCTCGCGCTTGCCGGTGTGCAGGTCGTGCTTGAGGGTGGGCCAATACATCGAATCGGGATCGGGCTGGGCGCAGTAGCCGTAGCGATACGGCTTGCCGGTGAGAGCACCGCGATGGCGCGGGAACTCGTTGGGGGTCTCGTCGATCGTCGTGACCGAGACGCTGCGTGTGCGCGGATCGACTTCCCAACGGACGAGTCGACCCGTCGAGTCGCCGAAGGGGCCGAGCAGATCGTCGCGCATCATCACGTCGTAGAAGCACACGTCGAGCACCACCCTGCCGTCGGGCGTGTCGTAGGCGTTCAGTGGGTGGAACACGTACCCGACGGGCACGTCGACCCACACGATGTCGGAAGCGGTTCCCTCTCGGGGCATCAGCCCCACGCGGTTGCCGTACTCGTCGTTCCAGCGGAAGGGGAACCGACCGGCGAACGCCAAATCGAGGTCCACCAACACCGGCTGGTCGTACACCACCACATAGCGATCCGTGATCGACATGTCGTGCACCATCGACATTCCCGGCAGCGGGATGTCGACGGTTCGATTCACGCGCCCGTCCTTACCAACACGGACGTACTGGACGTGGTCCATCCACTCGGCCCACGCGTAGACCACGGCGTGCATCTCGCCGGAGACCGGATCGAACTTCGGGTGGGCGGTGAACGCACCGGGCAACGTGCCGAAGAAGTCGTTGCGACCAACGGTCTCCAACTCCTCGGTGAGTTCCACCGGACAACCACCCGCCTCGACCATGGCCCACGTGGCGCCGGCGAAGGTCCCGACGTTCGTGTTGGGACCTCCGGGCGAGTTGTTCCAATTGCGACCGGGAATGTCGCGCAGTCCGCGGGCCGAACTGACCGAGGAGGAGCCGACGTAGCGGTTGCGGTACCACTCGGCGCGACCCTCACGCAGTCGGATGCCGTGCACCATGCCGTCACCGACGAACCAGTGGTGGGCCGACGGATCGACGGGCCCGATCGGGTTCGGTCCGTTGCGCAGGTAACGACCGTTCAATTCGGCAGGCAGTTCGCCGATCACCGCGAGATCGAACGCGGTCACCTCCTCGGCGACCGGCGCGTAGTTACCCGCGAGATAGCGGTTGTGGGCGACTTCGTCGGACAACGTGGTCATGCAACGGTGTCTAGTCGCCGAAGTTGACGGTGTCAAGGGTCGGGCGTATCCTGCCCGTATGGCGACCGAGAGTTTGCGCGACACCGTTCTGACCGCCGCCGTGGAGTACATCGCCGAGCACGGACCCGACGGCCTGTCGTTTCGCCAGGTAGCCCAGGCCGCCGGAGTGAGCCACCAGGCGCCGTACCACCACTTCACCGACCGCCGCGGCATCTTCCAGGCCATCGCGGCCGAGGGCTACGAATCGTTCACCAACGCGATGATCGATGCACTGGCCGGCGATCCCGACGATCCCACCACCGCCCTACTCGAGGCCTACGTGAACTTCGCGCTCGACCACCCCGGGCACTTCCGCGTCATGTTCCGCCCCGATCTGTGCGCCATCGCTGAGAACCGCGAACTGGAGAGGGTCGCCGACGCCTCCTTCGACGTACTGGTGAACCACGTACGAGACATGCTCGGCCCCAAAGCGCCCTTGAAGGACATCCGAGCTCGCGCTGCGGCGATGTGGTCGCTGGCTCACGGTTTGTCCACGCTGCTGATCGACGGTCCGCTCGAGGCCAAGATCGGCCCCGTTTCCAGCCGTCGGGCCCTCATTCGCTCGGTGGCCGAGCAGTCGGGAATGGCCACGCCCAAGAAGCGCAGCCGCTGACTCTCGTCGTCAGCCGAAGAGGTGGAGCAGGCCCCGTGAGAGGGCACCCGATCGCACCGTCACGTGATGCTCGTCGGCGAACGTGACGCTAGTAACCCGAGCACCCGCGTCGACGGCCGCAACGGCAAGTCCAAGATCTTTCGCCGATTGTCTTCAGCCACCGAGCACGACCATAGTTGGCGGTCTGGTCCGTTGATCCGATGATACAACGGGACCGAGCAATACTTCTGGTGGGCGTGACGGGACTCGAATCCGGGACATCTTCCTTGTAAGAGCGGCGTCGTTCGTGCTTGACAAGTCCTCTAGTGGCGTTGACGTGCGCCTTGATCCCGAGGTCATCGGCGTCGAGTGGAGCCAAGTGGCTAAAGGTCCTGAGAGGATTCGTCTCCCGTGTCCCCGATGTGTCCCCGGCGTGGCCCCGATACGAGGAGACCGCTCGACGGGTCGTAGCGGTGTCGCGGTGAGCACCTCGACGCGAACGATCATCACTCTCGAACTCTTCAG